>Ga0209036_1000113_pt1 | contig 31149 bp, 27 predicted proteins | sample MarorgKNORR_S2LV_3_FD_188222 | JGI IMG/M metagenome (GOLD analysis project Ga0209036, IMG submission 188222) | Marine microbial communities from the Southern Atlantic Ocean, analyzing organic carbon cycling - DCM_A/KNORR_S2/LV (SPAdes) (version 2) | ecosystem: Environmental > Aquatic > Marine >... | reverse complement strand
CGAAGAATTGATGATTGTAATTTATAACTCAAAACAAAAGCTTAATATGTGTTACAAATTTAAATCAACAAGTGTTACAATACAATATTTATTATATCTTTTATTTAATTTGGAATGATTCTGAATAGTCCCCAATTGAAAGAGAATAACTGCCTTTGATGAAATACGTCTTTCCATTGTCGGATTTCTTTAAATCATACTTCTCCTTACTTTTATTTAAATCTTTAATTACACTTTCTTCATAATACATCGGAAGTTTTATATGCTGGAAACCCTTTTTTAATTGAATTTTCATTTGAACTATATTTATCTGATCAAGTTTCATTAGCAATTTTACATTTTGATCTTTTTCAGAATATAAAATAAAATCTATGTTTTGTTCTCTATACTCCTTGTCCCAATTATATCTTTTAGTTCCACATGATCTGCAATGAGAAAGATCATTAACAGAGAAAAACAATCCATTTCTTTTACTTGTACCATTTTCTAAAAAATTATAAATAGGCTTCAAGCTAGTTTTATAAATTGAGCGCCCATGAGTACCTAAAATTAAGTCATCCATTTTTGTTTGAATAACCAAATCGTGAACGGCAACTTTATTTAATCCGTTTACAAAAGGATGCCATGTTTTACCTTGATCAATTGAAATATAAGTGCCGTTGTCTGTACCCAAATACAAAACATTTTCAAATTTAGGATCTTCTTTTATTACATTGACCGGGCTATCAGGAATTTTTTCATGGATGGGTGTCCAATTATTCCCTGAATCATCGCTCATATAAACATAACTATTAAAGTCATCATACCTGTAACCGTTTAATGAAACATATATTCTATTTTCCTTGTGCTTTGAAAATATTACTCGGCTTACCCACAAGTCTTCTGGAAGTCCTTTGGAAATATTTTTCCAAGAGTTTCCAGAATCAATAGTCAAATATACCAGACCATCATCGGAGCCAGTTACAATTTTTCCAAATTTAAAAATGGACTCGTCAACAGATGTTAAAGTTCCATACGGAACATTACCTTTTTTAATTCCTTTGGTTAAATCCATTGACTTAGAAATCCAATTATCACCTTTATCAAGCGAAGTATGAAGCCTATTACTACCAAGATAAACTATATCTTGATTATGAGTTGATAATAAAATTGGAGTTTGCCAATTAAATCTCAATTTGTTTTCCCCAAGATCGTGAATTGGTTTTATGTATTTGGTTTCACCTGTTTCATTGTTGATTCTAAAATATGTGCCAAACTGATATCCTGTATATATAATGTCAGGATTTCTGTTATCTATTTGAATTTGCATTCCATCCCCACCCATAATCTCTGTCCAATTGTTATGGCCAGTTGAGTGCCACCTTAGGCTTTCTTTAGAGCTGTTTTTTGCCATCCAAACCCCGTTATCTTGTAGTCCACCATAAACATTGTAAGGCTCTTGATAATCGACATTGATTGCATAAAATTGTCCTACACTTGGTTGATTAAGTTTGATCCAATTTGCTCCATTATCATAACTAATGTTTACTCCGCCATCATTTCCATTAATAAGATGATTTGGATCTCTTGGGTTAATCCATAGATCATGATGATCAACGTGAACATTTTCATAATCAATGGACTCATATGTGACTCCTCCATCTGTTGACTTTATAAATGGTACACCATAAACATAGATATGGTCTTTATTGTTAGGAGAAACATGAATTCTTCCAAAATAATATCCGTATGTATTATATAAGTAATCTAAGAAATATGCATTTTTCTTAATCCACGTCATTCCTCCATCATCGCTTCTGTAAACTTCAGCTCCGATTATTGGTGTTTCAAACATAACTGTATTTGCATCTTCCAAATACAGTTTTAGGTCAATTGGCATAATCTTGTTAGAGTCTACTAGTTCTTTTACAGTTTCAGCGTTATATTTCCGGGGGAAACCATTACTTCTTAAAAAGGTGTTTAATTCCTGATTACCTAAATCATTAAAATCCTTTTTAGTTATTTTTTCAAAATAATTCTTATCCAACTCATTACTTTGATCATTTTCTTTTTTTTCTCTTCTAAATTGATTATCAACTATTGCGTAAATGGTATTCTTATCATATACAGCAACACCAATTCTACCGACACCCTCTCCGTTTGGAAAGCCACTATTTTCAGTTGACATCAATTCCCAAGTGTCTCCTGAATCAATTGATTTATAAACCCCCGAGTTTTCCCCATTACCTTTAAAGTCCCAAGGTTTTCTTTCTCTTTCCCAAGAACTTGCAAATTGAATATTAAAGTTATTTGGATCCACATCCAAGTCTATTATTCCCGTTTCATCATTTATGTACAAAGTCTTTGCCCAAGAGTTTCCGCCATCTTTAGTTTTAAAAATACCTCTTTGGACATTTTTTGAATACAGGTGACCAATGACTCCGACAATTATTTCATTTGGATCTTTGGGGTTAATTTTTACTTTTCCAATATGGTGTGAATCCTTTAAGCCTATGTTTTCCCAATTTCTCCCATTATCAAACGACCTGAGTATTCCAATCCCGGCATATGACGACCTTGATGAATTATTTTCACCTGTTCCAACAACAATAACATTGCTTTCCCAATTAACATCAAAATCACCAATATTTTGGGTGTCTGCATTATCAAAAATGGGTTCAAATGTATTCCCATTATTTTTTGTATGCCAAAGTCCACCAGATGCATATGCAACATAAAACTCATTTGGATTGTTGGGGTTTACTTCAATGTCACTTACTCTTCCGCTCATTACACTTGGTCCAATATTTTGAAATTTTAAATCTCCAACAATGGAATTTTTAATCATTTCGTTTTGAAAGTTTATTGATTGATCTATTTTTTCATATGAGGATGGGTTTTGAGCATTGTTTGATAAAACAAACAGCAAGAAAAAGGAAAGTGTAACAAGATTTTTCATTTCATTAGTTTTTACATTAATAATTTCTAGCAAAAAAATTATTTAAATATACTATTTTTGATTATTAAATATTAGAATGAAATACGATCCAATAGAAAATTTATTGTTTAAAAAAAATAGGATAAAGTTTTTAGCAAAAATGGATTCAAATAGTATTGCTGTTTTTAACTCAAATGACAATTATCCTGTAAGCGCAGATACCACTCTTCCTTTTGAACAACACAGAGATCTCTTTTATTTAACTGGAGTAAACCAAGAAAAAACTGTTTTGATTTTAGCGACCACAGGTTCTGAAGTCAATGAATTTCTTTTCATCACTAAACCAAATGAAACTATGATGCATTGGGAGGGTAAAAAACTCAATCATGAATCAGCTTATGAAATATCTGGAATTAATAATGTTTTTTGGGTTGATGATCTTGAAATGAAAGTTGATGAATTGATGCTTTCAGTAACCACAATCTATGTAAACAACAACGAACATTACAGAGCAAACGTTGAAACTGAAACAAGAGAAGAAAGATTTAATAAATGGATCAAAAATAAGTATTCAAAAAAAATTTTTAAAAAGAGTAACCCGATTTTACAAAGACTTAGGGCTGTTAAAGAACAAATTGAAATTGATTTAATAAAAAAAGCTTGCTCTATAACAGAAAAAGGTTTCAGAAGAATCTTAAAATTTGTAAAGCCTGGTGTATGGGAATACGAAATAGAAGCTGAATTTTCTCACGAGTTCCTTATAAATAGGTCAAGAAAATTTGCATACAGTCCAATAATTGCATCTGGAAATAACTCAAATGTTCTACACTACATTGATAATAATCAGCAGTGTAAAAAAGGTGATCTCCTTTTACTTGATGTTGGTGCTGAATATGCAAATTATTCAAGTGACATGACAAGAACAATTCCAGTATCTGGAAAATTTAATAAAAGGCAAAGGGATGTCTATAATTCTGTATTATATGTAAAAAATGAAGCTACAAAATTGTTAATACCAGGCATTTTTTGGAAAGAACATCACAAAGAAGTTGGTAAAATAATGACATCAGAACTTTTAAAACTTGGTTTATTGGATAAGTGTGATATTCAAAATCAGACAAAAAATAACCCAGCTTTCAAAAAATACTTCACACATGGCACCTCTCACCACTTAGGACTAGACACTCATGATTATGGTGACATTAACCATCCCATCGAAAAAAACAATGTGTTTACAGTGGAACCTGGGATTTATATCCCTGAAGAAGGATTTGGAATTAGGTTAGAGGATGATGTAGTTGTAACTGAAAATAGCAGTCCAATCAATTTAATGAAAGACATTCCAATTGAAATTGAAGAAATAGAGTATCTTATGAACCTAAAATGAGTTCCATCCTTGCGATTTAATTTCAATTTTTTGATCCATGCTATTTATAAGATTTGTTCCAGCTTTTTTTTCTGTAACGTGTCCAATTATTGTCAAATCTGGGTTGTTTTTGATTTTATCATAGCTAGATTGATCAATTGTAAATAACAATTCATAGTCTTCTCCTCCGCTTAGTGCTATCGTTGTAGGATTCAAATTAAACTCATCACAAACTAATTTCATTTCATCACTCATTGGAATTTTGTTTTCATATAAGTTTATTCCAACATTTGATGTTTTAGAAATATGTAATATTTCAGAGGACAATCCGTCACTAATGTCTATCATCGAAGTTGGAATGATTTTAGAACTTGAAAGAAAATCAATTACATCTTTTCTTGCTTCAGGTCTAAGTTGCCTTTGTATTACGTATTTGTAATTTGTTAAGTCTGGTTGATTGTTAGGGTTTACTTTAAAAACCTCTTTTTCTCTTTCAAGAATTTTTAACCCAAGAAATGCTCCACCCAAATCTCCGCTAACTACAAGGAGGTCATTGACTTTAGCACCATTTCTTTTAACGATCGATTTTGAATCTTTGGAGCCAATTGCAGTGACACTAATTATGAGGCCCTTGTTTGAGCTCGTTGTGTCCCCGCCAACAAGATCGACACCGTAGTTTTTACAGGCAGAATTTATTCCGAAATAAACTTCTTCAATTGCCTCTAAGTTAAATCTATTAGATACACCCAGATTTACCAAGACTTGTGAACATTGCGAGTTCATAGAATAAATGTCGGAAAGATTAGAAATGATGGCTTTATAACCCAAATGTTTTAAAGGCATATAGCTTAGATCAAAGTGAACACCCTCAACCAACATATCACTTGAAACCAAAACATTTCTTTTTCCAAAATCTAGAATTGCAGAATCGTCTCCAACTCCAAAAACTGTTGAATTATTATAGAGCTTTACGTTTTTAGTGAGTTTACTAATCAATTCGAATTCACCAATTTCAGAAAGCTTTGTGAAAGTTTTATTGCTTTTTTTATTCTTCAATTTAATTTCAAAGATAGTTTAAATGTGATTATTGGATATTAAATCGTCAATTTAGTATGATTCTAAAATAATCTATTTAGGAGGTAAATATGGTAAAAAAACTGACAAATAAGTTATATTTGCATGGTATTTGATTTTTTAAGATTATGATCAAAGTTTCAGAACAAGCTAAACAAGAAGTTTACAAACTTATGAAAGTTGAAGGTTTCGATAGTATCAACGATTATGTTCGTGTTGGTGTCAAGAGCGGTGGTTGTTCTGGACTCTCATATGATCTCAAATTTGATAAAAAAACTGTTGAAAACGATAAAGTTTTTGAAGATAATGGAATCAAAATTATTGTTGATAATAAAAGTTTCTTATATCTTATAGGTACAACTCTTGAGTTTTCTGGAGGTCTAAACGGAAAAGGATTTGTATTTAACAACCCCAACGCAAATAGAACTTGTGGTTGTGGGGAAAGCTTTTCACTTTAATTAAAAATAGATGGCATACACTGAAGAAGAATTAAAAAAAGAATTAGAAACTCAAGAATATGAGTATGGTTTTGTTACGGATATTGATTCAGAAACTTTTGAACAGGGTCTTAATGAAAACGTAATTAAAGAAATCTCTAAGAGAAAAGAGGAGCCTGAATGGATGACAGACTGGAGACTTCAGGCATACCGTAATTGGAAAAAGATGTCTGAACCGGATTGGTCCAATGTCAAATATGAGAAACCTGATTTTCAGAAAATCTCCTATTACTCTGCTCCTAAATCTAAAGATAAATACGAAAGCTTGGACGAGGTTGATCCTGAACTTTTAAAGACATTTGACAAATTAGGTATTTCAATTGATGAACAAAAAAAGTTAGCTGGTGTTGCGGTAGATGTTGTCGTAGATTCGGTATCTGTAGCTACGACATTCAAAGCAACCCTAGCTGAAAAAGGCATAATTTTTTGTTCAATTTCAGAAGCAATCAAAGATTACCCCGAGCTAGTAAAAAAATATATTGGATCAGTAGTTCCTCAAAAAGATAATTTTTATAGTGCTCTTAACTCTGCTGTTTTTTCCGATGGATCATTTTGCTATATCCCTAAGGGAGTTAGATGTCCAATGGAACTATCTACCTATTTTCGGATAAACCAAGCAGGTACGGGCCAGTTCGAAAGAACATTGGTTATTGCTGATAAGGGTAGTTATGTAAGTTATTTAGAAGGTTGTACTGCACCCTCAAGAGATGAAAATCAATTGCATGCTGCAGTGGTTGAACTTATTGCCCTTGATAATGCTGAAATAAAATATTCAACGGTTCAAAATTGGTTTCCTGGAAACAAAAATGGAAAAGGAGGAGTGTTCAATTTTGTTACTAAAAGAGGATTATGTCATACAAATGCGAAAATTTCGTGGACTCAAGTTGAAACCGGTTCTGCGGTTACTTGGAAATACCCCTCTTGTATACTAAAAGGAGATAATAGCATAGGTGAATTTTACAGTATAGCTGTAACAAATAACTATCAACAAGCTGATACAGGAACAAAGATGATTCATCTAGGTAAAAACACGAAAAGTACGATCATTTCCAAAGGTATTTCTGCAGGTAAATCACAAAATAGCTACAGGGGATTAGTACACGTCAGCCCAAATGCAAAAAACGCTCGTAACTTTTCTCAGTGTGATTCTCTTCTAATGGGTAATAAGTGTGGTGCTCACACATTTCCTTATATAGAAGCGAAAAACAACACAGCTATGATTGAGCATGAGGCCTCGACTAGTAAAATTGGTGAAGATCAAATATTTTATTGCAATCAAAGAGGAATCGATACAGAAAAAGCTATCGCACTTATAGTGAACGGTTTTAGTAAAGAAGTGCTTAACAAACTACCTATGGAGTTTGCTGTAGAAGCTCAAAAACTTCTAGAAATTTCTCTAGAGGGATCAGTTGGATAAATTTAAAATAAAAAAAATGTTGAGTATTGATGATTTACATGTTGGTATTGATGGGAAACCAATTTTAAAAGGAATTAATTTAGATGTTAGAGCTGGAGAGGTTCATGCAATCATGGGGCCTAACGGATCTGGAAAAAGCACATTGTCTTCTGTTATTGCTGGAAATGAAACATATGAGATAGATAAAGGAAATATTATGTTTAAAGGTGAAAACATAATTGATCTTGCTCCTGAAGAAAGAGCTCACAAAGGTATTTTCCTCTCATTTCAATATCCTGTTGAAATACCAGGAATATCAGTTACTAATTTTATTAAAACTTCTATAAATTCAAATCTAAAAGCAAGAGGAAAAGACGAAATGCCTGCAAATAAAATGTTAAAAAAAATTCGAGAGAAAGCAGAATTATTAGATATCGATTCTAAGTTTTTATCAAGATCTTTAAATGAAGGTTTCTCAGGAGGAGAGAAGAAAAGAAATGAAATCTTTCAAATGGCTATGTTGGAACCAAGTTTATCTATTTTAGATGAAACCGATTCTGGCTTAGATATTGATGCTCTCAAAATAGTTGCTAATGGTGTTAACAAACTTAGAAATAAAGCTAATGCTGTTGTGGTGATTACACATTACCAAAGATTATTAGACTACATTGTTCCTGACTATGTTCACGTAATGCACGATGGTAAAATTGTGAAATCTGGGAACAAAGAACTTGCCCACGAACTTGAAGAAAAGGGCTACGATTGGATTAAATCATAATAATGGCATTATCTGAAAAACTAATATCTTCATTTTTAGCTTTCGAACTCGATATTGATACAAGCTCCTCTTTTCATTCGATTAGAACTGATGCAATTAAAAGATTCGAAAAGTTAGGCTTTCCTAATAGGAAATTAGAAAACTGGAAATACACTTCATTAAATGAAATCATCAAAGAGGATTATACTGTTTTTCCCAAAGAGAAAAGTGTAATAAATTTTGAAAAAGTCAAAGACTATTTTGTTGATAATATAGAATCATATAAACTAATTTTTGTAGATGGATGCTTTGATCCCTTTTTATCCCAAACAAGTCACGACGGTTATGACATTTGTATTATGTCAGCAGCATTAGGTAAATCTAAATACTCTAAGACTGTTAAAAAGTTCTTTAATCAATCGACCGATCTTGATGATTCGATGTCTTCGTTAAATACTGCTTTTTCCAAAGAAGGAGTTTATATTCACATCCCAAAAAATATAGTTGTTAAAAAGCCTGTTGAAATAATTCATTTTTGTACTGGAAATGAAGCTGCCCTTATGCTTCAACCGAGAAATTTAATAGTAGTTGAAGAAAACTCTGAAATTGAAATTATAGAAAGCCATCAGAGTCTAACTGTCAATCCAATTTTCACAAACTCAGTGACTGAAATTTTTGCGCAAAAAAACTCTAATATTGATTACTATAAAATCCAAAACGACGTAGTCAATTCAAGTTTAATTGACAACACATATATAAGCCAAAAAAGAAACAGTGACGTTAAAGTCCATACTTTTTCATTTGGAGGTAGAATCACAAGAAACAACCTTAACTTCTTTCAAAAAAATGAGTCAATTAACTCAACAATGAAAGGCCTGACTATTATTGACTTTAATCAACTTGTTGACCACCACACATTGGTTCATCATGCCAATCCTAACTGCGAAAGTCACCAAGACTACAAAGGTATTTACTCCGGTAAATCCACTGGCGTTTTTAACGGAAAAATTATTGTTGATAAAATAGCTCAAAAAACCAACGCTTTCCAACAAAACAATAACATTCTACTAGACGATAAGTCAACAATAAATTCCAAACCCCAATTAGAAATATTTGCAGATGATGTCAAATGTTCTCACGGTTGCACAATTGGTCAACTCGATCAAGATGCCTTGTTCTATCTTAGAGCTAGGGGTATTCCAAAAAAAGAAGCGAGAGCATTGTTAACCTATGCATTTGCAAACAACGTTCTGGAAAGTGTTCAAATTCCAGAACTTAAAACAAAAATCAAAAAAATTATTGCAAATAAATTAGGTGTTAACATTGGTTTTGATCTCTGATATGAATTTTGATGTAAAAAAAATACGATCTGATTTTCCAATTTTGGGAAGAAAAGTGAATGGCAACGATTTTGTTTACTTTGATAATGCTGCTACATCTCAAAAACCAAATGTAGTAATCGAATCGATTTCAAATTACTATAAAAATTACAACTCTAACATTCATCGAGGTGTTCATTCTGTTAGTCAAGAAGCAACAGAAGCTTATGAAGGAGCCAGATTAAAAATTCAGAAACATTTTAATGTAAGAAAATCATGTGAAATTATTCTAACCTCTGGCACAACTCACTCAATTAACCTTGTAGCTCACGGATTCAGAGAACTTCTTAATAATCAGGACGAAATTATAATTTCAGGACTAGAACATCATTCTAATATTGTTCCTTGGCAAATGATGGCTGAAAAAAATGGAGCAAAAATTAAAGTTATTCCACTGAAAGAAAATGGTCAATTGAATATGAAATCGTTTGACAAGTTACTTAACAAAAACACGAAACTTGTTTTTGTCAATCATGTTTCAAACGCTCTGGGAACTATCAATCCAATAAAATACATAATTGACAAGGCACACAAGCATAATGCTGCAGTTCTAGTTGATGGTGCTCAAGCAAGTGCTCATTTTAAAACAGATCTTCAGGAACTAAATGTTGACTTTTACACCACATCCGCTCACAAATTGTGTGGTCCAACCGGAATTGGAATGCTTTTTGGAAAAGAAGATTGGCTTAACAAACTTCCTCCCTATCAAGGTGGTGGAGAAATGATCTCTGATGTTACATTCGAAAAAACATCTTACGCAGAACTTCCTCAAAAATTTGAAGCTGGTACACCTAATGTGGCAGGTGCTATCGCATTTGGAGTCGCTCTGGATTATTTAAATAACATCGGTTTTGAAAACATCTTGATGTACGAGAATCATTTGTTGGAATATGCAACTGAAAAACTAAAAAAAATTGACGGCATTAAAATATACGGTCAATCCATAGACAAGACCAGTGTCATATCATTTAATATTGATGGTATACATGCATATGATCTAGGTTCTATTTTGGATAAATTTGGAATTGCTGTGCGTACAGGGCAACACTGTGCTCAACCCATCATGGATTTTTTTAATATCCCTGGGACAATACGTGTTTCCCTTGCATTCTATAATACAAAGGAAGAAATCGATTTATTATTTGATTCGCTTAAGAAAGGGATTTCTATGTTGAGCTAATTTGTATCTTTGATTGTTTCTTAATTTTATGAGAATAGATGAAATACAAAATGAGATTGTTGAAGAATTTTCTCTATTTGAGGATTGGATGCAAAAATATGAGTACATAATTGAATTAGGTAAGACCATTAAACCAATTGACAATAAAAATAAAGTTGATTCTAATCTCATTAAAGGTTGTCAAAGTAAATTATGGTTACATGCTGAACTAAAAAATGGTAAAGTTATATATACAGCTGATAGTGAGGCAATTATAACTAAAGGAATTGCAGCAGTTCTATTAAGAGTTTTTTCTAATCAAACACCTGTTGATATAATTAACTCAGATGTTGACTATATTGATAAAATTGGTTTAAAGGAACATCTTTCACCAACTAGGGCAAATGGACTCGTTTCAATGGTAAAGCAACTAAAATATTATGCACTAGCATTTAGTAAAATATAAATCTATGGATTCGGAAAAATTAGCAGAGAAAATAATTAAAGTTTTAAAAACAGTTTACGATCCAGAAATTCCCGTTGATATTTATGAGCTTGGACTTATCTATGATGTGCTTGTAAATGATAATAATGAAGTTAAAATTATAATGACTTTAACTACTCCCAATTGCCCTGTGGCCGATTCTCTTCCAAAAGATGTGGAAGATAAGGTTAGGTTATTAGATGAGGTCAATGATGCCAAAGTAGAACTTACATTTGAACCCCCTTGGAATAGAGATTTAATGAGTGAAGAAGCTAAATTAGAGCTTGGTTTTTTATAAATGGAAAAAGAGATTGTAAATAGAATAGCTAAAATTCCTGTGAAGAATATTGATGTAAGCTCATTTATTCCAAAAAACGAAAGAGTGATTTTAGACATAAAGAAATGGCTTAAAAACGATTTAGTTCTTATTGAAAAAGAATTCAGAAACAAAGTCAAAAATTTTGATTGGAAAGTATATCAAAATAAATTTGTTTCAATACAATGCTCAAATGATGCAATAATTCCAGATTGGGCATTTATTTTGGTTTCAAGTGTTCTAAAGCAAAATAAAATCTCAAACTTCATTGGGTCTTTGAAATCCATGGAAGAGTATTTAATCATTGATTCTATAAGAAAATCTGATTTTTCTATTTATGAAAATAAAATTGTCATAATTCAAGGATGTTCTAACGAATCTTTCCCCAAGTCGTGTTACTCTTCACTGATTAATAAGCTACAACCAATGGTGAAAAAAATTCTATTTGGAGAAGCCTGTTCTTCAGTACCAATTTTTAAAAGAGTTCAGAATTGAAATATTATTCAAAGTATATTAAAATTATTTTTTTATTTCTTACAATGAATTTTATTTGGTCACAGACTGATAAGGACAGTATAAGCCTTGAATATCCATGGAAAATGAATGGTAAAGCGGTTTTTCTAGTCAACCAATCCAGTTTTAGTAATTGGACATCAGGTGGTCAAAGTAGTGTTTCAGGAACACTAAAAGTTAATTACAACTTAAATTATTATGACAATGGATGGGCATGGGATACAAAAATTAATGCAGCTTTTGGGTTAAATAAAATTGGCGGAAGTGATTTTTTAAAAAAAACCGATGATAAGATTGAAATAAACTCCGTAGTAGGAAAAAAATTTAATAATAATATTATTGGGAATTGGAGTTACTCCAGTTTTGTTAACTTCCAAACACAATTTGCCAGTGGATACCGTTTTGGTAAAGATTCTGAGGGAAATGAAATTAAAACCGAAAAATCCAGATTTTTTTCACCTGCTACCACCCAACTCGGTGTTGGTATCTACTGGAAAAAAAATGATGACCTGTGGGTAAACTTTGCGCCTATTACTGGAAAGTTGATTTTGGTAAATAAATTTTTTACAAGAAATTTAAATGAAAATCAGTCCTATTTTGGTGTAAAAAAAAATGGGAATAGCAGGTTTGAAATGGGAGCTTCAATAAGATCTTTTTTTAAAAAGGAAATTTTCGAAAATATCATTATGGAAAATAGACTTAGCCTCTATTCTGACTATTTAGATAAGCCACAAAATATTGATTTTGACTATACCATGAATATTTCAATGCAAGTCAACAAATTCATATCAACTAATTTAACTTTTCAATTTGTTTATGATGACAATGAAATCCAAAAGCTTCAGGCAAGAGAGGTTTTAGGCATTGGACTTACAATTGATCTTCACTTTATATCTGGATATAAAAAAGCATTGTAAGGAAACCTTGTAACATGAATTTTACGAACACTTTTATATAAGTCTTTCTTAAAGCTATTTATATCTTTTTTACTTAATGCAGAAACAAAATAAACTTTATTGTTAAATGTGTTTTTCAAGTTTGTTTTTAAGTTTTTTAATGAAACAATCTCCTGCTGACTTTCAAAAATATCTTTATCAGTTAATTCTTTTACAGAGTACATGTCTGTTTTATTAAATAACATGATTGTAGGCTTCTCCTCGACACCTATGTCTGACAGAATCACATTGACTGACTCAATATGGTCTTCAAAACTGGGATGTGAGATGTCGACTACATGAATTATAAGATCAGCTTCAGTAATTTCAGTCAGAGTACTTTTAAAGGAATCGACTAGTTGGGTAGGTAATTTTCTGATAAACCCGACTGTATCTGTGAGTAAAAAGGGCATATTTTCTATTACTACTTTTCTCACCGTTGTATCCAATGTAGCAAACAATTTATCTTCGGCAAATACACTAGCTTTTGAGACAGAGTTCATCAGTGTAGATTTTCCAACATTTGTATAGCCAACGAGTGCAACTCTAACCATCGAACCTCTGTTACCTCTCTGAGTTGACATTTGTTTATCTATGGAAATTAGCTTCTTTTTAAGAAGATTAATTTTATTTCTAACTATCCTCCTATCAGTCTCTATTTCAGTTTCACCAGGCCCTCTCATACCAATACCTCCCTTTTGTCTCTCAAGGTGAGTCCATAACCCTTTTAATCTAGGTAAGATATACTGATATTGTGCCAATTCAACTTGATTTCTTGCGTAACTAGTTTTTGCTCTTTGAGCAAAAATATCCAATATCAGTCCAGTTCGGTCAACTATTTTTGTCTTTAAATATTTTTCGATGTTCAGTTGTTGAGTTGGAGTCAATTCATCATCAAAAATCACAGAATTGATCGAATGATTTTTTACATAATAATACAACTCCTCAATTTTTCCTTTTCCAACAAGAAATTTAGGGTCAGGTGACTCCAATCTTTGAGTGAACCTCTTGACAACTGTTCCGCCTGCTGTAAATGTTAAGAAACTCAACTCATCCAAGTACTCATCTAAAATCTCCTTAGTTTGTTTTGGACTGATGATACCAACTAAAATGGCTTTTTCTAAATCCAAATTGGGTTTTTCAATCATTTATTTCAGAGACTCTTTATCAAAATACTTTAGATCAATATCCTTTCCATCAAACAAAGCATAAGAAAAATATGTGATCCAGTCACCCAAGTTTATGTATTTTGATTGATCGTTTATGTCAATTTGTAAAGGAAGGTGTCTGTGACCAAAAATGAAAAAATCAAAATCTTCTTCAATTAAAACTTTTTTACAATATTGAAAAAGCCATTCATTCTCATCACCTTTATATTTGATGTCTTCACTACCAGACAATAATTTATTTTTTGTAGATAGGTACTGTGCAATTCTAACTCCTATATCTGGATGTATCCATCTAAAAAGGAATTTAGAAATGGGGTTACTAAATATTTTCTTCATTCTTTTGAAACCTTTATCACCTGGGCCCAATCCATCACCATGTCCAATTAAAAATGACTTTTCATTAATAATAAACCTTTGAGGTGTATCAAAAACTTTGATATTCATCTCTTCTTCAAAATATCCATTCATCCACATATCGTGATTCCCAGTAAAAAAATAAATTGGAACACCAGAATCAGAAATCTCAGCTAATTTACCAAGTACCCTTATAAAACCCTTTGGAACCACTTTTTTGTATTCAAACCAGAAATCAAATAAATCTCCTAGAAGAAAAATTGCGCTGGCATCACCTTTTACTTTATTAAGCCAATTAACAAATATTAATTCTCTGGGTTTACTTTTTGAATAATTCGGAGCTCCAAGATGATTGTCAGAAGCAAAGTAAATTTTTTTACCTTTTTCAATATGAAGTTTTATAATATTAGTAGATTTCTGCATACCAATTTTAGTCAGGATTTTATAAATAGTTTAGAGCACCCTAAAAGAATTGAAATTTTAAACAAATTATAAAATTTTTTCATAACAATTGAAAGGCATATCACTTTGATTTCTAAAATAGATTTCACCTATTTTGGTGTAGCCTTGTAAAATATAAAACTTGTTGTTTCTAGGGTTTCCGCTAAAGGTATCCAATCTTATTGATTCACAATTATTTTGATTTGCAAATTCATTAGCAAAATTCATCAATTTTAGAGCCAGACCTCTTCCTTGGAATTTTGGATGAATAGCCAATCGGTGAACATAAAGGTTTTTATTAGTTTTCGTGATCCATTTAACAGACTTATAAAAGTCATCTATATTTAATGATATACATATACAACCTATCACTACACTCTTATCCTCAATTATATACAATGAATTATCATCCAAATCGGTTTCAAAGGTTTTTTTATTAGGATAATTTTTATCCCATTGGAAAATTCCTTTAGAAATCATATGATCAGCACATGCATTTGCGATTTCAACAATCCTTTTTATGTCATTATTTTTGGCTAATCTAATTTTCATAATACACAATAAAAAAAGGGAAGATAGTAATCTTCCCTTTTTTTTAAGCTAATACAATATCAACTTTATTTTGCCCACCAAAGTTTAGTCTTTTGTGTGTCAGCTCCTTGTGCTGCATTTGCAGCCTGAGTATTGGCATCGTTTTTATTGTATGCGTCACTACCGTATCTCATTCTTTGTGGATAAGCTCCGTCTAGATTTCCTAATTCGAAAATATCCGAATCTGAGACAGTATTAGTAGCACTGTAACCTGTTCCATTAGCATTTTTGTATACAACAGGATAACCAGTATCTCTAACTACAGCCCAAGCTTCATATCCTTCAGTGTAATATGCAACCCATCTCTGCGTAGCAATTTTCTCAAGTTTTTGCTCAGTTGTACCGTCTAACTTAGCCATGGCTTCGTTAGCGATATATGTAGCCGCATCAGCGTCAGTTACACCCCACATTCTCATTGAATGCTTGATACCATTTTGATAATGCGTCTGTGCGTCTCCACTTAGTACGCCAAGCACAGTTGCTTGAGCAAGCAAGAAGTGAGACTCAGCTGCCGTATGCACAATTTGAGGTGCAATTGGCTTGCCTTCGTTCTTCTTTTGTACTACATAATCAGATGGACGTGACCATAAGTCAGCAAATAAAAACGGCTTGATCTTTCCATTAGTTCTTACAGGTTGACCAACATAGTAAGGACCTGCACCCAATGTTATGGTTACATTTCCAGATGAGTCAGTTCCTTCAGTTACATCAACTCCAGAATCTTTAAGATGGTTCACAACAAAAGCGGTGTGAGTTGGGTATAAAGCAACATTAGAACCTGAAGCTGGCTTAGTTAAAGTAAATGTTTTACCAGCACCTTCAATTGGTCTAGCTATCTTCGTTAGTCTTGGATCATTGTTTGCTCTTAAAACATCAGCAAGTTTTGATCCTAAGTGCCAACGACCTCCTCCGTAGAAATTATGCCAGATATCACCGTAGACAGCACTCGCCCATTGAGATATTTCAGTATCTCTTGGAAGAACAGCATCTTTAGTTGCCAAAACTCCATTAGCTGCAGCAGTAACGTGAGCTGAATAATCAGCACCTCCTGCTCCATGACCTCTTAAAGCCATTTTGAGTTTCAAACTGTTCGCTAAAGCTTTCCAATCTTGAAGATTTCCTTTGAAGAATAGATCATTGTCTCCCAAAAGTTGAGGACCTTCTCCAGTAGTTGTAGCTGATCCAATGATAGTAATTGCTTTGTCCAAATCAGCAATTACTCCTTCATAGATGGTTTTTTGATCATCAAACTTAGGAGTTGTTATATCAGGATTAGAAGCTTCAGAGTAAGGAACCATACCAAAAGTATCTGTATACTTCTGATAGTAAAGTCCTTTCATGATAAGAGCAATTGCTTCAAACTTATCATTTTCAAGAGTTCCACCAGCTTTTACGAAATTCGTAAATGATGTCAAACTACTGTTGTATCCAGACATCCAGCCCCATACAGCACCGGTGTAACCACCGCTATATGTGTAACCAAGTCCGTCACTCCACCAGTTTGATTTGTATCCAAAAGCTGTGTGACCAGAAAAACGGTCAGCATGGATTAAAGGGCCTCTCCAATAGGGATACCTATTTGGAGCAAAGATCCCAAGTTGTGTGTTAGTTACAAAAAACTTTGCACTAACGTCAGCTGCCGTCAAGGCATCTGGTTTAGTATTGATCTCATCAAAGTCTGATGTACAAGACGAGACTATGAAAATAAAACTAAACGTTAAGTAAAATAAGATATTTCTCATAATTGTAATAATTAAAATTTAAGTGTTAAGTTTAATCCCAAACTTCTGGCTGTTGGCAAGTTTCCACTTGCAATTCCTTGTCCACGAATATTGTTTCCTAGCATTGCTTCAGGATCAATATCGTCGGCTGCCTTGTCAAAGAAAAATAAGTTTCTTCCGACCAATTGCACATACATACTATCAAGTCCAAGGGAACTTGCATTTGGAACATTGTATCCAACAGAAAACTCTCTAAGTCTAATGTTGTCTTGCTTGTAAATATTGTTTTCAGCAATTGCAGACCATGATGTCCAGTATTCCTCACCTGTCATAGATGCTGTGTTAGCAGCACCTGCAGCGTTAACTCCATCCAATGTAACACCAGATTCTCTGTAAAGTAGAGATCTTTCAGAAACACCGAAGTTGTCATAATCTTGAGAGTCTTGTGAGTACACAACACCACCATAACGAGCATCGATAAGGAAGTTAACATTGAAATTACCAAAATTAATGGTATTGTTCCAACCTCCTAACCAGTCAGGTTGAGCATTACCTAAATAATTATTGGCAGCAGTCGCTTGAGGTCTTCCTGTAGCAGTAACCACATTTTGGCCAGCATCATTCTTTTCCCAAACAGTACCGTAAATATCACCAATACCTCCACCTACTTTTGCTTGAACGCTCATGTTACCAGAATTTGAAGTAACATATACAAGTGTATCTAAGTCATCGATTAAGGAGACAAGTTTATTGTCGTTTTTGGACCAAAATAAATTTGAGTTCCAAGTAACAGAACCTGTATCTAGGATCGTTCCACCTAAGTTAATTTCAACACCTGAGTTAGTTACCTCTCCAACATTTTCTAGGAAAAATGAATAACCAGTTGCAGCTGGAACAGGAACACTAAAAATCAAATCTGTGGTACTTATATCGTATATAGACACGTCAAAATTAAGTTTGTTGTTGAACATTGCAAATTCCAAGCCAAACTCAGTAGATTCAATATTCTCAGGCAACAAATTTGGATTCAACCTTGTAGAAGGTGAATTCAAAGTTGTTAAATTCAAATATCCTTGACCTGGAACACTAAATGTTTGAACCAATTGGTATGGACTTGTGTCATTACCAACGTTCGCAACACTGGCTCTGACTTTAAATAAATCAAACAAAGTATTATTAGGGTCTATATAATCTTCAAGTAATAAAGCAGCATTTACAGATGTATAAAAGTATGATCTGTTATCAGCACCTAGTGTTGATGACCAATCATTCCTTGCTGTTACATCTAAATATGCCCAGCCTTGGTAACCAAAGTTAGCCGAAGCATAAGCTGAATTTACTTTTTTAACTTGCTGTGGTGTTTCAGTAACCTGCTGAGTAACAGTATTAGATAAAAACGCTTTACTGTTAATTTTGAAGTCTTCTCCGAAGTTGCTTATGCCCTCATAAGTTCTTTTGGAAAGATTTCCTCCAACGTTAAATACCAAGTTTAAATCTTCAGTCAAATCTCTATTGGCAGTAAGTAGGAATTCTGAGTTGAACTCACCACTTCTGTTTCCAGATCGTTGTAATCTACCAGTTGGGTAGTAGTGGTGACCCGGTTGTCTAACCCAATAGGTGTCAACGTTTGTGACATCGGCACCAACTCTTACAAATCCAGACAACCAGTCGTTAAATTGGTAATTAACTTTAGAAAATCCTAAGAATCTACCTCTTCTCTCATCATCAATGTCATTATAAAGCAGCCAATATGGATTTCCCGTTGATGTTCCAGGCTTATCATAAGAGATAACACGATAGTCAGCATCAGAGGAAGGGTTATCCATTTGATACTTTCTAAGGTCAGATGGAATCACGTTTCTTGGCATATTGTGTATTAATCTAATAACACCTTCTGTTCCGGATCGACCTCTATGATTGATCTGCTGCGTAAAATATGTAGCTTTTGAATCAATCGTGAGTTTGTCATTTACTCTAGTATTTGCACGTATATTAAAATTGTGACTTTCTAGAGTAGAGTTAGGAAGAAAAGATGAAGTATTGTTATTCGTATATGAAAATCTATAATCTGTTTTTTCTGAACTACTTTCAATTGCAATTGAATTTATGGTTTTTACTCCAGTTTCATAAAAGTCCTTTACATTATTTGGTTGAGCTGTGTAAGCTTTGTTTTCACCATTGAAATACAATTGAGAACTACCATCCATTTTTGGTCCCCATGAACTTCTTACTAAATCTCCAATTACAGTTGCTGCATTTCCAGCTGTACCTTGTCCATATACATTTTGAAATTTAGGTAAATCCATTGGAGTATCAACAGTAGTGTTAGAATTAATAGTAATTCCTAATCCTTTTACTGTAGAACCTTTTTTAGTTGTAATAAGTATTACACCATTACCAGCTCTAGATCCATATAAAGCCGCTGCATTTGGGCCTTTAAGAACAGAAATAGACTCTACATCATTTGGATTAATATCTGAGATACCACCTCCAGTAACATCATTGTTGTAGACACTTCCACCAGCGTTGATACCATCTGCATTAATAGGAACACCGTCAACAACAATAAGAGCCTGTGTATTTCCAGATAAGGAATTGTTTCCTCTAATCACAATTCTAGAACCAGCTCCAATCATACCAGATTGAGTTAAATTCAAGCCAGGTACTTTTCCGGCAAGTGAATTGGCTATATTGTGATCTTTTACAGTATTGATCTGATCACTGGATAATTCAGTAATTCCGTATCCAAGTGATTTTTTCTGCCTTGATATACCAAGTGCAGTAACTACAACCTCGTCTAAAGCATTGTCAGGACTTAGCTGAGCATCAACAGTTGTGGACGAACCTACAACAGTAGATACACTTTCGTACCCAACGAAACTAAAAACTAAAGTATCTCCACTGGAAGCATTAATAGAATAGTTACCATCGAAATCCGTAGAAACTCCATCGGACGTTCCTTCAATAGTAACAGTCGCACCTGGAAGAGGTACGCCATTTTCATCGGTTACAGTACCACTAATCGTTTGTGCTTGCACACTAAATCCGAATGCAAAAACGAACAAAAAAGAGGTAAGAACTCTTAAGAATTTTGTTTTCATAAATTATTATTTTGTTTAAATCTGCCGCTAAATTACTAAAAAACTTAACAATTTTTTAACATTATCGTATTTTTAAACAGATTCTAAATTAGTTTTATGATTTTTATATCATGATTTTGATTAAATCGGAAATACAAAATAAAAAAAATGTATACTAAACTCTTGTTTAACAGAGTTTTAAAGTTGGTTTACATTAACAACATAAAATTTAGTTCAAAAAAAAAAAAATCGAATTAAAGCATAAAAAATACTTCACTAACAAAAAACCAGGCATATTCTCCCTCGGCTACGTGACCTTTGGGAAGTTTTTTATTACTTTTCACAACTAACTTTAATTTATCTACATTTTTTTTGGGTAATGGCAAAGTATACATTTTGGTTTTGGGAATTTGACCAGCTTTTTCTTTTGAAATATCCTGAAAGTAAATTAGATCGTTTTTATTTGAAGATATGTCGAACAATTCAATTCTTTCAGGAAAAGTAATGTAATCATTCATGTAACTCAAAGCGTGAATTCCAATTGAGTTAATTTGTTGATCCTTAGGTACATCTATTTCTATTACCATATCTCCGGAACTCAGAGGAATTGTAGATTTTGGATCATCATTTTTTTGAAATCCATTCCAGCCACCACTTCTAAAATCAGTGTCAGCCAAAATACCATCAAAAAGTTTAGAAACATTCTTATATGATGGGTGTGGAGAGGTTGCCAACTTGTATTTGCTTACAAGCCCCCCGGTTTTGAAATATTCTATGGAGGTTGTTTCACTTTCTTTCCAGCCTTTTTTGAACGCTTTGGCTTTAAATGTGCAAGACTGAACAATTTTTAAAGGAGATTGGTATAAAAAAGAAAGTGAATCTGGCTCTGATCCATCTAAAGTGTATCTAAACTCAGGTTTTCCAATGGAATTATAAATTTCAACAAAAATCGAGTCTTTAAATAATGTTTGTTTTGAATTAACTATTGGGGGTGAAAGTGGCATATTTACTCCAAATCGTTTGGATCCAAAATTCAATTTTAACGCATAAGTTTCTTCAAGCTCTTTCTGTTGGTCCGATGTTATTTCAATATTCCATAAATAAAGATTTTCTAAAGACGAATTTTTGAGCAAGTCTTTTATTCCAACATAACTGACCTTTGTATTATTAAGGTTCAAGCTTTTCAAATTATATCCGAAGTGTTTCAGACCTTTGTCGGTAACAGGATTATCATTTAATTTTAAGTACTTTAAAGATTCCAAGTTCTTTAGCTTTAACGAAAAATTGTCACTCATTTTACATTCACTCAAATCAAGCTTAATTAACTGCTTATTGATGTTCAAAAGTGCATTTATGTGATGTTTTTCAATTTTTTCACCCAAAAACTTGACATCTAAATAATTGTTGTCAACGCTGTATCTTTCAACTCTAAAATTTAAGCCTTTTAATCTTTCTAAATCTCTCTTTTTCGGTGGGGGAACTATAATATTAACAGGTGGAAAAAAAAGACTTAAATTTTGTATTAAGTTTTTGTTATTAAGGTCAGGTGTTTCGGAACTATTGAAATTAGCTCCGGTTTCAATCCAATGTCTAATCAGTTCGATTTCATGACTCTTCAATTGTTGATTTCCTTTAGGGGGCATGTGTAATTTATCTTCAATAGGAAGATTTAAATAACTATAAAAACGACTTTCTGAAGAATTAAAAGGAATAAAAATTGGACCTGACTTTCCACCAACGATTATTTGTTGTTGGTTTGTTAATAACAGTTTTCCGTTGGATTTGTTTTGATTGTGACATTTGACACACTTGTTATCTAAAATAGGTCGAATCACATCCGAATACATATTGACTCTATCATTGATATTTGCACTAAATTCAGGGGGTTTTTCTGGAAAGTTCAGGAAATCCTCTCCATGGGTCATTGTTGCTCCGTAATGTCCGGTCATAGTAAGTAAAACAACAGTGAATAAAAATGATGGTTTAAAATGTTTTTTGTAAAATTTATTTTTTTGCAAAAATAGGAGCACCCCGATTGCAAAAGTTGTTGTAATACCCAACCACATGTGAGTATTTAAAATATTCTCTCCATAATCTCCAGCTAATGAAAGAAAATACCCCAAAAAACATGAAATTAAAGCAAATACAAATGAGAATAATAATCCTACTCTAATCGTTGTGAAAAAGTTTTGTTTTAATGCTTTTTCAAAAAAAACTAAAAAAACAGTAAAATAAAGTGCACCTATAGGTAGGTGTAAAATTACCGGATGGAAATTACCTAGGTATTTTAAAAGTTCGAACATCTTTATATTGAAAAATCCGCTTTAATAAGCTGTTTTTGATTTTTATTATTGCAAACTGCATATTCAAATCCTTTTCTCAAACTATATCCGGCATAATCTCCAGACTTATTCATAGCTATAAATCCTACCTGTAAATAATCCCAGTCAGGACCATTTTTATGAATGTTAGAAATTCTTTGAACAATAGCCTCACAAGCTTCAAAGGGCGAATAACCTTGTCTCATTAACTCTACAACCATCGCGCTTCCTGAGGTTCTGATGATGGCCTCACCCAGCCCAGTAGCAGCAGCAGCTCCAACATCATTATCAAGAAAAAGTCCTGATCCAATAATGGGAGAATCACCAACTCTTCCATGCATTTTCCAGGCAGCTCCACTTGTTGTACATGCTCCAAATAAATCTCCATTTTCGTCTTTTAGAAGCATACTTATAGTATCATGATTTTCAATATTAATAATTGGTTTGTAGTTAGAGTTTTCTTTCCATTTAATCCAATCTTTTCTAGATTCTTCAGTCAGCAAATTTTCACTCTTGAATCCGTTTTGTAAGGCAAAATCAAAAGCTCCTTCTCCACTGAGCATTACATGTGGAGTTTGTTCCATAACTAATTTTGCCACAGATATTGGATGTTTAATGTTTTGCAAAAAGCTTACCGAACCACAATTACTGCTTTTATCCATTATACAGGCATCTAAAGTTACCTTTCCGTCTCTATCTGGGTAACCTCCATACCCAACTGAACGCACTTTAGGGTCTGCTTCACTGATCTTGACTCCAGACTCTACAGCTTCGATTCCACTTTTACCTTTTTTGAGCTCATTCCAAGCTGTTAAATTCGCATCCAATCCATGATTCCAAGTAGAAATAATCAAAGGAGAGTTTGATGGAGTTTTAAATCTATTATTTGTCATTTTTTTGGAGCTCACCAATGATGATGCTCCAATACCTCCCAATATAGATTTTTTAATAAAATCTCTTCTTTTATTCATTGTAATAGTTTTTTAAATTAGTAATTAAATGTTTAAAATCATAAAACGTTCTGATGAATGTTTTTTTAAAAATTAAATAAATCTACTTTCTTAATGTTGTATAAATACTTAAAATTATTTTTTTTAATCATTACAATACCTTGCTTTTCTCAAGTCAAAAAGATTGATAGCATCAACTATAAAATAACACAACTAATTGATTCAAGTATTATTAAAAAGGCTTTTCCTGGAGCACAAATTTATCTTAAGATTGGTAACAGTCTAGTTATTAATGAATCATTTGGATTTCACACCTATGATTCTATAATTAAAGTTGAAAATGATCATATCTACGACCTGGCTTCTCTAACTAAAGTGTTTGGACCTACTTATGCTTTAATGAAAATTTTTGATGACCATAATATTGATATTAATCAACCTGTATCCAGTTACATAAAAGAATTGAAAAGATCCAATAAAAAAAACACAACTTTTTTAGAAGCCCTTAGTCACTCCGGTGGATGGATTCCATACATCAATCATCAAAAAAATATTTTAAAAAGAAATGATAGTTACAAAAAAAGATTTATTCGAGAACAAAAAACCAATAAGTTTTCAGTCGCTGTTTCAGAAAACTTATTTCTAAATAAAAAATATCAAAAGAAAATTTACAGAAAAATTAAAAACTCTGAAATAAAAAAAAGGGGTGAATACCTATATTCTGGTTTGTTCTTTTTTTATGTTCCAAAGATTATCAAAACACTGACTGGACAATCATACCTCGAATACTTAGAAAACAGTTTTTTCAATAAATTGAAAAATAAAGATTTAACTTTTTACCCGAAAGACAAACTTAAAGTTACACCAACAGAATATGATCAAAGATTTAGAAAAAGATTAATTCACGGGACTGTACATGATGAAGCGTCAAGTTTCTTCTCTGGACTGTCAGGAAATGCGGGTCTATTTGGAAGTGCCACAAGTATTGGTGAGCTCATTGGTTTTGTAGAGGACTGGGGGAATGAAAGTGATAAAATATTTAGTTCCAAAACTATTAAACAGTTCACTAAATATGCTACAAATAACGTGAACAACAGACGAGGTTTGGGTTTTGATAAGCCGACAAGAAATAAGTTAGATAAATACCCATTTAAAGATCTCTCAGAAAAAAGTTTTGGGCATACCGGTTTCACAGGTACTTTTTTTTGGGTAGATCCTGATATTGAAATGTCATTGGTTTTTTTGACAAATAGAGTTTTTCCAAGTAGAAAAAATGAAAAACTTTATGATCTTAATGTTAGAAAAAAAATACTTGAAATCATTTTTAAACACACTAGAATTTAATTAAATCGATAAATCTTGTTAAATTTAGTGGATTGGTAATAAGCAATTTTCATTTGTAAACATGGGATTCAAATCTAAGCTCAGAAGCATTGTTGAAGACAACACGACAACTCGTGGAAAAATCTTTGACTACACGATTGATGTTCTGATTATACTTTCAATTATTGCATTTTCAATCGAAACATTTCCTGGTAACAGCGATAAAACAAAAGAGTTGCTTTATAATTTTGACATTCTTTGCTTTTTTGTCTTTAGTGTTGAATATCTTCTCAGAATTTATGTTGCTCAAAAAAAATCCAAATACCTTTTTAGTTTTTATGGAATTATTGATTTTTTAGCTATAGCACCATTTTTTCTAAGTAGTTTTTTAGATCTAAGGTTTTTAAGGGCATTTAGAATTTTGAAAATTTTTAGATCCCTTCAACTAAAAAAATTCGATCAAGCAATCAAAAGAATTGAAATCGCCTCAAAACTGATCAAAGAAGAATTGACATTATTTTTTATTGTAATTTTTATATTGATTTTTACAGTTTCATCTGGCATATACTACTTCGAAAATGAGGCTCAACCTGAAACTTTTAAGTCAGTTTTTCACAGTATGTGGTGGGCTGTGGTGACTCTTGCCACTGTCGGTTATGGAGATGTTGTACCCATTACTTTGGGTGGTAAAATATTTACAATTATTGTTTTAATTTTAGGTCTATTGATTGTAACTGTACCTGCTGGTTTAAGTGCAACCTCTCTAATAAAAGCAAGAGAGATACAGGAAGAGCAAGAGAAGCAAAAAGAGAAAAAAACTAAAGGTTAATTAAAACTGGATCTAAATCCTTTTTTAAATAAAGTGGATGTTTGGGCGTGTTATGCTTACTCATTTCAAGAGCAAATACACTCTTATTTTTTAAAAGAGGTTTTAGCCATTCTTTGATTTCAAGGTTAAATCCCCATGCGAGATATATATATTGGTTTTCTTTTAAAACATCTTTTATGAAATGAAAATTGTTTTTGCAAAAGGAAAATTTATTTATTGAAGGGACAGTTGAAACGTTTGGAAAAATATTGACAATACTCAATCTATTGTGACCAAATTTAGTTGAATAATAAATACACTTTTTTACAGTAGGGTCATCAGTTTTTGAATCTGCTAATGAAGGGTTCATCATTATGAAAACACAAGAGCTTAATTCATCGTTATAGTCCCAAGATCTTGTTAGCAAAAACCTTTTGGACTTATCTTTATTAAAAATTGCACTTTTTTGAATCACAGAATTTGATTAAGTTCTATTATATTTGAGTAAAACTGTTTATTTATCCTAAAATATTAAAAATCAACCATTGTGAAAAAAATTATATTATTATTTGTTGTTTTTGTATTGTCTTGTAAATCCGAGATAAAAAATAATACAAACCTACCGGGAAGGCTTGGAGACAAAGATTTAGAGTTAAAAGATGATCCCAGAGTGGACCCAAGGATAACTAATGCATTAAAACAATTTGAATTGGATGGATATGCACCAGGTCCACCTGTTGGTATCAATTCTAATAGTTCAGATATTATGGATTTTTTGAATGAGGCTGAACCTCAATATCAAGGAATTTTTGCAGATTGGTTCAAAGATGAAGTTAGTCCAGATAATGTGGAGACATACAAAACTGATATCACTGGAGTTGATGGAAACATAATAAGTTTGACTATTAGTAAACCAATAGAAATGGAATCTGAAATTCCTGCCATTTTACATATACACGGAGGAGGGATGACAATTTTAACAGCAGAAGACCCTAATTATGTTGTTTGGAGAAATAACTTGGCTTCAAAAGGACTTTTTGTGGTTGGAGTTGAATTTCGAAATGTGGGTGGAAAGCTAGGGGACCACCCTTTTCCTGCAGGCCTAAATGATTGCTTAAGTGCACTGGACTGGCTGTACAAAAACAAAAAAGATTTAGGGGTTTCGAAAATAGTTATCTCCGGAGAATCTGGAGGTGGTAATCTTAGCTTGGCAACTGCTCTTAAGGCTAAAGACAATGGAAAGATTGAACAAATAGATGGTGTCTTTGCACAATGTCCTTACATATCAAATAAATATGGTGCGTCAAAAAACGAATTACCATCTTTGATTGAAAATGATGGATATTTTTTGAATGTTGAAATGATGGATGTCATGGCTTCAATGTATGACGGAGCAGAAAGTAAAAACCCTTATGCATGGCCACTTTACGCTAATCAAACGCTATTAACCGGGCTTCCTCCCCACGTCATTACTGTAAATGAACTAGATCCGCTCAGAGATGAAGGAATTGAATATTACAGAATGTTGCTAAAAGCAGAGGTGGATGTAAGAGCAATAACTTTAAATGGAACTGTACATGCGGCTGAAGGAATTTTTAAAAAATTTATGCCCGAGCTATATGAGTCCGTAACTAATCAAATTAAAGAATTTGCATACAGCCTCTAAATATTTGCTATTTTGATTAAAAGAAAGCTTGTAATATTATTATTTCCATTTATTTTTTTTGGACAAGAATGTGCCCCTTGTGAAACTATTGCTAACCCTGACATGGAAATTACTTCAATTAAAACGAGTTGGCCAAAAATTAAAAATAAAAGTATTGTTAAAATAAATAGTCTTACAAATATTCTTTATGAAAATGAAGATGAATATTGGGAGCAATGGGAAAGACCTTCGTGGTGGATGAAAGAAGGTCGAGACCCATGGACTAAAAATCCAATATGGGGGGATGGATATGTTGAGCCTGATCTTAATTTTAATTCTTGTGTAAACGATAATTTAAGATGGAAGTGTGGTTATTCTTATGTCATGAGATTTCCAGAAAATTTTAAAAAAAATAAAAAATATCCTCTTGTTGTTTTTTTACATGGAGGAATAAATTCAGACCCTCGTCGTCTGAATTCAAGAATCCTGACTGTAAATAGTTTTTTCATTCCTGAAAATGATCAATATATAATTGTCTCCCCGATCAAACTGGGAATTGATTGGAGTGCGAAAAAAATACAAGATGTCGTGGCAGACATTGAATCTCATATTAAAATTGATAAAAAAAGGATTTACCTTACTGGGCTTAGCATGGGTGGAAGAGGAACATTTATAGTTGCTTCAAAACTTCCTGAAGTTTTTGCGGCAATCATGCCATTGAGTCCTCACCATGGTCCGTACTCATACCTTAGTCTTAGTGAAAAAGTATCACATTTACCCACATTTTTACATCACAGCACTAATGATTCAACATCAAGGTTTTCAATGGCAAAATCTATGTTTGATAAACTTTCCAAGTCAAATGAAAATTTAATTTTTGATATTGGAAGTTCAGGACACTCAGGATGGAACAAAATTTACAGTGATAAGGAAAATATAAACTGGCTTTTATCTTGGAAAAAAAATAAAATTTAATGAAACATCTTCTTTACTTTTTCTTAATCATAGTTACATTTAAATCTTTTTCACAGGATAGGATAACAGGTGAACTTTTTTCAACCAGATCTGAGGTTATCGCTGAAAATGGCATGGTTGCAACAAGTCATCCTCTAGCAAGCCAAATAGGCGTTGATATTCTTAAAAGTGGAGGCAATGCAATCGATGCCGCGATTGCAGCCAATGCTGCAATTGGTTTAATGGAGCCAACCGGAAATGGTATTGGAGGTGATTTATTTGCAATAATTTGGATTGAAAAAGATAAAAAACTTTATGGTTTAAATGCCAGCGGACGTTCACCAAAAAATTTACCACTAAGTTATTTCAAGGAAAATAATATATCCAAAATCCCTGCCTACGGACCATTACCTGTAAGTGTACCCGGATGTGTTGATGGTTGGTTCGAAATGCATGATAGGTTTGGAAAACTCACAATGAAAAAAATTTTAGACCCTGCCATTCATTACGCTGAAAACGGATTTCCAGTTACTGAATTAGTGGCTCATTACATGAAATTATCAGAAAAAAGATTCATTAACTATCCTAATTTTAAAGAAACCTACACAATAGGTGGCTCAACACCAGTAAAGGGTCAAATTTTTAAAAATAAATTTCTTGCTAACACTTTTAGAGTCATTGCAAAAGATGGAAGAAAAGGGTTTTATGAAGGTCCTGTGGCAAAAACCATTTCCGAATTCATTATTGAACAAGGAGGTTTTCTTTCTTATGATGATTTAAAGAATCATAAATCTGATTGGATTGAGCCAGTTTCAACCAATTACAGAGGTTTTGATGTATGGGAATTACCTCCCAATGGTCAGGGAATCGCAGCATTGCAAATTTTAAATCTTTTGGAAAAATTTGATATTAAGTCGATGGGGTTTGGTTCAGCAGAATACATTCATCATTTTGTAGAAGCCAAAAAAATTGCTTTTGCAGATAGAGCAAAATATTATGCTGATATGGATTTCAATGAAATTCCTGTTGATTATCTTATTTCTAAAGAATATGCTGATAAAAGAAGATCTGAAATAAGCAAAACACGGGCAGCAAGAAGTGTTAAGGCGGGTGAAATTGAAAATGGTGATACGATTTATTTAACGACTGCAGATAATGAGGGTAATATGGTATCACTAATTCAAAGTAACTACCGTGGAATGGGATCAGGAATGGTGCCACCAGAGCTTGGCTTTATGTTGCAAGACAGGGGTGAATTATTTTCATTAGATGAAGAACATTTTAATGTTTATGCACCTGGAAAGAGACCTTTTCACACCATTATACCAGCTTTCATTACAAAAGATCAAAAGCCTTTTGTTAGTTTTGGTTTGATGGGCGGTGCAATGCAACCACAAGGGCATGCTCAAGTAGTAATCAATTTGGTTGACTTTGAAATGAATTTACAAGAAGCCGGAGATGCTCCTAGAATTAGACATGTTGCAGATGAACAACCTACAGGTGGTGAAATGTTGGATGGAGGTGAAGTTTCACTAGAGTCAGGATTTGAATACAAAGAGATCAGAAAACTAATGAGATTGGGGCACAAAATTATTTTTAGTCTCGGCCCATATGGTGGTTACCAAGCAATCATGTTTGATGAAGATCTTGGTGTTTATTTTGGAGCATCAGAATCTAGAAAAGATGGGAGCGCAATGGGTTTTTAAAACGGGGATGTAGCTCAGCTGGCTAGAGCGCTTGACTGGCAGTCAAGAGGTCGTGGGTTCGAGTCCCATCTTCTCCACTAAATTGTAGTCTATGACTTTTGAAATTACAGATTACCCTGACTCATATGTCAAGGTTAAATTTAAAAAAGGGGAAAAAATTATTGTAGAAAAAGGTTGCTTTATCTATTGCGATGGAGAGTATGACTATGAAAATAAAATTGAAGCAAAAAGTTATAAGAACTGGATTGCCAAAATATTAGGTGGGAAAAGTTTAACATATAACATTTACTCGGCAAAAGAAAATGTAGAAATGGCTCTTTCACCAAAAGACACGGCTGAAATTATTTGTCTGAGTGTTTCTAGAGCAAACCCAATTATGTTCAGTCCCTCTTCACACTTTATGAGAACATTTGGGTTAGAAATAAAGTTAATTAGTTTATTAAAAGAGTCTGATATTTTATTAAAAACATTAGGCTCTGGAAAATTGTTTCTAAAAGGCTATGGAAAAATAATCGAGAAAAATATCGATTCGATAAATCCTATTTATGTTGATGAAGATGCTTTAGTGGCGTTTGAACAAAAGCTTGAGTACGGATGGATTAGTGGGGGAGTTAAAAAATTATTTACTAGTGGAGAGGGTTTTACATACACATTTAAAGGAAAGGGAAAAGTATGGATTCAATCGAAAGAAAAAATTGAATATAAAAACGATTAATATTATTAAAATATGTACAGATTCAACACAAATGATTTTTTGATTCGTCTTCCTCTTTTTATAATTTTTTTCTGGTTCGGTTTGTTGAAAGTAATTGAACTTTCTCCAGCAAGGCAACTCATAATAGATACAGTTTTTTGGATGCCATTTCTAAGTGCTGAAGCATGGGTAATTGTGATCGGATATTGGGAAATGCTGATTGCAATTTTCTTTTTGACGAAAAGGACTACATTTTTGGCGATGATACTTTTATTTCTTCAAATGTCCGGGACTTTTATGCCACTAATTTTATTGCCAGATATTTCATTTCAAAGTTCAAATCCACTACTACCAACACTTGAAGGTCAATACATCATTAAAAATATCATCATAATAACAGCGGCACTAGTCATAGGAAGAAAATATCTAATCAAATCATAAGAAACCTTAGTTAAGCTATTTTGGAACGGATATGTTTGCACCAAAAAAAATAGCATTTAAAAAAAGTTTATTTGTTCCATACCAAGTTCCTCTAAAATTTGGGTTATCAGCAAAAAGAACTACTCTACCAGAACCCGAGCTAGAAACGATTAAAGATG
>Ga0209036_1000111_pt1 | contig 31434 bp, 37 predicted proteins | sample MarorgKNORR_S2LV_3_FD_188222 | JGI IMG/M metagenome (GOLD analysis project Ga0209036, IMG submission 188222) | Marine microbial communities from the Southern Atlantic Ocean, analyzing organic carbon cycling - DCM_A/KNORR_S2/LV (SPAdes) (version 2) | ecosystem: Environmental > Aquatic > Marine >... | reverse complement strand
CAGATCCATTTGGGTAGGTTCTGTCAGCCTCAAAGCAACATCAGCCTCACCTTGGGCCAAATCAGTATACTTGTTTTCAATAATTATTGAGACATCTATCTCTGGGTATGAATTTGTAAATTTTTCAATTCTAGGCGCTAACCATGTTGTGCCAAATGCAACTGTCGCAGCTATAGTAAGTGGCCCAGTAGGCTTCTCTTTAGACTCTGTCAATTTAGCTTCAGTGAGAGCTATCTTACCAAATATGTCGTGAGCAGTTTTAAATAAAATTTTTCCCTGTTCAGTTAGTGTCAGTCCTCTTGCATGTCTTTTAAATAGTGAGACCTTCAAATCTCTCTCAAGAGCACTTATTTGTCTGCTAATAGAAGAATGACTAATATTCATTTTATGAGCTGCTTCAGATATATTAAGATCTAAAGCAACATTATGAAAAATTTTTAATTTATCCCAGTCCATGATTTATATTCGCTTGCTTAAATATATTTATACTATCGATTTTCTTATTAAACAATGACCAGTCATCATTATTATCTATATCATGCCAGATTTTTTCTATTTCATCATACAGAAGTGTTTCCTTTGGAATTTGAGTCAAAGACTTAACATCTAGATTATTGAAAATTTCATGATTTTTAAAAATTGAATCTAAATCATAATTTTTATATTTCCGTTTAATTTCAGTTTGAATATTTAATCTTTGTCTTCCTCCTCTAAGGTCGTTGTACACCTCTTCGTAAAGATAAGGGCTATTTAGTAATATTTCATAAACATCATTTAATAATTTTTGATTATGCAATTGCAATTTGCTGGGTTTAAGAAACAATCTTTTAAAGAATAGTTTTATAACTTCTTCATTATAAAGCTCTATATATTTTTTTACTTCTTCTATTATTAATTCTTTTTCTATAAAAAGTGTCATGATTGAAGCTAATTGTTGAACATTCCAAAAAATAGAATCAACTTGATTTGAAAATTTATAAAGACCGGAATGATCAAAGTAAGCTGCTACTTTCTCTGGATCATATTTTTCCATCATACGATAAGGCCCGTAGTCAAAACTTTCTCCGGTTATGTTAATGTTATCAGTATTGAGAACACCGTGGACAAAGCCAAAAATGTTATAAGAGGCAGCTAATTTTGCACAATTTTGAACGACTAAAGAAAAAAAATTCAAAGGTGTATTCTCCACATCACTAAAGGAAAAGTAATATTTTCCAACTGATTTTATCAATTTCTCTAAACTCTGATTATCTTGGTGATATGCATGATATTGAAAAGTACCAATCCTGATATGGGAATGAGAAATTCTTACTAAAACACTAGACCTCGTTGGGGAGGGTTCATCACCTCGATATAAATCTTCACCTGTTTCAATTAATGATAGGGATCGAGAAGTTTTTAGGCCCATCGCTTCTAAATAAGAAGAACAAAGTACCTCTCTTACACCTCCTTTTAAAGTTAATCGGCCATCGCCACTTCGAGAATAGACTGTTTTTCCACTGCCTTTAGTTCCTAAGTCAAACAGCTTTTTATCTTTGTAAAACTGGGCAATAGTAAACCCCCTACCATCTCCAATTTCAGGATTATAAACTCTAAATTGGTGGCCATGATATTTCATAGCTAAATTAGAGTTAGATGGTAAGTATTCACTCTCAAATTTTCCAAAAAGATTAACCCAGTCTTTGTTATTAAGTTTTGTAAATTCTTCAAAATTATTGTTACGGAATCTTATCTTATATTCTGGAAAACTTGGGGACTTGGATTTTTTATAGAATTTATCACTTAAAAATTTATATGGTGATAATAATTGAGTCTTTAGTTCTGATTTCAAAGGAATTCTTAATATATTTCTTTTTAAAATAAAAGTATCTATATTTTTCTTACGCTTAATATATTCTGTGTAAAATAGTCAAATGTTTGGATTGGAAATATTAAAAAGTAGGCTAAAAGATGCACCTAAAACATCTGGTGTATACCTTTTTAAAAATAAAAAAGATATTCCAATCTATATTGGTAAAGCTATTAATATTAAAAGAAGATTATCTAATTATGGTAATCTACCAAAATTACCAAGGAGACTGCAAAAAATGGTGTCTCAGACGGTTAATATAGATTTTGAACTTACTGAGTCAGAGAGAAATGCACTTTTATTAGAAGCTTTACTTATTAAGAAATTTTCTCCTAGATATAACATTCGTTTAAAAGACGATAAAAGTTTTCCCTTAATTAAAATAACAAATGGGGCTTTTCCAAGACTAACTAGATTCAGGAATGATTTTTCAAATGAGGACAAAGTATTTGGGCCTTTTACATCGGCTTTGAAAACTGACAAAGTGATAAAGATATTACAAAAATCTTTTAAACTTAGAAGTTGTAATGACTCAGAGTTTAAAAATAGAACTAGACCATGTTTGCTTTATGACCTTAAACAATGTTCTGCTCCATGTGTAAGCAAAGTTGATGAAAATGAATACAAAAATCAGGTCAGTGATACCATAAAATTTTTTCAAGGTAGTCAGAAAAAAATATTTAATAAACTAGAGAAACAAATGGTTTATTTTAGTGAAAGTCAAAATTATGAAAAAGCTGCAGAATTAAGAGATAGCATTCAATCATTAAATTATATTATTAGAGAAGAAGTAAAAATAAGTACCCAAGAGACTAATTTTGATTATATCCATATTGATAATAAAAAACATTTCTCAATTTATATTGGTTTTATTAGATATGGGAGATATCTCGGAGGAAATTTAATATACTATTCTGATAAATTTGAAGAAGATATTGATCCTACCTCATTAATTATACAATTTTATTTAAAAAGTTTTAGGCCAAAAAAAATAATTATTTCAAAAAAAATTCAAGGATATAACGAATTAAAATCTATTATGAAAGAAAACTACAAAATAGATGTATCTCTAAAAAGTAATAATATTGTAGGTATACAAAAAATATCAAATCTTACCGCTAAACGTAATGATAAAGAGGTAAGTCTTCAAAAACAAAAATATGTTAATAATCAAGAAATTTTAAACTTACTGAAGATTAAATTTAATATCAAAAATAATGTTGAACGAGTAGAAGCCTATGACAATAGTTTTTTCGGAAATAATTATGCGGTTGCTTCATATGTAGTATTTAATGAAGAGGGTTTCAGTATTAAGGACTCAAGAACTTATAAATTTAAAGACTATGATTTAAAAAAATTTGGTGATGCAGACTTAATGAGAAAAGTATTTAAATCTCGCTTTTCCAAAGATGATAAGATTTTACCTGATATAATAATTATAGATGGTGCGCAACCTTACTTAAAGATATGTCAAGAAGCTATCAATGAAAGTGGTATAAACGAAAATATTAAATTAATTGGTGTTTCTAAAGGTTTTAAGAGGGATTTCAGGTTTGATAGATATCATTTAATAAATGAGAAAAATTTATCTTTAAAAGATAATCCTCAGATAGAGGGATTTATTCAAAAAATGAGAGATCAAGCTCACAAACTATCTAAAAAAAATAGTATGAAAAGGATGTCCGATTCATTAAAAACTAGTTTTTTAGATGACATAGATGGCATAGGAAAAGTAAAAAAAATGAGAGTTATCAATTTTTTCGGAAGTGTGCAAAATTTAAAGCGGGCAAATAGAGACGAGTTAACTCAAATAAAAGGTTTAAATTCAAAAAATATAAAGGCTATATTAGATAAGATAAATGGCTAGGATCTACACAATACCTAATATAATAACTTTTGTTAGAATTATATTAATACCCATAATTTTATATTTACTTTTTTCAGATAACTCTAATGTTGTTCTTATAGCTGGGTTATTATTTATAGTTTCTTCAATATCTGATTATTTTGATGGATATTTAGCTAGAACTTTAAATCAATCTTCTAAACTTGGTACGTTACTAGATCCGATTGCTGATAAACTTTTAATTGCTGCGGTTATCATTGTTTTAATTGATACAAGAGTCATTGCTGATGTTCATGTTATTCCTGCTATAATTATTTTGTTAAGAGAAATAGCAATTTCAGGCCTAAGAGAATTTTTAGCAAAATTGAATACTGATATGCCAGTTAGTAAGTTAGCTAAATATAAAACTACTTTTCAAATGGTTAGTTTATCTATTCTTATTATAAGCTTAGGTTTTGAGTTAAACGATTTCTTATGGAATTTAGGGTTAGTTACATTGTGGCTTGCTGCTATAATTACTTTGTTATCAGGATACAATTATGTAGCAAAGGGTCTAAAGCATATTTGAATATTACAATAAAATATTTTTCCTGGATAAGGGTTAAGCTAAAAAAAAGCCATGATCTAATTGAATTAGATAAAGCAATAAGTTTTAAAGAATTAAAGAATAACCTCATTTCAAAAGACCCAATATTTCAAGAAATATTTAAAGATGACAGTGTGAAGTACTTTCTTAACTTGAATGAGTTAAACGATAATGATCGAATATTAAATAACGGTGACGTTTTGGCTTTTCTGCCACCTGTCACAGGTGGATAATGATAAAAATTGTAAAAGAAAGTTTTGATCTAGAAAATGAGTTCAAAAACATATCTTCTAATAAAAATGGTGCGTATAGTTTTTTTTTGGGAACAGTAAGGTCTGATTTAAGTTTTTCAAATACTGAAATTAAAGGAATATATTTAGAATGTTACGAAGAATTGGCAATATCTCAGCTTGAAAAAATTAGACTACAAGCTTTAAAAAAATGGGATCTTAGTGAATGTTTAATAATTCACAGAATAGGAAGATTAAACTTGGGAGAAAAAATAGTTTTAGTAATTACTTCCTCGTCTCACCGATCAAATTCTATAGAGGCGTGTGAGTATGTAATTGATAGCTTAAAGATAGATGTTGCTTTTTGGAAATTTCATTTATTAGACAACGAAGAGAAAGAAATGGTCTATCAAAAAAATAAAGATAATGAAAAAATGTTAAAATGGAGAGAAATTATTAATTAATCGTTGTCTTCGTAATTAGGGTCTACTTCTTTCATATATAGACTTGAAATCTTAGTTGTAATATTTCCAACTTTAAAATTTTGATTATCAATTTTACCAACTGGGGTTACCTCGACAGCAGATCCTGTAAGAAAAATTTCCTCAGCTTTTGAAATTTCGTCTGGATATATATCTCTTTCGATTACGTTAATACCTTCATTTTTTGCAATTTCTATTACAGCTTGTCTCGTAATACCATTTAAGAAACAATCAGGTACAGGGGTATGAATTTCACCATTAATTACTAAAAAGATATTTGAACCAGTAGACTCACTTACTCTTCCTTTATAATCCAGCATCAAAGCATCGGTATAACCATTCTTTTCAGCCTCATGTTTACTTAAAGTGCAAATCATATACAGACCAGCTGCTTTAGTGTCTGTTGGTATACAATCTGGAGGAGGTCTTTTCCAAACAGCTGTTTGAAGAGATATTCCTTTTAATCGATCTTCTTTAGTAAAATAACTAGGCCATTCCCAAGTAGCAACCGCTACATTAATCTTATTTTTTTGAGCAGAAATAGCCATCATTTCACTTCCTCTCCAAATTACAGGACGAACGTAACCGTACTTTATATTCATTTTTTTAATGGTTTCCTCGTGAGCTCTATTTATCTCATCTTTAGAATAAGGCACATCGATGCCCATTCTTTGTGCAGAAAAAAACAACCTATCAGTATGTTTTTCTAATTTATAAATTTTTTCCCCATAAACTCTTAAACCTTCAAAAACACAACTGCCATAATGCAAACCATGGTTAAGCACGTGAGTAGTGGCATTTTGCCATTCAACAAATTCACCGTTATACCAGATAAAACCAATTCTCTTATCAAAGGGGATAATTTCCATAATTCGAAATAATGTAATATTATTTATTAAAATTCACAATATAATTATATTTATATCTTATGAATTTAAGTTTTGCCGATACTTTATATTTTAAAAAAGAAAATACTCTAGAGATAATTTTAGGTTTACATAGATCTTATAAATCTCTTCAAAGAGAGATCCAAATTTGTTGTGAATTAAATAATTTAACATTTAATGAGTTAATAGTGATTTTAGAGATTAAAAAAGGATTTAAAAAGAAGATTGATATTGCAAATAAAGTATTTTTAAAGAAACAAAATTTAAATTTAATACTAAAAGATTTACAAATAAAAAATATATTAAATTTAGATAATAAGACAATTTCAATAACCAAAAACGGGGAAGAGTTAATTGAAAAAACAACAAATAGAATAAATGAAAAAATTATAAAAATATTTAAAAAGATAGATCCAAAAAATATGTCTGGTTTTATTAATATTATAGAGTCATTGTAATGAATGATAAGCATATACTTTTAGTTGAAGATGACGAAACTCTCCAAGCGCTTATTGAAAAATTATTAATAAATAATGATTATATTGTATCTAAAGCAGTAAACATTGAAGAAGCAAAAAAATTAGTAAAACTATTCTTGTTTGATTTGATTGTTTTAGATGTAATGCTCCCTGACAGCACAGGTCTGGATTTTTATGAAAATACAATTAAAAATAGAGTTAATACACCTGTAATCTTTCTCTCCGCATTAAGCAATGTAGACGATAGAGTAACTGGTTTAGAATTAGGTGCTGACGATTATATTGGCAAACCATTCGATTCAAGAGAGTTATTGCTCAAGATAAAAAAAAATATCTCGAAAAAACAATCTCTAGATACAATAAATTTTAGTAGTGAAACAGAATTTGATTTAAAAAAAGAACAATTACTATTTAAAAAACAAAATATTAATCTTTCGAGCAATGAAGTAAAAATTCTGAAATTACTAATAAATAATTCACACCAATATTTAACCAGAGACCTGTTAAACACAGAGTTAGGATTAGATTATTTATCAAGAAGTGGTGATATGCAAATTTCCAGATTGAGATTAAAACTAAAAAAAGAATGTAATTTAAAAGACATAATCAGATCGGTTCATGGAAAAGGATACAAAATTTTCATTTAATGTTTAAATGGAGTAATTTTTCAGAGAGCCTTTTAGTAAGATCTGTTTATCTTATTACAATACCAATAGTATTAGTTCAAATAATAGGAATAGTGATATTTTTTGAATTACACTGGGATTTAGTCTTAAAAAGAAGTGCTCAATCTATTTCAAATGAAATAAAGATTTTAGAAATGCAAAAGGACTCGTCCTCAATAAATAATTATGCAAATACTTTACAAATCATAAGAACTGATAACTTAGATATCAGTGAAGCAGAAGAAGTTACAAATTGGATATTTAGAAAGCGAATAAAAAACTCACTCAACCAAATATCAGGAGATTTTGAAGTTCTACAAAATCAAAATCACTTCATATTTTTTGACAAAAAAAAATTAGAATATTTTTATTTAGTTCCAAAGAAAAGAGTTGAAACAAAAACTGTTGCTGGATTTTTTTTATGGACGATTGCTGTAAGTATAATTTTATCATTAATTTCATATTTATTTATAAAAAAACAAATTCAACCACTAAAAAGACTTGGCATAATTACAAGAAGTTTTGGAAGAGGTATTGAGACTCCAAATTTGAAACCTACAGGGTCTTCAGAAGTTAGAGGATTGATAAAAGATTTTAATAACATGCATAATAACATTAATTCTACACTGGACAATCAACGAAATATGTTAGCTGGTATCAGCCATGATTTAAAAACACCATTAACGAGAATAAATTTAATGATTGATGAGATTAATAACGAAACATTGAGAAATTCAATATCTCAAAATATTTCAGATATGAATATCATGCTAAATCATTATCTAGATTTTATTAAAAATGAAAAAAATGAAAATTTAGATGAGATCAATACTTCCAATTTTATATCCAATATTGCTCAAAATTATCAAAAACTTGAGGTTTTAGTTAACAATGAAAACAAAATATTTATCAGAAAAAATCAAATCACAAGAGCTGTTATGAATATCTTAGACAACGCTGATAAATTTGCCGAAAAAATATTTATAAGTTCTAATTTAATCAATAATAAGTGGGAAATAGACATTGAAGACAATGGCCCAGGCACAACTTTATCACAAGAAGAATTAATAAGACCTTTTGTTAAAGGATCTGATCAATTGAATCAGGGTACAGGATTAGGACTATCAATCGTTCAAAAATTAATAAAATTAAATAATGGAGAATTAAATTTCCAAAAATCATCACATGGTGGATTAAAAGTAAGTGTGATATTACAAATTTGAGTCTAAAAGAGCTTTCCCCCATTAGATATATTAGTTGTTGGCATAACTAATATAGGATCATTATTATCATCAGGAAATCCTAATACTAATACTTCAGAAATCATTTTACCAATTTGTTTAGGTGGAAAATTTGTTACTGCAGCTACTTGCTTCCCAATGAGCTCTTCTGGTAGATAGTTCTTTATGAGTTGAGCAGAAGTTTTTTTTAGTCCAATATCATTTCCAAAATCTATAACCAAATAAATACTAGGTTTATTAGATTTTTCATTTATTTTTGCTTCTACTACTGTACCAACTCTAATATCAACTTTTTCAAAGTCAGAGTAGCTTATCATCTTTTACTTATAAATGACTTTACTCTATTTATATTCTCGAATGCATGTCCAATGGAGGCCATAGTTTTATCGAGACTATTATTATCTTCTATCCAGACATTAAAAGCATAAACATAAATTATGTTACTAATCGTTTTTTCCAAGTGAGTATTTAAAAATAAATTAAAATAAGAATTTATATTTTTAGATAAATTTAAGAAATATTTTGGCTTTTTTTGAGATTCTAAATAGATTCTTAGAGTTATATTTTTGTAATTATTAAGAAAATCTAATCTGTTAATAATACCTTCAAATATCTTATCTTCTAATGAAAGATCATTAGCTGGGGTTTTTAATTCTGTTGAAATAAAATATTCAAAATCTTTTATGAAAATATTGAAGTCGTCATACTCAGAATTTACTGATTTGATTTTTGTATGAAAACTCTTCAAATGTGCAATATTGTTAAGCTTTTTTAGGTTTGTCTTATTTAGATTTTGCGCTTTTTTTTTCACTATCAATTTCCTTAGCTCGTTTATAAGCCTTATGTAGTGTTGTGTATATTATTTTTTCAATTTTTTGTGACTTTATATAATTAACACCTGCCTGAGTAGTGCCTTTCTTACTAGAAATAGAACTAATAAAACTATCTAACATTTTTGATGTGGTGTTAATTTCTAATACATTTTTGAATAATTCTAACACTTCTATTTCATTTATGTTGAATGGCTTAGCAAGTTTTTTTGATGCTTTAACAAAACTACTTACTATATAAGCAATAAATGCTGGCCCACTTCCATAAACTGATGTAGCAAGGTTAATTTGGTCTTCATTTCTAACATTTATTATTTTCCCAAAAGAAGACAATAATTTTATTAGATTATTACTCATTAATTTTTTATTTTTTACATAAAGATGAGTTTGAGATTTGTTATTCGATGCCATAACATTTGGCATAATTCTTATAATTTTTTTAGTTTTTAAAATTTGCTCTATAGTACTGAATTTTATACCAGCCATACAAGAGATGACTATTGTATCTTTTGAGAGGTATTTTTGAAATTGAGTTCCAGTACTTAAAAAAGTCTTAGGTCTAGTAAGAAGAAAAACATAATCATAAGTGTAATTATTTTTAAATATTTTTTTTTTTAAATTAATATTTTTTAACTCACTCTTTGAGTTTAAAGCATAGATATTTAATAGACTTAATAGTTTTTTGGAAATTAATGATTTAGCTAAGTGTCCATAACCAATAAAAAGAGCTTTTGGCTTAAGCGTGGCCAACAATTTTTTGATTAATTAAAGTTTGTGTAGTCTCAACAACTTTATCTCCTTTTAGTAGGACAGAGACTAAATGGTTAAATTCAGATAAAATATTTTCTAAATAACTTCTTATATCTTCTGCAGTTACTTTCCCTGAAATTGGGAGACTATGTTTATAAATAATTTTATTATTATTGTTTTGTTTCAATGTTCCAATTACGAGATTATTGTTAATTTTGTTCATACGATTAGTAAGAAAGCTATACTCATAATTGTCAATACTGAATGATGATATAAGGACTTTTAAGTCATCGATCCATTGAAAATCCATGATAACTTTTTGTTCATGTATTTCAGTTAAAAGTGAAATATCATTATTTTTGTAACTTTTAGATGACTGTTTCACATTAAATATATCTTCGAGAAGAGAAATAGGGCTAGAATCAATGTTTTTATCACTCATACACAATATGTATCACATTAACTCTCTTAGTAAACACTATATATAGTATTATAAGGCATGTTATTGTTGAAATTTAATCTTTTCTGTTGATTAAATATTTCTTTAATTTTAAAAAATCTGATTTTATATCATTGAAGATCTGAGCCACTTCAACTGAATTATAAAGAAATTTTGATAACTTTAGGTAAAGTTTATCTTTGTGTGAGACATAAGTTGTATTATTAGTTTTAAAAGTGTTTGAGTATCCAAATTTTTTATCACCTGTTGCTTTTGAACTATTTGGTTTAACCATTAGATGGTACAGCATATCTTATATAATTGGATTTATTTACTTCTATTTTTTTGCATTTAGTAATTTAAATCGATTTAATTTGAGTAAGAAAAAACTCGAAGATTTATTTTTTTATTTATTTTTATCAGTAATAATTGGTGGGAGATTAGGATATATAATTTTTTACGATATAAATTTCTATTTACAAAACCCATTTGAAATACTTAAAGTTTGGCAAGGAGGTATGTCTTTTCATGGAGCTTTAATTGGTATTATCTTAACAACTATTGTATATTCAAAAAGAAATAATATTTCTATTTTTCTATTATCTGATCTTCTAAGTATTACAGCACCAGTGGGATTGTTTTTAGGAAGAATATCTAATTTTCTAAACCAAGAACTAATAGGTAGACCAACAGAGTTTTTTTTAAGTATTAGTTATCCAAATGAAGATATCTATAGGCACATTTCCCAAATTTATGAAGCAATTTTTGAAGGATTAATACCTGCTATTCTACTTTTAATAATTTTTTATAAATTTAAGATTAAAAATGGTTTAATAACTTCTATATTTTTAATTAATTATGGATTATCTAGAATAATTATTGAAAATTTTAGGGAGCCAGACTTTCAATTAGGCTTAAAATTTGATTTTATATCTCAAGGGCAAATATTATCAGTTCCAATTGTTATTCTTGGTTTTATATTTCTATATTTATGTCAATACAAACAAAGATAGATACTATTATTAAGTCGGTTGGCTCAATTAATATACAAGATTTTGTTGAGCTCTCTAATTTTGATAAAACATCAGGTTTTTATAATAAACCTAATATTGAAAAAATTGGTACAAGTGGCCAATTTATTACATCTCCAGAGATATCCTCTCTTTTTAGTATTGCCATTACTAATCAGTTTTTAAAAGAGTTTCCGAAAGTAAAAAATGTAAATTTACTTGAGTTAGGGCCTGGGAATGGGCTACTATCTATGGATATATATGATTACCTTAAGTCAAAGAATATCATTGTAAATGATCTTACTTTATTGGAGAAAAGTGAATACTTTAGGGAAAAAATTTCAGAGAAATCACAAGTCAAAGCAAATTTCATAGAAAATATATACGATTATAAAATTGATAATGGAGATGTAGTATTTATTTATTCAAATGAATTTTTTGATGCTATCGGGTCAAAACAATTTATTTACAACAATGGTAATTTCAACGAGATAAAAATATCAAAAAATAATGACGAGTATTTACTAATTAAGGATAGTACAATAATCTCTAGGGAATTATTAAATATCTATTCAAGTTACAATTTTAAAGATAATGACATTTTAGAGCACTCAAATTTAATCTTAAACATACTAAGTGATATTCAAAAATTAGAGTTTAAAAAATATTTTTTTACCACAACTGATTATGGTTATACAAAATTACCTTTTAAAAGCACTCTTAGACTATTATCTAATCATAAAAAATTAAACTTATTTGATAAATTTGAAAATGTAGACTATTCCTTTGGTGTTAATTTTGAATTAATGAATAGCTTTTTTCTGAAAAATAATCCATCAATAATCTATCAAAAAGATCTAATTCTTAATAATCTTCCAAGTGAATATTTAAAATCGTCTGATAAGAACATTAAAGAGATGATTGACTTAATTAGTGGGAAAAAATTTGGAGGTATGGGTACATCATTTTTAAACCTTTCTTTTAAAAAAAATGAGTAAATTTGTAAAATTTAAATTTTTTAATAATAAAAATGGTAAATCAAAAGGTATTTATAGTTCTCTTAATTGTGGATTAAAATCTCAAGATAATTTACAAAATGTTAAAAAAAATATTGAAATTGCAAAATTGAGCATATCTAAAAAAGAAAAGACTTTAATTATTCCCAACCAATTACACTCAAATAAATGTCTTATAGTGAGGAAAAATAAATTTGAATATAATTGTGACGGTATTGTAGCACAGGGTGATAATTTTGTACTTGGAATTACAACAGCAGATTGTTTACCAATAATATTTATTGATTACCAAAATGAAGTTATAGGGATTTGCCATGCAGGATGGAAAGGTTTAAAGAGAGGAATTATTGAAAATACTGTAGATAAAATGCTTAAAATTGGCTCAAAAAGATCTAATTTAAGAGCCTTTATTGGCCCTTGTATCAGAAAATACTCTTATGAGGTATCAATAGAATTTATTAATGGCATGAATTTAAATGACACAGATTTTTATACTAGAAAAAATGATAGGTATTTTTTTGACCTTCCTAAGCTTGCTAAAGTTAAATTAAACAGCTTAGGGGTTTTCAAAATTGTAGATTCCAAAATAGATACTTATAAAAACAAAAATTACTTTAGTTATCGAAGGAGTATTCATCAAAGATTAAAAGATTATGGAAGAAATATTAGCCTAGTATCAATAAATTAACTTTGTATGGATATATATTTTACTATATAACTCAGTTAACTTATGAAAATTATTTCTGGAAATAGTAACATTGAGTTATCTAAAGAGATTTCAGAATATCTTAAAATACCCGTATCTGAAACAACTATGACAAGATTTTCTGATAAGGAGATATTTGTTGAAATTGCTGAAAATGTAAGAGGAGAGGATGTTTTTTTAATACAATCAACTTCATTCCCTGCTAATGACAATTTAATGGAGTTGTTAGTTGCAATTGATGCTTTAAAAAGAGGATCTGCTAAAAGAATTACTGCTGTATTACCATATTTTGGTTATGCCAGACAGGACCGAAAAACTGGGCCAAGAACTCCTATTTCGGCTAAACTAGTCGCTAATTTAATTACAACAGCAGGCGCCAATAGAGTTTTAACTATGGATTTACACGCAGGACAAATTCAAGGGTTTTTTGATATCCCATTGGATAATCTTTATGCATTAAATATGTTTGTAAATGATATCAAATCAAATAAAAGAGATGAGAACTTAGTATTTGTCTCTCCGGATGTTGGTGGTGTTCTTAGGGCCAGAGCATTTGCAAAAAAACTCAACGCTGACTTAGCTATAATAGATAAACGTAGGGATGCTCCTGGTGTCTCGAATGCTATGAATGTTATAGGATCAGTCGATGGCAAGAAATGTATCATTGTTGATGATTTAGTTGACTCAGGAGGAACTATTTGTAACGCAGCTAAGGCTCTAAAAGAAAAGGGAGCTACTCATGTTTATGGTTATTGTTCCCATGGTGTATACTCTGGAAAAGCTTTAGAAAACATTAATAATTCTGTTCTAGAAGAAATGGTTTGTACCAATACTATTAAGCCCACATTTGAAGTTCCGTCTGGTATGAGATATTTGTCAGTGGCCCCACTATTTGGAGAGGCTATAATGCGCATAAATAACGAAACATCTATATCTTCTCTGTTTGATTAATCTTAGTTTTTATTGTATAAACTCAGCCTATGAAAATCAGTGGAAATATACCTGCAAAAGAACGTAAAAAAGGTAATACTAATCCCTATTTTGATGAGGGTTTAATACCCTCTATCATATATGGAGGGAACACCGATCCTGTTATGGTTGCGGTGGACACTATTCAGCTTAAAAAAAGATTTGAAGAAGGTGGCTTCTATTCAAAAATATTTGAGGTAGAGTTTGGTGATAAAAAAGAAGCTGTAATTGTAAAAAGTATTCAAAGGCATAAAGTTAAACACAATCCTATTCATGTAGACTTTCAAAGAGTTGATGAAAAAACAAGAATAGTCATTGCTGTGCCCGTTGAATTCACCGATCAAGAATTATCTCCAGGATTGAAACAAGGCGGCATCTTAAACGTGGTCCGAAGAGAAATTGAACTTACTTGTCTCGCTAATAACATACCTGAAAAATTTGTTATATCGTTAGAAGGCAAGGAAATTGGTGATGATATAAGATTGAGCGCCGTAACTTTAACAGAAGGAATGAAGCCTACAATTCAAGGTAGAGACTTCATGTTAGCCACTGTTCAAGCACCAAAAGTTGAAAAAGAACCTGAACCTGAAGAGACAGAAGAAAGCACTGAAGAAACAGCAGAAAAAGCTGAAGATAAGAAAGAAGAAGAAAAAGCAGCCGAATAATATAGTCTTCCTATATGCTTACTCTATTTTGCTTAGGCAATCCCACTATCAAACATAAAAATAATCGTCATAACGCTGGTTTGTTACTTGGCGAATTTCTTGTTGATAAGTTAGAACTTAAATTAAAAAAATTTAAAAATTTTAAATTGACTAACACTTTTCAGTTAGATGGTCATCAATGTCAGATTGCCTTATCTGAGAATTATATGAATGAGTCTGGAAATGGCATATTGAGTTTAAAAACTAATAAATTAAGTAAATCTGATGAAATATTTGTTTTATACGATGAGCTAGATTTAGATTTAGGTGAAATTAAAATAAAATATGCTGGAGGTAATGCTGGTCACAACGGACTAAGAAGCATTAGTAGTAAAATTGGAGATAACTATTGGAAGCTCAGAATTGGTATTAGTCATCCTGGGGAAAAAGATAAAGTAACACGTCATGTATTGGGCAACTTCAAAGTTGAAGAAAAGAAAAAACTTTTTTTATTATTTGAAGTCATATACTTAAATTTATCACAGATATTTGTTTCTAAACATTTATCCAATCTAGGTATTTAAATGAAGTGTGGGATCATAGGTCTTCCAAACGTAGGAAAATCTACTTTGTTTAACGCATTATGTGAAAATGAACAAGCTCTGGCAGCAAATTACCCTTTTGCTACTATTGATCCTAATAGTTCTTTAGTAAGGGTGCCAGATGATAGAATCCAAAAATTATCTAAAATATGCAACCCGCAGAAAATTATCCCTGCAGCTTTTGAAATTGTAGATATTGCAGGCTTAGTCAAAGGTGCCTCTAAAGGAGAAGGCTTGGGAAATGCATTTTTATCTCATATCCGATCAGTAAATGCTTTATTTCATATAGTAAGATGTTTTGAAGATGATGATATACAACATGTCGAAAATAGAATTGATCCTCTTGAAGATATTAAAATAATTAATGCAGAATTAGCATTATCTGATTTAGAAATTTTAGAGAAAAATTATCAAAAATTAAAAAAAACTCAAAAAACAGAAGATGATAAAAAAAAAATATCAGTAATTGAAAAGGCAATTGAGCTCATCTCTAAAGAACAAAGAATATTAAATAATTTAGATAAAGATGAGATTGAATATTTGAGTATATTTCAATTAATTTCTATAAAACCTGTTGTATATGTATGTAATGTTGATGAAAATTCCTCAGTAAATGGAAATTCGCATACAAAATCTATTGAAGAATATTCTAAATTGAATAATTCAGAAACGCTTCTTGTAAGTGCAAAAATTGAGTCAGAAATTTCGCAAATAAGTGACAATGAAGAAAAAAAAATGTTTCTTGATAGTATGGGCCTTAAAGAAACTGGGTTGAAAAGAGTTATAAAAAAAGGCTATGCCCTTTTGAATTATATTAATTTTTTTACTGCTGGTGAGAAAGAATTAAGAGCTTGGACAATTTCTAAAGGTACATTAGCACCAAGTGCTGCTGGTGAAATACATACTGATATGGAGAAAGGTTTCATTAGGGCTGAGACAATATCTTATGAGGATTATATTGAATACAATGGGGAGAGTGGTGCGAAAGAAAAAGGAAAATTAAGATTAGAAGGTAAAGAATATGAAGTAAATGACGGGGATGTCATGCACTTTTTGTTTAATGTTTGATATCTCTCCAAATCTGTTGCTTTGAAATATAAGCAAGTACAAATAAAACTATTAAAAATAGAATAACCTTTAAACCCATTCTTTTTCTATCCTCTAAGCTTGGCTCTGCAGCCCAAGCTAAAAAAGTTGTAACATCAGTTGTCATTTGGTCCATAGAACTTTCGGTGCCATCATCATAATCAACTAAACCATCAGACAATGGTGATGTCATTGCAATTAAATTACCTGCCATATACTTGTTATAATGTTGGCCTTTGGGTACTTTCATGTCTTCTGGTGGATCGACGTAACCAAGCAATAATGCTTTAACATAATCTGCACCTTTTGGTCTAGCTTTGACTATTAAAGATAAATCTGGGGGATAAGCACCGTTGTTTGCAGCCCGAGCAGCTTTAACATTTGGATAAGGATTTGCAAATTGATCTGATGGAATTCCATCTCTTTCAAACATTTCACCTTCATCATCGGGTCCGTCCAAAATTAAATGCTCTGCAGCTATTGCCTTAATGTGATCTTCACTAAAACCAAGATCTCCTAGATTTCTGTAAGCAAGATAATTCATAGAATGGCACCCTGCACAAACCTCTCTGTATACTTTTAAGCCACGTTGAGCTGAGGCACGATCATATGTTCCAAAAAACCCTTTCCAAGACCAGTCATATTTTGGAATGTCAATTTTTGCACCTGCGCCATAGGAGTTAAAACTGAAAAGTAAAAAAAAGGCCAGAAGAGCTTTTCTCATATTTAAGCTTTTTTGCTTTGCAAGTAATTTGTAATAGTAAGTGGTTGTCTAGGGGTTTCAAGAAATCCTACAAGTGGAGCCAATACAAAAATAAATAAAAACCAATATGCGGTTCCAATCCTGGAGATAAGCACATAAATATCTTCAGCAGGTTTACCTCCTACATACATTAAGACCAAAAAGTTTACAGCAAATAAAAGAACACAATATCTCCAAATAGGTCTAAACAAACATGATCTAACTTTTGATGTGTCAAGCCAAGGAAGTAATCCTAGTGCAAGAATAGAACTAAACATAGCTATTACCCCGCCAAGCTTATCAGGAATAGCTCTCAGAATAGCGTAAAAGGGTAAGAAATACCATTCAGGCACAATATGTGCAGGAGTTATCATAGGATTCGCTTTAATATAATTATCAGAATGTCCTAATATATTAGGATAATAAAATAAAATGAAAGCCATAATAATGAAGAAAAATAGAGCAGCATTTAAATCTTTTATTGTTACGTAAGGATGAAAGCTAACTGTTTCATCCCAACTTTGAGGTTCTGAACCAGTTGGATTATTTGAACCTGTCATGTGGAGTGTAATGACATGAAATACAACTAAACCTACAATCGCAAAAGCTAACAACCAGTGCAATACATAAAACCGGTTAACAGCTGAGTCCCCAACGGTAAAATCACCGAGAAGTAGCTGTAATATTGCATCACCCACAACAGGGATAGCTGAGAAAAGATTTGTTATAACAGTAGCTCCCCAGTATGACATCTGACCCCATGGAAGTGTGTATCCTAAAAAAGCAGTTGCCATCATTAACATGAACATCGTCAAACCGAAAATATATACTAACTCACGAGGGGCTTTGTATGACCCAAAATATAAGGCTCTAAAGATATGAATAAAAGTAGCTATAAAGAAAAATGAAACTAAGTTGGCATGAAGGTATCTTATTAACCAACCAAAACTGACATCTCTCATGATCCTTTCTACAGAGTCAAAAGCGTCTTCAGCTGAGGGCTTATAATGAAATCCTAAAAATATACCAGTTAAAATTAAACCTATTAAACAAAACATAGCAATACCACCAAAAGACCAAAAATAATTTAATGATTTTGGAACTGGAAATTTTAGATATTCAGCTTCCATCATTCTTATCAGTGGGAGCCTAGAGTCAATCCAACCCTTTATACCAGTATAGGGAGAGTTTAATGTTTTTTTATATCCTTGTAATTGATCTGAGCTCATTAATTTTATCCTATCTTTATTCTGTTATCTGTTAAAAATACATACGGGGGAACAGGTAAATTAGTTGGTGCAGGTCCCTTACGGATTCTTCCCGAAGTATCATAATGAGAACCATGACATGGGCAGAACCACCCACCGTAATCTCCTTTTGTATCTGAAGCTTTTTGACCGAGAGGAACGCAACCTAAATGAGTGCAAACACCAAGGACAACTAACCAATTATCTTTTTGAACTCTTGCAGAGTCCTCTTCAGCGTCCGGAAGTTCATCTAAAGATGTGTTTTTTGCAATATCAATTTCACTTTTAGTTCTGTGCTTTATAAAAACTGGTTTGCCTCTCCATATTACTGTCAAACTTTGACCTTCTTCAAGAGGAGATAAATCTATCTCTGTCGATGCTAAGGCTAGAGTATCTTTTCCTGGATTCATGCTAGATATAAAAGGTATTAGTAAACTAGCAGCTCCTACCCCTCCCAGAGTCATTGCAGATAATTTTATAAAATCTCTTCTTGGTTTTCTACTGTCTGACATTTGATTTTAAATCTTTATAGATTTTATTAGTAAGATGTAGCATAAGTAGTAGTCATCATGACGCATAAATTTGCAATATGTCTCTATCAGCCTGATATGCCTCAAAATCTTGGCGTTATTATCAGAACAGCAGCTTGTTTAGAATTTCCTATACACATTGTGAAGCCTCTACCTTTTTCAATGTCAGACAAAAGATTTAAAGGTGCTGTAATGGATTACATAGATCATTGCAAAATTTTAAATCATGAAAATTGGGACAATTTTTACTCTTATTGTGAAAAAAATAATAAGAGAGTTATTCTAGCTACTACTAAAACTAACAACAATCTCTATGATTTTAAATTCAAGGAAAATGATATTGTTTTATTTGGTAAAGAAACAGCAGGAGTTCCGGATACAATTCATAATATAGTTGATGATAAAATTACGATACCTATGAGTAGTAAAACAAGATCATTAAATTTAGCAACCTCCGTTGCAATCATCGTTTCAAAGATTAAAGGTAATTTTTAGTTTAAGAAATCTATAAGATGATTTAGCTCACTATTTTTTTTTAAAAAGGAAATAGTGTTTTCAGGAAATGGCATCTTTTGGATTTTGTTTAACTCTTGAGTTATCTTTTTCTCTTTTACAAAATCTGTAATATTTTTAGAGAGAATAGTTATTGCCTCCATATCAGCAGGAAATGTTTTTGTATTTTCAAATAATGATAAAAATCTCATATAACGTATTGCCCTTAAATAATCTTTTTGAATTTGAACTATCGGATCAAAAATAAATTTTAAATAGCTATTTTGATAATGTTCTATGCCCAAATAAAAATCATAAACATCTCCTTTTAAATTTATATATACACTGTTGAAAGTAAAATCTCTTCTAAGGGAGTCTTCTTTGATGCTAGTAGCTTTAGCTACTTTAGAGTGTCTTCCAGATGGGGCTATATCTTTTCTAAAAGAATTTATTTGATATTCAAAATCATTAAATACTAAGGATATACTTTTATATCCTGGGTAATATTTTGCATCTTCGTATTTATCTAAAATTTTATCAACTGTAAGACTGTCTAAATCTGGTATGACCAAATCAATATCTTTATTTTCATATTTATCAGAAAGTATGGATCTAGTCGCACCTCCAATAAGATAAATATCTTTGTCTTCATATGGGAGAACATTACAAATTTCGTTTAAACAAGAATTGTTCATTAGTTCTTTAACTTTGTTTTTTAAATTCATGTATTTAAGTAAGTTCCATCAGCTCTAACCATCTTTGTTCTTTAGTTTCTAATTCTAATTGAAGAGATCCTAATTTTTCACTAGAAGTTATAAATAAATCATAATCTTTTTTATAAAGATCCGGTGCCTCTAAAATTTTTTCAAAATGATCTATTTGTTCCTTTAAGAGATCTATTTGTTTGGGTAAATTGTTAAGCTCATATTGTAGTTTAAAAGTTAATTTCTTCTTAATAACTTTTGATGAATTTTTTTTATATTTTTCAGCTTTATGATCAATTTTTAAAGATTCATCGCTATCATTTATTAGAAGATCTTTATTGTTAAGAAAATCATGATAGCCTCCATTAAACAAAACAACCTCTCCATTTCCCTTAAAAAATAATATTTTGTTCACTAATTTATCTAAAAAATCCCTATTATGTGATACGACCACTAAAGTTCCATTGTAGCTTGATAATATTGACTCTACTAAATCTAAAGTATCTATATCAAGATCATTTGTTGGTTCATCTAATATTAGACCACTTTTAGGATTTGATAAAACCTTCGATAAGAGTAATCGATTTTTCATTCCACCAGATAAACTACCAACAGGATCATTTGCTTTAGATGGATCGAAATGAAAATCCTTCAAGTAACTACATACATGTCTTTCCTTACCTTGTGTTTTAAGATAATCCCCACCAGAGGGTACTAATATTTTTTTTATTGGAAGATTGTCTTTTAAATCATTTCTTAACTGGTCAAAATATGAAAATTCCAACTCTTTTCTAAGTTTTAAAGTCCCTGATTTTAAATGGAGCTCATTAAGTAAGATTTTTAAAAATGTTGATTTACCTGAGCCATTACTTCCTAAAAGTCCTATTCTGTCCTTTTTGCTGATTTTCAAACTAAAATTTTTTAAAATTAAGTTTTTATCTTCAGTGCCAAAATAAAATTCGGCATTATGAAATTCAGCAACATGTTTAAAATTCTTTGAATTTTCAAATATTTGATTAATTTCTATTTTTCTTGTTGCTTTTTTAAATTCACTTATATCTTTATCTAAATTGTCCTTGAGCTCTTTTGCTTGCTCTAACCTTCTAGTGTTTCGTTTTACTCTTGCTTTTACTCCTTTGTTAGCCCAATTAACCTCTAGGTTAACAAATTGCTTTCTATTCTGTAATTCTCTTTCTTCTTGTGATAACAAAGTATTAGACCAATTTTCAAAATCACTGTACCCGCTGTTATTTACTTTCACTCTGGATCGGTCTATCCATAATATTTTATTAGTAAAATTTTTAAGAAATTGTCGATCATGACTTACACATAAAATAGCACTATCTAGTTTTTTCAAATAATTTTCTAGCCATACTATTGTATCTAGGTCTAGGTGATTGGTTGGTTCGTCCAAGAGCAAAAGGTCAGATGGTTTTATTAATGTTTTGATTAGACCTACTCTTCTTTTTTGACCTCCAGATAAATTTTTAATTAAACTATTTTTATCTAAACTTAAATTATTACAGAAGATGTCTATTTCGTAAATATCATCTTGATTAGTAATCGCTGATAAAATCTCTTTTTCAACAGTATTATTTTCATTTTGTAATTTATAATTTTGGTTGAAGTAATTAACTGCAATATTGTCAATGCTCCATATTTCACCTAAGTCAATCTCATGTTGACCAGATATGACATTCATTAAAGTAGATTTCCCTGCCCCATTTTTACCAACAAGAGCAATAAAATCTTTTCTATGAATGTTTAAATCTAGTTCCTTAAAAATTTCATTTTTATGGTAACTGATAGATCCTTCTTTCAATGAGAATAAAAGTTGATTCATATTATTTTAATATATAACTCAGAAATGGCTGGGGCGGTAGGATTCGAACCTACGCATGCCGATACCAAAAACCGGTGCCTTACCGCTTGGCTACGCCCCATCAGGAATTAATGAACTTATCCGAAATAAAGAGATTTTTCAATTCTAACTAGAGGGTAAAATTTATTGATATTCCTCAAAATTTGCCTTTCTTTCGAAATTTCCTTAAAAGATAGAAAAATAGAAGACCCACTACCACTCATGCCAAATTTTAGAAAATCTCTCCTAAAAAATGAAAGATACATAAATATCTCCTTAAATTCTTGATTTAAAATCATTGAGGACCTAGTTAAATTATTTTGAGAATTATGCTTACTATTTATTTGTGTATTATAATTTTTAAAGTGGTTATAAATATTTTTAGTTAAATTTTTTTTTAAGGGTAAAATTATAAAAATTTTCTTCCATGAATTCATTTTAGCTTTGGAATAATTAAATTTATTTAATCCATCAATAATTTTTGGATATTTATCAATAAATAAAAGTACATCTGATCCAATTAATGGAGCATCTTTTTTAAAATTATTTGATTTAATTTGATGATATTTATACAAAAACTTTAAAATTGAGGCAGCATTAGAAGACCCTCCACCTAGACCATATCCGATAGGTATATTTTTATGAACCAAAAATTTTAATTTAGTTCTAGTTTTATATCTTTGATCGAAAAATGTAATTGTTTTTTTAATTATATCATTTTTTAAATTTATTATTTTATTATTATGATCACGATAAGTAATCTGTAATTTTGAGTGATTTGAAACAAAAATTAAATCTTTTATTTTTAATAATACAACCTTTGAAGAAATTTTATGTTTTTCATAATTTTCATCATAATATTTTATTTTTAAATCAAAATTTATCTTGGCAGGGCTAATTAGTTTAGTTTTATTCATTTCTATTTAAAACTTCATCAAATTTAAAATAGTCTTTGTGAAATAATAAGATTTTGTTATCAAGAAATTTAGCTTCTTTAAATCTGCCTTGTTGATAATAAATTTGTGACAAATGGTCAATTATTTCTGGCTCTGAAGGCTCTAGCGTATATGCGTTATAAATCCATTTTTCAGCTAAATTTAGATCATTTTTCTTATAATAAAGCCACCCTAAGCTGTCGAGTATAGCTCCATTATTATAGTCAGAGTCTTTGACTGCTTTTTGTAGCATATCTTCTGCAAGATCCAATTTTCTTTCATTTTCAACCCATAAATATGCAAGATAGTTTAACACATAGGGATATGAACTGTCAGAGATATCAATACTCCTTTGGATGAAATCTTCAGCAGTTTTAATTTCATTATTTCTCTCAAGCAAAATGCCATATTTAAATAAATGGATAGGATCATCTGATTTTTTTAAAATATTTGAACAACAGTTATTGATAAAATCTAAAGCTGCCTGATCGTCATTTGAACGGTACATTTCCATTGCTAAAATGAATGCTAAATCCAAGTGAGTCCAATCACTATCATGATTTATATTATTGAAGAAGTAGACTAATTCACTCAAATTACTATCTAGTTTGATGGAAGATGAAATAAATAGGTAGTTTCTAAAAAAATTGAAATTAGTATTACTTGAATTAAAATTTTTTATTAAATCAAGTATGTCTTTATTAGGATTTAATTCAGCTAAGAATGAGAGTTTTTTATAATTATAATAATCTTTATTTTTTGAGTCTATTTGAATTAAATAAGATAATAATGCAAGAGCACTTTTATACTCACCTGCATAAAAATAATAAGTACTAGTTTGAAATAGTTGAAGATATATAACGTCTTTATAATCTTTAATTATAAAGTCCTTATCTAATTCTAAAGATAAATTATTTAACATAGTCGACGATTTAATAAATTTTGCAATTGGAAAATTTAGGTCATTAGAACTAAAAGTATTATTCAATAGATTTATTTCTTTTGAATTAAAAATAGAAAGGGATTCTAGGTTGGTAGTTAATTCTTTATTTATCTTACTTAAACGGCTTATGTCTTTTCTTAAGTGGTAGTAATAAATTTTGTTTATATATATTAAATTTATAAATCTACTATCAATAGTATTTAAATTTTGTAAATTACTCTCAATATTTTTATTATCACAAAATGACATCCAAAAATTTATACTTTTTAAAATAGACTCCTCAAAAATGTAAATTTGTTTTTTATTTGGAAGATTTGAACAATTATTTTCACTCAGATTATTCAAAAAGTGCAGAATTTCATGAACAAATCCCTTTTTATTTTCATTCATACTATTTAATTTGTAATCGCCTATAATAATTTTACTTAGTAGATCTGAGGACTGGTCACTTGATAATTCGTACTTGGGTAATTTCTCCCATGTTAAATAATCATTATTGTATTCGGCATATATAGAACTTAGAAGTTGATTATCAAATGTATTTTTTAATTGAGACCCATATGCATGTACAATAAATACCAAAAAACATATAGTGTAATAAAATATAGATAATTTTTTAAACATGAAACAGCTAGACTACCAAAAAAATATTCTTTTGGAATTGATGAATCTTGAAGAATTTAAACAAAAAGATTTCGTTGAGAATAAAACTGAACAAATAACTTCAAATAATATAACAAGTCCAAGCAAGGCCAGTAGTATTAATCAGCTTGAGGATTTTTTGAAGGGAGAATTAATAAAATTAAATATAGATAAATCAATTAAACTAGTAGAGGGGAATAAAAATTCTAAGATTTTATTTTTTTATGGTAAATGTGATATTTCAGACACAAAAATAATAGATAACAAAAATGGTGAGTTATTTGATAAAATGCTCTCCTCAATAAAACTAGACAGGAAACAAATAAGCTTAGCTTCTTATATACCTAGAGGCATAGGTGAGTTTGAGAATGATCATAAAATGATTACAACTTTACAATTGATAAATTATCGTTTGATTGAATTGATTAATCCAAAATATTTAATAATTATGTCAAATTATTGTATTAAGATGTTATTAGCTGCAGATTTATCCTCAATGTCTCTTCGAGGTAAGTGGTTTGACTTTAATACCCCAAATGACGTAGTCCCAAAAAAATGCCGTGTGCTCTATGAGCCATCTTTGCTTATTAACAACCCAGATCTCAAAAAAGATGCTTGGGAAGATTTAAAAGAAATAAAAAAACAACTGGGTGGTTAGAAATGAAAATTGTTCTCATATTAATCTCACTTTTTTACTCACAAACTATATTTGCCCTTAGTTCAAAAGATATAGGTCTCTACAAAAGTATTTTTAACGATTACAGAGATGGTAATTTTGCTAGAGGTGATAAAAATATTGCAAAACTTGATGATTTAATACTCATGGGTCATGTTCAAGCTTTAAAACTCCTCCATCCTACAGCACATCGATCCAGTTTTTTAGAACTACGAGATTGGTTAAGTGAGTATAGTGATCAATATGAAGCGAGAAGGATTTATAAATTAGGTGTGCGTAGAATGCCAGATGGAGCAAAAAGACCAAAAAAAAATTCATACCCCCTCTATAATGAAATCTTTCAAAAAGATAAAACAGAAGCTACCAATTCAAGTAAATCAAATAAAATATTTTCAAATAAAAATTACTCAAAAAAAATTAGTATTTATAACACTGTAAGATCAAGAGTTGGTAGAGGATGGCCAACTGGAGCTTTAGAATATTTGAATCACCACATAAAATATTTTAATCAAAAAGAGAAGTCATTTTTATTATCAAAAATTGCCAATGGGTATTATCTCGCAGATTTAGATGATAAGGCTATTAATGTGCTTAACGATGAGGCATTTTTAAGTCAACCTTACTCTGAAGGCTTGTGGATTAAGGGTCTCTCGTATTATAGAAAAGGTAAATATCAGAAAGCTTCAAGGCAGTTTTTAATACTCTCAAAAATTTCAGATAACAAATGGCTCAGCGATGCTGGAGCATATTGGTCATTTTTATCATCAACAAAAGATGCTGAAGATGTTATTACCTTTAAAGCTTCGTTAGAGGCTTTAAATAAATCTTGTAGGCCAAGTTTTAATATTTATTCCATTTTATCTTGTAGAATAATTGATAAGACCATTCAGGACTTTGAATTTAACACCTCTATAATGAACTCGGATCTTGACTCATTTTTAGATACAAAATTAGGTAAGAGAATTCAGGCATTAATAGACATTGATGAACTGCCAATTGCAGAGATTGAGTTAAATAGACTTCAAAACATTACTAATGATAGATTTAAAAGACTAATTTTAAATTTTTCTATTAAAAATGACTTAAGTTCTCTTCAAATTAAAACAGCAAAATATTTATTTAAAGATGATGCTCCCATAGATTATCTTTATCCAACACCACAATGGATTCAAAATTATAATTTCAACGACATAGATCCAACTATTATCATAAGCATGATAAGACAGGAGTCTCAATTTAGCGCTTTTGCAAAAAGTGGGAAAAGTGCATATGGATTAATGCAAATTCTTCCCTCCACAGCCCGTATGGTAAATAAAAAACATCAATTTAAGTCAAATCCTAGAATATTGTATAATCCTGAAATTAATGTCGAAACAGGAAGTCTTTATTTACAAAATTTATTATCCATAAATTATATAGAGGGTGATTTATTGAAAGCACTAATCTCTTATAATGCTGGACCCGGAAATCTTTCAAAATGGATGAAAAAAACTAGTTTTAATAATGATAGCTTTCTTTTAATTGAGTCTATTCCATCAAGAGAAACTCGATTATTTGTAGAGCGAGTTCTAACTAATCTTGTTATTTATGAATTAATAAATCATAATTCTTTTGATTATGCTGATGAATTGATAGCAACTAATACGATTTTGATTAATGATTGACGAAACAATAACATTTAAAAAAATAAATATCGCCGTGATTACTTTATCTGACACAAGAAAAGAGAGTGATGATAAATCTGGTAATACATTAAAGGATCTAATACTTCAAAAAGGACATGATGTTTCTCATTATCAAATTATCGAAGATGAACCAGAAATCTTTATACCTATAATTCAAGGCTTAACTAACTCAGTTGAAAACGATGTAATAATTACAACAGGAGGAACAGGTTTAACGGGAAGAGATAATACTATTGATGCTTTGAAAAAAATATCTCAAATTGAAATACCAGGATTTGGTGAATTATTTAGACAACTCAGTTATCAAAAAATTGGAACTTCAACCATACAATCTCGAGCAAGTGCCTTTTTATTAAATCAAACTTATATTTTTTGCTTGCCTGGATCTACTTCTGCTGTTCGAGATGCTTGGAATGATATTCTTTTTCATCAATTAGATATAAGACACAAACCATGTAATTTTATCGAATTGATACCAAGACTTGATGAGTGAATATGTCGTTGGTGTTGACGAAGTTGGTAGAGGTTCTCTTGTTGGAAGTGCAATAGTTTGTGCATTTAGATCTCAAAATTCTTTCTTTCAAGCACTTCCTTTTGATGTTTCTGACTCAAAAAAAATAAATAAAAAAAAGAGAGAGGAAATTTATAATTATTTCAAATTAAATAAGGGCTTTAATTTTAATTATCAAATTATTGTTGGAAAAAAAAAATTTATTGAGAAATTTAATATTCACAATGTAGTTTTGCAATGTATGAAGCAATCAATTATTTTGTTATCTAAAAAAACGGATACAGTCATTATTGACGGGAAGTTTATCCCAAATGGTATGGAGGATTATAAAGTAAAAGCCCTAGTCAAAGCAGACGATAAAATAAATCAAGTCTCTGCAGCATCTATTATTGCAAAAGTATATAGGGACAAATTAATCACCAAACTTCACTTAAAAGATAATGTTTATCAATGGAATAAAAATGCAGGTTATGGAACTAAAAATCATTTAGATGCTATTTATTCACATGGTGTCAGTAAATTTCATCGGACAACTTATCAACCAATAAGTAAACTTATCAAAAAGTTATCTACTTAGTTATCAACAGACTACAATGCTTTTTTTACACATGATTCTTTATTAGTAATAAGATTCTTTAGTGTTAAAACAAAATAGTCTTTACCTGGGTGATTGCATTGATCTATTTGAAAAAGTTGAAGACCATACTATAGATTTAATCTTTTTGGACCCCCCTTACAATTTGCAACTAAATAAAGTTTTAACTAGACCAAACCATTCCGTTGTCAATGGAGTAACTCAAGATTGGGACAAATTTGATAATTACGCTAGCTATGATGAATTTACCCTTTCATATTTACGTGAGTGTAAAAGAGTTTTAAAACCAGATGGTGGATTATGGATTATAGGGTCTTATCACAATATATTTAGAATTGGGAAAATTCTTCAAGATCTAAACTTTTGGATTTTGAATGATGTAATTTGGGCTAAATCAAATCCTTTACCAAATTTCAGAGCAACAAGACTTACAAATGCTCATGAAACTCTTATATGGTGTTCAAAAAAACCTAAGTCAAAATACCAATTTAATTATCACACTTTAAAAGTTGCAAACGAAGATAAACAAGAGAGAAGTATTTGGAATTTTCCGATTTGTTCAGGTAAAGAAAGAATCAAAAATAAAACAAACCAAACAGCCCACCCTACCCAAAAACCTTTAGCTTTAATGAAAAAAATAATACTACAATCGTCAATTCAAGGAGATCTAATTTTAGAACCATTTGCGGGTACGGCAAGTTTTTGTGCTGAAGGAAAATATTTAGGTAGAAATTATATAGGTTTTGAAAAGGATAAAGATTATTTTAATTTAGCTGAAAAAAGATTAAAAAAAATTAAATCTCTAAAAAATAACTTATTAGAAGTTAATGAAAAAGATAAACCAGTTCAAAAAATACCTTTCGCAAGTTTAATTGATAATGGTCACTTAAAACCAGGATCTTCACTTTATAATAATAACAAAAACTATAAAGCTACTGTACTTCCAGATGGAAGCATAACATACAAAAATGATAGAGGATCAATTCATAAAATAGCTGCAAAAGTAAATAAGACATCAAGTTTTAATGGATGGGATTTCTGGCATTACGAGGATAAAAAAAAGAATTTAATATCTATAGATATAATAAGAAAAAAAATGAGAGGTTAGCTAAGTATTTTTTTAAATAATGTCGGTAAAGCAAGTTCTTTTGTTTTTATCTTTTCGATCCATACTGTATTTTCAATTTTTAATTTTTTTTGATTTAGTTTATAAACGTTAACTTGAAAAAGGTTATTTGTAATTACAAATTTAAAACTTTTAATCTTCTCTTTTTTTTTTAATTTTATATTTGAGATAAATTCTTCATCCAAATTTGAAGGTAAATGGATAAAATTTTTGTAAAATTGAAATTTTGGTTTTTTTATAAAACAAATGTGTAAAGGGGAGTTTAATATATAGAAGTCTATTTTCTTATTAATTTTTTTTGTATTTTGATTATTTTCAAATTTTTGAAAAGCTGATTTACAAAAATTAGAAAATTTACATTTATCACAATCAGGATTATTTTTTTTACAAATTATTGAACTAAAATCCATCATAGACTCAGCTAAACTTCTATAGGAAATCTTTTTTTTACAAGCCAAACTTAATATACTTTCAATTTCTTTATCTTTAAATTCAGCTCCAGATATTCTTTCTACTAATCTTTTTACATTTACATCAATAGGGAATGCTTTTTGGTTATGGCCTATAGCTAATATTGCACTTGAAGTGTATGTACCAACACCAGGTAAAGAAATTAGGGAGTCCCTATTATCTGGTAAGACTCCATTAAATTTATTATTAATAATTGTTACTGCTTTGAATAAATTTACTGCCCTGTTGTAATAACCTAAACCTGACCAAACTTTGAGTAATTGTTCTAATTTTTTATTTTTAAAGGAATTAAAATTTGGAAAAATATTTATTATTTCTAATATTTTGTTTTCTACTGTTTTCACAGTAGTTTGTTGAAGCATAATTTCTGATAAATAAGTTAGATATAAATCTCTATTTCTTCTCCAGTATAAGTTTCTTTGATTTTTTTTAAACCAATGTAGAATTAATGGAATAAATTTATTTTTATGAAAAAACTCTCCAAGCTCAATGACATTGCTTTTCATCTAGTTAATAAAGTAAATAAAAAAAAACTAAAAATAAATACTCTTCTTCTTAAAAATTGGGAGTATATTTTTGGTAAAAATAATAAATTTGTTAAATTAAAAAAAACTATAATTAATAATAAAATAGAATCTATTATCTTTGAATTTAGAGTGAACCCTAGTAAATCATTTGAGATGCACTCAAATACAAATGAAATTATTATAAAAATAGAGGAAGTGACTGGAGCAAGAGTAAATAAAATCGTATTTTTTCAAGACCTTTCTCATAGTAATTCAAAGTTTGATAATAATACTAACTTATCCAACAAAGCTTCTGGAAAAACTCTTAATAATCAAAAATTTAATGATATAAAAGATCAAGAAGTAAGATCTATTTTTGAAAATATTAATAAAAAGTTATATGAAAATAATTAGTTTAATACTTGTTTGGGGAGTGCTTTTCCTAAACTCGGCAACATCGAAAGATTACGAATATAAACAATATATTGATGACAATAATATAAAGCCTTTAATTGAGTCATTAGAGGAAAATACGGTTGATATAATTGAGTTTTCTTCATTTAGCTGTTCGCATTGTGCTGAATTTCATAACCAAACACTTCAAGAATTAAAAGAAAGCAGTGTATACAAGAATATTAATTTTTACTTAATTGACTTTCCATTAAACCAAGCAGCTTTTTACGCAACAATAGTAGCAAATTGTAACGAAGGTATTCGTCCAAGCTACGTCGACTCTGTTTATGGAAACTATGATGTTTGGACAAAAGCAAGTTCGGGAGAAGAGATAATTGAATTACTCAATAGTTATGGATTACAACATGGACTTGAAGATGAAGAGTTGCAATCTTGTTTAAAAGATGAGGACTCCCACAATAGACTTTTATCTCTACAAGTCGATGCTCAAAATATTTTTGGAGTTGAAAGCACACCAACTTTTTTAATTAATGGAGAAAAAGTTCAAGGCAATAGGCCAGCTTCAGAATTTATAAAAATAATTAAAAAAAAATTGAATAATTAATTTGTTATCTTTAGATAAACTCTCAATTAAAGGTTTTAAATCTTTTGTTGAGCCTACAGATTTTGAGATAAAAAATGGGCTTACTGGGATTGTAGGTCCTAATGGTTGTGGAAAGTCAAATATTGTTGAGGCAATTAGGTTTGGTTTGGGAGAGGTCTCTGCTAAACAGCTTCGCGGTAAAGAAATTGATGATTTGATTTTTAATGGAACTGACAACCGTCCTTCATGGAATATTGCAGAGGTAGGATTATTTGTGAATATTGAAGGAAGCGATTTAGAAAATAAATTTGAGTCCAAACAATTAGAAATTGCTAGGAAAATTTGGAGGGGAGAGGGAACGAATTCCTTTATAAACGGTAAAGAGGTTAGATTAAAAGATATACAATTACTTTTTGCAGATGCGTCTACATCAGCAAGGTCTACTTCTATAGTT
>Ga0209036_1000110_pt1 | contig 31455 bp, 25 predicted proteins | sample MarorgKNORR_S2LV_3_FD_188222 | JGI IMG/M metagenome (GOLD analysis project Ga0209036, IMG submission 188222) | Marine microbial communities from the Southern Atlantic Ocean, analyzing organic carbon cycling - DCM_A/KNORR_S2/LV (SPAdes) (version 2) | ecosystem: Environmental > Aquatic > Marine >... | reverse complement strand
TTTAAAAATTCTCTATTCATTTTTGTAATATTTTTTATAGAGATTCCTTTGGGACATTCAACCTCGCAGGCTCCGGTATTTGTGCAATTTCCAAAGCCTTCTTCATCCATTTTATTTACCATATTTATTACTCTTTGATTTGCCTCAACTTGACCTTGTGGTAGATTTGAAAACTGTGAAACTTTTGCTGAAACAAATAACATTGCAGAGGCATTCTTACAAGTTGCAACACAAGCCCCACAACCAATACATGTAGCGGCATCAAAAGCACTATCTGCATCCTCTTTTCTGATAGGAATAGTATTTGCATCTTGAGTATTTCCAGAAGTATTTATACTAATATAACCTCCTGATTGTTGTATTCTATCAAATGCTGATCTATCTACAACTAGGTCTTTAATTATTGGGAATGAATTAGCTCTAAACGGTTCTATTGTAATAGTATCACCATCCTTAAATTTTCTCATATGAAGTTGGCAAGTAGTTATTCCTCTTTCAGGTCCATGAGGTCTTCCATTAATAAACAATGAGCAGCTTCCACAAATACCTTCTCTACAATCATGGTCAAATGAAACTGGATCATTTCCTTCATGAATAAGCTTTTCATTTAATACATCTAACATTTCAAGGAAAGACATATCTGGAGAAATGTCATTAATCTCATATTTAACAATTTTACCCTTCGATTTATTATTATTTTGACGCCAGATTTTTAAAAATAACTTCATATTAATACTTTGCAGGTTTATTTTTTGTTATAGTTTTTAGTATAAAATCTCTAAGATCCTGATTTGAATTTTTTAGATCTTCTCTCCTTAAATACATCATATGACCACTCTCATATCCCTTGAATGTAAATCTTTCATTTAACTTACCACTGGGATCAACTTGTTGTATAGTATATTTTGCTGCAGAAAAGGTTGTTGCGCCATCATAATAACCGGACTGAATCAAAACATTTAGAAATGGGTTTTCTGCAATTGCTTCTCTAAAGTTTGCCCTAACTCTTAGATTATCAGAATTCCAAGGGCGTACAGATAAGTCACCTCTTGCCCAGGTATTATATTTTACATCTGTTTTAAATTTTAAAACCTCATTAATATATGAGTTTATAGCAGGTGTAAAAGCATGATCCCAAGAACTTAACTCTTGAGGATATTCAGGATACATCCCTGCATCTTTACTATCAATTCCTTTATATCTAGAGTCAAGTCTTCCTATAGTAAATCCTTCATCCCTTAGCAATTCTTTCCAAAATAAGCCTGTTGAAATTTTTAGATTATTATCAATGACCTCTTGATAATCAATTCCTGTTAAACTAGCTATTTTAGAAGCTAGCTCAGTTTTTTTTGTCTCATTCAAATATCCTCCTTTTGCAAGTGCAGGGAGTAATTCATTATAGGCAAAATCTTCAGAAATTTTAATTATATCTTCAAGGCTGGAAGATTGTAGAACTTCATTCAGTTTATTATGATACCATGCAGTAGCAGTAAAGTATGGAAAATCTACAACCGGAAGTATTATACCCCCAGATTCATATCTTAACTCATAATCTGCTGGTGATACAAGGACTACACCATTAAGGTACATCCATTGATTTTGTTGAAGTTCAGAAGCTAAAGCCATTACTCTGATACCCCCATAACTTTCTCCCACAAGATATTTAGGAGATTTCCATCTTTCGGTTCTACTTACAAAAGTACTCATCCATTCTGCTAAATATTTTGCATCTTGATTTACCCCAAAGAATTTATCTGTTGCTTCTTCTTTACTCATTTTTTTTAGAATTCTAGAGTACCCAATATTTATAGGGTTAACAAAAACAATATCTGCAACATCAAGTATCGAATATGGATTTGTTTTATAACCATATGGCTGAATTGGATATCCCTCATCATCAATTATTAAACTGTAAGGACCAGTATACCCCATGTGCATCCATATAGAAGCAGAACCTGGTCCACCATTAAATGAGAATATAAGTGGCCTATTTGAATCATCATTAATATCCGTTCTTTTATAATAAGTATAGTGAAGAGTTGCAATTACTTGTCCTTCAACATCCCAAATTGGTTGTGTTCCTATCTGTGCAGAATAGTTAACCTTTTTATTTAATATGATGGTAGAGTGCTTAGTTATTTTGGAAGTATCTGCACTTATAATTCTCTCTTGAGAGAAGCTCCCTGTAGAGATTAACATTATTATAAAAATCAAAAATTTATTTTTCATAGTGTATTTATTTATATGATCTTGTTTTAACTTCAATATCTTCATACTTTAATTGCTCTTTATGTAAAGTGGCTTTTGAGGGATCTCCTTTAAACTCCCAAGCAGAAACAAACTTGAAGTTTTTATCATCTCTTATCGCATCCCCTTCTTTTGTCTGATACTCTTCTCTAAAATGACCGCCACATGACTCTGTTCTCTCTAATGCATCTTTTGCAAATAATTCCCCCAATTCTAAAAAATCTGAAACTCTTGTAGCTTTTGCTAAATGTTCATTATACTCTCCAATTCGTCCTGTTACATTAACATTCTTATGAAAGTCTTCTCTAAGTAATTGGATTTCTTTTATTGCCTCTTTTAAATCTTTTTCATTTCGAGACATACCACATTTGTTCCACATTATTTTTCCCAGCTTTTTATGATAATAATCTACCGAATGTTTCCCCTTATTATTAATTAACCTTTCCAATTGCTGACGAATTTCTCTTTCACTATTTTCAAATTCAGAACAATCGGTTTTTATTTCCCCTGTACTTATATCATTAGAAAGATAATCTCCAATTGTGTATGGCAGAACAAAGTAGCCATCTGCCAAACCTTGCATTAATGCTGAAGCACCAAGTCTATTAGCACCATGGTCAGAGAAATTTGCTTCACCAATAGCGAAACATCCTGGAATTGTAGTCATCAAGTTATAATCAACCCATACTCCACCCATCGTGTAATGAACGGCTGGGTATATTTTCATTGGAACCTTATACGGATTTTCATCAACTATCTTTTCATACATTTGAAAAAGGTTACCATACTTTTGCTTAACAACTTCTTCTCCTAATTCAAAAATAATCTCATCAGTAGGATTATCTATGCCTTTAACTTTTGCTTTCTCCTTTCCATATCTAGTAATAGAATGGGAAAAATCTAAAAATACAGCTTCCCCAGTCTTGTTTACACCATAACCTTTGTCACATCTCTCTTTTGCTGCTCTTGATGCAATATCTCTAGGAACAAGATTACCAAAAGCGGGATATCTTCTTTCTAAGTAGTAATCTCTTTTATCTTCTGGAATATCTACAGGTGATAGTTTACCCTCTTGAACTAATTTTGCATCTGAAAGTTCTTTTGGAACCCAAATTCTTCCATCATTTCTTAGTGACTCTGACATTAATGTTAGTTTAGACTGATAGTCTCCTGATACAGGTATACATGTTGGATGAATTTGAGTGAAACAAGGATTAGCAAAAAATGCTCCTTTTTTATGAATTTTCCATGCAGCAGATACATTACTTCCCATAGCATTTGTAGATAGATAAAAAATATTTCCATATCCTCCAGATGCAATTACAACAGCATGTGCTCCATGCCTCTCTAATTTACCCGTTATTAAATTTCTAGCTATTATCCCCCTTGCCTTTCCATCAATTTTAACTATATCCATCATTTCATGACGGCTATACATTTTTATTTTACCTCTTGCAATTTGCCTATTCATAGCTGAATAAGCTCCTAAGAGTAATTGTTGACCTGTCTGTCCTTTAGCATAGAATGTTCTTGAAACAAGAACACCACCAAATGATCTATTATCTAATAAACCCCCATAATCTCTTGCAAAGGGAACACCTTGGGCTACACACTGATCAATAATATTTCCTGATACCTCAGCTAATCTATAAACATTAGCTTCTCTAGATCTGTAATCTCCTCCCTTTATAGTGTCATAAAAAAGTCTATATATCGAGTCCCCATCACCTTGATAATTCTTTGCAGCATTAATTCCTCCTTGTGCGGCAATAGAGTGAGCTCTTCTTGGGGAATCTTGAAAACAAAAAGCCTTGACATTATAACCTAGTTCAGCAAGAGTAGCAGAAGCTGAGGCTCCAGCTAAACCTGTTCCTATAACAATTATATCAATATTCCTTTTATTGGAAGGACTCACTAGGTTAATACTACCTTTATGAGTAGTCCATTTGTTAGCAAGTGGTCCATTTGGACTTTTAGAATCAAGAGTTGATTTAGTATTTATATTTTTATTTCCATTAGAAATAACCTTAGAGACTTCTAATTCAATTTTTAATTTTTCAGGAGTTAATAATTCATTACTAGAATCATAGTTTTTAATTATTTTTTCAATTTTAGTTTTTAAGGAACTAATCTTTTTATTTTTTGTCTTATAATTAGGATCTCCCTTTGTGACCTCTTTTGACTTAAAGTTCCAATCTTTTTGACTTATTTTTAAGCTACAAAAAACTTTAGTTCTTTTTTTATTTTTATGGTATATAAAAAATGGTGAAACGTAGTCTCCACCTCCGTTTTTTTTATATTTAATATGTTTCTCTGTAAGATATAATCCCATTGTGCAAAGATACAAATTAAAATTTATTTGTACCCCAAAAAGTGCCCCTATTTTTTAACCAGTTAAGTAATGAAAGATAGCAATAAAAATAAATCCTGCAGGAATTAATGTAGAAAATATAAAGGTAAACTTTTGGATTGGATTATAGTATTTAGAATCAACACCAATAGTTTTAAAAGAAGAACTAAATCCATGTAATAAATGTAGTGAGAGAAATATAAACGATATACTGTACAATCCAACTCGAATAGGGTTAACAAATTTATGAACAAGCTCTTCATGGTACCTATTAGGATCATCAGGTAAAGCTTCAACATATTTATAGTTAATCTCGGGAATCCAGAAATCAATAAAATGGAGAACTAAGAATAATAAAACTACTCCTCCACTATAAATCATATTTCTTGAAATCCATGATGCATTTTGATTTCCAGAGTAACTGGAATAACGGTTATTTCTAGACTTGTAATTAATAATCTCAAGATAAAATCCCATTAAAAAATGAAAAATTACACCAAAAATCAAAATTGGCTGTAAAATAAATTGCACAATAGGGTTTGTTCCCATAAAATGAGAAAGAGCATTAAATATATCGGCACTTATAACAGAAGTAATATTAATTAAAAAATGTTGAGTTAGAAAGATAACAAGAAAAAGGCCTGATAAAGCCATCAAGAGTTTCTTTCCAATAGAAGATTTAATTATAGATAAAAATGACATCTGTAATTATTTTAGAATTCAAAATTAAAGTATAAGAATTAGAAAAACTATTTTATTTCAAATTCATTGCTTGTAGAATTTCTATTTACAGAAACAATTAATTTGTAAGAACCTTTTTCTAAGTAATATGAATTATCATCAATGCTCTCTTCGTTATAATCATCATATCTTAGATTATAATTAATATAGTTGAGCCCCTTATCTAATATTCCCTCAGATTTATGGACTATATCTCCATTTTCAGACATTATTGATAAAGAGTATTTGTTACTATTTTCAGAATATAACACTATCTCCATATTTGGTATAAAGTAATTTCCCCAAGTGCCCCATTTTGTACCCCAATTGTTTGAACGTTTAATATTATTAATATCATATAAGTAAAGGTCTTTATTCAATATATCAGAGTTTAATTGTTGTACTTTATCTAGTTCTGCTAGATAAATTGATCTTCCATGAGTACCTACTAACAAATGATTCATTTCTTTTTGAATAACAAGGTCATGAACAGCAACTGAGTTTAAACCATTATCAAAAGGCTCCCATTTTTTACCTTTATCTAAAGAGATATAAACACCATGATCATTTCCAACATAAAGAATTTCTTTATTGATATTATCTTCAATAATTACATTCACAGGAGAAAAAGGTAAATTAGAATTTATTGGATTCCATGATTTTCCATAATCTTGACTCATATAAACATAAGGCGTGAAATCGTCCCATCTATATCCATTCATTGAAACAAATACAGTACCTTCATCATGAGTGGAGGCGTAAACTTTACTAACCCATAGGTCCTGTGGTAAGTTATCTGATATTCTTGACCAAGATGATCCTCCATTTTTGGTAACTTGAATTAAGCCATCATCTGTACCTATATAAATTAAACCAAATTTATTCTGTGATTCAGAAATTGTTGTTATTGTTCCATAAGGGACATTTCCTGGCTTACCTCCCTTTGTCAAATCAGGAGAAATGTTTTGCCAATTATCCCCTCCATTAAATGACCTATGAAGAATATTACTTCCTAAATACAAAATATCTTGATTATGAGAAGATAATAGAATTGGAGTTTGCCAATTAAACCTATAAGGAGATTCTCCTAGTTTATGTCTTGGTTTAATAAAAGTTCGTTTGTTTTTATCAAGATCAAGTCTAAAGTATGATCCAAATTGGTAACCTGTATATACAATATTAGGTTGATTCTTGTCAATTTGAATTTCCATACCATCTCCTCCAAGTATTTCATTCCATGGATAGGATCCTGTCATTTCCCATCTTTTATTTTCTGATGAATTGTGTGGCCCCATCCAAACACCATTATCCTGAAGCCCCCCGTATACATTATAAGGTTTTTGATAATCAACATTAATAGAGTAAAATTGTCCAACTTCAGTTGAATTATTTTTTATCCAATTTTCACCATCATCATAAGTTATATTAACTCCTCCATCATTACCATCTATTAGATGACCTCTTTTATTTGGATTAATCCATAAATCATGATGATCTGCGTGTACATTTTCTTTACCAATACGATAAAAGGTTTTTCCCCCATCATCTGAAGTTATAATTGGTACTCCATATGTATAAATTTTATTACTATCATTTGGGTCAACGTGAACTTTACCAAAATAGTATCCATAAGTATTATACAAACCATCAAGATGTGTTTTATGAGTCTTATACCAGTTTTTTCCTCCATTATCACTTCTATATATCTCTGCTCCAATAATAGGAGTATCAAACATTACAGAATTAGCATCAACTAGATACTTATATAAGTCTGTTGGGTTAATTTTATTTTTATTAATATCTGATTTTACTGATTTAGCTGTATACTCAGCTGGAAATCTGTTTGTTCTTAGGAACTTGTTAAGGTCTTTACTTTTAATCCTGTTGAATTGTTTGACCGACATACTTTCAAATGATTCTTTAGTTAGCTCATTTGACTGCTTTTTAATTGATGTCTCTTTTCTAAAAAATTGACTGTCATGAACTGCATATATTATATTTTTATCAAATACTGCAATTCCAATTCTTCCAACTCCTTCTCCTCTTGGGAAACCACTTTTGTCTGTTGTTATTAAATCCCAAGTTAACCCTGCATCTAAACTTTTATATATCCCTGATGATACTCCATCTTCATCGAAATTCCATGCTTTTCGATCTTTTTCCCATGATGTAGCATAAATGACATTGAAGTCTCCTGGTGTATGCGACATATCAATAATTCCTGTTCTTTGATTTAAATACAATGTTTTATTCCAAGTTTCGCCTCCATTATCTGATACATAAACACCTCTAGTTTCATTATTTGAATATAAGTGACCTGTTACTCCTACTATTATATGATCCCCATCATTCGGGTTAACAAGTATTTTTCCAATATGGTGACTATCATATAGCCCTACATTTTTCCAATTTGAACCATCTGAGTTAGTTTTTAATATTCCAATACCAGAATAAGAAGATCTTGATGCATTATTTTCACCTGTCCCTACCCATAAGGTTCCATTTTTCCAATCCATTGTTATTTCTCCAATATTTTGGGTAGGCCATTCCTCTGATATTGGATTAAAGCTAGTCCCATTATTTATTGTGTGCCATACACCTCCAGAAGCATAGGCAACATAAAACTCTGTTGGATCATCAGGGTTAACTTCAAGTGCCACAACCCTTCCACTCATTATTGTTGGACCAATATTTTTAAAATTAACATTCTTAACTCTTGAATTTTGAATGAGTTGATTTTTTATTTGATAGGCTTTTATAATTTCTGACTCTTCTGTTGCACTGGGCTGACCAACAACTAATGAAGAAAATAACAAACAGTTTAGAAGGGTAAAATTTCTCATAATTCTTATTTTGTTCTTAAATTATAAACATTATTATAATTTTCCTGATATTTAAGCTAAATTTTTAATTAAATACTTAATGAGATATAAACCACTTTCGTCTAATTTTTACAAAAAAAATAGAAAGAATTTTATGTCTATGATGAAAGGTGAAAGCCTAGCAGTATTTAACTCAAATGACATATACCCTGTAAGTGCAGATACAGAATTACCTTTTGAACAGCATCGTGATATTTTCTATTTATCAGGAATTGACCAGGAAGAGACCATATTGATACTTTTTCCTAATGCAAAAGAAAAAAAATGGAGAGAAATTCTTTTTATTAGGAAATCTGATGAGCATACCAAAATATGGGAAGGTGAGAAATTGAGCAAGTTACAGGCAAAAAAAATATCAGGAATTGATAATATTCAATGGGTAGAAGACTTTAAAGATATTTTCAATAAAGTGTCAATGGACTGTAATAGATTCTACCTTAATAAAAATGAGCATTATAGAGCAAAAATAGTAGTTGAAACTCGGGAAGATAGATTTATCAAATGGTCTGAAAAAGAATACCCCTCTCACTCAGTTTCTAGAAGTAATCCAATTCTTCAGAGATTAAGATCTATTAAGGATAATGAAGAAATAGAGAGAATACAGCATGCCTGTAATATTACTATGAAAGGATTTGAAAGAGTATTAAAATTTATAAAACCTGGTGTATGGGAATTTGAAATTGAAGCTGAACTAATCCATGAATTTATAAATAACTCATCTAAAGGATTTGCATATTCTCCCATTATTGCTTCTGGTAATGATAATAATGTTCTTCATTACATTAAAAACAACAAGCAATGTATAAATGGAGACTTAATTCTGATGGACGTTGCAGCAGAATATGGAAATTACTCTAGCGATATGACAAGGACAGTTCCAGTTTCTGGAGTCTTCTCAAAAAGACAAAAACAAATTTATAATTCAGTGTTAAATGTAAAAAATCATGCTACAAAACTTTTAAAGCCAGGTAACGTATGGAAAGATTTTCATGATCAAGTTGGAGAGATCATGACTAAAGAGCTTTTAGACATTGGACTTTTAGATAAAGTTGATATAAAGAATCAAAATAAAGAAAGTCCTGCATACAAAAAATATTTTATGCATGGAACATCTCACCACCTTGGATTGGATACTCATGATTATGGTCTACTCGATGATCCTTTTGAAGCAAATATGGTTTTCACAGTTGAACCAGGAATATACCTACCTGAAGAAGGTTTTGGGATAAGATTAGAAGATGACGTTGTGATTCAGGAAGAGGGAGACCCTATTAATCTTATGAAAGATATTCCTATTGAGGCAGATCATATTGAGGAGTTAATGAATAAATAGATTAGTTTAGAAGCTCCTTCTTTAAAATTTTTATATCCCCAATTAGTTTATCGATGGATTCCAAGTTCGTTCCATCATAAAACCCTCTTATTCTTCTCTGAGTATCGATTAAAACAAAATTTTCAGTGTGAATCATATCAAAAAATCTAGAATCTTCAACATCTTCTGCAACCAAATATGATTTTCTTGCCAGATTATAAATTTGTTTTTTATCTCCAGTAAGAAGATTCCATTTAGTATCAATTATGCCTTTCTCAATAGCATATTCTTTTAGTACTTCTTTAGTATCTATCTCTGGAGTTACAGTATGTGAGAGCAGATAGACTGAATCATCATCTTTATATTGATCCTGAAGTATAATCATATTCTCTTTCATAATTGGGCAGATTGCCTGACAAGTAGTAAAGAAAAAATCAGCAACATATATTTTATCTCTATAATTTTCATTTGTTATCTCTTCGCCATTTTGATTAGTTAGTTTAAAATCTTTAATCTTATGGAACCTTTTAATATGTTGAACTGTACTATCCACTAGTTTAAAACTCACCATGTTGGGTTGATAAACTGGTAGCTTTTTTTCTGGCTTTAATACATTATAAAACAAGAATATTGTAGCAATAGAAACTATTGACATTAATAAAATAAGTACTCTATATCTCTTGAACATTATTAATGACAAATATACTTCAAGGAATTAAAAAAATATTAAATTTGCATGTCAAAATTACACCATGGAGGTATTTATAATAAAAGCATTTCAACTTATATTGTCACTGGCTATCCTTGTAGTTCTTCATGAGCTTGGTCATTTTATTCCTGCAAAAATTTTTAAAACTCGAGTAGAGAAATTTTATTTATTCTTTGATGTAAAATTCTCTTTATTTAAGAAAAAAATCGGTGAGACTGTATATGGTATTGGCTGGTTGCCTCTAGGTGGGTATGTTAAAATATCCGGGATGATTGATGAGAGTTTTGATAAGGAACAAATGAGTAAACCTCCTCAACCTTGGGAGTTTAGATCAAAACCTACATGGCAAAGATTAATTATAATGCTTGGAGGTGTTACTGTTAATCTAATAGTTGGGTTTGCATTATATATGATGATTTTATTTGTATGGGGAAAAGATTATGTTCCACAAGAAAATATGCCAAATGGTTTAGACCCATCACCAGTTGCTATAGAAATTGGTTTTGAACAAGGAGATAAACTGGTTGATGTTGATGGGGAACCTTTGGAAAATGTTTTAGATATAAATAGAAATTTATTACTTAGGCCTGTTGAATATGTAACTGTTTCAAGATCTGATGGAACTACTAATCAGATAAATATTCCAGAAGATTTCGGGGATAAAATGTTTAAAAGTGGACAATATAGTCCATTAAATCCTTTAATAAGTGCAACTGTTGACTCTGTTTCACTAGAGTCTCCTGCTTCTAATGCTGGTCTTAATGCTGGTGATGTAATCATAAAAATGAATACTGATAATATTAATACCTGGCAAGAATTTTCAAATTGGATGGATAATAATAATGATAAAATTATTAATATGACACTCCAAAGAAATGAAGGAATTTATGAAACAACTCTTCAAAGAGATATCGATGGTACGATTGGAGTTTGGAAACTTAATACTGGTATTAAGCCAGTTCACAGAGATCTTACGTTAACTGAAAGCATTGCAGAAGGTTTTGATTATGGTTATTGGACACTTTATGATTATGTTTCACAATTTCAATTTGTTTTCACCAAACAAGGAGCTTCTCAGCTTGGAGGATTTGGAACTATTGGAGGTTTATTTCCAGCCCAATGGGATTGGAGAAATTTTTGGTCTACTACAGCTTTGATATCTATTATTCTAGCTTTTATGAACATCCTACCTATACCTGCTCTTGATGGTGGCCATGTTATGTTCCTTTGTTATGAAATGGTTACTGGAAGAAAGCCTAGTGATAAGTTCTTAGAAGGTGCTCAAGTTATAGGTTTCTTCTTATTGATTGCATTAGTTCTATATGCCAATGGGAATGATTTATTTAGGTGGATAAGTGGGTCTTAATTTAAAGGAATAAAAGACAACAATAGGTTTTGATTTATACCTTCTAGTATTTGATATGAGTATTAATTGAATTATATTTGCCGACTATATTCCTCCTTAGCTCAGCTGGTTAGAGCATCTGACTGTTAATCAGAGGGTCCTAGGTTCGAGTCCTAGAGGGGGAGCAAAAATTAAAACTCTTTGAGCTATCAGAGAGTTTTTTTTATTAATTAATCTTAATCTACGCAGCAGCTATCATCTTCACACCTACAGTAATTTAAATTATATATATGTAAAATAGATAGAGAAGTAGCAGCTATATATGTATAAAATTCTGCAATAGATAAAATTTCAAACAATTCAATTAGAATTAAAGCGGAAAGAATAAGCCAATTCAAAAAGAATAAAATCTTTACATATGAGTTAGAAGAATTTTGAACCGAGTAGTATATGGCAATAAAGGAAATTGCTAGAAAAAGAAAATTTAATGATTGCCATAAAAAAAGCATTTCATTACTAATTGATATTAAACTAGCTTGTGACAGAAAAAGGATAGGAGTAGCTATACAATGTATAAGACAAAGTCCGCTAGCTGATGCTCCAACATAATCCGAATGTTTAATAATTAACTTCATAAAAGTATTTGCAAATATATCTTTATTAATCTAAAAGACTACTTATTAATAGGGATTTTCCATTGTTGATTTTTATTATCAACCAATCCATTTAATTCAGAGGTCACGACCTTATCAATTATTAATAGACCTTTATCAGCCATATTTTTAAATGTATCTATTCCTTCATTTTTAAAACCTTTCCTTGTTCTATGGATATTAAATTGATCTGAAAACTCCATTCCAAAAGCCTCTGTAATTCCTTTCTTTCCAATCATAAAACCTAAAAGCCCACCCCAAGTGGCAGCTGGATTATCAGAGTCCCAGCCAGAAAGTACAGCTATTTTAATTGTTTCTTTAATATCACCTTCACCGTAAAGCAAACTTATTATACTAGCCCCAAAATTTATTCCTGCAGCAAAGCAACCATTACAAGACTCATCCTTTGTTGACCAGAAATAATTATCATCTTGGTTAATTTGATATTTTTCATGTAGTAAGTCTCTAGTTTTTTCCCACTGAGTGTTTTTATGATAATGCTCTAAAACAAAATCATACATTTTAGCGGCATAAGAAGAATCTGGCAAGTGCTCTCTGGCTCTTGATGCCATCCACTGTGTTTTCTCTTTTATAGAATTATATTCCGAAGGGTAAGTTGCTAGTGAATGCATAATTACATAAAACTCTGCAATCCAAGCAGCATTTTCTCTAGCAGAAGTTCTGATTGGAAGATATGACATAGATAAAGCTGTTTCTGGATTTCCAGGAGCATATAGACCAAATATTTCAGTTGTTAATTGAGCATCTATCATCTCATAAAAAGGATTATTTTTTGGATCACTAGTATCTGGAGGAACTATGCCCTCTTGCATCAGATCAAAAGCTCTTTGATTTGATACCCATAAATAATTTTCTTCATTTTTATAGATGTGATTCAACCATCCTGCTCTTATCTGTTCTCCATCTAGAAAAAGTGTGTTGTTTTCTATTAATAGTTCTTGATACATATATTCAATATCCGTATCATCATCTGCACCCCAAATACTATCTTTAGCTGCATATATAAAATCTATTGTTTCAGAATAATTATTTGAACCCCATATATTAGGATGATCTATTCCACCCCAATTTTCACGCGTGTAAAAACCACCACCTTTTCCATCTACAGGAATTCCAATTTTATCTCCTTCTGTAATCAAACCAGTCCAGTTAGCAATACATTGTCCTAACCAGAATCCTTCTAGTTGATCTCGATATTGATTTTTATCAATTACCATTTCGTTTAATCTAGAACTACAACTAGTATTAATAAGAATAATTGCAGCTATAATAAATGTATACTTGATATTCATTTTATTCTTGTAAAATATATTGGAGTGCATCTAAAGCCATTGCAGTGTGATCATGAGCAACACCTGGAACTTCTGGGGTTTTTTCCCAATTAAAAACAGCATTTAGTGATTCAGCTTTTTCCTGAGATGTTGCAAAAAAGTATCTCCCTCTGACTAATCTATTTAACCCCTGCTGTTCATCAACAATATCATTATGACGTAGGGACGATGAGTTTGGATCTGTATCTGCATCTCCTAAATGAACATATAATTTTTTTGAAAAGGCTGATATAAGATTAACATTGCTCAATTGACTTTCTAATAATCCGTAGGGGAAAACTATATCTGATTCAGGCACCGTATACCATCCAGCATTTGAGCATACAGCAATATTTAGCTTACTATCTGGAAGATAAAAAACAAAGCGATGTAAAAATTGAGCTCCAGCAGAATGTCCCCATGCATTATAATTAGCTTGGGTCCCTCCTATTTCAACTTTTATAAATTCAAATAACTGATCTATAATTGAAAATGTCCAGTTATCTGGAGAATTAAATGTATCTGAACTTGGGTTATCCCCATCTTGAAAAATATTTGCTAGGTTATACATATCTCCTGATGGAAAATCATCAGAATTAAACTCCGGGGCAAATACCATAAAATTATTTGCATTGGCCATTTGTATCCAATCGTCCCTATAGTCATCTGCATTTCTTGACCCACCATGAAAAGAAAATAAAATTGGAATATTTGTTAAATCAGCTTGAGGGAGATGATAATAAACGTTTATACTTTTATTACTCAATACTCCAGAAGGTGTAAATGTCAATACTCCTGTAGAATTAGGCTTAAGTGAGTCATCTTGAATATCAGTCACCACTTCGTTAGTTTCTAATATCTGATCTTCTTGGATCTCGTTGTCTTCTTTTGAAGAGCAGCTAATAATAATAAATGCATAAATTATTGATAAAGCTATAAATCCTCTTATGATCATTAGTAATAGTTTTATGGAGCAGGGTTAGGGATTTTTTCTTGAGCTTTATCAATCTCATCAAGTGTCTCTCTAGATAATTTAGTATTGATACTATCTATATTCTCTTTTAGTTGTTCCATAGTTGTTGCACCAATAATATTACTTGTTACAAAAGGTCTATCATTAACAAATGCAAGCGCTAATTGAGTTAGTGTCAAATTATTTTCTTCAGCAATGTTGTTGTACAATTCAATTGCATTTTTGCAATTCTCATTATTATATCTAGACATATTAGGAAATAAATCTAGTCTACTATTTTTTGGTATATTATTGTTTCTATATTTTCCAGTAAGAAAACCAAACCCTAGAGGTGAGTATGCAAGTAATCCAACATTTTCTCTTTTACAGATTTCTCCAGACCCTATCTCAAAAAGCCTATTTAATAATGAATAGGGATTTTGGATTGTAATCATTTTAGGAAGTCCAATCTTAGAGTACTCTAAAAATTTCATTATTCCCCAGGGGTTTTCATTTGATAAGCCAACATATCGGATTTTTCCAGCATCTACTGCTTTTTTTAATTTATATAGTATTTCTTGAAAGTTATCTTCCCATGAATCATTAAAGTATTTAAAGTTTCTAACAGCAAAATAATTAGTCAATCTTTCTGGCCAGTGTAATTGATATAAATCGATATAGTCCGTTTTAAGTCTTTTAAGACTGTTTTCTAGAGCTGTATCTATTGAATTACCTTTAAATCCAGTTTTTCTTATATGAGAAGTATAATCTCCTGGTCCAGCTATTTTACTTGCTAAAATTATTTTATCCCTAGACTTTCTAGTTACTAGCCACTCACCTATAAACTTCTCTGTAGTAGCATATGTTTCAGCAGATGCTGGAACTGGGTAAAGTTCAGCAGTATCAAAAAAGTTAATACCATTATCTAAAGAATAGTCCATTTGATCAAATGCTTCTTCTTTTGAGTTTTGAACCCCCCACGTCATTGTACCTAGACAGATCTTGCTAACTTTAATGTTGGTTCCAGGTAATTTATTATATTCCATGTTACTATACTAAATTTTATATTTATAAAAAAATGGATAGAGTATATCGATTATAAATATCATATTATTTTAATTACCTAAGAGGATCAGGACCATAATCATTTTCTCCATTATCTCCTTTTCTAATAAGAAGTATCAGTATCCAAATTGCTCCTACTATTAAATATAATAAGTCTATTAAAAATAAAAACCCTACAACAAGGATTGAAGAAGAAATATCTAACTGTTCTGGGTCAATATCACCTCCCATTAAAATAGCATCAGGTCCAAGCATTCCAATAAGAGCAAAAAGAAGAATAAAATATATAATAATAGGAATCCCATATAGATAAAAATATATCCATCCACTTTTTCCAATATCATGTAATCTTCTTATAGCAACAGCTAGTGTGGGGATTAAAATAGTTAGACTATATGCAAAGGATATTACGCCAATCCCAAAATTACTGTTAAATGTTCCAAATAATAGGTCTAGACCCATAGCGGGTATATAAAAAATTATTTGAAAAAGAATAAACATCCAATATTCTTCTCTACTTGCTCGACCGTTAAAGTCTGCATATTGTTTAAGACATTTTATAAACCATTTCATATTTAATTTTATTTTCGGCCAAGTTAATATCATTTTTTTAATTTTGATTATGAATTATAAAAAACTTGTCCTTTCAACCAATGAAGTTGAGAAAATAGTTAAAAAGGAATATGGGATTTCAGGTTCTGCATCAAAGCTTCAAGGAGAAATTGACATTAATTATAAAATCTCAACTAAGAATTCTCAAGATTATATATTAAAAATTTCAAGACCTGATTCAACTTCAGATTATCTAGACTTTCAAATTAAAATTTTAAAATTCATTAATTCTAAAAAAAAGAGCATACCTATTCCTAAAATAGTTTTAAATAAAAAGAAGGAAAATATAACCGAGATTCAAGATAGTCATGGAAGTATCAGAAGAATAAGACTTTTAAGATGGATCCCTGGAAGACTTTGGAGTTCTGTCTCCCCACAACTAGATAATTTACGCTATAGTTTAGGAGAAAAAAGTGGTGTTATAACTAAGTTACTCAAAGGGTTTGATCATAAAATGGCAAATAGAGAATTTGAATGGGATATTGCTCAATCACTTTGGACAAAAAAACATTTAAATCTTTTTAATAATGATCAAAAAAAAATATTAAAATATTTTCACAAACAGTTTGAATCAAAAATCGATGACTATAGCCAGCTCAGAAAATCTTTTATTCATAATGATATAAATGACAATAATATTATTGTTTCTGAAAATCTTATTAGTCCATCTGTTAGATCAATAGTTGATTTTGGAGATGCAATAAATACTCAAATAATTAATGAAGTTGGGACAGTATGTGCCTATGCAATCATGAATCAAAACGATCCTTTAGATGCTGCATTAAGTGTAGTATCTGGATACAATAGTGTTTATCTACTAAAAGAGAATGAAATTGATCATTTGTATAATATAATAGGAATGAAGCTTGTTATTTCTGTAACAAAATCTGCAATCAACAAAACTAGAGAACCAGGAAATAGGTATCTTTTGATTAGTGAAAAACATGCTTGGAAATTATTAAATAAGTGGTATAGTATTAGTCCTGACTTTGCAACTTTTAGTTTTAGAAAATCGTGTGGTTTTATAGCACATCCAAATTATAATAAGTTTAAAAGATGGTGTTCAAAGCAGTCAATCTCAGTATCAAAGTTATTCCCTTCAATAAAAAAGAATGTCATAGAAAAAATAGATTTAAGTGTCTCAACAAAATTTATTGAGCCATGGGAGCTAAGTGATCTTGAAGTGTTTCAATATAAAATTGAAAAACTACAACAAAAATCCCCTAATAAAATTTTAGCTGGTGGTTATTTAGAACCTAGAGCTATATATACAACGGATAAATATGGTAAAAGTGGTAATTCTGGAAATGAAAACAGAACAATACATCTTGGCCTAGACTTTTGGCTGCCTCCGAAAACTCCAGTCCATGCTATTTTTGATGGTGAGGTAGTCATTGCCACAAATGATGCTGGAGAAAAAGAATATGGAGGTTTGGTTGTTTTAAAACACAAAACTAAAAACTTTAACTTTTTCACACTTTATGGTCATAACTCTGTAAAAAGTGCAACAAAGCATTCGGTTGGGGATAAAATTAAAAAAGGAGATAAAATTTCAGAACTTGGAAATTATCCAGAAAATGGTAACTGGCCTCCTCATCTCCATTTTCAAATAATGTTATCAATGCTGGACTACAAAATTGATTTCCCTGGAGTTATGTATTTTAATCAAATTGAAGTATGGAAAGAAATCTGCCCAGATCCAAACTTATTATTTAAATCTAAAAATGTAAAGTCAAGAAAAGAAATTACTAATACTGAATTAATTAATTTTAGAAATAAGCACCTTGGTAAAAACTTAAAACTTCATTACAATAACCCTATTAGAATTGTAAGAGGTGTAGGTCAATATTTGATGGATAATAATGGAAGACTATATCTCGATACTGTTAATAATGTTGCTCACGTTGGACATGAAATCCCTGATATAGTTATTGCTGGTCAAAAACAGATGGCTCTATTAAATACCAATACAAGATATCTCCATGAGGGGATTAATAATCTAGCTAATAATTTACTCAAAACACTCCCAAGAAAACTATCAGTATGTTATTTTGTTAATTCAGGAAGTGAAGCAAACGAACTAGCAATAAGAATGATAAAAGAAGTAACAGGTCAAAATGATCTTATTGTTTCTCAATGGGGTTATCATGGAAATACAAATGCATGTGTAGACATCTCTTCATATAAATTTGACAGAAAGGGAGGCAAAGGTGCTCCAAAGAATACTCATGTAATACCAATCCCAGATTCTTATAGAGGAAAATATAGAGGGCGAAATACTGGTAATCATTATTCTAAAGAGGTAAAAAAATGTATTGATAAGATACACTCTAAAAATAGAGGAGTTGGAGGCTTAATTATTGAGCCAATAATTAGCTGTGGAGGTCAAGTCGAATTACCTAAAGGGTTTTTAAAAAGTTCTTATAACTATATTCGTAAGGCAGGAGGAGTATGTGTATCTGATGAAGTTCAAGTTGGCTTTGGAAGATTAGGAAAAAGTTACTGGGGTTTCGAACTTCATGATGTAATCCCTGATATAATTACTATAGGAAAACCTTTTGGAAATGGACATCCAATAGGAGCATTAGTATGTAGCGAAGAGATAGCAAATAAGTTTGCAAATGGGATGGAGTTTTTTAACACATTTGGAGGGAATCCTGTTTCATGTTCAATTGCAACAGAAGTATTAAGTTTTATTGAAAGAAATAATCTCCAAAAGAATGCTCTTTTGACTGGCGGGTATTTAAAAAAAGAATTAATAAAACTAGAAAAAAAGTATCCTATAATTGGTCAAGTTAGAGGGGAAGGATTCTTCTTAGGAATTGAATTAACTGATAATGAGCTAAACCCTTTAGAAGAACATGCAAATTATTTAACTAATAGAATGAAAGAGTTTGGTATTTTTATGAGTACAGATGGACCTGACGATAATGTCATCAAGATAAAACCTCCTATAATTTTCAATAAAGAGGATTGTGATAAGTTGATATTTTACTTAGATAAAATTTTTGATGAAGATTTTATGAAATTTTATTAAATTACTCTTATGAAGAAATTTAACCTAGTATTAATAATAATTTTTTTTAATATTTTCAATATTATGGCTCAGAGATATGAAACACAAGCATACGAATTAGTTGAAAAATTTGATGATGTTGAGATTAGATTCTATCCTGAAGTAGCAAAAATCAAAACAAAATCAGATTATTCTGGTAATAACAACTTTAGAAAGCTATTCAATTATATCTCTGGCAGCAATAGCCGAAGTGAAAAAATTGCAATGACTACTCCTGTTTATATGTCTGAAGACAGACAAATGATGGAGTTTGTTTTACCAAAAAAGTACAATACAGGATCCTTTCCAACCCCAAATAATAATGAAGTAGAGGTTTATATTTCACCTCCATCATATTTTGCAGTTATTACATATGGTGGGTTTAGCAACAACAAAAAAGAAAGGCTATATAAAGAGAGGCTAAAAGAAACCCTTCAGCTCAACAACATTAGCTCAATTAAGCCTCCTCTAATTCTTTCCTATGATAGCCCATATAAATTCTTTAATCGACGAAATGAAGTTATTGTTGAAGTAGACTTTAAGTAATTGAATTTCAAACAAATTGGTTAAAATATAGTAACTTTGGACTATCTAAATGAAAACAAAATCTGAAATTGTTGATAATTGGCTAGTACGCTACACAGGTATAGAACTAGATAGTTTTGGTGAATATATTTTACTTACAAACTTTGATAAATATGTTGAAGTATTTGCAGAAATAATGAAATGTAAAATAAATGGAGCCGATAAGAACATGCCTTCTGCTACATCAAATAATATTACTATAATTAATTTTGGAATGGGAAGTCCAAATGCTGCAACTATTATGGATTTACTTTCAGCAATTAATCCTAAGGCTGTTCTTTTTTTGGGAAAATGTGGAGGTTTGAAAAAGAGAATTGATATTGGTGATTTTATTCTTCCTATTGGAGCAATTAGAGGTGATGGTACTTCAAACGATTACTTCCCTCCAGAGGTTCCAGCAATGCCATCTTTCTCTTTACAAAAAGCAATATCAACTACAATTAGAGAATATAAGATTGATTATTGGACAGGAACTGTATATACAACAAATAGAAGAGTTTGGGAATATGACAAAAGTTTTAAGGACTACATAAAAAAAACTAGAGCTTATGCTATAGATATGGAGACAGCCACTTTATTTACAGTTGGGTTTCATAATAAAATTCCTGTTGGAGCATTTTTACTAGTATCGGATTCTCCAATGATCCCCGAGGGAGTTAAGACACTAGAAAAAGATGAGATTACTTCACAACAATTTGATAAAAAACATATTGAAATTGGTATTGATTCTCTAAATAAGATTCAAAATAATGCCGAGACTGTTAGGCACTTAAAGTATTAAACTTTGCAACAAACAACTAAAAATCAACATCTAGAAATTCCTGGCAACCCATCAACTACAAAGACTAATACAAATAAACTTAATGATAGGTCTAATGGGGTAAAGCTTCGAGTTCTTAGTGAAGAGGATTGGCAGTTTTGGATTGATAATGGTTATATAGTAATTAAAAATGCTGTTCCTAAAGAACAGGCAAAAAAAACAGCAGATTTTTTATGGGAATTTGAAGAAAAAGATCCTAATAACATTAATACATGGTATGAAGCTCCTAGGGCTGAAATGCAAATGAAAGAATTAGCAGGTACAGGAATGGTTGAATGTTATAACAATCAGCACCTATGGAATAATAGGATGACCCAAAAAGTTTATGATTCATTTGTTGATATTTGGGGGACTGAAAAATTGTGGGTAACTATTGATAGAGCCAATTTAAATTTTCCTATAAGAGATGGATATGAGTACAATGCATTTATTCATTGGGACTATGATCCTGATGAATATCCGGTTAACGTGCAGGGGGTTCTTGCCCTAGAAGATCAAACCGATGAAAATATGGGTGGTTTTCAGTGTGTACCAGAACTATATCGTGATTTTCATACATGGAAGCTAACTCAACCTAAAGACAGAGATAAATTTAAGCCAGATATAACAGGATTTAATCCAGTTAAAGTTAAAATGGAAGCAGGGGATCTTTTAATTTTTAATAGTTTACTCGCTCATGGAATTAGATTAAATAAGAGTAATAAAGTCAGGATAGCTCAGTACATTTCAATGATGCCAGCAGAAGAAGACAACTCAGAGTTAAGAGATTGGAGAATAAATTCATGGAGAAATAGAATTGCGCCTGAAGGGTATGCATTCCCTGGAGATCCCAGGAAGTTTGAAGAGAAAAAATATAAAACTGCACAGTTGAATGAACTTGGGGAAAAGCTATTAGGTTTAAAAAACTGGTAACTAGTATTCTAAAGCATTCTTAAAATCCTATCATTTAAATTATCAAATTATTAATATGTTATCAATCAAATTATCAATTTGATAATAATAAAAAAATTACCGTTCTAAAATTTTTTACTACCTCTTAAAAAAAAGAATTTTCCGATTTAAAATTTAATTTAGTATCTAAATTAAATATTATAATCATGAAAAAAATAGAAGCGGTCATAAGAAAAGCAAAATTTGATGAAGTAATTGAAGCTCTTCATGAAATTGAAGTTAACTTTTTTTGTTATTGGGATGTAACTGGAAGAGGAAATGAAAAAATTGGAAAAGTATATAGAGGGATTTCCTATTCAACAAAAGATATAGAGAGAACTTTATTATCAATCGTAGTTTCTGATTCATTTGTTGAAAAATCAATTAAAGCAATAATAGATTCTGGTGCAACTGGAGAAATTGGTGATGGTAAAATCTTCTTGTATAACTGTGAAGAGGCATATAGAATTAGAACTGGAGAGACGGGGCCCAAATCATTTAATTAAATGCATAGTATGGAATTACTTACAACAAATAACATATGGATGATGCTTTGTGCGGCATTAGTATTCTTTATGCATTTAGGGTTCTCTTTTTTGGAGATTGGACTTACAAGACAAAAAAATACAATTAATATTCTTTTTAAGAACTTCTTCATTATTACAATGGGATTAATCATGTATTGCCTGATTGGATTTAATTTAATGTATCCAGGGGATTTTAATATAATAGGTGGTGGATATTTAGGTTTTGCCGGAATTGGATTAGATCTTGCTGTGGCTGCTGACCTTTCCTATAATCAGGGATATACATATTGGACAGATTTTCTTTTCCAAGGAATGTTTGCTGCAACCGCTGGTACTATTATTTCTGGAGCTGTAGCTGAAAGAATAAAAATTAATTCATTTATGATAATTGCTCTTGTCTATGTTTCAATTGTTTATCCAATAGTTGGTTCATGGCAATGGGGATCGGGTTTTCTTTCAACTTTAACTGATGATGTAGGGTTTTATGATTTTGCTGGTTCAACATTGGTCCACTCAGTAGGAGGCTGGGGAGCTCTAGTGATTATATATATATTGGGAGCTCGAAAAGGAAAATTTGACATTAATGGTAAACCTCAAGCTATTCCCGGATCTAATATTCCATTATCAGCTGCAGGAGTACTTATACTTTGGTTAGGCTGGTTTGGATTTAATGGAGGATCTGTTTTATCCGCTGATCCTGCTAATACATCTCTTGTATTAGTTACAACATGTTTAGCTGCTGCTGCAGGTGGTCTTGGTGCAGCCTTTTTTTCAGGCTTATTATACAGAAATCTTGACCTGACAATGTTTATGAATGGTGTGTTAGGAGGCTTAGTTGCAATAACTGCAGGAGCTGACCAAATGTCACCTAATGAAGCAATAATGATTGGTGTAACTGGCGGAATAATTGTTGTACTGGGAGTATCTCTTTTAGATAAAGCAAAACTTGATGATCCTGTTGGTGCAATTCCTGTCCATTTATTTTCAGGTATATGGGGAACATTAGCAGTTGGCATTTTTGGCGCATCCAAAGGATTAGATCAATTCATAGTGCAATTAGCCAGTGTTGGAATTGTTGGGGTATTTTGTGTGATCAGCACCATTGCGATAACCCTTTTGGTTAAATCAACTGTTGGCTTAAGAGTAACTGAAAGAGAAGAAATGGAAGGGTTAGATATTGCAGAGCATGGAACAGGAGCATATGCTGATTTTGCGATGAAATAAATAATAATAGATATAATGTAATAGACTTTACGATGGAACAACCATAAACCATCGATTAGGGAGACAGTAAAATGTCTCCCTTTTTTCATTAAAATATGTTTAGTTTTATATTAACAATTATAATATATTAGATTCTTATATATAGATGAAGAAGATTGTAATAATAGGTAGCGGAATAAATGGATTAGTAGCTTCAAATTATTTAGCTAAAGAAGATTATGATGTTACAGTTATTGATAAAAATTCATATACTGGAGGTGCTTGCATTAAAGACTCTTTAGTTATTGAAGATAAAGGAATTGATTTTGCATATGGACCAACTGTTTTAGGGATGATGCCTGATTTTATTTTTTCCGAAACGGGTCTGGACAAATCAATAGAAACATTTTATCCTAAAACACCAAAACTTGTTTACTTTCCTGATTCAAAAAAAAGTACTAAAATATTTCAAAGTCATAATGAACTTGAAATTGAGCTTGAAAAAGAATGGGGAGAGAAAGGCGATACACTTGGATTTAGAAATGATGAAAATAAGGTTATAGAATTTATTCAATATCTATACAAGAATGCTGTCTCTCCGTCTACTGATATTGCCGAGAATTTTCTAGGAAAAAATCTTACTGATCTTTGGATAAGAGGATCTGCAAAAGATTTGCTTGATCATTACTTTACCTCTGAAAAAACTAAACTTTATATGGGGATGACAGTTATAGAAAGTGGCCCTGCTTCTATTTATCAACCAGGAACAGCTTTTACAATTCCTCTAATGGATTCAGGTTCAGTTTTTGATGGGTACTGGGGGTATGTCAAAAATGGTATTTGGAAAATCAGTGAAAATCTGACTGAGATTAATAAAAGTCTTGGAGTTAATTTTTGCTTAAGTTCTAACATTGAAAATATAGATACAGCTACAGGGAAAATTTCATATACTTCTAATGGAAGTAAGAATGAGCTCAACTATGATCATCTTTTATTTGCAACTGATCCAAAAGTGCCTGGAAAATTATTAAATAATGAAACGGTTAAAAGCAAGAACGAAAAACGAAATTACCTTGGTTCAAGTGGAAAAGTAACTGCCTTTTTCAAAAATCCTGTTAAATGGGTTGAATCAGATAGTAACCCTGAATATGACACTTCTTTTAGATTCTTTTTTTCAACTAATACACTGGAAGAATTTGAGAATGCAAGTCAGAATGCTGCTAACAAAATAGATGATTACTGTCCCGGTTATATTCAAGTGTATGCAGAGGGAGGTGCACAAAGAAAAATGAATAATAATGAACACCTTGATAAAATTATTCTTTTTACAAAAAATCTATCTTTTGATAAATCAGCTGACAAACTAAATGATGTTAAAGAAAAAATTATTTCAAGAGTTGTCCCTCATATAAAAAATCCTAATGACCTTGTATTCTCCAAATTCCTTACTCCAAAAGATCTACATGAAACCTTTTATTTTCCAGAGGGGAATATAGATCATATGACTCTAGATGGAAATCAGAATTTTGACAAAAGAACATTTAGTTCAAATTCTAATAGCTTCTATAAGTATTATAATTATGATAATATTTATTATTGTGGCGCTGGGAGCTTCCCCTGTGGAAGTGTAGCAGGAACTCCTGGATATATGTGTGCAAAACAATTAACTAGAAATGAGAAAAAATAATGAGATATCTTCTTCTGCCAGATAAGTTTAAAGGTTCTTTAACTTCAGAAGAGGTAATCAATGCATTAAAAAAAGGGATATTAAGTTTTGACTCTAAAGCAGAGTTTCAGTCATATATTATTTCAGATGGAGGTGAAGGATTTTTAGACTCTCTAGAGTCACTAATTGATTTTAAGAGAATAGAGATTAAGAGTAAAGACAGTAGAAATAACCAAATAAATTCATATTATTTAATTGATGAAAAAAGCAACAGGGCTTATATAGAACTTGCAAAATCATCAGGACTTATAAATCTTTCTCAAAATAATAGAAACCCATTATATACATCAACATATGGGACTGGTATTGAGATTAATGATGCATTAGATAGGGGTGTTGAGGAGGTTTTTATTGGAATTGGTGGTAGCAGTACCAATGATCTAGGATTAGGGATATTTGCAGCATTAGGAGTGATCTTTTTAGATAAGAACAATAATGAAATTATGCCGAATGGATCTAATCTTGTTGAAATAGAAAAGCTAATTATATTAGATTCCCTAAGAAATAAAATAAAAAAAGTTAAATGGTTTATTGTAAATGATGTGGAAAATATTCTATTTGGAGAAAATGGTGCAGCTAATACATATGCTGAACAAAAGGGAGCAAATAAGAATGATATAGAAAAACTTGAATCTGGAGGTAATTCTGTACATCAAGTATTATCAGAATTTTTTAAAAAAGATTACTCAAAAATTAAAGGAGCTGGAGCAGCAGGAGGCTGTGGGTATGGTTTGAAACTATTAACAGAAGGAGAATTTATCAATGGGATAGATATTCTTTTTAAAATTATCAATATAAATAAAGTACTAGATGGAGGTGCAAACTATATAATTACAGGTGAAGGCCAAATTGACCATCAAACCCTAAGTGGAAAAGCAGTATATAGTTTAACTAGAAGATTAAAACCTTTTAATATACCAATACTGTTAATTTGTGGGAAAAACCTATTGAAAAAAAATGAATGGGAAAGTTTAGGTGTAGAAAATGTACTGACATTATCAGAAAAAGGGCATAGCGATAAGTATTGTATGGAAAATGCTAAAGAATTAGTAGAAGAACTAATTAATGATTATCTAAAAGCAAAAAATACTTAAATACTATACCATTTTTAAAAATTAATTTAATTAGGATAGAGAAAAAATAATAATAAAAATAGATGAATTATTTACTGTTTATAGGATTAATATGTATAATACTATTTTCTACAATTAAGTTTAAAATAAATCCTTTTTACTCATTATTAATTTCTGCATTAATTGCAGGAATTGGTTTTGGTTTTGATATAACTAAATCAATTAATCTAATATTAGAGGGGTTTACAAATATTCTAATTGGAATAGGACCTCTTATATTAGCTGGATCAATCTTGGGAATATTTCTTGAAAAAACAGGAACCACAAAAAAAATGGTAAATGTCTTTGTTGAAATGCTTGGAACTAAAAATTCTCCAATTTCATTAAATATGATTGGGTTTATAATTTCTATTCCTGTTTTTTGTGATGCTGCATTTATATTACTATCATCTGTTATAAAAGAGGTAAGTAAAAAAACAGGGTATAAATTAATAATTCTATCAATCTGTTTGGCAACTGGACTATTCTCAGCGCATGTCTTTGTACCACCAACTCCTGGCCCAATTGCTGCAGCAGAAATAATTGATGCTCCGATTGGATTATTATTAATAGTTGGATTATTTACCGGTATTATTGTTTCAATTATGGGATACCTTTGGACCAGGGTATCTCTAAAAAAATATTACAATATTCCAATTATTAAATCAGAAGAGAAAAGCTTAGATGTTTCAAAAAACAAATTTTTAATATTTACTCCAATTCTTGTTCCAATAGTTTTAATTACAGTATATTCTTTTGTTGAGTCGCCTTATTATAATTTACAGAATACCCTTCTTACAGATCTTATTATAACCTTGGGAAAACCAGAAATTGCAATTTTAATTGGTTCATTTCTAAGTCTATTTTATATACAAAAAAAACAGGTCAATCAACTATATAATTGGATTGGTATAGCAGTTAAGAATTCATTCAATATAATATTAATTACTGGAGCTGGAGGTGCTTTTGGTTTTATCCTTAGATCATCCAATTTTATAGAACTGTTTAACACAAATCAAATAAATGGGGTTGAAGGTATTATAATTGCCTTTATAATGTCAGCAGTTATAAAAACTGTGCAGGGATCTTCTACTGTGTCTATAATTACCACAGCTGCTTTTATAGCTCCATTATTAACCAGTTTTGGAATCACTACAGATATTGGAAAAGTGCTTACTATTATAGCTATTGGATCTGGTGCAATGACAGTATCTCATGTAAATGATAGTTATTTTTGGGTAGTATCTAAATATTCAGATTTAGAATTAAAAAATGCGCTAAGATATTTCACTATTGCTACCCTTATTCAAGGGTTAGTTGGCTTAAGCTTATCTATAACTCTCTACATTTTATTAACTTAGCAAATATGAAAAGATATGTATGTCTGTTTATATTGGTATTTATGACCGCATGTAATGGAAATAAAAAGCAAGTAGTTTTTCTTGGGGATTCAATAACCCAAAGTGGAAGGACTCTAGAATTTGGGTTTATAAATTTATTAGAAGAAAGTGTTGACTCTGAAAGATTTAATTTGATTGGGAAGGGAGTATCAGGAGATAAAGTGTCAGATCTTTTAGTTAGATATGAAAATGATGTGCTAGCTCAAAATCCTGATATTGTTTTTATATATATTGGGATTAATGATGTTTGGCATACATATGATCTAGGGAAAGGGTCAGATATTGACTTTTATGAAAAAGGCTTAAGAAAAATTATTGCTGATATTAAGAGAAGAGGATCAAAAATCGTTTTATGTACCCCCACTGTTATAGGAGAAAGTTTAACATTTGAAGATGAACTAGAATCTAAAAGAGATCGAGAACTAGATGCATTTTCAGGTGTTGTAAGAAATCTTTCATCTGAGTTTAATACTGAATTATTAGACTTAAGAACAATATTCAAAGATTACCTTATTGAGAATAATAAGAATAATAGCTATCAAGATTTTCTAACTAATGATGGAGTTCACCTTAATGAGGCTGGAAATAAATTGGTTGCAGACAATATGTTAAATTATATAAATTAAAATCAGAATATATTCAGTGATTAATTACCTATAATCTTCTAGATTAGTATTATAAGAAAGGTATAAAGGATGTCTAGGAGTTTTATTTTTATTTTTTCCAAAACATTTAGGCTTTAAAACATTTTTTTTTAACCAATCTGGTTCATTAAAAGAGTTCCCCCAACCATAAATAACTTCATTAGATGAGGCTATCATTTTTCTTATTTCTTTTAAATTTTTATTGCAGTAACTTAAATCTTTATCAAGTAAATCTTTTGGATAAGGTGTTATATATGAGAATAGATTCCCAACATAAAAACCTCCATAGCCTAACTGTTTTGTAAAATTGATTAGTCTTCTAATAGTTGGATCATCTTTATCACTATTAGCTAAAGATGGGTTTAGCATAATGTATAAGACTTTAGGTCTTTCAGAATCCCAAGATCTTTCAAGTGTATACCTGTGTTTTTGATCATTACTAAATTTGGCGTTTCTATAAATTGTTGATTTATCCAATTAAATAGTGTTAAGGGATTAATTTATTTCTTTATTTTCTTTGCATCCTTAATAATATCTCTTCTAACAGATTCAATATACCTTTCTCTCTTTTTTTGTGAGACAAATGGTACTGACCAAAATTGTTTAGTATTACTCCAATTCCCACCCCAACCAAAAACAAAAGTAAAGACACCAAGTACTAGTCTTAATTTAACCGAATTTAAATATATTGTTAAGACTGGAATTGCAGGAGCTCCATGAGTAAGATAACATCTAATTTTTTTCTTTTTAAAAAAAGATCTAGGGTAAGCATATGTTTTAGTTATATTGACAAATTCATAAGCAAAACCAGGTGTAAAAACCTCATCAAAAAAGGTCTCCATCTTTGGAGTAAGTCTGAACCACCAGACTGGTGAGATGAAATATATTCTATCAGCCCACAATGCCATTTCTTTATATGAGTCAATCAAGTCATTTCTATTTCTATGAAACTTATCATCATATAAATCAATATATTTTACTTTTTGGGTTTCAAAATCATTAAATGTTGTTTTGATGGTTTTATAAATTCCATTATGACAAAAAGATTGTTTATCAGGGTGGCCAACTATAACTAAATTATTCAAAATAAATGTAGGTATTTATGCGGCGAAATTACATAAATTTGTTGAATCTAATATTATGAAAGATCTAATTATTATTGGTGCTGGTCCTATAGGATTGTCATGTGGAATTGAAGCTAAAAGGAATAATCTTGATTATCTTATTATAGACAAAGGCATGCTTGTAAACTCAATATTTAACTACCCTACTAACACAACTTTTTTTTCTACCTCAGATAAATTAGAAATTGGTGGAATACCTTTTGTGTCTCATAATGTTAAACCTACAAGGACTGAAGCACTAGAATATTATAGAAGGGTTTCTGAAAGTTGGGAGCTGAATTTAAGCCTATATAATGAAGTGTTAGAAATAAAAAACAATGCTGATCATTTCCTAATTAATACTCAGAGCGGAAAATTTAAATCAAAAAATATTATAATAAGTACAGGATTCTACGATATTCCCTACTTATTAAATGTTCCAGGGGAAAATATGGACAAGGTTTTACATTATTATAATGAATCGCATCCATATTATCAGATGGATATAGCTATTGTTGGAGCTGGTAATTCTGCTGCAGATGTTGCCCTAGATACCTATAGAAAAGGAGCAAAAAGTGTTACTATGATAATTAGGGAAAGTGAGATTGGGGAAAACATAAAATATTGGGTGCGTCCAGATATAATTAATAGAATAGAGAGTAAAGAAATCAAAGCATATTTTAACTCGGAGATTGCCGAGATAAGAGAAAAAAGTATCACTATAAATACTGAAAGTAAAAAAATAGAAATACAAAATGACTTTGTACTTGCCATGACAGGATATCAACCAAACTATAATCTACTAGAAAATCTAAATGTAAAAATCCTTGATGATGAATTTAGAACTCCATCTTATAATGAGAAAACAATGAAGACAAATATAGATGGTGTTTTTTTAGCTGGAGTTATATGTGGTGGTCTGAAAACAAATAAATGGTTTATTGAAAATTCTCGAGATCACTCTGAAAAGATTATTGCAGAAATAATCAAATCATGATTTAATTCTTTAATTCAATCTTGTCGATTCTGATAATTGCATTTAATAAAACATCTGTGGCTTTTTTAATCATATCAAAATTTGTAAACTCTTTAGGAGAATGACTAACACCATCTTTACTTGGAGTGAAAATCATTGCTGTAGGGGCAATCAATGCCATATTTTGAGCATCGTGACCAGCTCCACTTGGCATTGTTCTAGAGCTATATTTGAAACTATTTGAAACTTCCTTTATTATATTAATTAATCTTTCATCCATTAGAGCAGGATCTCCAGTAGCATCAATTGGGCTAAATGAAAAAGATGTCTTAGTCTCTTTTTCAATAAGTCCTGTATTTTCTAGAATCTTATTGTAAATCATTGAAATCTTTTCAGAACTTAAATCCCTTAGTTCTAAACTTAAGTTTACTATTCCTGGTATGACATTTGGGACTCCTGGTTCAGCAGAAATTCTTCCTACAGTTCCTACTTGAGTTCCATCAAATGAATTAACAGTTTCATTAACCATTAAAATAAATTTTGCTGCTGCTATCATTGCATCTTTTCTTTGATTCATTGGAGTTGTTCCAGCATGGTTTGAGTATCCCTCTATTTTTACATTCCACCATTTTAGGCCAACTATACCTTCAACAATACCTATATCAATATTTTTACTGTAAAGATTATTGCCTTGCTCAATATGAATTTCTAAAAAAGCGTGTATATCTCCAAGTTTTCTTTTTTCTTCAAAAATTCTATTAGAGTTCCCTCCTAGCCTATTAACACCTTCTCTATTTGTATAACCAGAAACAGTGACAACCTCTAGAGTTTCATTATTTATTTTACCCGCTAAAGCCCTACTTCCAAATACGCCTCCCTCTTCATTTGAAAAAATTATTAACTCTAATGGATGAGAAAAATTAATCTTTTTATAATGTGCTGTCTGCAAAACCTCAATAGCTGAAATGACACCCACAGGGCCATCATAATGACCTCCATTTGGAACTGCATCAATATGAGAGCCAAATGAAATAGGATTTAGGCTACTATTATTTGGATTATAAATTGCAATTAAATTACCTGCAAAGTCTGTATAAACCTCTGCATTAATTTGTTCTAATTTTTTTGAAATGTATTGTCTTGCTTGAATATCAAAATCACTATAGGCAACCCTATCGTTACCTTCATTTTCATTT
>Ga0209036_1000109_pt1 | contig 31584 bp, 35 predicted proteins | sample MarorgKNORR_S2LV_3_FD_188222 | JGI IMG/M metagenome (GOLD analysis project Ga0209036, IMG submission 188222) | Marine microbial communities from the Southern Atlantic Ocean, analyzing organic carbon cycling - DCM_A/KNORR_S2/LV (SPAdes) (version 2) | ecosystem: Environmental > Aquatic > Marine >... | reverse complement strand
TCTACCAAGAGCATTATTCATGATTTGTTCAAAGTGATCATAGTCAGAGTCTAACAAAGAAAAGTGAAAATTATCAGGAACAGATTTTTCTGCCCACGATAAAGGATTAGGCTCGTATCCTCCCATTGCTAGGCCTCCAACTTCCTCTTTAAAGTATATTAAACGGTCTGGATCCCTTAAGGTAGGTAAGTTAGACTCAACTCCATCTATTTTTTCAGTAACTAAATATTGATGCTGAAATGAAACCAAAGGTACATTTACACCAACAGTTTGAGCGAACTGTCTGGTCCATTGTCCACAACAACAAACAATTTTTTCACATTGAATTGTTCCTTTATCAGTATCAACTGCTATAATTGCTCCATCCTCAATTACAACTTTTAAAGCCTTGGTTTCTTCAATTATTTTTGCTCCCTTATTACGAGCTCCTTTAGCTAAAGCTTGAGAGATATCAGTGGGATTAGCTTGTCCATCTGTTGGGAGAAATGCAGCTCCATATACATCATCAATGTTCATTATAGGCCATATATCTTGAGCTTCTTTAGGGGATAATAGCTCCATCTCAAGACCAAAAGAATGGGCTGTAGTTGTCTGTCTTAAAACCTCTTGCCATCTCTCTTTATTACATGCCAACCTCAATCCACCATTCATTTTCCAACCAGTGCTAAGACCAGTTTCTTTTTCTAATTTGTCATAAAGATCTACTGAATACCCTAGTAACTGAGTAATATTTGCATTTGTTCTTAATTGTCCTACTAATCCTGCAGCGTGCCAAGTACTTCCGGCTGTAAGTTTGCCACTTTCAATTAGACAAACTTCTAGACCTAAGTTTGCTAAGTGATAAGCTGTTGAACAACCAACTATACCACCACCAATAATTACAATTTTAGAACTATTAATCATTAAAGGCTTTCGAACGTGTTGTTAAACTTTGATAAATTTTCTTCTGTGTATTTAGAATAATCAAATTCTAAATTGGAAGTAATCTCTGATACCATGCTCCACATCGTTTCTCTAAGGAGACTTGCTGCCTTCATTGCATTATATCTTATCAGAAGTTCTTTTGATGGTTTTTGATCATAATATAATTCTAAAGAATGGTTTTCTAAATCAGTATCAAAATCATTATTGGAAGCAAGACCTCCGATATCAAATAATGGATCATTAAATCCACCATATTCCCAATCGACTACCCAAATTTTTGAGCCATCATCTAAAAAATTTGCAGCCAAGAAATCATTGTGGCCAAAAACTATTTCCCTAGGAGAAGATAATTTCTCCAGTGTTTCTGATTTTTTAATTAGTTCTTGAATTATTGAAACATAACTTGAGTTATTTTTTTTTAAAAAATTAGAATAATATTTAATTACATAAAAAACCCAAAAAATAATTGACTGACCGTTTAATTGATTTGGCATTTCAAAATGAATTTTTTTAATAATGGGCATAATCTTATCAAGGTTGATCCTAACAGTTTCAGGATCAAGAGTTTTACATTGGATATAATCAAAAACCATCACACCTGGCTCAAAGTGTATCAATTTGGGGGACACCCCAATAGCATGAGCCGCTTTACTTACATTTAATTCATTAGATCGATAAACTAAATGCTCAGGAATATCCTCTCCCATTCTTACTACATATTCTGAAGTACCATCTTTGACTAGATAATTATGATTTGTAATTCCTCCTTCTAGGGGATTTAAAGAGATATTACCTTTCCAGATAGGTAGTGTCTTAATTTTATCTACATAATTCATAGTTTGAACTTAATTTTTCAATAGAAATCACTTATGAAAGTAATAATAATTATCATAAAAATTTAATTGGGGGAATTGAAATGGACCTTATAGAGAGATTAAACAAAGGGCCTATTTTATGTGCTGAGGGATATCTTTTTGCTATGGAAAGAAGGGGTTATCTTCAAGCAGGTTCTTATGTACCTGAAGTTGTTCTTGAGCATCCAGAGGTAGTCACTCAGCTTCACCGCGAGTTTATTCGTTCAGGTAGTGATGTTGTACAAGCTTTTACATACTACGGCCATCGTGAAAAACTTCGACTAATAGGGAAAGAAGAGTTACTAGAACCTCTTCAAAAAAATGCTTTAAAAATTGCCAGAGATGCTGCAAATGAATTTCCCGATTTAGACTTAATGATTGCAGGAAACGTTGCTAACACAAATATTTATGACCCAAACAACAAACAATCCCATATTGACTGTCAAAAAATGTTTGCTGAACAAATTGCTTGGGCTAAAGAGGATAATGTTGATTTTATTATTGCGGAGACGATTAGTTGGACAGAGGAGGCTAAAATTGCTCTTAAAGAAATAAAGAATGCTGGTTTAATTGCAGTTGTGAATTTGGCGATACACAAAGGAGATAAAACCAGAGATGGTCATACTGCAGCTGAAGCTTGTAAAATTTTAGAGGATCATGGAGCTGATGTTGTTGGACTTAATTGTTACAGAGGACCAGAAATGATGATGAAATTACTACCTGATATTAGAAAACAAGTATCTTGTCATGTTGCAGCATTACCTGTTCCTTATAGAACTAATGAAGAGTACCCTACGCATATGTATATCAAAGATCCAAATTGTGGTTGTATTGATGGGAACGTCTCTCATATAGCTTTAGATGGACTTACATGTAATAGATTTGAAATGGCTGAATTCACAAAAAACTGTATGGAGTTAAATGTAAACTTTATTGGTATTTGTTGTGGAGCAGACCCTCATCATGTAAGAGAAATGGCAGTTGCTATGGGAAGAAAACCAATTTCTTATAAGTATTACCCTGACATGAGTAAACATTTTGCACATGGCAATGAAGCTACACTCAAAGACCATAATAAAGTTAATCAGTGGTTAAAATAATTTGAAAGTAACTAAAATATATTAAATTTCATAAAATGAGTATTTGGGGGAAATTACTTGCTGGTACATTTGGATTTGCTTTAGGTGGTCCGATTGGTGCATTACTAGGTGTTATTGCAGGACATAGTGTAGATAAAATAAGAAGGCAAAATACCAATGGAAACGTAGGTATGCAATCTCCTCAAGAGGTAATTACAATTGGAATTATAATATTAGCGGCAAAATTAGCTAAGGCAGATGGCCAAGTTACTTCAGATGAGGTTAAAGCATTTAGAGAAAAATTTAAAATACCTCCTGACTTTCAAAGTGATGTAGGAAAAATTTTTAATGAAGCAAAAAAAACTTCAGATGATTTTCATCAATATGCCAAGCAGCTTGGGATGTTATTTAGAGCGCAACCACAAGTACTTGAACAAGTCATCAATCTTTTATTTTATATAGCTGAGGCAGATGGAGAGATAAGTGATCCTGAAATAAATTATATAGAGAATTGTGCTAATTACTTTGGGCTGACTAAAACCCAATATGAGAGCATTAAAACTTTGTGGCTGGACAAACAAATAAACCCATACAAAGTACTAGGAGTTAATAAAGAAGCAACAGACGGCGAGATTAGAAAGAGATGGATTGAGCTTAGTAAAGAGTTACACCCTGACCAATTAAGTGCCCAGGGTGTCCCTCAAGAATTAATCATTAAATCTGAAGACAGACTATCCGAGATAAATCAAGCCTACGATAAAATAAAAAGTATTCGCAATATCAATTAAACTTTTTTCAACTGATCTGCTTTGGATTTGCCTTTGTCTTCAACAATTTCAAATTCGACTTTGTCGCCTTCATCGAGGCGGTCTAATCCTGCTTGTTGAACAGCTGTGATATGAACAAAGATATCTTTATCTTCTCCATCAGGGGCAATAAACCCATATCCTTTTTTTGGGTTAAACCATTTCACTGTTCCTGTAGTCATCGTATTACCTTTCTTAAATTAATAAGGTTATCAATCATTAAACGTCAAACTATGTTTTTATGGGAAACTAAATTTTTAATTCAATAATAATAAGCCTTAAATAGTACAGCTAGATTAGTATAGAATATTGTCATAAAAACAATCTGAATTTTAAGAAAATAGCATATATATGATCGCACTAAGAAGAAAAAATGCTGGTTTTACAACGATTTATAAAGTTGAATTTAATAATTATAAAAAAATAATAAAAGTTTATGACCAAATTGCTTTTTCTAGTTTTTTCAGAGCTAATCTTAATAAATATAGTAACTTTTATAATTCTCTTAACAAAGCTAACATAACTCCTAAACATAATGTTATTTCTAAGCACATACTTGAAATTAATGAGATAAAAAGTGATTTTTCATTAACTAAAAAAAAACTATTTGATAATAAAAAAATATTAAGAGAATTTAAAAAAAAAATAACCTCTATTCAAAAATTAGATCAAAGTTTAATTAAAAAAAAATTAGTAGATGAGATTAAAAAATATTTAAATATTTTAAAATTAGAAAAAAAAGTTAAGAGGAAAATTAAGAAAATTGAAAAATATATAAATTTTTATGAACAAAAGAGTATTTGTCACGGAGATATTCATTTTGAAAATTTGATAATTAATAAAAATAAACTATTTATTTTAGATTGGGATTATAGTCTCATATCATGTATTGGATATGAAATTGCAATGTTTGCTTATCTTGAAAAGCTAAATCAAGTTCAAATTAAAAAACTTTCAAAGATTTTTCGGATTTCTATTGATGAAATTATACACTACTTACCAATTTGTCACTTGTTAGATTATCTTTATAAAAAAGTTCTTATAAAGGAAAAGTTAATTAAAGTTATTGATAAAAAATTGATAAGAGAGGTTAATAATTTTATTGGGAATATTCTCTGAAAGCTTTAAGACTTTTAAGCTGTCTAAAAGATAATATTTTATTTTCTACAACTTTTCCTTGATGAATAAATAAGAATTTATCTGTAACATTTCTTAGTTCTTCAATTAAATGGCTACTAATTAAAGTTATAAGTTTATGACTGAAAGACATAGTTTTAATATCCTCATATAATATTTTCCTTAAACCTGGATCTAATGAATTAAAAGGTTCATCAAGGAGGAGTATTGATTTTTTCCTTAATAAACTCCTAGCTATTGAGACACGCTGTTGTTCTCCTCCCGAGAGATTACTCACTTTCTTGTCTAGATCTATGTTAAGTGAAACTTTTTTCATTATGCTTCTTACTAATTTAAGATTATTTGAAGTTCGTTTCATATCTGAGTCAATACCTAATATAATATTTTCAAAAATAGTTAGATGATTAAAATTATTATGATCTTGAAATAATATGGAAATATCTCTATCAAAGGGTTTTAAATTTGTAATATTTATATTAGAAAAATATATTGAACCTTCTTTAGGTTTTAAAAAACCAGACAATAAGTTAAACAAAGTAGATTTTCCGGAACCACTCTTGCCTATTACGCCAACTAATTGGCTACTTTTCAATTCAAAATCAAATTCAAATGATGCCTTTTCAATTTTATATTTAAGCTTATTAATTTTTAGCATTTTTTTGAAGAAGAAGAGTTGGCAAATTCATAATTAGAAAAATAAATATTATAAATAAAGACAAAATAAAGAAAGCATCATTATATCTATAATTACTATAAAGTTGAGAGATGTATAAAGGAATAGTTTTAAATGAACTATTATTAAAGATAGTGACTGAAGTTAAATCTCCCAAACTTAATACAAATACTGTTGTACTTACTAGCAGGAACTCATTTCTAATCTTAGGTAAATCTATTTTAATTAATCTAGTTAAAGATTTTATATTAAAAAGAAGTGTATTTCTGTATTCAGAATTATGATTTTCAATAAATTTACTTGATAAAAAGATAAACATTATTGGTGTTATAAAAAAACTATTTATAATTGACACAATCCAAATACTTTTAAAAATAAAATTCAATTGAAAATTAAAATAAAAAATCATGGCTGATAAAGAGAGAGATGGAACGAAAAGCAATATAGCTATAGAGATAAAAATTATTTTATGGAAAGAAGAATTATTATCTAAAAATGATCTATAAATATTTAAAGATGATAACGTTAGAATACTTGATATTGTCAAAGATATAATTGAAACTAATAAACTATTAAGAAAACTATTTAAAAAATTAACAGTAAGTAATGATTGTAAATTAAATGAAAAAATACCTTTTATTAAGACTATGAAAGGAATTGAAAAGTAGGCAATGATTATCCAAAAAAAATAATCAATAAAAATAGGTTTATCTATATTGTGGTATGATTTTTTAAATGAAGCAAAAGTACTAAAAGTGTTAGTTTTACTTATTAGTGATAAAGATATTACCATAATAATTATTAGTTGAGTCATTCCTAACAAAATTGCCCTCATCAAATCAGCATCAAAAATAATAGATTGGTAGATAGCTAACTCTATAGTTGTGAGATTAGGGGAGCCAGACAAAATATATACGATAGTAAAATTACCAATACAAAATATAAATGATAAAATTAAAACTGATGAGTATCCTGAAAAGATAAAGTTTTTTAATTGAAGTTTAATTGACTTTAAAAAAGAGATCCCATTTGATTGAAGAACCTTTATATAATTTTCAGGGATGTTAATTAATTTTCTATAAAAAAAATTAGCGTTAAAAGCTATATTAAAATAAGAAGTTACATAAATTATCCCCTTCAAAGAAAAGACATTCACATTGTAGTCAACAGATAACCAATGAAAGATGACAGATAGTATGCCATTTGAGCTATAAAAAAAAATTGACCCAAAAGAGACAAAAATCACTGGTAAAATAAAACAAAAATTTAATAAAGAGGAAATAACTTTAGGATTTTTATTTGATAGATAGAGAATGAGACCAAATATAAAACCAGCAATAGATGATATAGAACAAGCCAAAAAAGCCTGAAAAAAAGTAAACTTTATTGTATTGAAATAAGAAAAAAATTTAAAATCACTAAAATTATCAGCATTACTTAAAAAATATAGTGTGGTGATAAAAAGAGTGATTATAAAGAATAAATATACTAAATAAGGGAGCCTAATAAAATAAGCTCCCTTATCTAAATATAAATTAGTCAATAATTGAATTTTCCCAGTTGGCTATCCATGTATCTTTTTCTGTGCTTGAAGGGAAGACCTGATCTAAGGAAACAGGTAAAGGTGCTGCATCATAAAAATCCTTTTGAGTTTCTTTTAAATTTAAGACTGGATACATCCAATTTCCTTGGGGGATGTGTTGCTGAAATCCATTTGTTAAAGAAAATTCTAAGAATGATTTTGCAAGATCTAAATTAGAAGCGTTTTTTAAAATACCCATAACTTCTATTTGACTAGCATGTCCTTCCTCAAAATTTAAAGACTTATATTTTTGACTATCCTCTATCAAAGAATGATATGCCGGCGAAGTAGTATAACTTAGTACTAAATCTGACTCTCCCTCTAAAAAAAGCCCGTATCCGTCTGACCAACTTTTAGAAGTGATAACTATCTGATCTTGAATCTTACTCCAGAAGTTTGAAGCATCGTCTTTATAAATTTGATTTATCCACTTAGCTAAACCAAGTCCAGGTGTTGAGTATCTTGGATCCATAATAATTATAGAAATCTCATCTCTTTCAGCTAGTTCGTTAAAAGACTTTGGTGGTTGGTTTAGCTTTTCGCTATCATAAATAAAGCTAAAGTAACCATAATCAAAAGGAGTAAAATATTCGTCACTCCAGTCTATGTCTAAGCCATTTGTATTAACTGAATGTTTTAAAAATAAATCGTTTTTTTTTGCCTCATCTACTAAAGAGTCATCTAAACCTAATAAAATATCATAACCCTCTTTGTTATTAGTTAATTTTACTCTAGAGAGAAGTGCTCCAGATGAGTCAGCTGTATTCCAAATAAGATCACAATTACAAATTGACTCAAATTCTTTTTCGATATTAGGTCCAGGCCCCCAGTCTGAATTGAAAGACCCATAAGTAAAAATTTTAAGTTCTTCTTTTGCTACTGCTCCAAAAGGTAATAGTAATATTATTAGTATTATTTTAAAGTTCATCGTTAATCCTTTCATTTTATTAACAAAGAACCAAGATTGCTGTGGTAGGTATAACTTCCTACGCCGGCATTATCCGGTTCAGGTTCTAGGGTTAAGGAAATCCTTTCTCAGCTGTATTAGAGCACCCCTGTTAATTGAAATTTTATCAATTACAAATTCAAAATCAATTAGATTAAATATTTACAACTAATAATATTTGGCTATTTTAGCCTACTATGAAAAATATAGGTAATTTTGTCGATGGTAAATTAAGTCAAGCACAATCATCAAATTATATTTCACTCTTTAAGCCTACAACGGGTGAAGAATACGCACATGTTCCCATCACAACCAATAATGAATTTCAAAAAATTATTGAAAAAATGAAAGTTGCTCAATCTTTATGGGCTGAAACACCTATCACTAAAAGGAGTAACATACTTTTTAAATACAAATCTTTAATTGAAAAAAATTTTGATGAGATAGCTAAAATAATCTCAGAGGAACATGGTAAAGTTTTTTCAGATGCAAAAGGCTCTCTGCAAAGAGGATTAGAAGTTGTAGATTTTGCATGTGGAATACCCCACTTGCTTAAAGGAAATCATTCAATCAATGTTGGTACTAATGTAGACTCTTATGACATAAGACAACCTCTTGGTATTTGTGCAGGTATTACACCGTTTAACTTTCCTGCAATGGTTCCGATGTGGATGTTCCCTCTTTCTATTGCGTGTGGTAATGCTTTTATGCTTAAACCCTCTGAAAAAGTTCCTCAATGTTCCTTACGTTTAGCTGAACTTCTTAGTGAGGCCGGTCTGCCTGAAAATGTATTAACAATCGTTAATGGTGATAAAAGCGTAGTAGACTTAATTATACAATCTCCAGATATTTCATCTGTAAGTTTTGTAGGATCAACTCCAGTAGCTAAATATATTTATACTGAATGCTCTAAGAACAATAAAAGAGTTCAAGCTTTGGGTGGAGCTAAAAATCATATGCTGATTATGGAAGACGCTAATTTAGAGGATGCAGTTAATGGATTAATTGGCGCCGCATTTGGGTCTGCCGGAGAGAGATGTATGGCTACATCTGTTGCTATCCCTATTGGTGAAATTCAAAAACCCTTCATGGAACTATTAAAAGAGAAAACTTCAAAAATAAAAGTAGGAGAGTCATTAGACCCACATAGTGAAATGGGACCTCTTATTACAAAAGAGCATAAACAAAAGGTATTATCTTATATTGAAAAAGGTATCTCTGAGGGTGCAGATCTAGAAATAGATGGTAGAGATTTAACGTTACAAGGCTTTGACAGTGGTAATTTTGTTGGACCAACGATATTCAATAATGTCAGCACAAACATGACAATTTATAAAGAGGAAATATTTGGTCCTGTTTTATCAGTAGTAAATTTAAAAAACTTTGAACAGGCGATGCAAATAATTAATGATCATGAATTTGGAAATGGCACCTCTATCTATACATCAAATGGTGCTTTGGCTAGAGATTTTATGAAAAATGTTCAGATTGGAATGGTTGGTATTAATATCCCTATCCCAGTACCTATGTCTTTTTATAGCTTTGGTGGGTGGAAAGGATCAATATTTGGCGGTCACGGAATGCATGGAGAAGAAGGAATTAACTTTTATACTAAACGAAAGACTATAACATCAAGGTGGCCAGATGATGTCGCAGGGGCTTCACTCAACATGCCAACTATGAAATAATAAATAATGGATAAATTTAAAGATAGACAAAAAGCTTTTGAAGCAGAACAAAGCCAAAAAGAGCAAACTGAATTTGAAAAGAGAAATTCTAGAAATAAAGTTTTTGCTCAATTCATTCTTGATGATATTGGACAATCTGATAATTCAGAATTACTCAGAGAAATAATATTATCTGATCTTGAGGAACCAGGGGATGAGGATATCATTCGTAAGGCTTTAGAGGTGATATCTCAAAATAATGGTAGTTTAAATAGAGAAGATATAGAAAAAAAACTCTCTGAGATATAATTTACCAAGAACCATTATTTTCCATACTTGACCAAGGTTCTTTGATTTCAAGACTCTCACCCTTTTGAAGTAACTCAATGGAAATACCGTCTGGTGATTTAATAAACGCCATATAACCGTCCCTTGGAGGTCTATTTATTACTACATTATTTTTCATAAGATTTTCACAAATTTGATAAATATTATCTACTCTAAAAGCAAGATGTCCGAAATTTCTACCACCTTGGTACTCTTCCTTGTCCCAATTATATGTTAATTCCAAAAGGGGTTTTTTTTCACTTTCTGCTGTATTTTTATCGCCAGGAGCACAAAGAAAAATTAAAGTAAAACGTCCCTTCTCACTATCTTTTCTAGAAAATTCTACCAAGCCTAATTTATTACAATAAAAATCAATTGACTGATCAATGTCACTGACACGAACCATTGTATGTAGATAATCCATATGTTTTAACTATCAAAAAAAAATTGCTCTGTCTAAACTTTAATTAGAATTGTTTGTTACTTCCTAAAACTATTTTTTTACGAAGAACTGTCTCACGATAAAAAATATATCCTACAGATAATAATATTAATGGGCCCCCTAACAACACTTCTCTTGAAAGAAATTCTCCAAAGATAATATATCCAATTAAAAAAGCCCATATTACAGATGTAAAATCTAGAGGTGCTAATACGGAAGCATCTGCTAGTTGAAAAGATTTGGAGAGACAAAGCTGTGCTACAAAACCTAAAATGCCGGATGCAATTAAAAGAACCAAATCAAAATTATTAGGCCATATCCAATCCTCATTAAAAAAGAATAAACTGAATAAAGTGGCAAAAAGTGTAAAAGTCCAAACACTCAATATATTATTATTGGTTAATAGTATTTTTTTTAAAATAATGACAGCCATTGATAGAAAAATGCTAGCTAAAAGAGGTAAAACAGAATAATTACTAAATAAATTAACACCTGGTTTTAAAATAATTACTACACCAATAAAACCCACAATAATTGCAATTACTCTTCTATAACCAATTTTTTCTCCTAAGAAAAAAATTGATAATATTGATATAAAAAAAACTGAGGAGTAGCTAATAGTTTGCATTTCAATTAACGGTACATACCTTAAGGATATAAAGAATAATGACATGGCAGCAATGCCTACTAAGCCTCTAAAAAAGTGAAGTTTGTAGTTATTTATAGAAGTGATTTTTAAATTAAAATAAAAGATAACTAAAAACAGTGGAATAAGAGCAAAAAAACTTCTAAAAAAAACTACTTCAAACAGTGGTAAATTATCTCCAGTAGCTTTTATACACACACTCATTAAAACAAAAAAAAGAACAGAAATTGATTTGTAGATAAATGCTGACATCTAGATAATCTAAATATATTAAATATGAATGAATTTACTAATAGTTAATGGGTACGATAAAAACGGATGGAGTAAGCTTGCAAAATATAAATTACAACCAATCTGTGAATTTTATAGAGATCAGTTAAAAAGCATAAATCCAAATATAAAAACTACATTTATTTATCCTTCAATGAACTTAAATAAGATATACGAAGAAAACTTCATAAAGTCATTTAGAGGGGTTGTCTGGACCGGTTCTAGTCTTAATATTTATGACAATACTCGAGAAATTAAAAATCAAATTTCTTTAATGAAAAAAATGTCAGAATTAAAAATAAATATGTTTGGAAGTTGTTGGGGAATGCAACTTTATACAGTCACAAATGGTGGGGTTGTTAAAAAAAATCCTAAAGGAAGGGAAATAGGAATAGCCTATAATATCAGCATTAACAAGTTTGGTAAGATGCACCCAATGTATACTAAAAAACCATTAGTGTTTGATGCTTTTGCCTCACATATAGACCATATTTCTCAAAAACCAAACAATTCAAAAATTCTCTCTGATAATCATTTTTCGATACAGTCTCTTGTGACTAAAAATTTTTGGGGTACCCAATATCATCCTGAATTTAATTTTAAATATACTGGCAAAATTCTTAATGCAAGAAAGAGTATTTTACTCAAAGAAAAAATATTCACTAAAAATCAAATTACTAATCTAATCGAGGATTACAAAAAACCGAATGTTAATAGCTATAGTCAATCTTTATTAAGCGATAATATCCGGAATAGAGAGTTGAGAAATTGGTTAAATTATTTAAAACATAATTAAAAGATCTCTTTAAATTCAGTAAGGTTATTACACACTAAAAATAAATCTTTAAAATTTTTGTATGCAAACTTAGCATTCACAACTTTTTTATATTGATTGATTATGTCATTCCAATAATTTTCATAATTAAATATTAAACATTTTTTGTTCTTGATTACTCCTAACTGAAGAGCACTTACAACTAAGCTTATTTCCTCAATTGTACCTCCTCCTCCAGGTAAGGCTACGAAGCTATCTGATATTTGTAGAAACTTTTTTTTTCTTTGTTCCATTGTTTTAGTCACATAAATTTTATTAATTTTAGAGTGGATTTTTTCACGTTTATCAAGGAAAGATGGGATAATACCAGTTACATGAGAATTATATTTTAGTGCTGTATTAGCTACAACGCCCATCAATCCATTATCCCCGCCTCCATAAACAATATCATAATTATTTTGGGCCAAGTATTTAGTTACTGTAACAGCTAATTCTTTAAATTTTTTATTTGATCCATACATTGAACCACAGAATACGGCAACTTTATGTTTAGTATTTTTAAAATTCATATAAATTTAATTTACAGTAATAATCAAAAATGACTAAAAAAAATAATATGGATGATCTTAAAAAAGTAAGGAAAGATATTGATAATATTGATAATAAAATTATTGAATTAATTGGAGATAGATTTAAAGAAATTCATAAAGTTACTAAATTAAAAGAGAGTAAAGATGAAATAATCGACCACGAACGAATTACTCATATTTTGAAATCTGTTCAATTAAAGGCCAAAAGAAATAAAATTGATCCTGAAATCATAGTGAGGATATGGCAAATCTTTATCCAAGAGGCTATCAAGCTTGAGTCCTCTAAAATAAAAAAATAATTATATTAATACAATAAGCAGCATTATAAATAATATTGATATGAGAATTGTTGCTGCAAAACTAGGTGTTGTAACTTTTATATACGATGAATTACTAAATTTTTGAGATTTATTTAATATCAATCTGAAAAAAAACCTTAAATTTTCATAAATTAATTCTGTTAACAAACCTATTTTTTTAAATAGCGGTTTTCCTATACCGGGGAGCATTTTTCTATAAAACCAATCAGAATTTAATACTGTAGATCTAATCTCTGAGGGATAAAGTTTAAATTTAACGAGAAATAGAAATGCAATAATAGCAAAAACTAAAAGTTGAAGCTGACTTATAACATGGTCTATCGTATATGGTTGGTACTCAACTGTGTATGGAAGTATCTGGTATAAGTATTTAGGGAAAACACCAATTCCAATACATAAAACAGCTGCAATACCCATCGCTATAAGCATATTAATGGGTGCTTCTTTCACTTTTGATTTTCTCTCATGCGCAAAAAATGCAAAATAAGGTATCTTTATTCCTGAGTGCTCTAACACACCTGCAGATGCAAAAAATAATACAAAATAAATTAAAACCATACCCATACCACCTAATGAGGACATGATTAAAGACTTCGCTACAAAACCACTAAACAATGGGAAGGCGGAAATAGACATGGCACCTATGATGCAAAAGATTGTAGTAAAGGGCATGTATTTATATAGACCACCTAATTCTGAAGCTTTTGTGGTTCCTGCTCTGTATAAAACAGCTCCCATGCTCATAAAAAGTAAGGCTTTATATATGATATGAACAAATGCATGAGCCACTGTTCCATTAAGTGAAAGCTCCGTTCCGATACCAATACCAACAACCATAAAACCTAATTGGTTATTTAGACTAAAAGATAAAACCCTTCTTAAATCATTTTCAATTACAGCAAAAAAGACAGGGAACGCTGTCATAATAGCTCCAATCCAAATCAATGAGTCTGTGCCTGGAAACGTTCTGGCTAATGCATAAATAGCTAGTTTTGTTGTAAATGCCGATAACGCCACTGTACCCGTAACAGAAGATTCAGGATATGAGTCTTGTAACCAACCATTTAAAAAGGGAAAGGCAGCTTTAATTCCAAAAGCAATAAATATAAAAATTCCAAAATCTGTAGTCAGGTCTAAAACAGTTAAGTTGTGATTTCCAGTTTGATACAACAACAAACATGCTCCAATTAAAAGCAATACGCCCGAGGAGACTTGAATGATCAAATATCTCATGGCTGCGTCTCTTGCTGCTTTAGTATTTCCTGCAAATACTATGAAAACTGAAGTTAGAGCCGTGGCTTCCCACCATATAAATAAACTAAAGAAGTCACCAGCATGAAGTGCACCTATCGCTGAACCGGCATAAGCAAGTGTCGCCATATGCTCCATTAAGTTTTTACTATGCCAGCTAAAAATAATGACTAGAACAGCTGCAATATGAAAAATGATAGAAAAAGGAAAAGTTAAGCTATCTGATTGATATAATATTAAATTTAATCCAAGTACGTCCCACTCTAAAAAAGTTCCATAACCATTGAATAATGATAAAGCTGACAAACCAACCGAAAGTAACATTGCAGGGTGTCTAAAATATTGTGGTATTGTTGGTAATAAGAATGAAGTAAGTATCATTATTAAACCTGGAATAATGTTACTGATCATAATAGTCCTCCTTTCTCATTAAGAATTTTCTTAACCACTTTCCTAACAAAACAATAAAAACAAAACTTATAAATCCAAAAAAAGCTGGAAAACCATAAATCTCAGCAAATGAAAAATACTCATGTCTATGGAATGTAAAATCTAAAAGAATTAAGAGAGCCCCAATAATCAGTATGTACTTTGTAAAACTTTTACCCATACTTTTTAAATCATTCTTCTTCATTTAACTCACTATTACTCCACTTACATTATTTAAGAAATAGTTTGCATAAAAAAAGAATATTAAACAACTCAATCCAGTAATTACTGGTGGCCAAACAGTTAAAGGAGCTTTCGTTAATTTTACTTCTCTTCTAGAATTTTGAGTAAATCCTATTACAACTGGTTGTAATAAATAATAAATATTCAAAAGTGAGGATATGCCTAAAATTATAGCAACAATAATAAATTCTCTCTCAATAGAACCCATTATTAAATAAAATTTGCTCCATGACCCTATAAATGGAGGAACCCCGATAATTGACAGAGCTCCTAAAGTGTAAGCAAAAAATATCAATGGTAATTTAAAACCCATACCTTTTAGTTCACTTACCTTTTTAATGTGGGCTGTTACATAAATAGCACCAGCACAAAAAAACAAGGTTATCTTACCCAGAGCATGAGTAATTATATGAAAGGAAGCTCCTTTTAACGCTAGTGATGAAGCCAAAGCAGCTCCTAGAATTATATAAGAAAGTTGACTAATAGTAGAATAAGCTAATCTAGCTTTTAAATCATCTTTTGTAATTGCAATGATACTGGATGCCATAATTGTAAAACATGCTAACCAAACTAACCAATCTGAGCTTTTTGTTTGAAGTAAGAATTCAGGTCCTACTATATAAACAATAACTACAAGAAAGCTAAAAACACCAGCTTTTACAACAGCTACTGCATGAAGTAGAGCAGAAACTGGAGTTGGAGCCACCATTGCTGCCGGTAACCATCGATGAATTGGCATAATTGCTGCTTTACCAATTCCAAATACAAGCATGGCTATTAGAAGAGAAAGGTACTCTGCTGGAAACTGATTTATTAATATTCCTCCATCTTGAAAATCCAGAGTCCCTGTCTCAAGCCAAATCCAAAATATAGCCGGTAAGAAAAATATTAAAGAAGTGCCGACTAAAATAGATAAATAAAGTCGTCCTGCAGATTGTGACTCAGCATTTTGTTTATGTCCAACTAAAGGGAAAGTTGAAAATGTTAATATTTCATAAAAAATAAATAAGACTAGCAGATTTCCAGACCAAGCTATTGCCAGTGCAGCATGGATTGCAATTGAATAAAAAATTACAAATCTTGTTTGATTTTTTTCACCAGCTCCCCTCATATAGCCTATTGTATAAATAGAAGCCAGTATCCAAAGAGATGAGGCTACTAAACTAAAAATAGATCCAAGAGCGGATACTTTAAAAGTAAAATCTACTCCATCAAAAAGTGTAAAAAAAGTTATTTGAAATATTTCGTTATTTTGTATGCCATGAAAAATTTTTAAACTAATTAAAAAAGTTACTAGACCACCTATTATACCAAAAGAGTCTCTTAAATTATTATTATATCTACAGATATAAGAAAATAATGCTGCAAATAATGGAGTAATAATACCCAGTATGATTAAAAAAGAATTACTCAATTTTGATAACCTGATATTAGATAGTCTGCGGACAAGTTAGAAAATTCTATTATTGGTGATGAATATATTCCAAAAAAAATGATAGAGACTGTAATTATCCATATTGGTAAATAAATATAAGCATCCTCTTTTTCTGATTTAAATTTAATTTCAGAAAACCACATCTGTTCCACTATTTTCCAGAAGTATGCAACAGCTAATGCTGAACTTACAGCTACCAAAGCGATAGAAAAATACATCTGGTTTGTGTAAAGAGCTTGAAATAAATACAACTTTGAAATAAAGCCATTAGTTAAAGGCAATCCAATTAAAGATAGTCCGCAAATTAGTAAAGCAAAAGAAGTTATTGGGTATTTGTAACCAAAACCTCTTAAACTACTTAGGGTTACCCTATCCTTATAAAGAATAGCAAAGTAACCAACAGCCATAAACAACCCTCCTTTAATTAAAGCATGATTAAATATATGAATAAAACCTGAAGTAATACCGCTGTGGTCTTTAAGACTAAAAGCCAGAGTTATGTAGCCTATTTGAGCAATTGAGGAAAATGCCAAAAGTTTTTTTATATCATCTTGATATATAGCTATCAAAGTTCCGATAAATATAGCGAGTAAAGATAAAGGATATAAAACAAAATCTAAAAATAAGCTTAAGTAACTTGGATATATTATGAATACCTCGTACAAAAGTCTCACAAAAAAATAAAGAATTGTTTTTGTAGCTAAAGCAGCCAAAAGAGTTGAAACAGCTGAGGGAGCGTAGCTATATGCAGGTGGTAACCAAATATGGACAGGAAAAATTGCAGCTTTTACCATAAGTCCAATAAGCATAAACGACATTCCGGCAAAGATAGCTAACTGGCCATCAGAATATTGAGCCAGCTGAATGACGAGATCATTCATATTCAACGTTCCTGTCATTGCATAAGCAAAACCAACTCCAATTACATAAAATGTGGCACCGATAGCTCCGATAATTAGATAATTAAATGCCGCTAATAACGCTTTTCTATTTTGACCTGCACCCAATGCGATTAAGGAAATAGAAGCTAAGGCAGATATTTCTAAAAAGACAAATAAATTAAAAATATCGTTGGTTAAGATAATCCCGTTTAAACTTCCAATTGCCAACAACCACAAAGAGTAAGCTTTTCCAGAGTCCCTAGAGTCAATTTCACTTAAAAATATTTTCCTAGAATAAAATGTAGATATCAAAACAAAAATTGAAAACAACAATTGAAGCCCAATGTTGACTCCATCTATTTTGAAAGAGATCCCCCATGGTGGTTCCCAGTTTCCAAACTCATAAATTATCAAACCTGAAATAGAAATTTCTTTAAGAAGGTGTAAAGATAAAACCAAATGTAAAACTAAAGTGACAAGTGAGATGATCCAGGGCCATATTTTTGATGGCATGAAAGCAATTATTGCTGAAATTAATAGAGGTAAAACCACTACCAATGCAGCAGCATCGTCTAAAAATATATTAAACATTTATTTATCTGACTTTAACTCCAGAGACTGTATTTCTTTTTCTTCGATTGTTTCATAGTTCCTGTAGATCTGTAGTACTAACGCTAATCCTAGTGCTGAAGTTGCAACACCAACCACAATAGCAGTCAGTATTAGGACATGTGGTAATGGATTTGAATAAGCATTTTCCATTTTTGTTAAAATAGGAGCTGTTCCGTCTAAGACTTTTGCGAGTGATACAAAAAATACAAAAACTGCAGTTTGAAAAATTGCTAAGCCAACTACCTTTTTTAAATAGTTTTGACTCGTGATAATTATAAATAAACCACCAACCATCAGTAATATAAAGGCGAAATGGTTCCAAAAATAAATAAAGTTACTCATTAATCTCCCCAAAAGAAGCGAAGGAGTGATATAAGGCAATCATTACTGTTGCAACAGTGATACCTACTCCCAGTTCAACTAATATAATGCCTATATGTTGACCAGTTGAAGGGTCTGATGACAAAACATTATAATCTAAGTACATACCATCAAGAAGAATTGAAACTATTCCAACGCCTGCGTATAACAAGACACCAACACACATTAAATATCGATTAATCATTATCGGAACTAAAGTTTCACCTTTTGAAAGCCCAAATATCATTGAATATAAAATAAAAGCAGCCGCCACTATAACTCCTGCCTGAAATCCTCCTCCTGGTCCATAGTCGCCATGGAATTGCACGTAAAGCCCAAATATAATAATCGGAGCAAAAAGAATTTTACTAACGACACTTAATACTGGACTAGATGAAATTTTATCTCTCATTTTTTTTATTATTTTTCTTAAAGTTTGTTTTACGATTAAGAGTGTTACTAGTTAACAAGGCTATAACACCTAGGCCTGCAGTAAATATAACAATTGTTTCTCCAAGAGTATCAAAACCCCTATAGCTAGCTAAAATATTAGTTACGACATTTGGTATGTGAAAAAAGTCTTTGCTTTCCTTAAGGTACTCTGGAACTACATGAAGATGTATTGGAGCATTTGGATCTCCTAGTAATGGAAGATTAGCAATTATGATAATCAATATTAGTGATATCGATACTGCTAGGATAATACTAGGAAACAAATTTATTAATTTATTTTTTTTTCCCTCAGGTAATTTTGCAGCAGCCATTACCATTAAAATAGTTGATATACCAGAACCCACAGCAGCTTCTGTAAATGCGACATCAACTGCATCTAAGTTTACGTAAATAGCAGAACAAAGCAAAGTAAATGCTCCAGTAAGAGCTACCACGCTTATTAATGATGTAGTTTTAAAAATAAAAAAAGTTGTTACCAGTAACAGGGAAATTAAGAAAAAATTAATTAATAAAAAGTTCATTTTTTATTTTTTCCTTTTGGCTTATACCCTGACTCATGAGCAAATAAAGCTATGGAATGGCCTGTTACAGGGCTGGTGAATATTAAAAATATAGGAATCAATAATAGTTTAAGGCTTAATAAACTAAAACCTGAATAAATTATTAAAGCTAAGACTATAAAACCTGATCCTAGTGTATCAATTAGGCCAGCGGCATGAATTCGACTAAATACATCGGGTAACTTTATTAAGCCTAAACTACCAGATAAAATAAAGAAGCAACCTATTGCTAATAAGATAAGAGTGATCAATTCAATATAATTATAAGACATTACTTTTTTTCCTTTTTATTTTGTAATACCTAAGTATTGCTATGGTGCCTAAAAAATTCAAAAGTATGTACATCAAAGAAATATCTACAAAATCAGGCCTTTCAAATGCAAAACCATGAACACTAATGCCTATTGCTATAATAGTCCCGATGCTTGATATTGATAATATTCTGTCAAAAGGAGTTGGTCCTTTGATTGCTCGAACTAAGCATAATGCTACAGAGACCCCCAAAACAGTTAAAGTTGCAAAAAAGATCATCTATCTAAATCCGTAATTACTTTGTTCATATCATCTGTCTGCAAGTCTTCAGATAATTTCTTACTTAATGCATGAACAAGAAATGTTTTTTTATCTACTTCTATTGTTACTGTACCAGGTGTAAGTGTTATAGCATTTGCATAGTTTGCAATACCTGTTCTATTCTTCTGAGATGCTTTAACTGTTATGAGTTGAGGAGAGTATTTACCATTCCAAATTAAAGCTGTTGTTGTTATTCCAGATTTAAAAATTTCTTTAAATAGCCAAATCCAATAAAATGGTAATCTAAGTATGATTTTTAAAGGAAGAGAGTCTTCCTCAAGTGCTTTAGCTCTGTAGGACATCCAAAAAACAAAAAGAACGCTAATAACGCCAAAGAAAAGTAAAAGAGTTTTTAAGTAACCTGATAAAATAAACCAAAATACAAAAAGTATTATGAAATAAGTTATAAACGATAAGGTCTTAAGTGAATCTTTATTAGGTTTAGCCACTAAAAGCTATTATGAGAATAAATCACCCTCTGTAAATACTGCAGTGTTCATGTCTTTTACAAATAATTTACCTTGATCAGATTTAAACCTTGATACTTCAATAAATCCACCTTTTACAGCTATTCTAACATTCTCAGCATTAATTGATATTATTTGACCTGGGAAATGCTCGGCACTTTGTTCATCAATAAACCTACTATCGAAGAATGTATACTCGTCTCCCATAAATTCAGCCCATGCACCTGGTTGAGGGTTGCAGCCTCTTATTAGGTTATAAATTTCATTTCCAGGCTTTTTCCAATCAATTCGTGCATCACTTTTTTTACACCAAGATTCATATGTAGCTTTAGAGTCGTCTTGGGGTATTTTTGGTGCATTTCCTGACTCAATTAGATTTGCTGCTTCTACGCAAGCATCAAGACCCAATGGAAATATTTTTTTGAAATAAACATCACCCAAAGTGTCATCAGGTGCTATGTCGACTTCTTTTTGAAGTAATATCTCACCTTCATCTAATCCATCGTTAGGATAAAAGATTGAAAGACCTGTTTTAGTTGATCCGCCAATAATCGGCCAGTTAATAGAACTTGGGCCTCTATGTAATGGAAGTAATGAAGGGTGAAAACATATTGAACCATGAGTAGGAATATCTCTTGCTCCTTCAGGAACGAAAATAATAACATATGCCATTACGCATAAATCTGCTCCATGAGACCTTATTTGGTCTAATACCTCTTGATCTTTAAAGTTTGATGGTTGGAATACTGGGAGACTTACACTTTGGGCATATTCCTTTACAGGGTCAACTGGCTTACCTTCTTTATCGGGCGCACAATATACTGCTACAACTTCGTGCTCTGTTTCTGTATGAAATTTTTCTAAAGCACTTTTTCCAAATGCTTGTTGTCCCATTAAAATTATCTTCATTATGTCTCCTTAAAATTGAATGTATCTTATACTGCTCCGGCTTCTCTTACAGCTTTAATTTCATCTTCGCTCATTTGACAAAATTCCTTCAGTATCTCATCTGTATGTTCTCCAAGAAGTGGGGATCTTTCAACTTTTGCAGGAGAGTCTGATAATTTAATAGGATTGCCAACTGTTAAATATTTACCTCTTTCAGGATGATCAACCTCAACTATTGTATTGGTATCTCTTAGTCCTTGATCTTCAGCCAACTCTTTTAATGAAAGGATTGGACCAACTGGTATATCAAGAGGGTTGCATATATCCATAACCTCAAATTTTGTCTTAGTCATAGTCCAAGCTTCGATGGTATTAAAGATTTCATTAAGTTTTGGTAATCTAAGCGCAGGAGTTGAGTAACTCTCATCTTCTTTCCATTCAGGTTTTCCTATAACGTCACATACTTTTTCCCAAACTGCAGCTTGTGTAATAAAGTAAGTATAAGCGTTAGGATCGGTCTCCCAGCCTTTACATTTAAGAATTCTTCCTGGTTGACCTCCACCAGAGTCATTGCCTGCACGAGGCGTGGCGTCATCAAAAGGAATATTTTCTCCAAATTGAGAATATTCTTTTAGAGGGCCTCTAGAGAGCCTTTGTTGATCACGAAGTTTTACTCTGCAAAGATTTAAAACACCGTCTTGCATAGCAGCAGACACTCTTTGACCTTTTCCTGACTTTTCTCTGTGAAACAATGCGGTAACAATACCTAATGCAAGATGTAATCCTGTTCCACTATCTCCTATTTGAGCGCCAGTAACGAGCGGGACTTCACCAAGCATACCTGTTGTTGATGCTGATCCACCCGCACATTGAGCAACATTCTCATAAACTTTACAATCTTCGTACTTACCTGGACCGAAGCCCTTAACAGATGCATAGATCATTCTTGGATTTATTTCCTGAATTTTTTCCCAAGAAAAACCCATTCTATCTAAAGCACCTGGAGCAAAGTTTTCGACCATCACATCACATTCTTTAATTAATTTAGTAAATATTTTTGAACCTTCAGGCTTCTTTGGATTTAGTGTAATACTTCTTTTATTAGAATTAAGCATCGTAAAGTACAAGCTGTCTGCATCAGGAACATCTCTTAATTGACCCCTAGTAGCGTCTCCTACTCCTGGTCTTTCTACTTTGACTACATCTGCACCAAACCAAGCTAATAATTGTGTACAAGTTGGACCAGATTGAACGTGAGTCATGTCTAATATTTTGACTCCTTTTAAAGCTTCCATGATTTCCTCCTAAGATTTATTTGTACATAGTCTGGTTTTTTGTACCAGGTGCAAATTCTTCTTTATCAACCCAAATATTAACAATAGCAGGGATACCTGACTTTACAGCTTCTCTTGCTCGTTGAAGGGCTGGTTGAATTTCTTTTGCTTCTCTGACAGCCTCGCCATGACCACCAAAGATTTTTGCAAATTCATCAAAGTTAACATCGCCAAGGATGTTTCCAACATTACCTTTGTCTTCTCCGTACTTCATAATTTGTCCAAATCTAATCTGATTTTGAGCAGAGTTATTTCCTATAACTGTTAAAACTGGAGCTTTGTGACGAACAAATGCTTCAAAATCCATACCAGTCATAGAAAATGCTCCATCACCACAGTACAAAAGAATTTCTTTTTCTGGAGCCGCTAATTTAGCAGCAAGAGCGTAAGGTACTCCAACTCCTAATGTTCCAAGAGGTCCAGGGTCCATCCATGCACCTGGCATTCTTGGTTGTACAGCCTGAGCGCTGATAGTAACAACATCTCCGCCATCACCAATATATATCGTGTCATCGTTCAAAAACTGATTAAGTTCCCATGCCACTCTATAAGGGCTGATTGGAGATTTGTCAGTTGTAAAAGTAGGCATCAGCTTTTCTAATGCTGCCTCTTCTCCTGATCGAAGTTCACCAAACCAATCTGATCTATCTTTCTTTGTTCCAGCCTCTGAAATAGCTTTTAGAGTTGTTCCAATATGACCGACTAAGCCAAGAGAGATGTCTCTATTTTTTCCTACAGTTCTGTAATCCATATCAATTTGAATTACTGTTGCGTTTGGGTTTAATCTTTTTCCATAACCCATTCTGAAATCGAATGGTGTTCCAACAATTATAATACAATCTGATTTAGTAAATGCATTTCTTCTGGTTCTATGAAAATGATGTGGGTCTCCTGGTGCCATTGAACCTCTGGCAGCACCATTTAAATAAGCAGGTATGTTCATATTTTTAACAAATTCAATCGCTTCTTCAGTTGACTGGCAAGTCCAAACTTGTTGACCCAAAAGTACGCAAGGTCTCTCAGCTTTTGAAATTATATCAGCAGCTTTTTGAACATCTATTGGATCTGCTAATGTTTTTGATGAGGCACTATATTTGCCTGCCTGTGGTAATACAGCTTTACTCATTGGAATAGATGAGTCAAGGATGTCTCTTGGAATTTCTAAGAAAGAAGGGCCAAACGATCCATTTCTAGTTTCCCTGAAAGCCATTGAGACCATGTCTGCGCATCTCTCAGTCGACATTACTGTAGCAGCGAATTTTGTAATGGGTTGCATCATGTCTACGTGAGGCAAATCTTGTAAAGATCCCATTTTATGTTGTGTAAGAGAGCTCTGACCACCAATTAAAAGCATAGGTATTTCAGCTCTAAAAGCGTTTGCGACTCCCGTTAATGCATGAGTAGTGCCTGGACCGGCAGTTACAACCGCACAACCTGGTTTACCAGTCATTCGTGCATATCCGTCAGCAGCATGAGAGGCAACTTCTTCGTGACGAACGTCAATGATTTTAATTCCTTCGTTTAAACATCCATTATAAATGTCAATAATGTGTCCTCCGCATAAAGTATAAATTACTTCAACTCCCTCCGCTTTAAGGGCTTTAGCAACCAGCTCTCCGCCAGTTATCATTTGTTCGTTTGTTCCTGTAGACATATTTAACCTCTCTCTGGTGGTATAATGTATACCAGATTATTAGGTGTTGCAAAGAATTTTGCCTTATGAATTAATGCTTTCTTGAATCTTATCCACTAATGTAAGTGCGTGATTTTTAAGAAGTTTTTCTGCTTTTGATGCCTGTCCTGCGACAAGAGATCTAACAATATCATTGTGTTCGTCAATAGATTTGACAGCCCTATTTGACTCAATTATAAACTTTTTCCTTAGGTATTGTAGATGGATTAATTGAGACTCTAAAATTTCTCCCATTAATTTAACTTTAGTTAATTTCATAATTTGATTATGAAATTTTATATTATCATTTGAGTAATTGTCTAGTTCGGATAAAACGTTCTCCTTAGAGTAATGACAGAATTTGTTTAAACTCTCTATTTCATCCTTTTTTGAATTTTTAATAATTAAGTGTGCTGCATAACCCTCTAGTCCTGCCCAGACAGTTACAATATCAACCAAATCTTTTTTTGATTTTCTATGGACAAACACACCTCTTCTTGGAACAGTTTTTACAATCCCCTCTTGCTCTAATTTGGCAACGGCCTCTCTTATGGGTGTTCGACTAACACCTAGCTTTTCAGACAATTGTCTTTCATCTAAATGAAAATCACTTTCTTTTAAATATATATTCAAAGATAAAATATATTTTTTTAAAGACTCATATACTTTACCTTTAAGGTTTACAGCTCCTATTTTTTGAATCATTTACGCTGTTTGTTTTTTTTTGAGGAGTCTTCTATAAAGAGGACCGAATGCAGGCATTATTAAAAGGACAATTGCGATATACATAATCACAGCTGCTATAGGTTTTTCTGAAATATCAAAAAATATCCCCATACTACCATCGGATAATATTAGAGATTGTCTTAAAGCTTTTTCAGCCAAAGGACCAAGAACAATTGATAAAACTGCAGGTGCGACTGGATAATCTAATTTTCTTAAGATATATCCTGCAAATCCAAATAATAACATCAGCCATACATCGTGCAAACTTTGAGTAGGTGCATATCCTCCAGTTACACAAAGAACAAAAATAACTGGTGCTAAGATTGCAAAAGGTATTCTTAAGACCATTAAAAAGGCAGGTATTAATGCTATATTTAGAACGAGAGTAAAAAAATTTGCTATATAAAGACTTCCGATCAATCCCCATACAAACTCAGGCTCTTGTGTAAACAAAAGTGGGCCAGGTGTAAGTCCCCATAGGATCATACCTCCAAGCAAAATAGCTGTAGTAGGAGATCCAGGTATTCCAAGTGTTAACATAGGAAGCATACTTCCGGTACTTGCTGAGTTGTTTGCACACTCTGGTGCAACAACACCTGCAGGTACACCTGAACCAAATTCTTTGGAGTTTTTTGATAATTGTTTTGTGATACCGTAAGACATGAGTGAAGCAGGTGTTGCACCTGCTGCAGGAAGAATTCCAACAAAGAAACCTAAAAAAGAACCAATGTTCATTGCCATAATAGTTTTCTTAAGTGCGCCAAACGCTCTTCCGACTTCTTTCATGTTGACAGATAATTTTGACATTTGGACTTTGCCTTTTGTTTCCTCAAGAGTCCAAAGCATTTCACCTATTCCGTATATACCTATAGCTAGAACTAGGAAATTAATTCCATGAAGGAAACCAGGTATATTAAAGAAAATCAATCTTGGTTTTCCAGTGATTAAATCCAAACCAATAGTTGATAATGCTAGTCCGATTAAAATTGAAAAAATAGTTTTTGGCACATCGTCTCCACCTAAACCGACAAAAGTTGCAAAGGCCATAACCATTAATGCAAATGTTTCTGGGGCGTTAAACCTGAGAGCAACTTCAGCAAGAGGTGGGGCAAATAAAGTAAACAGAATAACAGAGACAGTACCACCAACAAATGAACCAACTGCAGCAGCAGTTAATGCAGTCATAGCCTCTCCTTTGACTGCCAATGGTCTTCCATCAAAAACTGTGGCAACTGCAGTAGAGGCTCCTGGAATACCAAGCATAACAGAGCTAATGGCTCCTCCATACATTGCACCGTAGTATACAGCAGCAAGGAAAATTATTGCTGCAGTGGGTGGTATAATAAATGTAATAGGAATTAGAATTGCTACACCATTAACTGAACCAAGACCTGGCATAGCTCCAACAAAAAGACCTATTAAGCATCCAAATATTAGTAGTGCTAAGTTAAACCACTGAAGTGATGTAAAAATTCCGTCTAGTAGAAATCCGATAGTTTCCATATATTCTAATTAATCTCTTTCAAAAAATTACTTAATAAATCTTGTTGTTAAAAAAACTAAAGCAGTTGGTAAAACAACTGTTAAAATAATAAAAATCATTTTCACAGCAAATGAAAATCCACCATACATAAAGTCGTAGACTGGATAAAATAAGGGCTCAGATATTCCTTGAGGTAAAGGTATTTTTAACATCCACTCAAAAAATAAAAAAGTTAATATAGGTGTTGTGATTGCGAATATAGTAATAAATGCAATACTTTTTTCACTAAAGTATCTTAGGTAAAATGCCAAAAAGAAAATAAGTGAAAAGTAAATTCCAAGATAACCAATAGCTAAAACTAAGACTACTAATGAAATAATAGTTACAGCTATAAATTTAAAAGCCACTGCATCAATAAAAGGAGAGTCATCTTTAGATTGAGGTGATCTTTTTAAAACAAATTTTATTATGGTAAGAATGGTACATATGAGCATGCCAAGAGATAGGTAAAAAGGTAGAAATCCAGCACCCATATTTTCTTCAGCATTCCATGTAATCCTATTCTCTGCACTTTTAATCATTAGAGCGATTGAGCATAACGCTAAAATAACAGCAACAGCAATTTCTGCTCTTTTGACAGTTATTTTGTTTGTTATGCTCATATCACTCGTAACTTAAATATTAGTTAAAGTTTTTAATGATCTCGCCGTGCTTCTCATATTCAATTGCTAAGAAGTCTTTAAGACCATAACCTTCTAACCAGCTCATTAACTTTCCGTCGTCAATGTTGAAAGTTTGGAACTCGTCATCATGATAAACAGTGTGAAGAAGACCTGTGTAGTACTTCTCTACTTCTGCATCAATACCAGCTGGAGCCATAAATGCTCTCATCATGTAGTATTCAAGATCAGGATAACCTAATTCATATGAAGATGGTACTTCAGGGAATGCAGGATTTCTCTCAGGAGTCATCATGACTAATGCTTTTGAATCACCTGATTGATAGAAACCCATTTGCTCTGAAGGGTTGTTTAATGTGAAGTCAGACTCGCCACCAACTAGTCCCTTAGCAACAGCACCACCGCCGCTGTATGGAACATACTTAGCGTCAAATCCAAATTGACCTCTCATCATACCAAGAAGTAATTCGTCCTCAGACATACTTCCTGTACCACCCATTACAAGACCATTACCTCTTGCAAGGTCAATGAAATCATCAAATGTTTCTACACCAGCAGTGTTCTTACCTTCTGATGCAATCCATACTAGGAAAGTATCAGTGATAAGTCTTGCTAAAGGTGTAAAGTCATTAAAGAAATCAATGCCTAATTCTGGCTGGTTTACGGGTGTAGTAAGAACGTTGTTAAGAGTAATGATAAGTGTGTGCTCATCACCAGCTTTTTTCTTAACATAAGTCATAGCTTCACCACCTGATCCACCAGATTTGTTAATCGGAATCACAGGCTTAGATGCGTAATCGTTCTTTTCGATAACACCTTGAACTAATCTAGCGATTTCGTCAGCTCCACCACCTTGACCAGCTGGTATAATAAGCTCAACAGGCTTCTTTGGACTAAAAGGCTTCGCAGAAGACACTGAGCTAACAGCGACAAGTGAAAGTGAAACAACTACTAATGCTAATTTCTTAATTATTGACATATTGTTTCCTCCTATAGGTTAGGACGTAGAATAGACTATTTATAGTAGATTGAAAAATAATAATTTTCGTTGTTTCATAATTTGAAATTTTTATCAAATATTGTTGGTATACATAATCTTTTATTAACCCTTATAACAGAGATTGTTTTTAAGAATTGTATAATGTATACAAAATGCCAGAGGAAAATAATTTTGAAATTTATCAATAATAATGAGGGTGATCTCTTTATAGATGAAAAAGTATTGAATGATCCTCTTGATAGCCAAATACAAATTGAAATTGATTACGCTGGTATCAACAGAGCCGATATTCTTCAAAGAAAAGGTCACTACCCTCCACCAAAAGGTGAAAGTGAAATAATCGGTCTGGAGTGCTCTGGTAAAATTTCAAAATTAGGTAAGTTAGTAAAAAAATTTAGCTTAGGAGACCACGTATGTGCAATTCTAGCAGGTGGTGGTTATGCAGAATTTGTGAATGTTGATGAAAAACAAGTTATGCCCTTACCAAGCAATTTAAATTCCCTTGAGGCGGGAGGCTTGCCTGAAACGACACTCACAGTTTATGAAAATATTTTTAATGTATCGAACTTCCAAAAAGATGAAAGTATTCTAATACATGGGGGAAGTAGTGGCATAGGCACTACAGCTATTTCTATTCTTAAAAACTATACAAAAAATCTTTACGTTACTGCAGGGACAAATCAAAAGTGTAAGAGCTGTATAGAATTAGGGGCAACAGAAGCTATTAATTATAAAGATTTAGATTTTGAGGAATATTTTAATGAGAAAAAATTAAAAGTTGATGTTATATTAGACATGGTTGGAGGAGAGTATCTAAAGAAAAATTTAAAAATTTTAAATTTTAAAGGAAGACTCACATACATAGCTGCCTTAGGTGGAATTAAAGGTGAAGCTAATCTCCTGCATATAATGAACAAACAACTAAAAATTTCTGGTTCAACATTGAGATCTAGAACTCCTTTAGAAAAAGGAATTATTGTCGATCAAGTGCAAAAAGAAATATGGCCCTTGATAGAGGATGGCAAATATAAGCCTACAATTTTTGAAACTTTTAAAATGCATGAAGTAAATAAAGCACACGAAGTTATGGAAAAGTCCGATCACATCGGAAAAATAGTATTAGATATAAAAGGAGAACAGGCATGAATCTGCACGAATACCAAGCGAAAATTTTATTAAAAAATAATAATGTAAGAGTTTTAAATGGATATCCAGTATTGGATGATAGCGATATAGATACTGCTGTAGACTCTATCCAAACACCGGTAATGGTGGTGAAATCTCAAATTCATGCCGGAGGAAGAGGTGCTGGTAAGTTTAAAGATAGTGGTGATGAAAAAGGTGGAGTTAGAGTTTGTTTTTCTAAGGATGAGGCTAAAGATAATGCTAAAAAAATGTTTGGCAAAACTCTCGTAACAAAACAAACCGGTCCAAGCGGAAAGCAAGTAAATCGTCTTTATATTGAAGAGGGTTGTGATATTAAAAAAGAGTATTACTTAAGTATGCTTGTAGATCGAGCTACATCCTCAATTTCAATAATAGCTTCTACCGAAGGTGGTATGGAAATTGAAGAAGTAGCTGAGAGAGAACCTGAAAAAATCATTACAGTTAATATACCCGGTGATAGTGTGATTGATCAAAATAGTTTAGATAAATTAATTAAGGGCTTAAAAATAGATCAAAATCTTTCAGCAGACTTCTGTGATCAAATTCAAAAAATATATAGTAGCTTCTTATCAACAGATGCATCTTTAGTCGAGGTTAATCCCTTTGTTTTAACTGGCGAAGGTAATTTTTTAGCTTTAGATGCAAAAGTATCCATAGACGATAATGCACTTTATAAACATAAAGATGTTGCGTCTATGAGAGATGAAACTGAAGAAGATCCAGCTGAAATCGAAGCATCAAAACACGAACTTAACTATGTAAAATTAGATGGTCAAATTGGTTGCATGGTTAATGGAGCAGGATTAGCAATGGGCACAATGGACATTATTAAATTACATGGCGGTAGTCCTGCAAATTTCTTAGATGTTGGAGGTGGAGCTACAAAAGAAAGAGTAGCAAAAGCATTCTCTATTATTTTGCAGGATCCAAATGTGAAAGCTATTTTGGTAAATATTTTTGGTGGTATCATGAAATGTGACATCATTGCTGAAGGTGTTGTAGCTGCAGCTAAAGAGCTGTCTATAGAGGTTCCATTGGTAGTAAGATTAGAAGGAACCAATGTTGACCTAGGAAAAGAAATTTTAAATAAATCTGGGCTCTCAATCATATCTGCTGATAATTTAGATGATGCAGCTCAAAAAGCAGTTAAGGCTTTAAATTAAAGGAGAGATCATGTCAGTATTAATAGATAAAAATACCAAAGTAATTTGCCAAGGATTTACAGGCTCGCAAGGAACTTTCCACTCAGAACAAGCAATTAAATATGGAACACTAATGGTCGGTGGCGTGACCCCAAAGAAAGGTGGTCAAGAACACTTGGGTCTTCCAGTATTTAACAGTGTCAAGGAAGCTAAAGACAGTACTGAAGCAAATGCAACTGTTATATATGTTCCACCTCCCTTTGCTGCAGGTGCTATTATTGAAGCTATTGATGCTGATATGGAGTTAATTGTTTGTATAACTGAGGGTGTCCCAGTACTCGATATGATGCAGGTAAAAAGAAAATTAGAAAAATCGAAATCACGTTTAATTGGTCCAAACTGTCCAGGAATAATTACACCAGATGAATGTAAAATAGGTATCATGCCTGGCCATATTCATCAAAAAGGAAAAATAGGCATTGTTAGTAGATCTGGGACTCTTACTTATGAAGCAGTCGCTCAAACATCTGCAGTAGGTCTAGGACAATCAACTTGTATTGGTATTGGTGGAGATCCAATTAACGGAACAAACTTTATAGACTGTCTTGATCTGTTTTTAAAAGACCCTGAAACTGAGGGTATTATTATGATAGGAGAAATTGGTGGCACTGCCGAAGAAGAGGCTGCAGAGTTTATAAAAAAATCTGAAATTAAAAAACCAGTTGCATCTTTTATAGCTGGTGCAAGTGCTCCTGCTGGAAAAAGAATGGGTCATGCCGGCGCCATTATATCAGGAGGAAAAGGTACTGCTGAGTCAAAGTTTAGTGCTTTAGAGGAGGCAGGAGTTCATATCTCAAAATCACCAGCAAAATTAGGCGAAACAATTAAAGAGGCACTGAGTTAATATAATTTAGCTTCTTTTGCTCTAAGTTTTGTTAAAGCGAGCACTGTATCAATTGTTGGTGTTGGAATATTTGTAATTCTTCCAAGTTCTTGAACTGAGGAAATTAAAGCATCAATTTCCATTGGCCTATCACGTTCTAAATCTTGAAGCATTGATGTTTTATGTTCACCTACTGCTTTAGCAGCATCTATTCTTCTTTCCACATCAAAAGGTTTGTCAATTCCTAAACTTTGAGAAATGGCATGTGCTTCATTCATCATATTTTTTACAACATCCCTGACTTCAT
>Ga0209036_1000108_pt1 | contig 31646 bp, 33 predicted proteins | sample MarorgKNORR_S2LV_3_FD_188222 | JGI IMG/M metagenome (GOLD analysis project Ga0209036, IMG submission 188222) | Marine microbial communities from the Southern Atlantic Ocean, analyzing organic carbon cycling - DCM_A/KNORR_S2/LV (SPAdes) (version 2) | ecosystem: Environmental > Aquatic > Marine >... | reverse complement strand
TATAGTTCGTTCTAAATTATCTGCTGATACTAGTGCTCTTTCTGGTTCTGCTGAAGCTTCTATCAAATGAATATGTAAGTGCAGTACTCCAGGATGCGATAAATCTTTAGACATAATATGCTCTAACGCTTCAGCCACTAAAAGAGTTTCTGAAATTGGCTTGCCTTGATCTCCCCAATAATTCCACCTTTGGATTGACATATAACTGTTCGCATATAAAGCTGCAATATCTGGGTCATTTGGATAATCTCTGTTTAATTTTCTCATTTTAGCCAAATAAGCTTGGTCACGTTGTTTAGCATCTGGGTTAGCATCCTTATCGTAAAGTGTATAAAGGGCTTTTATTAATTTAGCCTCCATATCAGATGCATTCTCAATTCTATCCATTGCCTTTTTAATTGCTTTTAATCCTTCCCCTTTTGGATCATCGGGCATTCCAGAATAGCGTGAATTTGGATTTGGTCCCATTGCATGAGCCATCCCCCAATAAGGCATTGGATGATCAGGGTCGTGACGTGCTGCTTCTAAATATGAAGCTATGGATTCAGGAAAATAAAAACCCCATGCTAATCTCAAGCCTTGATCAAAAAATTGTTGTGCTTCTTTATTTTGTGTTGAGATTTTTTTGCTATATGTGCCACTCCCGGGAATAAGAATTGCATGCGCTTCAGATTCTATAAGATCAACTTTTTTATTTTCTGCGCTCAAAGGAGCGTATAGGAGAAGAAATAAAATAATTGTAAGATTTTTTATTTTTTCCTCCATTAAGAATTTCTCCTTTAAATGGTGGAGCTAAGGAGATTCGAACTCCTGACCCCCTGCGTGCAAAGCAGGTGCTCTCCCAGCTGAGCTATAGCCCCACAAGAACACAAATAATAAATATCTATTATGGAAATTACAACTAATTATCTCTAGGATCGTCAGAAAATGCTATGCCTACATTCTTAAATAGTGGCGATAACATTAAAACTCCCGGTGTACCTATTGCCCATGCAAGCATCCAAGCCCTTACCCATTCGTAGATATTTGGTGGAAATTCCCCGCTATTAATAGCTGTGACAAAGAAAGATACGATACCTGTCATTACTGTAGCAATGAGGATAGATGAAATTATTGTTGCTGTTGTTTGTTTAAACAATGTTTATTTAAATAAAAAGTAAATCGACATAGCAAATAGTGCTAGTTGATATTTTACGTCTGCAATGGTCTCTTCAAGCACACCAAAATGAAAACCAAATATTACTACTGCCATTACAAAAGTACCCAATAAACCCCCAAGAGTTGATAAGGCTTTTGCTGTTGGACCAATAAATTTTAAACCGCCAACAATTAAAAATATGGGGATCAAAATTAATTCTGCAATGGTAACTAGATAAGAGGAGATAACAGGAAAATCTGAGAATAAGTAAAGATTCTTAACGAATCCAAGAGGCTCTGATGGGTTATCCATTAGTCCTGCAAGCTTTGGCTGGCCGTGTGAAAAGAAGAGATAAGATAGAACTAATCTAAGCGACCATTCAGAGAGAATTCCCATTCTTGCTTCTGCTATTGGTTCTGTAACTTTATTAAGCATACTCATAACTCGTAAATTATAAGCAAATACAATTTAATTTGAAAATTTGTTTAGTCGATGAAATGTTTTTCTTTTTCTTCGTTGATAGTTTTTACTTCAGCACAATACTCTGCTGTTGGTCTTGATATAAGTCGAGGTAAACCAATAGGGTCACCAGTTTCAACACAATAACCATAATCACCAGCTTTGATTCGCATGATTGCTTTATCAATTTTTGGAAGTAACTTAGATTCTCTCTCTACAATTCTTAGGAATAGCATAGAATCAATCTCATGTTGAGCTCTATCAACTTCATCACTACATGATGGTGGATTGCTTAATCTATCTTTAGCATCCCTGATGTGTGTCAGTGTTTCCTTCTTAAGATCTTCTAGCAAAGTTTTGAAGAAGGTAAGCTGCTCCTTATTCATATAATTTTTCTTTGGAGCTTTTAAAATTTTTTCTTTGGTAAGCATAAGTGAAACAAATATTTTATGTATCAAACTGAAAATATCAACCAATATCTGAATTAATTGCAGTATTTTACGCTGTTTTGCCTTTTTCTATACTGCCGGAAATATTCCAACCTAGACCAATTAAGAATATTGCCAGAGGTATTATTGCTAATGGTGCTGTATAAAGCACTAGACCGAATGAGAACAATGAATTGAATAAGAAGCCTCCTGTAGCATCGCCAAATCTATTGGTAAATGTATCGATAAATACTGTTGATTTATATTTCTCTTTTGATGAAAGAGTTGTAAAAACTGCTTCTCTAGCTGGTTTATTTAACCCATATTCAAAAGGCCTCATTGTTCCTTGAAGAACTAAAAATAGCATTAAACCAGTTGTGCTTAATAAATATTCTGAGAAATATCCTGATATTGCTAAGAAACCTAGAGCGAATAAAAATCCATATACAGTCAATACAAACCTTATCCCTAAAAATTTAGATCTAAGGACATACGAGGTGAAAAGTAATTGAATAGCTAATGTAATTATTGGGACAATTGAATCTGCTCTTCCAAATACTCTGGTTTTGATTGCTGAGTCATCTGTATAACTATTAACTAACTCTAATTGAAAAAACCATAGTGCTGTGGACAAACAGGTCCAAGTAAAAGCATAAAGAACGAATCTCCGTATTATTGGATTTTGTTTAATCTGTCTAAATTGTTCAAAGATGTCATCAACTGCACTTGATTTATTATCTCTTAGTTTTACTTCCTCTTTTTCCACCTTAGATGAGAAAAAGATGGCAAGGGATAAAGTGATAACAGTAATTACAAGAGAAAGGTTTTGTTTGTCATACAAGTAGGAGTCAACAAGAAAACCACCAAATGCTGCACCTAAAGAACCACACGCACTAATTAGACCAAAGAATTTTTTGCCGCCTTCAATATTGAATGAATTTACTGTTATGGCCCAAAAAATTGCAACTAGAAAGAAGTTAAAAATATTGTACCAAACGTAAAAAATTGCTTTGACAGCGAAACTAGAAGGAAAGACTGTATAAGAAATCAGAAACCCAATTAAATTAAGAATGAAAAAACCGTATATGTATAGGACAATTCTTTTTTGATTAATTCGTGAAACCATGTATGAGTAAATTGGGTTTACCAACAACATAACTATCACTACAAGGAACAAGAAAAAGGTCAAATCTGATGTACCTATATCAGCAGCAATTGTTTGTCTAAAAGGCCTAAGAACAAAAAGTGATAACAGAACAAAGAAAAAGAATAAGCCTGAAAAGATAGTGTTTTTTGAAACTGATGGAAAAATAAAATTGCTCTTATTTAACATCTAGTGCTTGGGATTTAATTTGAAGCTGTTCAGATTTAGGAATTTCATATTTGAAATCAATTAAAGCACTTTCCCAATCTCCATAAGTAGGATTTGCAAGCATGAACCAATACTTTCCCCACATATCATAATGGCGCTCAGCAGCTGCCAATCTAATATCTGGAGAAGAGCTGTTTTCTTCATCATCAACGAAATCACCTAGGTTATCTCCTATCATCATTACAATTCTGTAATCTTTAGCTACATGTTGTCTTCTTGTATTTTTGTTAGAGCCCCAATCTTCTCTTTCATACCTCATCAAGAGTTGGTCTAAATTCTTAGCAAACTTAAAACCTAATTTCTCAAGATTGTTTTTCGTAGCTTCTTCTAAGTTGGCAGTTCTATTAGTCACGAAGAAAACTTCTACTCCCAACTCAGCTGCTTTGGCTAAAAAATCTTCAACACCTGGAATATAAGTCGCTTTCTCTTCCATACACCACTCATCCCAACCATCTGGGTAGAAAGTCCTATCTAAAATCTTTCTAGCCTGAAAAGGAATGTTATCTAAAACTGTTTGATCAACGTCTAGTATTACAGCAGGTGGTTTGCCACTAAAATCTTTAGTTTGCTCAATTGCTGCTGAGTAACTTACATCTTTAACTGCTGATTCAAGCTGATACTCTGCAGCTTTATAAACACTGACTGAATTGGTATAAAACTCAGCAGAACTTTGTACAAAAAGAGTTGCCAACAACCCTTGGTGTTCTTTTATTTCAGAATGACTGAAAAAAGAAAGAAAAATTAGTGTTATAAAGTGTTTTCTCATAGGGCTAATCTTAAACTATTTTTATATTAATATTATTTTTTAATCTAAAAGTCCAAGCTCGAATTGAATGCTTAACATCCGGCCTCTTGGATCATGTGTTCTAGTATCAAAACTAAAGTCTGGGGCATCGTAAAGTCGAGGTGCACTTTTGTCAAAAAGATTCACTAATGCAAATTTACCTTCTAGGCTCACATTATTAAAAAGCACACCTATTGGTGTTTTAAAGGAAAGATCAAACACAAGATGTGAATTAACTTTATTGCTATAACCCAGATTTTTTGCACTATCTGGTATTGTTCTGTCATTTATATATCCACTTATATATCTCGCATTCAAGCCAGTTTCATATTCTCTGAATTTCCAATTAAGAAATGCGTTAATTCTATTTCTAGGTAAGGAGTTAGTATTAGAATCAAAGTTAAATTTACCAATACGATTCACTAGCTGATCAGAAGCGCCTCCAGGAGTAAGGAATTCAATAAAGGATGTTGCTCTTAAATCTAGGTTTAACAAACCATTTGAATCTAAATCAAAATAATGCTCATAACTCAAATCAATTCCGGATAATTCTGTATTTTCCTCATTAAAATAGGTTGTAGTAACTGCTATTAAGTCACCTTCAGAGTTCCTTGTAATGCTTGGTCCAAGTGGATCTGACTGCAGTAATGCTTGAGCACTTTGTGATACCACTCTATTTTCATAATCAATCTCCCAGTAATCTAAGCTAAACCTGTTGAAATCGGTATTAAATATTAAACCAAAGTTTGAGTTAACTGCTGTTGCAGGTTCTAGATCAGGGTTACCAATTCTTGCTTGTCTCACAAATATATTTTCATCTTGATCTCTAACACTTCCTAGATTTATATCGCTAGAAAACATTTGAGCCATAGATGGCATGGCAAATGATGTACCTTGAGATAAACGAACAGCAAAACTATCTGTTGGTTTATATTTCAAAGATATCTTTGGATCAAGGGAAGTAAAGTTATCAGATGATTCGTATCTTGCTGCAACCCTCAAATCTAATGAGCCAAATAATTCTGTTTCTCCTTCAAAAAATGCAGCATATTTATTTCTACTTTCGTTTACATTTTTTCCGCCGCCTAAGAAAAATAGATCAGCTGTTTTAGTTATCTTTCCATCTTGGTCAAATTCAGCTCTAGCAAGATCATTATATTTAATGTCTAGATTCTCGGAGTTAAGTTGTAGTCCTAAGACATAGTCAAAATCATTTAATGATGAACTTGCTAAGACATCAATAGTTGTTAAATCAGCAACCTTAGATGAAATCTCAGCACCTCTTATATAGTCAACAAGTTCAGGTGAATTTTCTGTTGGTATAAAAATATTCCATGTTAGGTCGCCATTTGGCCCGCCTTGACCAATCAAAGCATCTTGAAAACGAGAATCAATTATATCTGGTCTAATGTGGTTATTGCTGTGCTCACTTGCAGTTAAAGAGAAATCTAAATCAAAGTCATTCAATGTTGTTAAGTAAGTGTAATTTAAGTGCATTTGAGCTATATCCTTTGGCGAAAATGGCGATGGATAACGAGCTCCTAATGGCCTTCCATACCACTTAACTGGCACACTGAAAGGACTACCACCCTCTCCAGGATTAATAGATCTAGATAAGAAAGGCAATGCAGGATAGGAAGGCGATTGAGGGTTGTCATTAACTAAAACATTTGAATTAAGAAAGGTTAAATTATGGTTATTATTAGATAGATTAAGATAATACTTCGAATGATTCTCATCATTAAAGATATTAAATCTTGTCCCGTACAGGAACTTACAAAAACCATCTAAAATTCCACCATTTTGTTCACAGTTAGGATCTGGCACAATTTCACCAGCAGCGTAACTGCCAGCATATACACCGGTATCAATGACATCAGCTTCTGAGACAATAAAAGTATTACCTAATGAACTTAAAGCTAACTCAGCTATACCAGGTATTTCTTCTGCTGATAAAGGAGATCGATCTAATTGGTTAAAACCAAAGACCATATCAAAACCAAGTAATTCTGCTCCAAATATCAGGCCAAAGGTTGTTTCTTTATTGTTGTAGTTTTCAGAACTTTGATCTCCAAATTTAATTTTGAAACCATTAAATTTTTTATAAGTTAAAAAATTAACTACTCCTGCAACAGCATCAGAACCATAAATTGAAGTAGCTCCTTCTTTTAGAATTTCTATTTTTTCAAAAGCAATTTCAGGAATGATATTTGCATCGATGTAACCTTCGCCTTCATTAGAAGGGGTCCCAGCGAAAGTATGTCTTTTTGAATTGATAAGCAAAAGAGTTGATGCATGATCCAAACCTCTAAGTGTGATATTTGCCATGCCTTGATCAACCCCCTCAAGGGCATTTGTTTGAAAATGTGACCCCGAAGTGGTGTTGAGATATTTAGAAATCTCAGCAATATTATTTACGTTTAATTTATCAAAGTCTTCATTGGTGATTTGATCTACTGGGGAGCTATCAGTTTCGATATCTTTAAGAAGCGTTCCTGTGACAACAATTTCTTCAATTTCTTCAGCGTAAATAGCCGAACCAAGAAAAACTAGGCTTATAAGAAAGATGAAAAATGATTTTTTCATTAACCGTATGGTACTTTATTTAATGCAAATTGTGTTTCTTCTTTTTTACTTTTTCTTTTCTTAATTTTTGATAGTAATTTTCTGTTCTATCTTCAACAATTTTCTTTGCAGCATGCCTTCTTGTTCGGGCATGCTCTGATTTATGTAATCTGCTACTTTTACTCATTAATGCTCCTATATATTTTGAATAAAAATTCATATAAAAGTTCAATGAAATAAAATGAAAAATTGCCCATTAAGGGCAATCGATCATTTTGTATAGAGTTTGATTATTTATTTAAAAAATTTGGACGTCTTTGAATTCAAGATCAACATTAAAGTCTCTACCGAATCCAGCTATGCTCAATTCTCTGATGTTTCTTGGTTTCATGGATGACATCATATAGCCATTCTTTTCAAATTCATCAAAGTTAATTGTGAATTCCTGCCAATCTTCTGTAGCTTCAAAGGTTTTGCTCATATAAGACCATGGTGGCATCTTGACACCCTTGAGAGTAAGGTGCACTTCGTATGTTTCGTTATTTCCTCTTGCTTGAAATTTAATACCTTTAGCGTCTTTTTTGATTGAATCAGGTCTATGACCAAGTCTGACAAAACCGCCATCTTTTTTGACAACATTTCCGGTCATTTTGAATGTGCCATCATTATAATCTGCTTCAAGATTTGAAGATCCGCCCATGACTCTATCAGTAACAACGTACCACTGTTCTGGTTTTTCAGACATTTCAGCTATTAAGCCCATTGATAAAAGAAGTAATAAAAATAAATTTCTCATTACCTAACTTTAGGTATTAAATATAGTTTTTCAAGTAGCTAGATTATGCTGCTCTGAATTCTTTATTTGTAATCTGATTTAAATAATTTGCTACATCAAGCATTCTATTGGAAAAACCCCACTCATTATCGTACCAAGCAAGAATTTTTGTTGAGTTCCCAATTTGTTTTGTGTGAGATTTATCATAAATCACAGAGTGTGAATCATTACCAAAATCAGTGCTTACAAGCGGTATTTCATTCACTGCTAAGATTCCAGATAGACCATTCTTAGTAGCAGCTTCAAGTTTTGAGTTTAAATCTTCTATTGAAAATGATTTTTCTGTAGTAAAAGTGAAGTCTAATAAAGATACATTTGAAACTGGTACTCTAACTGCTAAACCATCTAACTTACCAAGCAATTCTGGCAACACTTCACCAACTGCAGATGCAGCACCTGTTTTAGTAGGGATCATTGATAAGCTTGCTGCTCTTGCTCTTAAAAGATCGGAATGATGAACATCCAACAAAGACTGATCGTTAGTATAAGCATGGATTGTATTCGCCATACCATTAGTAATTGTGTAATGCTCATTAATAACTTTAGCTAAGGGTGCTAGACAGTTAGTAGTACATGATGCATTTGAAATGATCAGGTCATCTTTTGTTAATGTTTCGTGGTTAACACCAAATACAACTGTTTTATCAACGTCCTTTCCAGGTGCTGAAATCAAGACTCTTTTTGCTCCTGCATCTAAGTGTGCGCCAGCTGCATCTCTTGATGTAAATAAACCAGTACATTCAAAAACTATATCGATGCCTAATTTAGTCCAAGGCAAATTTTTTGGATCTCGTTCGGAAAAACAGGCTATTTTTTGCCCATCAATTTGAATGGAATCTTCTGTATGCTCAATCTGATTATTCAATCTTCCATGAACAGAATCATATTTGAGAAGATGTGCACTATCTTTAGGGGAGCCCAAATCATTAATTGCTACTATTTCTATTTGATTAAATTTTTTCCATACCTGGTCTTTAGCTAAGTAAGATCTAAGGATATTTCTTCCAATTCTACCGAAACCATTAATTGCTATCTTCATTTTTATGTTAATTCCTCAATTTTGTAATTATTTATGAATAATTTAACAAGAATATAATGATTTTATATACAAATATCAATGAATTTACATAAAAAATAGCAATTATGAGAATATTTTAGTCAGTTAAAAGATTAAGGGCCTTTTGCCAAATATATTCAATTTGAGATATAAGCAATTCAAAGCTTTTTATTTTGCTGGTATCAAATTTTTTGTCGTAAGAATCTAGAAAGATTTCGGTCTGATATTCATCTAATTTCAACGATTTGGTAATTGATGCAATATCATAGATTGGCAAATTTGCACCAGCGTATTCCCAATCTATTAATCTGATATCACTGCCATAGAAAATATTTGAAACATTAATGTCGTTATGAGAAAAAACTAAATTATCGGGGCTATCATAAAGGCTATCAAACAACTTAAAACCAGCTAAAACTCTACTATCATCAGAATCTAGAAAGATTTGTCTATAAGCATCAATTTTCTGCTGAAAGGAACCAATAGCAGTATCTTGAAAATCTACTAGATGAAGGTTTTTTATTGCTTTTCCTAATTTTATTAAAAATTGTTCATCATAATTAGCAACATCATTGCTACCCTCTAAATGCTCAAAAGTGATTGAATGAAGTGCAGTATCAAAATCTAAAATTTTCGGAGACAAATTTTTGTTTGCTAACTTGGTATGTATCTCAACTTCTGAAGCCACATCATTAGTGAAAGGGAAAATAGTTTTTTCTTTAGATACTGCTTTAACATCTCCAAATTTACATAAATTAATGCTTGCGGTCTTTGAGGTTTTAATATTTTTTAAAACAGTAATTTTTCTCATTTCAGTTGCCATTCATTTTTCCAAGATCTATACCCAATAATTACTAAAAATAAGTACAAACAAAAGAGAAGAGCTGTTGGATACAGTTCTCTTGAAACAAAAAGAAATACAGAAACAAAATCTATAACGAACCAATAAATCCAGTTTTCGAGAATCTTCTTTGCAACCATATATGAGGCAATAATTGCACCCCATGTTGTAAATGCATCTATATAAGGTGAAGCTGCATCTGTGTTATTGCTTAGAATGTAACCAGAAGTAATAACTAATAAAAAAAGAGCAGTTAAGCACATCATATGGGTGGTTATTGGCCAAACTTTTATTTTCAAGGTTTCATTATTTGCGAGTTTATATTGCCATTGATATAGACCATAAAACCCCATCAATAAATAAAAAATTTGTAGTCCTGCTTCCATATAAAGACCAGCTGAATACATTACAAACAAATACATTAACGAACTTATTATCCAAGCTATCCAACATCTAGCATCTTGTCGCATCGCTAGCAATAAATATGTAATAGCTAAGAGTGCAGCCACAATTTCAAACCAATTCTCTGTTAGAAAATTAAAAATCATATCTTATTGAAAGCCCAATATGCCTTGGATCACCGTGCCTTTCATAAAGTGTGTCTGCAAAATCAGGAGCCTCATTACCAAAGTAAAAACCTCTAGTGGCATAGTATTCATCAAATAAATTTCTTATCCATAACTCCACTACCCAATCTTCATAGTTATAGCCAAAACTGGAATTTAATAAGATGTATGAATCTGATTTATTGTTGTGAGAATCCGAATAATAAAAGCCACTCTTACCAGTAGCATGAAGATTTAAATAAGTTTCAGGCGTTGGTCTGTAATTTAAACCAAATGAGTAAGAGTTACTGGGAGCATGAGCTTGTTCTCTGCCCTGTATTTCAGGCCTTGATTCCCAACTTTTTATTTCTGTGTTTAATAAGCCTAAATTTACAAAAACATCTAAATCATCAGCTAAATCTGAGTTTAAATTTAACTCAAGACCATAGTTTTCTCCCTCTGCTGCATTCTGTGTAAGGAAAACAAAAGTATTTGGATCATTAGGGTCAACTTGCGTAGATATTAAGACTTGTTGATCTGTTCTTTCTGAATAAAATCCAACAATTCTTAGGTCTGTCTTGTCCGAAACTGAAAGATCCATACCTATTTCATAATTAGTCAAAAATTCAGGATCGTACTCCAGATCAGAACTAGTTGTACCATCTAGTAAGCCAAGACCAACATTGAAGCCCCCTTGCTTATAACCTTTGGCATAATTAGCAAAAATATTCATGCCATCCTTAAACGAATGAGTAAGTGAAGCTTTTCCACCCATCATGCTATCGGAAGGATTAAATCTTTCATTATTTGAATCAAAATATTTTGCTGACCAATCCTCCATTCTTAAACCTACACTTAATTTTGTAAAAGCAGAGAATTCGTAATCAATATTTCCAAAAATAGAAATATTAGTTGAACTGTAATCGCTCTTTGAGGTAGTTAAGCTTGTATATGGTGAAAATGGATCATTTGGATCTCCATAAATGCCGTCGTCTTGACGATCATTTGTTTCATCAAGCTTTAGGTATGAAATGCCAACAACCCAATCAAAAGGTAGACGTTCTGCTTTATATTTCTCATTGGAAACAAATCTAAATTCCTGGCTAAAAGACTCTCTTGCTCTCAAAGTCTCAGAAAAATAATCGTACGTATAGGGTGCGTGTGAATCAGTATTACCCCAATCTGCGTCATAACTAAAAACTACGTCTGTATCAGTTGTGCTGGTTAAACTTTCAAACTGGTTGTACCTGTTTGCTCTTATCACTTTTAAACCAAATGTGTCAGTCTTCTGAGAGTCCATTCCAGGGCGATCGGAAAGCGTATTCAAAGAGCCATCAATCGTCCAGATATCTGCTGGATCATCCATATCAACTTGGCTCAATAAGACTTTGGCATTGGTTTTATTATCGAGCTCAAAATCGATTTTCAGCCTTGCTGTTGTCTCATCTTTTCTAGAGGTATCAGATCTATTTAAATATAAATTTTCTCTAAATCCATCTGTATCATCCTTTCTTAAAGCTAGTCTGAATTTAATATTTTTGTTTTCAGTTAATGGGCCGCCAAATGCTAAGCCAGTGCTCAGTGTGTTGTAATTTCCATAGGTGATTTCTGAAGTGCCTTCAAATTCATCTGTGGGGTCCTTTGTTTTTATATATATAAGGCCTGCAATTGCATTGGCTCCAATTCTTGAACCTTGTGGACCATTAAATATTTCTATTTGATCAACATCAAAGGTAGTAGCAATACCTGCTTGTCCAGAATAATCAATATCGTCAATCAGAAAACCTACCGAAGTATTTGGGGTACCCAAATACCCTGATCTTTCACCAATGCCACGAATCTGAAAGTATCTTGCTCTAGAATCGCTAGCAGCAAAATTTAAATTGGGCACTAAATATGAAAGATTTTCAAAATGCTTTATTGGTTGAGCTTTAATCTCTTCTGCATCAAGAACAAAAATACTTGAGTCCTCTTTATTGAGTTCTGTATTTCTGTAATCTGCTGTAACAATTACTTCTTCAATTTCATCTGAAAAAAGGTTTTCAGCTGCAAATATTAAAACGAATAAATATAGATATTTTATGATGTGTTTCATGCAATTCCTCCGCCATCACTATATGGTTCAGGTTCAAAGGGTTCCTATTAAAGATCTCAGGCCAAGCCTCCCCTTTGCACTTAAGTAATTATAACTAGACTAATTGAAATATGGCGTTATTTTTCTATTAATAGATTAGGTTTTCCAGCTCTTTTTTGAAGTTGAAATTCGTCGTATAACTTACCTGTGGCTGTAAAAGCTCGAAAGCGTAGATTATCGCCATCAATATCTATGATCTGATAAAGCTGGGTATTTTCTGCAAAAGTTTTAGCGTATTTACCTTTAGTAATCTCATATAATTTTGGACCACTTACTGAAACTACATTTACAGTGCCAATTTTAGGATCATAGGCTTGCTGATAACCGGTTGGGACATTCTTTAAATTACTTGTATCAACAAGGCCAGTTCTGGAATAAGTATGATCATGTCCACTTAGAATTAAATCAACTCTATATTTATCAAAAAATGGTTTCCACATTTGTCTTAATTCAGTATTGTCTCTGTCTGAAGCTGGTGAGTACATTGGGTGATGAAAAGTCACAACTGTCCAATGATTTGGGTTTTGCTCGAGGGTTCTTTCCAGCCATGGCACTTGTTCTGCCATAGCAGTATTAGAGTTCAGTGAAATAAACCTGACACCTTGGTAATCAATAAAATAAACAGTCTCCTTAAGGCTATCTTTTGGTACATCTTGGATAGGAAAAGAAAATTGAGGTCGCCAATGCGTGCTTAGAATTGGCGTTCCAGTTGGGTTCTGTAAGCGATCATAAAGTGGAGCACCACCCCCTTGAATATCAGTGCCAACTAACTCAGCTTCAGAAAAACCCGTTATTAATTCAATGCCTGAATCTATTGAATCAATCTTACCGGGCGCTTTAATTATTAAAGAGCCACTCTGCTTATCTGCATCTTCAATTGTTAATTTATATACTCCTGGTGCTTGTTGTGTATATTCCTCAATTTCTATTTTTATCTCTTTACCATTTTTGGTTTTCCAAATTCTTTTGCGTTGTGAGTCGTTTAAGTATTCATGATTTCCAGGTGTAGCTATTACTGGTATTGTGCCATTGACCCAGTCTGGAGCTTGATGCCATTCTCCCCATTGAGCATCCATATAATGTTCATCAATTAAATCTCCAGCATGAAGTGTAAATGCTGCTCTTGGTGCATCTCGAAATGCTTCTCTAAACACTCTTGACCAATGGGTCTTAACTTCATTCTGAGCATCACCAAAATAAATAAAACTAAATGGCTCTGCTTCTAAGCTGGCAGTTTTGAAGTGGTAGTATTCGGTCCAGTTTTTGCCATCACCGACGCGGTATGCATAAAGAGTGTTTGGCTTAAGATTTGAGAAAGTAACATTATGGTAATGAGCTTCATTGATGTCACTCTTAAAAAAAGTTGTTGTAGCTTTATATTCAGATGTTTTAAGTGCTCTACCATTAGCATTAGCTACAGCTATTTCTGCTAGCCCTGCCATTACTGAAGTATCTGTGCGCCATGTAACTGACTGAGTAGTAGCAGGGTCATTGTTCCAGGTTAAAACAACTCTATCTGGTAATACTGAAGGCGCATGTGCAAGCTCTTCAGATAATTTTTTTGGAGTCCAATTTTCATGAGAAATAGTGAAAAAACTAAGCAAGGTAAAGAAAACTAAAGCAAATTTTTTCATATCTTTTCCAATTGGTGGGTCTGGCTGGATTTGAACCGGCGACCTCACCCTTATCAGGGGTGCGCTCTAACCAACTGAGCTACAGACCCAAAGAACAGAATATTATATGTGTTTTAGGGCTTAAGTCCATATAACCACTTATTCTTCAGCAAAAAACATAACATGTTTTTCTTCAAGTCTGTCAATCAATTTTTGACCCATTGCTGGTGCAGTTGTGTATATTCCTCCTGCTAGATCAGGGCAATCAAATAACAGACATAAAGCACTTTCAGTAATCATTTTTGAAGTTGATGAATAACCTGGATCTCCCTCACCTTTAACAGAGACATTGATTTTTATTTCGCCATTATCTACACCTGTAAATAACATATCGTAGCTACCTGAATCTCTGGATTCTTTTGAAGGGCCCTCACCAGGTTTTGGGACATTATCGCCAAGCATAGGGTTATACATAGCAATTGCTTGAGCTTTCTTCTCTCCTGCTTCGCCAGGACCAGCTGAGAACATTTCATCGTAGAGAAAATCTTCTCCATAAGGATGGTTTAGCATCTGATTTGAACGATGCACATTTTTAGTATTGATGGCAGCCATAAAAAATGGCGCAACCCACTCATTAGTAACATCATCATGATAGGGTTTATTGTCTCTAGGTTGCTCTGGACCTTTAAAACCCTCACACAAACAAAAAGGATCTATTAAAACATTAAAAAAGTCAGGATTTTTCTTTAATTTACTCAAGGTTGCTCGCAATGAAGCAGCTGTGCCGCCAGAAAATTCACCTTTCATTGATTTCACTCTACATTTGACTTGTTTAACTGGTTTACCAAATTTTTCTTGAGCTAAGTTTTGAAGAAAAAAGACACCTAAATCAGATGGTATTGAATCAAAACCACAACTATGTACAATTCTTGCTCCACTTTGTTTAGCTGTCTCTAAATGTTGTTGCATGTCATACATCCAACCAGGTTCACCACATAGGTCTACGTAATCAACACCATGTTTTGCACACATAGCTAAAATATCATTGCCATAGATCTGATATGGCCCAACAGTGGTTAAAATTAATTTTGTTTGCTTCATGGCTTTTTCAATATCATCCATATTCATTGAATCCAAAATTAAACTTGGCACATCACATGACAATTCAGATTTAACAGCATCGATCTTTTCCTGATTTCTTGCTGCTATAGCCCAACTAAGATCAGGATATTTTTCATTTAGATATTCAACTACCAGTTTTCCAGTGAAACTCGTAGCACCGAAGACGATTAAGTCATATTCTTTTGTACTCATTTTTAACTCCCCTTAATAAGAACGTAAATTACTTTTTTCTTTCCGACCTGAATTAGTGTTTTTACACCAGGCTCAATGTGTGTATCTTTTGAATCTATCTTCACTTGATTAACTTTGACAGCTCCTTGTTTGATTAAACGTAAGGCCTCTGAAGTACTAGCTGCAAAATCGATATCTTTCAATAAATTAGGTAGTGGATATGCGCCTTTATGTGGCATAGATTTTTCCTCTATATCGCTTGGTAACTCATTCTTTGCAAACTTTTTAAAAAAATTTTCCTTGGCATTCTCAGCCTGGTCTTTTGATGTAAATCTTTCGGTAAGCTCTAAAGCGAGTACGATTTTTACATCCCTAGGATTACCGCCATCTTCAAGTGATGCTTTAAGTTTTTTTATCTCAGTTGTAGATTTCAAGCTCAATAGATCAAACCATTTGAACATGATTTCATCTGGAATAGACATAGTTTTTCCGAAGACATCATCAGCTGTTTCTGTTATCCCAATATAATTGTCTTCACTTTTAGACATTTTTTTAATGCCATCAAGCCCTTCAAGTAATGGCAAAGTAATAATTGTTTGTGGTGACATGCCTGCATTTTTTTGCAGATCTCTTCCTACTAATAAATTGAATTTTTGATCTGTTCCGCCTAGTTCAACATCTGCCTCCAGCTCAACTGAATCAAGACCTTGCATTAATGGATATAAAAACTCATGTATGGATATTGGCTGATTGTTTTTATATCTTTTTGAAAAATCATCCCTTTCAATCATTCTTGCCACAGTAGATTGTGCAGCTAATTTAATCATATCTGCACCAGATAGCTTATCTCCCCATCGAGAGTTGAAATCAACTTTAGTCTTTTTATTATCTAGAACTTTAAAAACTTGCTCCTCATAAGTTTTTGCATTTTGCTTTATGTCCTTATCAGTTAGTGGTGGTCGTGTTTTATTTTTACCACTTGGATCACCAATCTTGCCTGTAAAATCACCAATCAGAAATATCACAGTATGCCCAAGATCCTGAAATTGTCTCATTTTTCTTAAGATTACAGTATGGCCAAGGTGCAGATCAGGTGCTGTTGGGTCAAACCCAACTTTAACTATAAGCTTTTTACCTGCTTCTAATTTTTTAAATAAATCATCTTCACCGATGATCTCATCGATTCCTTGTTTTATAATCTCAATCTGTTTTTTAGGATCATTCATAAAGCTTTATATATAATATCAGAACATGTACACAGGCTCTCATTTAAAATTAATTCTAGCTATATTATTAATACCTTCGGTATTTATATTTTTAATTGCTGCTGATTCAGAGAATAGGAATTTTAATAGCGATTCTGAATTGACTGTTGAGAAAATATCTCTTACTCCAATTGATACAGACATAAACCTGCCAACTGAAGACAAGATCCTGATTAGATCTGGTGATACATTTTATTCAACTCTTATGAAATTTGATGTAAGTCCTGCAACAATTAATAAGATTGGTAAAGATAGAAAGCTGAAGAAATTCATAAGCCTTCAGGTTAACGATCAAATTTACATCACATCAAAAAATGGTCTTGTATATGTGAAGAGGTTTGATGAAGACTTCTACCTTGATGTTCTTACTATTGACGGCGCCAATTATGTATTTGAAAAGAAAAGAGATAATCTCGAAAGAATCGCTCAATTTAGAGAATTTGTAATCTCAGATTCTTTATATGCATCGGGGAAAAAAGCAGGTGTGCCAGAATCAGTCCTTGGAGATTTAATTTATATTTTTGGTTGGGATATCGACTATGCCTACGATATTAGGAATGGCGATAAAGTAAAAATACTTTACGAGGATATTTTCTCGAATGGACGATTGGTCTCAAATGGCGATATTCTTGCAGCTGAATTCACAAATAAAGGCACAAAAATTAATGTAATACGTTTTACGCAAAGAGGAAGAAAAGATTACTACACCACTGATAGCAATAATGTAAGAAAAGCTTTTTTAAGAACTCCAATTGAGCTTGCTAGAATTAGCTCTCATTACAATCCAAATAGAAAACATCCAATCCTAAATACAATTAGAGCACACAAAGGCACAGATTATGCAGCAAAGACTGGCACTCCAGTTAAAGTCACAGGGGATGGAGTAATAAAGAACGCCCAATACTCAAATTCTTACGGAAATTACATAGATGTTATGCATTACAACAAATACATGACTAGATATGCTCACTTACAAGGTTTTGCAAAAGGCATCAAAAAAGGAGCAAAAGTTACTCAAGGCGAAACAATTGGGTATGTCGGCTCTACAGGTTTGGCAACTGGTCCTCATTTGCATTATGAGTTTCACATAAATGGAAAGCATACAGACCCTGTGAAAGTTGAGCCACCTAATGCTCAATCTATAAACTCTTATAACAAAAAATACTTCGATAAATTAGTTGAGGAAAGAACGGAGATAATTTCTAATATCTCAAGCATTCAATGAGCGATCTATACATTGGTCTAATGTCAGGAACTAGTAGAGACAGTTTAGATGGTTGTTTGGTAAGTTTTAGAAATGGGCTAGAGATCAAAAATCTTAAAACAATATCTTTCTCGAAAGACTACCAATCATCGAATGATCAAAGTTTTATTGATGAAGAAATTACCTATAAAAGTTTAGCTCTAGTCAAACAATTAATTTCTGAACACAGCAAAGAAGCTATTGTTGCCATAGCATTTCCCGGCCAAACAATTTCTCATACCGATGAATTCAGCCTCCAGGCTGGTTCTCCTCAAACTATTGCAAAAGAATCTGGGATTCCTGTTTTTGCAGACTTCAGGAATTTTGATATAGCCAATGGTGGAAAGGGAGCACCATTAATTCCATTATTTCACCAATTTTTACTTAGCGATGAGGCAAAAAGTAAATTAATTTTTAACATTGGTGGCATAGCAAATGGGACTTATTTAAAAGGCAATGAAATAGAACTTGCTTCTGATGTTGGTCCAGGAAATTGTCTTATGGATACAGCAATGCGTAAACTTGGATTAGGTTTATTTGATAAAGATGGTGCATTGGCTAGATCAGGAAAGATCGACAATGCAATTCTTAAATTATTTATGAAAGAACTTGAAAATCTATCCTATCCCAGAGCAGATGACATAAGTGTTTATATGAATATCTTTGAAAGATATGAAAGTGAAATTCTCAATATTGATCCTGCAGATGTCCTTTGCTCTTTAACAGAAGTTACTGCAACTAAAATAATAGAATTTATAAATTCTTGTGATCATGTTGATGAACTAATCTTTCATGGAGGGGGAACGGAAAATAAATATCTCATGAGTAGAATTAAAGAATCAGTGTCTATAGAAGTTAAATCAATAGATCATATTGCACCATCAAAATACATAGAGGCTATAGCTTTCGCATATTTAGCTTTCAAAGAAAGGGCTATATTATTTAAATAGAAAAAGAGGCGCCGCAGCCACATGTTGATGAGGCATTAGGGTTCTCTACTGTAAACTTTGAACCCATCAGATTCTCAATATAATCAATCTTAGATCCAAAAATATATGGATATGACATATGATCTAAAACAACTGAAACACCTTTGCCAAACTCTAATTTCGCATCTTCTTCTTGATCAAATTCATCAAATTTAAAACCATACTGAAAACCAGAACATCCGCCTCCTGTCACATAGACTCTAAAAAATTTATTTTCTTCAGATTCTTTTAACAGTGAAATTTTTGCGATCGCACTATCAGATAAATCAAAAGGTGTAGCTTTTTTTGTTTTTATATCCATATTTGTGATGTAATTCTATCAAATTTTATTATTGACTTATAATTCTTTTGGTTATGAAAAAAACATTAATTCTTTATTCAAGCACAGATGGGCATACTTTAAGTATCTGCGAGCACATTAAAAGCATCATTGAAAATCATACTAGTGTTTTGATAAAAAATGTCGAAGAAACTTCTAATCTTGATCTTGGTGAATTTGATTGTGTAGTCTTAGGAGCAAGCATCAGATATGGCAACCATAAACCTAGCTTATATGCTTTTGTGAAAAAAAATGAAGAGTTACTTAATGCCAAAAAAACAGCTTTTTTCAACGTAAATGCTGTTGCACGCAAAGAAGATAAAAATTCAATTGAAACAAACCCTTATTTGAAGAAATTTTTAAAGAAAGTTTCTTGGCAGCCAGATATGCTAGCAGTTTTTGCAGGGAAGATTTCCTATCCTGACTATCACTTCTTTGATAAACATATGATCAGATTCATTATGTGGATGTCAAAAGGACCAACAGACCAAACAAAAGTGTTTGAGTTTACTGATTGGGATAAAGTTAATGTATTTAGTGAAAAAATTTGTAAAGAATTTTTACCAGATTAAATATCAATATTCTGCATGTTGCTATTAGCTTAATTAGACATATAAAACTATCATTGTAGTTATAAAGAATTATTTAAGATCCTTTGATATAAGAGATCATCAAAAATATCCAAATGAAAACAAAAAACTCACAAGAATTATTTGAGAAATCAAAAAACCATATAGCAGGTGGAGTTAATTCTCCAGTTAGAGCCTTTAAAAGTGTTGGAGGTTCTCCGATATTTTTCAAAAAATCTAGAGGATGTTATTTATACGATGAAGATGGGAATAAATACTTAGATTTTGTTGGTTCATGGGGCCCTATGGTCTTAGGACATTCAAATAAAAATATTATTGATGCCATAAAAAAACAAGCTAGCAAAGGCATAAGCTTTGGAGCACCCACAAAAAATGAATTAGAAATAGCAAAAATTATTAAATCCTACTTGCCAAGCATCGAAAAGCTTAGGATGGTTAATTCTGGAACTGAAGCAACTATGAGCTGTATAAGGTTAGCTAGAGGAACAACTCATAGAAAAAAGATTATCAAATTTATAGGTTGCTACCATGGCCATGTAGACTCCCTCTTAGTAAAAGCTGGTTCTGGCTTGGCTACTCTAGGTGCTCCTGATTCACCGGGCATACCTGAAGAATTATCAGAGCTCACAATAACTCTGCCCTACAATGATACTGAAGCCTTGAATGAAGCTTTTGCAAAGTTTGGTGATGATATTGCTGCTGTGATTATTGAGCCAATAGCTGGAAATATGGGTTTTATAGAGCCTGAGAAAAAATTCTTAGAGCACCTAAGAAAAATTTGTTCTGAAAACAAATCAATACTTATATTTGATGAAGTTATGACTGGTTTTAGAGTTGCAAGAGGAGGAGTTCAGGAGCTTTTTAACATAATGCCTGATCTAACAGCCTTAGGAAAAATAGTTGGTGGTGGTTTGCCGGTTGGTGTCTATGGAGGCAAAGCAGAGATTATGAATAATATATCGCCTGATGGCCCGGTTTATCAAGCAGGAACCTTATCAGGCAACCCAATAGCTGTAAGTGCAGGAACTGCTTTACTAAAACAGTTGTCAGATAAAAATATTTACTTAGAAATGGAGAGCAACGCTAAAAAATTTCTTGAGGCAGTTAGTATTGCTGCAGAAAAATTAGATATACCTTTTTCTTATAATGTTAGAGGAGGAATGTTTGGATTTTTCTTCGCTAATGAATTGCCTAGAAATTTTGATGATGTTCAGAAGACAGATATTGATTTTTTCTCAAAGTTTTTCAGAAAAATGTTAGAAAAAAATATATATCTCCCTCCTTCAGCATATGAAAGCTGCTTTATCTCAACTGAACATGACGAAGAAAAAATGTTAAAAGCTGCTAAAATTGCAGAACTATCATTAGAAGAAATAAAAAATGAAGTTTGATGTACTAGGAGTTGGTAATGCACTTGTTGATGAAACCTTTTATGTTGATAAAAGTTTTGTAGATGCGACTGAGTTATTTTTTAACCAATTCAAGTCCATTTCATATCAGGAGCAAGAAAATATCCTGTCTAACTTATCAGATAATGTCGAACCAGATGTTGTTTGCGGTGGCTCTACCACAAATAGTCTAGCTGCAACCTCAAATTTTGGATCAAATTGTGCTCATATTTGCCAGCTGGCTAATGATGATAGAGGAAGGTTATACGAAGAGAATTTATCTCATAATGGCATTACATCAATAAATAATTTTTATCATGATCAAGTAAGAACCGGAAGATGTTTGGTTTTTATCACACCGAATAGTGAGAGAACAATGGGAACATATCTAGGGGCATCAGAGAAATTAGCTTTTAATCCAGAGTTTATTGATATTGCCAATGATTCAAAAATTCTATTTTCTGAAGGTTATCAATTTACTTCACAGGAAAACTATTCAGCTTTTTTAAATATTCTAAAAGGGACAAACTTAACAACGAAAGTAGCACTTAGTCTTTCTGATCCAGGAGTTGTTAGCGGTTTTAAAGAGAGGTTTGAAGAGGTATTTAGTGTGCGAAAAATAGATTATCTTTTTTGCAATAAAGAAGAGGCAACTGCATTGGTTGGAGAGAATTTTGTAGAGGTTCTCAAAGAAATAACAAATAATTATGTAGTCACTAATGGTGCGGAATCATCTTATGTGATGGAAGGTGATACATATGCTGAAATTGAAGCTAGAAAAGTGACAGCTATAGATTCAAATGGTGCTGGTGATATCTTTGCAGGTGCAGCACTGCATAAAATTATCGAAGAACATAGCTTTATAGAAGCATGTAAATTTGGTAATTATGCCTCATCAATAATTGTTCAAGAAAAAAGCCCAAGACTTTCAGTTGAGCTGTATAAAAAACTCAAGTCTGATTATTCTAGTAGCTGAAAGTGACGCCTGATATTTACAACGATAAAAGATTTGGAATAAATCATAAAGATATCTCGCCAAATGCCCTGAAAATTATCTCAAAACTTCATAAATCTGGCTTCAAAGCATACATAGTAGGTGGAGGTATAAGAGATATGATCAAAGGCCTTCATCCCAAAGATTTTGATATTGTTACTGATTGCGAGCCGGAAGAAATAAGAAGAATCTTTCGGAATTCCAGGATAATTGGAAGAAGGTTCAAATTAGTTCACATAGCTTTTCCAGATGAAGTTCTTGAAACAACAACTTTCAGATCTGGAGGCACAAATTCATCAGAGTCTATAGAAGTAAATGATAAGGGTCGTATAGTTAGGGACAATCATTGGGGCACACAGGAAGAAGATGTAATGCGAAGAGACTTAACTATAAATTCTATTTACTATGATCCATTTTCACATGAGGTTATTGATTACACGAATGGAATAAAAGATCTTAAAGATAAAAAAATTAAATTTATTGGAAACTCCAGCGAAAGAATTCTTGAAGATCCTGTAAGAATATTGCGAGCAATAAGATTTGCAGCAAAATTAAATTTCACTATAGATAAGGAAATTGCAGATGGCATAAAAGAACATCGACATCAGCTACTTGAAATGCCTTCAGCAAGGCTATACGAAGAAATTTTAAAACTCTTTATGTCTGGTCATGCAGAAAATTCCTATAAACAACTTTCTAGTCATGGAGTTTTTAATGTCTTATTCCCTCATTACCAAGACAAAGATGGCTTGTTTCATAAATTTTTTCTAAATGCATTTAAAGAAACAGATAGAAGATTTGATTCAGGTAAAAAGCTTAATGTTGGTTTTATTTACGCCATCTTGCTCTGGCCTAAAGTCTTTATTGATTCTGAGATAAGTGAACAAATAAATTTTAAAAAATTTTATAGATCTATTGCAGGAGTTGTAAGAAAGCAACAAATAATAACTTCAGTACCAAAGAAATTCTCAAGCTTTATAAAAGATGTTTGGATGAATCAAGTAAGATTTAATCGAGTTGGTAGAAAGTCTTTAAACTTCACCAAAAACTTAAGATTTAGGGCTGCATATGATTTCCTATTACTGAGAGGAAGCATTGAGCCAAACCTTAAGTTCACAATAGACTGGTGGACAGAATTCAAGACAGCAAACTATGATAAGAAGATAAGACTTTTAAATACTTATAAGAAAAAGAATGCAAGAAGACATAATTCCTAACTATATTGCAATTGAAGGGCCAATTGGAGTCGGCAAGACTTCTTTATCAAGAAAGATAGCAATGGATTTCGGTCATGAATTGTGTCTTGAAGAATCAGATGACAATCCATTTTTAAAGTCTTTTTATAAGGATAAACAAAATTATGCATTTGCATCACAACTGCATTTTGTTATGCAAAGAGCGCATCAAATCAATATATATTTTTCAGATGACTTAATTCAAAGAAGGATTGTTGCAGACTTTATGTTTCAAAAAGAAGATTTATTTGCTGAACTTAATCTTACTAAGGATGAATTCAAGATTTTTAAGGAAGTTAAATCAAAATTTTACAAAACTCACCCTAAACCTGACTTGCTAATATACCTACAAGCTACTCCTGAAAGAGTCTTGGAGAGAGTTAATAAAAGAGCTAGATCATATGAGGATCATGTCGCTTTAGAATATTTAGAGAGGTTATGTGAAGCATATACAGAGTTCTTCTTTGATTATTCTGAAACCCCCCTTCTTGTATTAGATGTAAATGATGTTGATTTTGTCTCAAGTGACACAGATTACAATAAAGTTGTGGAATGCCTAAAAAGAGAGATTACAGGCAGAGAATTTGTAAACCTTACTCCAAGCTTTTTTTAATGAAAATCAATATAACAGATTTAGCTAAAACTGAAGTGGTGGGAAAAGGTATTGCAGATTACCTTTCAAATTTCACAGGTTTAGCAATTTTTTATCTTGATGGTGATTTAGGTACTGGGAAAACTACCTTAGTGCGTGAAGTCCTAAAATATTTAGGTTGGGTTGGAGCTGTAAAAAGCCCAACTTTTAGCATACTTGAGGAATATAAGATTAATGATAGAGATATTTACCATTCAGACTTATACAGGCTTAATAATGAAAATGATTTTGAAATGCTAGGTTTAGAAATAAATGAAAGGACAAAAGGTATTCTTTTTATTGAATGGCCAGGAAAAATCTCTAAATTTAATTTTGGAAACGAATTCTTTTTAAAACTTAGTATTGAAAAAAAACAAAGATTTATAGAATTTGAGGCATCTGATCAAGAATTTCTAAACTGCATTAATCGGATCAATATCTAAAACCCAATTAGATATTTCTTTCTTTGTGTTTTCTGATTTTATGGCAAAATCTGATAAGACTTGAAGCATTTTTTCTTTCTTACTACTTTGAACAATACAGAACATCCTATGTTTATAGCCCACTTTTGTAACTGGGCCTTCAAAAGGCCCATAAACTTCAAGATCTTCCTGAGATAAGCTCTTTTTCGACTCAATAAGAAATTTTCTAAGTTTAGCTTGATTGGAATCTTCAGCTTTTAGATAAACTAAATTTATAAATGGCGCCAAATCTAATTTTTTTCTTTCTTCTAGTAATTCTTTTGCGATTTGTTGGTAATTACCTGTTTTAATCAAATTAAATAATGGATGATCTGCTACTCTAGTCTGAAGAAAAACATTATTTTCTATCCCTGTTCTGCCAGCTCTCCCAGCAACCTGAACAATCAGTTGAGCTGTTTGTTCTTGCATATGAATATCTGCGCCAAATAAGCCAAAATCTAAATTTAAAACAATTACTAAACTCACATTTTTAAAATCATGGCCTTTTGCAAGCAATTGCGTACCAATAAAAATTTTTGGAGAGGGGTCTTGAAAAATAGCAAAACTTTCTTCTCTTTTGCTCTTCCCAGAGACAGTGTCTCTATCAATTCTGACTATATTAGAATTTGGCAATTTCTCAGAAAGCACTTCTTCAACTTGTTGAGTTCCAATTCCTTTATGTGAAAAATCAGAAGAACCACATTCAGGGCAAACGCTGGGTATTCCCCAAACACTCTCACATCTGTGACACTTCAATCTTTTTACGTTCTGATGCAAAACAAGAGAGGTATCGCAACATTTACTTTTAGCAATCCATCCGCAAGAATTACACATGAAAACTGGAGCATAACCTCTTCTATTTAATAAGATTAATGTTTGGTTACCAGCTTTTTCATTTTCAATGATTCTTTCAATTAGTTGATTAGATATACCACTAGTTGTTTGTGTCTTACTAACATCGTGTATTGATATATTTGGCATTGGTGCATCAGCTATTCTTTTGGTAAGAGAACAAGTTTGCATTTCACCGTCTTCTGCTCTCTTAATATTAGTTAATGATGGGGTTGCTGATGCATAAACAATCCTAGCAGTTTCTTTGTATAAGATTCGTGCAATTTCTTTTGCTTCGTATCTAAAACCTTCTTGTTGCTTATAAGACTGATCATGTTCTTCATCAAAGATTACTGCTCCTAAATTTTTGATTGGTAGAAAAACTGAAGACCTAGTACCAATAATTATTTTAGGTGACTTTTCTTGAGCAGCTAACCATACCTTTATTCTTTGAATGGGTGTTAAACCCGAATGATGCAAAAAAACCTTATTCCCAAAACTTGATTGAAAGTCATGATAGATTTGAGGAGTGAGAAAAATTTCTGGTACCAGCACTAAAGCACTTTTTCCTTTATTAATAAGTGTATTTATAAAATGTTTATAAACCTCTGTTTTGCCTGAAGATGTTATTCCTGCAAGTAAAATTTCACCTCTAGGTTTTGATTTAATTGAATCCAAACAAGTAGTCTGATCATTGGTTAATTTATGTAAATTTGTTGCGGGGATAAGTTCTTCTTTAACTTGAAGATATTTCTCCAGATCTTTTTGATGTTTTGCTTTTCTAAGGAAAGTTGGAATAAAAGATTCAAAAACAATCCCTAAAGGGTGCATATAATGCTCAGATATATAAATAATTTTTTTAATTGCTTCTTCTGAGAACAAAGCAGTTTCATCTAAAGTTTCAAGAATATTTTTTAATTTATACTCTCCATCAGAAATATCAGAAGTGCTTATTACAACACCTACAAGTTTTCTTCTGCCAAACTCTACTAAAACTCTCTTTCCGATAAGATCAGTACCAGAATCGTTCACATAGGTAAATGTTTGGCGTAAAGGCGATGGTATGGCTACTTGAACAAAATTCATCAATTTATTGTAATAGAAAAATTATTTGATATTATTTCACATTCAAATTAGAAGTTATGAAAAAAGAAATACATCCAGAATCACGTTATGTTCTATTTCACGATACTAGTGTAGATAAGCATTTCTTAATTCGTTCAACATTAAACACTTCTCAAACAAAAGAATGGGAAGATGGAAAAACATATCCGTATTATCCAGTTGAGACTTCGTCTGCTTCTCATCCGTTCTACACAGGACAACAGAAAATTCTTGATACAGGTGGAAGAGTACAACGATTTGAAAAGAAATTTGGTAAAACTGCTAAGTAATACCTGTACTGCCAAAGCCCTTTGACCCTCTATCTGTCTTAACAAAATCTTCAACTTGTTCTAAATCAACCTGATCAACTCTTATAACTACAAGCTGAGCAACTCTCTCTCCAGCATTAATGGTTATTTTCTCATTTGATCTGTTCCATAAAGAGATGCTCAATGGTCCTTGATAATCTGAGTCTATTAACCCAAGCAAATTTCCACAAACTAGGCCTTTTTTTGCCCCTAAGCCTGATCTTGGAATAACAATACCTGCAAATTCAGGATTTTCTATAAAAATTGCTATGCCTGATGGAATGATTGTAGATTCATTAGGCTCCAGCACTATTTCGTCTTCTATGCATGCCAATAAATCAAGTCCAGCTGAGCCAGCTGTTTGATATTTAGGTGTTTCAAATTCACTACCTATTCTTTGGTCAAGAACTTTAAATTTTAGTTTCATGAGTAGGGTATTAATTATTGCATAAAATCAATCACTATATTATTATCATCCGTTCTTATGAGTAACGTGTGTCAGGTAACAGGTAAAAAAGCTATGGTAGGCAATCATGTCTCCCATGCTAAAAACCGTGTGAAAAGATTATTCAAACCAAATTTGCATAAGCATAAATTTTGGGTTGAATCTGAAAACAAATTTGTAACACTAACTCTTTCCACAAAAGGCATGCGAATAATCGATAAAAATGGTATTGATGCTGTCTTAAAAGACATAAGATCAAAAGGCATTAAAGTTTAATTTTGCTTCTACTAGCTTCAGCATCACAAAGACGAACAGAATTATTAGACCTTATGGGTATAGAACATAAAGTTGTTGACCAAAACTTTGATGAAGACTCGATAATTGATAAAAACCCTATAAGTTGCTCACAAGCTATTGTTATAGGTAAGAATAAAAGTGCTAGAAGTCTATTAGAAGGTTCAGAAGATTACAGCCTTCCAGTGTTAACAGCAGATACATTGGTATTCACTCCAGATAAAGAAATAGTAGGCAAACCCAATGATTATGAACACTCAAGAAAACTTTTAAGGGAATTTTCAGGCAAAACACATAGTGTGTTTTCAACGGTAATGGTTACTTATGGAGACAATTCTCTTATGGAAACCTGTGAAACCAAAGTTTCATTCAAACACATGAGTGAAGACGAAATAGAAGAATATGTTTTATCAGAAGAAGGGGTTGGTAAAGCAGGTGCGTATGGCATTCATGGTCCAGCTGGCAAATATGTTTCAAATATCGTTGGTAGTTATACCAATGTTGTTGGTCTTCCAGTGCATGAGACTTATGAAATATTAAGAAAACTTAAGCTATCTTAATTTTTGTTAGCGTAATCTATAATTCTTTTTTTTATGTGTGGAGCTTTGTCTAAAAACTTCATGCCTGAGTTAATTATTTGTTCTGAAATGCCGTTAACATTTCCAAAAGCCCCGAATAAACTTTGAATAATCCAAGTCATTTGAAGATTTTTACTATTCCGTTTCTTGCTATAGCTATTTAAGGCTTCTTTTTGATTTTTTATAAGAGAAGTGAGGTTCTTTTCAATCTCCATTACATCTCCAATTCCAAGGTTTAATCCTTGTCCAGCCATTGGGTGAAATGTATTTGCCGCATCACCACATAACAAAATATTATCTGTATATAGCTTTATAGCTCTTGAGTGTTTGAGCTCAAAACCAAGGCCTAATTCCACCTTAGAAAGATCTAACCTAATATCGAAAGCCTTATTCATATCCTCTAAGTCTTGCAGCACATCACCTGTAGAATTAGTGCAAAAAATAATTGAATAAAACTCTTCTTTATCATTCAAAGGCAATAAAGCTAGAGTGCCGTTTGGGGTAAAGTATTGTTTCGCAATATTATTGTGTTGGGCCTTTATACAAGTAACATACGCTTTTTGCCCATAGAACCACTCTTCACTTTCAAAATCACATAATTCTCTAACTTTTGAGTTTGCTCCGTCAGTTGCAAAAATAAATTCTGTTGCAAAATCTTTATCAAGCGTTTTAACAATTACTTTATCTTTATTGATGATCTCAGTTATAGAAGAATTCCATATAATTTCATTTTTTACTTTTTTTAGCAGTTTCTTGTGTAAGTCAGATAAGAGGCCAATTGAAGTTACTTTCTCTTCAGTATTTGAATCAAGAACTATACCTAGTTCATTTTTATGATAAAGCTCCATTTTGCTTACTGGAGTTGTCCATTTATTAAGATCTAAACTTTTTTCGATTGAATTAAGGAAATGAATAGATTCTTTTGTTAATGCAACTGTTCTATATGGAATTTTTTTGAATTCAGTGCTTTTTTCTAAGATTTTAAATGGGATGCTATGTTTTTTTAAGACATGTCCTAAAAGACATCCTATTATCCCTGCTCCAGCTATTATCACAGGTTTGGGCATTATTCGCTCATTAACTGTTCAATCTCTTCGGCTTGAACGGGAACTTTGGCAGTTAGGTTTTCATACCCATCGGATTTAATCAGAATATCATTCTCAATTCTCACTCCAATTCCTTTCCACCTTGCCTCAACATCAGCTGTATCATTGACGTAAATACCAGGTTCAATAGTCATTACCATGTCATCTTCGAATAAGATTTCTTTTCCATCTATTGAATAAGGACAATCATCATGAACATCTAACCCCATCCAGTGACCTATCTTGTGATAATAAAATTCTCTGTATAGGTTTTTCTCCAGTATTTCATCAAGACTTCCTTTTAAGAGACCTATATCTTTAAGGCCTTGAGAGAGTGATTTCTCAGAGGTTTTTTGTGGGTCTGTGCAAGGATTGCCTACTTTTGCAGCATGGCAAGCAGCGTTGTGTGCTTCAAGCACAACATCGTATACCGCTCTTTGCTCTCCAGTAAACTTTCCATTAATAGGGTATGTTCTTGTAATATCAGATGCATACATCTGATATTCACAACCTGCATCAACTAAAACTAATTCGCCGTCACTTATATTCTGATTGTTATCTATGTAATGCAGGATGCATGCCCTTTTGCCACCAGCAACAATTGGAGTATAAGATGCTTCACGGGAACCATTAACTTTAAATTCATTCAAGTACATGGTTTCAAGATCATATTCTGTCATGCCTACTTTTGCTTTTTGCATGACTGACCTATGGGAAATAGCTGCAATCTCACAAGATTTTCTTATTAGATCAATTTCATTCTTATCTTTTATTAATCTCATTCTCCCAAGCACATTAGAAAAGTTTTTAAGATCTATATTGCCTTGATGTCTTTCCATACTGTTTGCTTTATTGATCCAGCTTGTAACTTTTTGGTCAAAATCTAAGTTCTTACCAACTAAGGCATTAAGTGTTTTCTGTCCTCTTATGAGATTTGGCAGAATATTATCAACTTCACTGATATCGTGAGCTTCATCAAAACCAAACTGATCTTTTGCAGCATTGGGACCCCACATGAAACCATCCCATTTTTCTAATTCAGGGTTTTTCTCTCTACAAAATAATATTGATCTACCATCACTCTGAACTATTAGTATTGAATCAGGCTCTTGGAACCCTGTTAAGTAGTAGAAGTTGCTGTCTTGTCTAAAAGGAAATGTAGTATCATTATTTCTTGATACAAGTTTTGATGAACTGAGTATTAGAATAGAATTATCTTCCATTCTTTTCGCTACTTCAGCTCTTCTGGTTTTAAATATATTTACGTTAAAATCTGACATAGACGAATATTATGCACGAAAAAATAAAAAAGTTATCAGCCTTAGTAGATAAACTTATCGAACAAAATTTTAAATTAAAAACAGAATCTAAATCTATGAGAAATAAAATTGAAGAATTACATAGAAAAATAGAAATTCTTCAGACCGAAAATCAATCACTTATCATCAAGTCTACCGAAAGTAAGAAAAATGAATAATCAATTCTCGGGTACAAAAGATGTTGCTGAAAACTTAGCGTTTGATTTAAATGCTTTGAATAATTTTTTGAGCGCTCAAAACATAGGCATATCAAATATCCTGGATTATAAACAGTTTAAAGGCGGGCAATCTAATCCAACTTACCTTTTAAATTCAGAAAATGATCAGTATGTACTTAGAAGAAAACCTCCAGGCAAATTACTTAAATCTGCACATGCTGTTGATAGAGAATATAAAGTGTTAACAGGATTGAATAGCACTAATGTCCCGACACCGAAGACATTAATATTGTGCGAAGATGAAGATGTAATAGGCACAGCTTTTTATCTAATGGAATACTGCAGTGGCAATATCTATTGGGATCCTGTTGCTTCGGAATTAGATATAACAAGAAGAAAAAAAATCTTTGATCAAATGAATCTAGGTATTTCTAGATTACACACTCAAGACTACAAAGATATTGGATTAGAAGATTATGGAAAACCTGGAAATTATATTGAGAGACAGACTTCTAGGTGGACAAAACAATACTTTGACTCTGAAACAGAAGTTCTTAAATCAATGCACAACCTTATCGATTGGCTTCCAAAATACACTCCTGAGCAAAAATATACATCTATAGTTCATGGAGATTACAGGCTTGATAATGTTGTATTCCATGATAATGATGAAATTCAAGCAATGCTTGATTGGGAACTTTCTACTATAGGAGATCCATTAGCAGATTTTGGCTATCACTGTATGCTTTGGCATGTGGGAGAAATTTCTGATGACATAGCTAAAACTTTAGGCATACCTACTGAGAAAGAATATGTTGATTTATATCTTTCACGAACAAAAATGCAACTAGAAAGTGAATGGGATTTTTATATTATTTTTTCATTATTTAAGGCTGCAGGCATATGCCAAGGAATACTTGGAAGAGTTAGAGATGGGACTGCAGCAAGTGATTTTGCTGTTGAGATGGGAAAAAGAGCAAAAATTTATGCAAATTTAGGTTGGGAGAAGGCAAAGAGAATCACATGAACACAGAGCAATTCTTAAATAGGTTATGGGATAACTATATAAGTTATGCACCCTCCGCCGAACAAATATCAAAGCTATTTGGAGAAGAGGTTACCAACGACCATATTGCATTTAGAACATTTAATTTAGACAAGTGCAGTATTGAGAAACAAGCAGACTATTTAAGTTCGTATGGTTACAAGGTTTGTGGGGATTACTTCTTTGAGCAAAAAAGACTTGAGGCCATCCATCTTGAAAATGATAATCCTGTCCACCCTAAAATATTTCTTTCGCAACTGATAAGTGAAGATTTTTCAAATGAACTACGCACAATAATGA
>Ga0209036_1000107_pt1 | contig 31665 bp, 24 predicted proteins | sample MarorgKNORR_S2LV_3_FD_188222 | JGI IMG/M metagenome (GOLD analysis project Ga0209036, IMG submission 188222) | Marine microbial communities from the Southern Atlantic Ocean, analyzing organic carbon cycling - DCM_A/KNORR_S2/LV (SPAdes) (version 2) | ecosystem: Environmental > Aquatic > Marine >... | reverse complement strand
GACTGTACGGCAAACAGTTGAGGGTCGAATTCGTCGATCGGCTGCGTGAAGAGAAACGATTCGACTCCGTCAAGGAATTGACCGCCCAAATTTCACGCGACATCGAACGCGCCCAAACCTTGTTTTAAATTCGAAAAATAAAGATACTCCGCCGCCCATGAACGCAGGGATTACAGCCATCAATGAGGAAGTCGAACGCACGAGCGCCTTCGTGCAGCCGCTTTTGGGAGAGATGGGCAAGGTCGTTGTCGGCCAGAAAATGCTCGTCGAGCGGTTGATTATCGGCCTGCTTGCCAACGGCCACGTGTTGCTGGAAGGCGTGCCCGGCTTGGCCAAAACGCTCTCGATCAAATCGCTCGCCCAGTGCATGGACGCCGACTTCGCGCGGCTGCAGTTCACGCCCGACATGCTCCCGGCCGACGTCGTCGGCACCCAGATTTACAACCCGCAATCCGGCGACTTCAGCACGCGTCAGGGCCCGGTGTTCGCCAACCTCGTTTTGGCGGACGAGATCAACCGCGCCCCGGCCAAGGTGCAAAGCGCCCTGCTCGAAGCCATGCAGGAACGGCAGGTCACCATCGGCGAGAAAACCTACAAGCTGCCCGAGCCGTTCCTCGTGTTGGCCACCCAGAATCCGATCGACCAGGAGGGCACCTACCCCCTACCCGAGGCGCAGGTCGACCGCTTCATGCTCAAGGTAAAGATCAGCCACCCGGACCGCGATGAGGAACGCCAGATCCTCGACCTCATGGGCCGCACCAGTGCCGCGCCGGAGACTCAGCAGGTCGTCACCGTTGAGGACATCCTCAAGGCACGCGAGGTCATCAACAACATTTACATCGACGACAAGGTGAAGGACTACATAGTCGACATGGTCTGCTGCACACGTGAACCGGCGAGGTACGAGATTGAGGTGACCGACTTCATCCAGCTCGGCGCCTCTCCGCGTGCCACGGTGGCCCTCACCCTCACGGCCAAGGCGCACGCCTTCCTCCGGGGTCGCGGCTTTGTCACGCCGCAGGATGTCAAAAGCGTCGCGCAGGATGTCCTCCGCCATCGCGTGTCCGTCACGTTCGAGGCCGAGGCCGAGGAGAAAACCTCCGAGACGATCATCCAAAAAATCCTCGATGAACTTCCGGTCCCCTAAACCAAGCGCTTGGCCAAGCGCAAAAAATAACGCGAAGCGTCCTGGAGTGCGGTGCTCCACGACGCTACCGCTATTCCCTCACCAAAAAACATCCTGCCCGTCCTGCCCATCCATGTTCAATTCACCACTCGGTTCGTTGCCTAGCGGCAGTTGGCGTTGACAAGACAAGCGGTTTGGTTGAGCGTTCAGCCCATTCAGTTGACGCATCCTCCGTCGGCTTGACGCACAAAACCCGCAACCCGATGCCCGGCTGGTTTAAAGACTATTCCCCCCAGCGATTCCTGATTTGGTTTGCGCTGGCAAACGCCATCGACGAAGTTCGGCGCGACGAACAAGGCGACCATTAGTCCGACAACGCCACCCGGAAAGCGCCCTCCTCCCCGGACTCGGCGATCTCGCTGAACACGACCTGCAGGCCGTGCTTGGCCAAGCGCTTGGCCAAGGTCTCCGCCGTGTGGCGGTAAGAAAAAAATAGACGAAGCGTCTGGCCGGCGTCAAACGCCACACGCTCACCTTCCAGTTCTATCGCCTGCGGCTGGGTGAACTTGAAATCTGCGATGATTCGCAGCAACTCGTCGACCGGTTCGATCCCGAAAACCAACTCCCCAGCTGTATCCGATACGCCGATCCCCGTCAAAAAAGACAGCAACCAGTTGCACGTTTCCGCGTTGTCGTACTGCGGCAGGACGCGCTCCACCCCGGCCCAATAGTCCCGGCCGGGAGCCAGGTTCACGCTGAACAAAAGTTGGTCACCATCACGAAGCAGCGCCCTGAGTTTGGTTAGAATCACATCCGGCTCGAGGTTCGGGATCATGCCAAAGAACGTGAACAACCTCTTGGCCTCGCCCGGCAACAGATCGTCCAACGCTTGGCCAAGGTCGTCCGCCTCGGCCAGGTCACAAACCAACGGATGCACTTGGCCAAGCGGTAACAGTTCGGCTGCCGCCTCCCGGGCCACGAGCGTCATCGCCTGGCTAACATCACAAGGCACGTAGTGCAGTTCCGGGATCGACGGCTGCAGCTTGGCCAGACAACGCGTGTCTTTTTGGCCGCCGCCGCAGCCCAGGCCAACCAACGCCACCGCTTGGCCAAGCGCTTGGCCAAGCGCATCCTCAAACGCAGCGTCGTAAATCCGCGTGACATCCGCATTGATCCTCGAAGGCGAATGCGCCTGATGCACCTCCAGCCATTTTTGGGTCTGACGAACGCTGTCGTAGAGAAACTTGGGCGGCACATTCCCGGCGCGAAGCGCTGCGACCAACTGCCGGCGCACTGCACCGGGAAACTGGCTCGGGTGAACCGTCACTTTCGCCGGGGTTGAATCAAGCAGACTCCCCATCGCGTGGTCAGATGGTTTTTTTGATCTGCTTTAGTTGATCAAACTCGGGCCGGGACTTGTAGTAGTCATCCAGCGGAAAACAACCACTGATCAGCCCGTTGCGAGGCCCGGTGGTGCAGTCGCTGAATGTCCGACAGATCTTCCTCGACGCCAGCGCGCCGTTGGCCATCGCGTCCGGCAACATGTCGGGATAGCTCAGCACCATCCGGCCCAGCCCGACGACATCGACCCAGCCTTCGCGGACGAGATACTGCGTCACGTGCGGCAGGTAGTCCTGCAGGTAACTATACGCACACCCCGCGATGGCGATGCCCGCCGGAGCAGCTTCGCGAATGCGCCTGACGGCCTGTATCTGCCGCTCGACATCGACCAGAGGATCGTACGCCGGTTGATAACCGTCCGAAGGGGGATACGCCGCCGGCCGCTGGATGTGCGGATTGTAGTACGGCGAGCCGGCGCTGAGATTGACGAGTTTGACACCCAACTCGGCACACAGGGCAACAAACTGAGTTGCCTCCGTCAGATCGTGATCGACCGGGTTGTCCGGATTGACACCGAAACCGTACCGGTAAGGCAGGCAGTGGGAAAAGTCCTCCGGAATGCCGGGGCCAAGTTTTCCGGGCTGTGAGTTTTCCGGGTCAGGCCTGAACGGGACGAAATCAAACGCGCTCAAACGCACAATGATGTCGATGCCATTCCCATCAGCACGAATGCCGTCGATGATCTCGCGAAGGATTCGCGTGCGGTTTTCGAACGATCCACCGTACCGCCCCGGCCGGGTGTGGGCGCTCAGAAATTCGTGAAGCATGTAGCCGTGGCAATGCTTGATATCCACGAAATCCACCCCGAGGTCAGCGGCGAGTCGTGCAGCCCGAATGTAGCAACGGATCAACTCTTCAATCTCGTCATCCGTCCACACCTGACTGTCATCGGTGACCTTGAATTTGGCATCCAAAATCGGGTGTCGATACGCCACACGAGGCTCGAATTTGCTTTTCTCGTTGGGACGGCAAAAACGCCCCGAGTGCGTGAGTTGAAAACCGACCACAAGGTCGTCAGTCGTGCCGTAACGCTCGGCGTGTGCCTGTCTCAGCGTCTCGACCAGCCCGGCGATACCGGCCTGGTTGTGATCGGATATGATCAACTGGTTCGGGTTTGCCCGGCCATCGGGCCGGACCGCCATGGCTTCGCCGCCGAGGATCAGCTTGGCCCCGCTTTCACCAAACCGCTGCCAGCGCCGCTGCATTTCCTCCGTCACTCCACCGGTGGTCGTGCCGTCCCAGCCTTCCATCGGGTGGATCGCAATACGATTCCCCGGAGTTATGCCGTTAAACGTGACACGATCCAGCGGAGTAGTCAGGGGCGATTCCCCTGTGAGAAGTATCGTATCGTCGCAGGGCAGATCGATGCCAAGTTTGGCAACATGATCCCGAAACGCCTCCGGCGTTTTCAGCGTCGGGACTCGCGTCAGCTTGAACGGCTCGGGCATCGGGAGATCAGTAGTCGAAGAACGTCAGGTAACTCTCGCCCCGCGCCTCCCGCAACAGCATCAGCGCCAGTTCGCGGGCGTGGTAATCGCCCCACATCGAGCTTTCGCCGCACGGGACTTTCCGGCCGCGCGGGATGTAATCCCAACCGTTTGGCCGATGGTAGATCGAGTGCAAAACCAACCCCTGATGTTTCGGATCGGTGGACAGGTAAGGCTCTTCGAGCAGCGTTGCCGCCACGGTCAATCCGGCCTGTCGATAACGGGTGCCCTCCGCTTTTTTGCCGGCGTTTGTGAGATAGTTGCCCAGACGAATCAGCCCCTGCGCCGCGATGGCCGCCGCCGAGGAATCGACCGGCTCAAAGTCGTTGTACGGATCGGAGCGTTTGGCCAGATAGTTGCCGAGGCGATGGATGTACGCCGCCCCGGTGTCCCAGGCCGGGATGCCGTCCGCGCAGCTGTTCTCGAGATAAAAATCGGCGGTGGCACGGGCCGCCTTGAGCATCATCGCGGTCAGTTTTCTTCGGCCACCAAACGGCTTGAGCGTCGAGTCCTTCAGCGTCATGAAAAACTCGAGTTGCTCCGGATACCCGCAAAGCGCCCAGGCCAGACCACGCGTCCATGTGCTGAAAGGCGAGTAACCCTGCTGCGAATTCGGGCAGCGGTAACTACCGTCGTTCAGGTTAAAAACACTCTCGTGCGCCGTGCGCCCACGCACGTCGTAATGATCGCGGCCTTCACCGTAGTAAACGCCGTAATTCGCCGTCGCCTCGGCATGCTGGATGAGCCGCTCGAGTAGGGAGATTTTCCGGTCCTTTTCCCCCATCAATGAATGCCCAAGCTGATGCGCCACCGCCAGCACCCGCAGCGAACGAATCGTGTCGATGAACAGCGAGTGCGGACCGTTGAACGAGTAGATGTAACCGCCGCCCGGAATCGTCGTCCAGCGCGCCGCCTGCACCGCGCCCGAGACCTTGAGCGCCAACTCGTAAAACTCCATCTCACGTGGGTCGGCGTCGATCTTCCCCTCCCGCATAAGGCGGCGTAGGTTACCGTAGGTCGAGACGTTGTTGAACCCGTGATCGTGCACGCCGATGTGCGAGACGTGCGAGGCCATGTACTTCACTGTCCCCCGGCGGCCGATTTTCAGAAACCGCTCATCGCCGGTCGCGTCGAACTGCAGTACCGCCGATCCGAACTGAAATCCCTGCGTCCACTCTGTCCAACCGCGCGTGGTGTACTGCCCCTTCTCGGTGAATACCGGCGTGCCCTTCGACGAGCGCCAACTTTTCTCGATGGCCAGAATTTTCCGGCCGGACAGGTCGAAGAATCGCTCCAACTTGGGAACGAGTTTTTTTGCGGTCAACTTCCGGTTGATTTTGATCGCCATATTAAATTCGTCGAATCGTGAACCCCCCGTCCACATTGATCACCTCGCCCGTGGTGAAAGGGAAGGCATCCTGCGCCAGCGCCAACACCGCTTTGCCGACGTCGCTTGGCTCGCCCCAACGGCGGATGGGCGTCAGCCCCTCGTCGATCAATTTGTCGTACTTGGCCTGCACTGGTGCGGTCATGTCGGAGGCAATGATCCCGGGACACACCTCGTACACATTGATGCCGACGTCTGCCAGCCGCGCGGCAAACAACTTCGTCACCATCCCGAGACCGGCCTTGGCCACGCAGTAGTCGCCCCGATTGGTGGACACCGTGTGCGCGCTGATCGACGAGATGTTCACGATTTTGCCGCGCCTAGAGTTGTCCGCCTCCCGCTGTTCCAACATCCAGCGGCCGGCCTGTTGGCTGAGGAAAAACGGCCCCTTGAGATTGATCGCCATGAGTGCATCCCAGTTCTCCTCCGTGGCCTCAAGAATATCTGTACGCCCGATGGAGGTGATGCCGGCATTGTTGACCAAGAGGTCAAGGCGGCCAAGCTGCTCGCGAGTAAACTCGATCAACCGATCGCGATCCTCCGCTTGGCCAACGTTCGCCTGACAAATCTCAGCCCTAATCGTGTGCCCTGCCTCCCCGGCCAGCTCGACACAGCGCTTGGCCGTGCCCTCGGCTGCCGCCTGGTTTCCGGCGTAATTGATCACCAAGTCCCAGCCGGCCGTGGCCAGCTCGAGCGCGATCCCGCGGCCGATCCCGCGCGATGCCCCCGTGATAAGTGCCACCTGATTCATGTGCGGCAGATCCTAATGAACCGGCCAAGCGATGAACATGCAAAACCGACTTGGCCAAGCGGTTGGCCTAGTTGCCGAATCTCAACTTTCAGTTGATGCGGCGGGTACGGGGCCTATACTGCCCGGCCCGCGCGGCTTGGCCAAGCCGCCCATGATTGTGGAACCTGCCCGTCTATGGTTTTTGTCTGCCGTTGTCGTTTACGGCATCGGCATGCTGTACTCCATTTTCATTTGGCGGCGGGGCTTTCAGAAACAAAGCTGGGTCCCCTTCGGCCTGCTAGCCATCGCGTTTGCCCTGCACACAGCTGCGCTGATGAGCCGCGGCTTCTCCCTTCAGCATTGCCCGGTCAACAACCTTTACGAAGCTACTGCGTTTGTGCTGTGGACGATTTCACTAGGCAGCATTGTGTTCGGGCTTTGGCCGAGGCTACGTTTTCTTGGAGTGTTCACGTCGCCCCTCTTATTTTGCGTTGGGGTGTTTGCCATGATGCCTGGGCTCGACCCGGAGTACGGCGACAAACCGCAGTTCATTAACGGCTGGTCGAGTCTGCACGCTGCGTTGATCATGCTCGGCTACGGTTCATTTGGCTTGAGCGCCGTGGCCGCCAGCATTTTCCTCACACAGGAGCGCAATTTGAAAACACACCGCGCCAGCGCTCTGTTTAATCTCCTGCCGCCCATCCAACGTCTGGAAAAACTGATTACCTACGCGTTGATCGCGGGGCTGATCCTTCTCACTGCCGGACTCGGAATCGGCGGCGTTTTTCTTGAGTTGCCGGAGGGCACCTCGTTTTGGCGCGACTCGAAGGTCGTCTGGTCCCTGCTCGTCTGGCTGTTTTATGCCGCGCTGCTTCTGGCTCACTTGAAATTCGACCAACGCGGGCGCCGGTACGCCTGGCTGGCGATCATCGCGTTTTGTTTTGTCATCCTCACTTTTTGGGGTACCAACCTTCTGTCCGGTATTCATAATCCCACCCAGTAAATCTTGCCCTTTGTTGTCACAGGTCTGAGCCACCATTCCTCGCCGGTTGAGTTGCGGGAGCGCTTTGCGTTTTCCGAGGCGCAGCTGATCGAGGCGCTTGGCCAACTGCGGGAACGCGGCATCGCGGACGAGGCGGTGATACTTTCCACCTGCAACCGCGTGGAGATTTACGCGGCCTCGAGCGATACCGACGAGGCGGTTGGCAAAGCGCTGCGCCAATTCCTGTGCGAGTTTCATGGCATTGAGGAGCAACCGGGGGAAGCCCTGTACACGCTGCGTGATCCGCAAAGCGTCGACCACCTCTTTCGTGTTTCATGCGGCATCGACTCAATGGTGCTGGGCGAGACCGAAATCCTTGGCCAACTCAAGCAGGCCTACCAACTCGCGCTCGCCAAGAAGGCCACCGGGCCGCTGCTCAACAAGACCTTTCAAAAGGCGTTTAACGTGGCCAAGCTTGTCCGAACCTGGACGCAGATTCAACGGGGCAGCATCTCGGTCAGCTCGGTTGCAGTCGAGTTGGCGGAGTCGATTTTTGATTCGCTCAAGTCGCAGCAGGTTTTGGTTATTGGAGCCGGTGACACGAGCGAAAAGGCGGCACGCGCCCTGAAGAGCCGAGGGGCCAGCAGTGTACTCGTTTCCAACCGTTCCCACGAAAAGGCGGTGGCGCTCGCCGACGAACTCGAGGGTCGCGCCATCCGGTTCGACACCTGGGAAGAGGAGTTCAAGTCGATCGACATCATCATCAGCAGCACCTCCGCGCCCCACTACGTGCTCTCCCGCGACAAGATGCAGGAACTGCTCCGCGAGCGCGGTCATCGGCCGCTGCTGCTGGTCGACATCGCCGTGCCGCGCGACATTGATCCCGACTGCAACCAACTGGAAAACGTCTACGTTTACAACATTGACGACCTGCAAACCATCGCCGGGCAGTACCTCGAGCAACGCAAGGCCGAGCTGGCTCACTGCGAAAAACTGATCGCCGAAAAACGCGACGAACTCCTTGACGGACTCAAGTCGCATCCCAACCGTTCCCAGCTTGGTATTCGCCAACAACAGGCCGGCGCTTGAACCCATCGTAACCTTGTTCGACACCAACAACATTGTCATCGCCACACGGGGCAGTGCCCTCGCGCTGGCTCAGGCCAATATGATTTTCGACCAGTGCCGGAAGGCATTCCCAAAACTGACGTTCGAAATCAAGATCATGAAGACCACCGGCGACAAGCTGCAGATGCAAGGCGTCAAGCCGGGCCAATCGCTGCCCAAGGGCCTGTTCACCAAGGAACTCGAAGTGGCACTGGTCAAGCAGAAGGCCGACCTCGCGGTGCACAGCCTGAAGGATCTGCCCACGGAACTGCCGCCCGGCCTCACCCTCGGCGCCATCACCAAACGCGAAGATCCCCGTGAGGTGCTTGTCTACCGCGATCGGGCGTTTCTGGAAAAAGCCGCCGCCGCGGACGACGTCGAGGAATGGTCCCCCGGCCACTCGCAGCGAAGGGGCTTCGCCCCCGGGCTGGGCGTCCGAGATCTGCCCGGCAAACTCACCGTGGCCACCAGCAGCCCGCGCCGCAAATCCCAACTCCTCCGGCTTCGACCCGATTGGAAGGTCGTCGAGATTCGCGGCAACGTCCCCACCCGACTCGAGAAGCTCGCCAACAACGCGGAAATCGACGCCACCATTCTGGCTCATGCCGGGCTGCGCCGACTGAATTTCGAGATTGGTAGGGACGGCTTCCTCCGAGGCGACGCCGTCCCGGACGGTATCTGCGCCACGATCGTCGAGACCGCCGACATGCTGCCCTGCGTGGGACAGGGCGCGATCGGGATCGAGATTCGGGAAAACGACGAGCGCTTGGCCAAGCTCTGCCAGCGGCTGAACCATTTCAACACTCAGGTCTGCGCCGAGGCCGAGCGGTCGTTTCTCAGCGCGATGGGCGGCGGCTGCCAAAGCCCAGTCGCGGCCCATGCGGAGGTAAAGAACGAGATCATCCACATGCCCGGCATCTCGTTTGGCGACGGCACCGCCTTCAGTGAAGGAAAAGTGAGTGGCGGCCTGAATGAAGCCCGGGCGCTTGGCCAAGCGCTCGCCGAGCAGGTCAAGGCCGGGCTGTAATTACGGCTGCTCGATCACCAGCGTGGTGTCGAGTTTCGGCACGGCTACAGTCTGCTCCTCGCCACCCGGCCAGACCACCGTCAGCTCCGCCTGCTTGGCCTCCTGCCCCAGCCCGAACGTGGCCACAGTCTCCGACTGCGACAGGTAACTGCGCGCCGCCGTGACCAGGCGCCACTGTGTTGTCTCGCCCGACTTGAGCTTGAGCATCGCCCCGACGCCGTCACGGTTGGCTGCCTTGCCGGTCAGCTTCACCCGCAGCCAGTGGTTGCCCAGTGCCTGATCGTTGCGAAGCAAGAGCGGCTTGCCATGGAGCTGCGTGAAGGCCACGTCGAGGTCGCCGTCACCGTCGATGTCCGCATAGGCCGAGCCGCGACCAACGATCGGCTTGAACAAATCCGCCCCGGCTTTCGTGCTATCCACAGTGGCAAAACCGCCCATCGCAGGTGTGCCGCCGCAATTCCAGAACAACTGCGCCGGTTGCGCGTACGACTGGCTTTTTTGCACCTTGGTAATCTCCTCCTCGAGATGGCCGTTGGCCGTCAGTAGGTCGAGCCAGCCGTCGAGATCGTAGTCAAAAAAGAACAGCCCAAACTTCAGCAGCAGCCGGCTGTCCGGCCCGACGCCCTCAGTGATCGCATTGTCGGTAAACAAAAGTTGATTGTTTGGTGTGGAGACATACAGCGCGGTCATTTCATTGGCGAAGTTGCCGATGCCGATTCCCAGCGAGTCGTCGTTCCGGAACCGCGCCACGTCGATCCCCATCGCGCCGCGTACCTTGCCGTTGTTGTCGAACCCGATGCCGCTGATGCCACCCATCTCGGTAAACGTGCCGTCCTTCTTGTTTTTGAAAACGAAGTTGTGAACCGTGTCGTTGGCCACGATGAAATCCACCCAGCCGTCCCCATCGAGATCCACCGGCGACACTCCGAGCGACTTGGCCATCGGCACCTTCGTAGCGCTCGAGCGAATCTGCACACCGGCAGTAGCGGAGATGTCGGTGAACTTGCCGTTGCCGTCGTTTCGGAATAGCGACGGAAACGTGCCCTCAAAATTCGTCGGCGGCCCATACGCACGGCCCACGCCCACGAGTGTATAGTTCACCTCGAAGTCGATCTCGCGCGACCAGCGCACGTAGTTGCACACAAACAGGTCGAGATCTCCGTCGTTGTCGATATCGGCAAACGCCGCGCTGGTGCTCCACTCTTTTTCACCGCCGCCCACACCGGCCTCGGCAGTGACATCAGCAAACTTGCCGTTGCCGAGATTCCGGAAAAGTCGGTTGCCACCGACCGCCGTCTGGTACACATCCGGCAGTCCGTCGTTGTCCAAGTCGCCAATCGCAGCGCCCATCCCGTAAAACGGCACGTCCAGCCCCGAACCGGCCGTGACGTCCTCGAACGTGCCCTTGCCGTCGTTGCGATACAATGCCGCCGTGGTCGGCTTTAGCTCCGGTTTTTTCTCCAAATCCCACGGCCACCAGGTGCCATTGGTGAACAGCAGATCCTGGTCGCCGTCCGCGTCGAAATCGAAAAACGCCACGCCGTTGCCCATCGATTCCGGCAGCAGCTTGTCGCCGATTGCGCCGTTGTTATGGGAAAAATCGATCCCGGCCGCCGCCGTGATATCGGTAAACTTCGACTCCGGCACAGACTCCTCGGCGGGCACCTCGCGCTGCTCCGGTGCGACCACCTCGGTATTCACCGCCTGAACCACTTCGTCCTTCGGCTTGAGCACAGTGTACGCCACGAAGCCGGCGACGACTAAAAAAACGGCTGCGATGGCAGACCACTTCAGCGCGTGGCCAATGACGGTATCATCCTCGTGGACGAACTCTTCGTGGTCGTCTGGCGGGGGTGTCGATTCGGGTTGTTTGGGGTTTGTTTCGCTCATCGGGTTTGGTCGTAAAACCCGCGCAGCATGGCCCAACACCAAGCGCTTGGCCAAGCGATTTGTTTTGTAAATCGCACATCCGTCGCTTGGCCAAGCGGCAATGCTGAAATTCCCATGACGGATGGGTTTACGCCGCATAAAACTTGCGTGCTTGGCCACGCGTCTCCAACAATGTCGCGCGTTCGCACCCGCCGAACCCGCAATGAAAACCCTGCACCTCTACCTTGCCCGACAAACATTGGCCACGTTGCTGATGACGGTGCTGGTTTTCACGTTCGTTCTCCTGCTGGGCAACCTGTTGAAGGAGATCGCCGCGCTGATGGCCTCCGGGCAGGTCTCGCCCGGGTTTCTTTTCAAGGCGATCGGGCTGCTGATCCCGTTCGTGCTCGTGTACTCGCTCCCGATGGGGATGCTCACGTCCACGCTGCTCGTCTTTGGCCGGTTCAGTGCCGATCAGGAATTGACCGCCGCACGCGCCGGCGGCATCAGCCTGCTCTCGCTGACCGCGCCGGTGCTGCTGATCGGAATCGTGATGTCGATGCTCTGCGGCTGGATCAACCTGCAGATCGGCCCGCAATGCAGGGCAGCGTACAAGACGATGATCTTCGAGTACGGGCTGGAGCGGGCCTCGGCGTTGATACAGGAAAAAGGTTACACCGATTTCCCCGGCTACCGCGTTTACGTCGATCGCGTTGACGGCAACAGCCTGCATGACGTCACCATTTATCAGTACGACGAAAGCCAGAAGTTGCGAATGCGCATGAACGCTGAGCAAGCTGCACTTGAGGTCAATCCAGACACGAAGCAGATCATGCTCACACTCAAGACGGTCGACGGATTTGAGTTCAACGAAGGCAAGGAACGGACGTTCGTCTATTCGAAGTACGGGCCGATCGCGCTTGGCGAAAAGGAGAAGATTAACACCCAGCGCTCGGCCAAGCTTAAGGAGATGAGCTTCAGCAAACTGCGCCAACGGATCGCGGAAGCCAAGCAGCACGGCACCGACGCTACCCCGGCCCGAGTGCAACTGCACCAAAAAGTCGCCCTGTCGTTCGCCTGCATTGGCTTCACGTTGATCGGCATCCCGCTGGCCATCCGTGGCAACCGGCGTGAGACCAACATCGGCATCGCCTTCGCGCTGGGCTTGGTGGCTATTTACTATGGGCTGATCATCCTCGCCCAGGCACTTGAAAGCTCCCCCTCCCTCTCGCCACACCTCTGGATGTGGCTGCCCAACTTCCTGTTCCAAGGCATCGGCTGCGTCCTGCTCTGGAAAATGAACCGGGGGATATAGTTTGAAGTTTCAAGTTTGGGTTCATTCGCCTAAAAAAACCGGGTGTTCATCATTTTCAGTAATTCTGGAAAACGTCGCTGCAACGATGGGAAGCGCACGCGGCTCGCGAGTACTCCCCTGCTTCTCCTCGTCGCAGCGCTTGGCTTAGCCAGAGGCCAAGCGGCGGATTGGCCACATTTTCTTGGCCCCACTTCGGACGGTATCTCCACCGAAACCGGGCTGCTCAGCGCTTGGCCAAGCGGCGGCCCCAAGGTGCTTTGGAAAAAACAGATCGGCACCGGCTACAGCGCGCCGGCCATCCGGGACGGGCGGCTGGTTTTGTTTCATCGCGTCAAGAACGAGGAGATTGTCCAGGCGTTCGACGTCAAGACCTCCAAGCCGCTTTGGCAACACAGCTACCCCACTCGCTATCGCGATCCGTTCGGCTACAACAACGGCCCTCGCTGTTCGCCGTTACTCACGGAGAAGCACTGCTTCACCTTCGGCGCCGAGGGTGTCCTGCACTGTCTCGACGTGAAAACCGGCAAGCCGGTTTGGCAGCGAAAGACGTCGGAGGAATTCCAGATCCCCGAGGCGTTCTTTGGCGTCGGTGCCTCGCCGGTGCTTGAGGGTGATCTGTTGATCGTGATGGTTGGCGGCCAACCGAACTCCACAATGGTCGCGTTCAACAAGGACACCGGCAAAACGGTCTGGGAAAGTGTCGGCCAAAAAACGTGGGAGGGTAAACCGGCCATCGGCTGGCCCGGAGAACCGCTTGTGCGCTGGAACAGTTTTGAAAAACTGGCCAGCTACGCCACGCCAACGCTGGCCACCGTGAACGGCAAACGGATGCTGTTCAGCCTCACACGGCAGGGGCTGGTTGGGATGAATCCCAAGGACGGTTCGGTTTTGTTCAGTCGCTGGTTTCGCTCGCGCGTGAATGAGTCGGTGAATGCCGCGAACCCGGTGGTCTCCGGCAACCGCGTTTTCTGCTCCGGCGCCTACTACGGCGTCGGCTCGTTTTTGCTCGAGGTCGGCGGGGATGGCAAATCGTTTACCGAAGTCTGGAGTACCAAACAGCGGCGCAAGACCAACCGCCGGGCCGAGGCGGCGCTGGAGATTCACTGGACGACACCAATCCTGCACGACGGCCACCTCTACGCGTTCAGCGGCCGTAACGAACCGGACTCGCTGTTTCGCTGCGTGGAACTGGCCACCGGCGAGGTCAAATGGAGCCGCGAGGAACGCTGGCGCGCCTATACCACCAAGCAGCCCAACGTCTACGGTCGTGGCTCAGCCGTGCTGGCGGAGGGCAAGCTGTTTGTCCTTGGCGAAGGCGGTTTGCTGGGGCTTTTCGAAGCCAACCCAGCCAAGCCGGTTGAACTCGGTCGGCATCAGGTGCCGGAGTTAAAGTATCCCTGCTGGGCCGCACCGATCCTCTCCGACAAACGACTTTATGTGCGAAGCGAAGATTACCTCATCTGTTTCGACATCGCGAAATAGCCGCCTGACCAAGCGCTTGTCCAAGGGCTTCACGCTGATCGAATTGCTGGTCGTGATCGCCATCATCGCGATCCTCGCCGGCCTGTTGTTGCCGGCCCTGGCCAAGGCCAAGGGCAACGCCACCGGCACCTATTGCCTGAACAATCAGCGGCAATTGCTCACGGCATGGAAGCTGTACGTCGGCGACTACGAGGACAAGCTGCCGCCCAACGCCAAGCATATTCAGGATCCCCGCGGCTGGATCAACGGCTTCCTCGATTTTCGCCCAAACAACCGCGACAACACCAACGTCCTCTACCTGATCGGTTCCAAAAAAGTGATGGGCGACTTTTATCCCAAGCTCGGCCCGTACACCCAGTCGGCCGGCATCTACAAGTGCCCATCCGACACGTACACCGCGAAGATCGGAAAAAAACAACTGCCGCGCGTCCGCAGTGTCTCGATGAACGGCTTCATTGAAGGCGGTCTCTACGATCCTACGATGAACATGAACAACTCCAGCATCCACGGCCGGGGCTGGCGCAAATACGACACCCTCGCGCACATTATCGATCCCTCCCCGTCCAAGCTCTGGATTTTTGCCGACGAACACCCGGACAGCATCAATAACGGCGGCTTCGTGCTGTACCCCTTCACCACTCAGTTTTGGCGAAACCTCCCGGCCAACTACCATAACGGCGGCTGTGGCTACGCCTTCGCGGATGGCCATGCGGAGACAAAAAAATGGACCGACCCTGCGCCCAAGGACGAACCGGTCCTAAAACGCATGCGACTCGACTACCCCAACGCCGGCTCCATCGGAGGCAAGGCCGCAGACTACAAATGGGTGCTCCACCACTCCACCGCCCCGCTGAAACGGTAAGCGGTTGGCAATGAGCAGAAAGCAGGCAACCAAGCGCTTGGCCAAGCGCAAATTGAAGGGACAAGCCTGCGAGTCCGAATGAGCCCTCAGGCTATGATTTCGCGGATAACGTTGCCGGCGACGTCGGTGAGGCGGAAATCTCGGCCGTTGTAGCGGTAGGTCAACCGTTCGTGATCCATCCCCAGTAAATGCAGGATGGTTGCGTGCAGGTCGTTCACCGTCACCTTGTTAACGGCTGCCTTGTGACCAATCTCGTCCGTTTCACCGTAGCTCACACCGCCCTTGATGCCGCCACCGGTAAACCACGTCGTGAACGCGTGCGGATTGTGGTCGCGCCCCGGCTTGCTGCCCTTTTGCGCCACCGGAAGCCTGCCAAACTCTCCACCCCAGACGATCAGCGTCTCGTCGAGCAGGCCGCGCTGGGCCAAATCGGTGATCAGCGCAGCCACCGGTTTGTCCGTCTCGCCAGCGAATTGCGAGTGGTTGCCCTTGATGTCGTTGTGACCGTCCCAGCTGCGTTGATTCTCCATGCCGCCGCTATAAATCTGCACGTAACGCACACCACGCTCGATCATCCGGCGTGCGGTCAGGCACTGTGCGGCGATATGCTTGCAGCGGTCGTCGTCGAGGCCATAAAGCTCCTGAATGTGTTCCGGTTCCTGCCGGACGTTTAACGCATCCGGCGCGGCACTCTGCATGCGGTAAGCCAGTTCGAAACTCTCGATGCGCGCTTCCAGTTCCTCCTCGTACGGGCGTGTCTCGAGATGCTGGCGGTTGAGTTGCTTTAGCAAATCCAATTGCCGACGCTGCTGCGCAGCTGTCATCTCCTTCGGGCGATACAGGTTATCGATCGGGTCGCCGGAGGGACGAAAATGCGTCCCCTGATACACGCTCGGCAAAAAGCCAGCGCCCCAGTTGGCCGCGTGGCCCTTGGGCAATCCGCGCCCCTTAGGATCACTCATCACCACAAAAGCCGGGAGGCTGTCGCTGCTGCTGCCAAGCCCGTACGTCACCCACGATCCAACGCAGGGATAGCCCATCCTCGGCAGGCCGCAGTTCATCATGAACAGCGCGGGCGAATGGTTGTTGCTCTCCGTGTGTCCCGAGTGGACGAACGCCATCCGATCCACGTGCCGGGAGAGATTCGGAAAAATAGAGGAGATATGCTTGCCGCATTGGCCGTGAGGCTTGAATTCAAAAGGGCTTTTCATCAGGCCACCAACGGCGTTGGCGAAGAAACCTGTGAAACGGTCGAAGCCGTCAAGCGTCTGGCCGTCGCGCTTGGCCAAGGCCGGTTTGTAATCCCACGTATCGACCTGACTATGGCCACCGTTGGCAAAAATCCAGATTACCGACTTGGCCTTGGGCGCAAAGTGCGGCCGCTTAGGCGACAAAGTACTCGTCCCGGCGAGACCCTCCTGCTGCAACAAACTCCACAAACCAAGCGCACCAACGCCCATGCCGCATCGCTGCAACATCGCCCGCCGGCTGACCCCACCGAATCCATCTATGTTCGTCAAATCGTTCATCGCCTGAGATTGTTCTGCCGGCAAGCGTGATTTAACAGGCCGCGTTCTGCAACGATTATTCATACGGTCAAAATCGTTTGGTCATCCTGAACAGCACCGCAACCAGTTCACCCATTTGACTCCCCTTTACCCCGGCAGGTGTTTTAGGACGAAGAGGACGTAGGCTGTCGCGAGGATGATATGGAGGATGGCAAACGGGAGGGCTTTTTTGACGAAGCCCATGAAGGAAATTTTCAGGTCATGTTTGTGCATGATGGTCACTGCCACGAGTGTGGACGCCGAGCCGATTGGTGTCAGGTTACCGCCGAGATTCGCCCCAAAGATTACCGACCACCACATGCCGGAATCGTTGGCGATATTCATCGAATTGAGGATGTTGGCCAACACCGCCGCTAGCGGGATGTTATCGGTCACACTACTGGCTACCGCGGAGGAAACCAGCAACAGGCCGCCCCCAAAAATGTCGCCCATCCCGATGATCGGCTCGATACCCTTGCCAATCAGTTCCAGCACGCCGGCCTGTTCCATCGCGTAGATTGCGATGAACAGGTAGATGAAAAAGAACAGTAAATCCCAGTCGATGCCGCTGTAAAACTTGCCCACGCTCGACTTGAATTTGCAAAGCATGATCACGGCGAACATCATTGCCACGAAGCCCATGCCCAACTTGCCAATCGGCCAACCCTCAAACGAGGCCGACGCGATGAAGCAGATGAACAACAGCAGCATCGCGGCCCCAAACCAAAAGAAGCCCATGCTCTCGATGCCGTCGCGTTCGTCAAAACTCGAAACTTGGCCAAGCGCTACAGCCCGTTCCTCGTCGGTCTTGAGCGACTCAATACCGAACACCCGCGCCCCCATCACGATGGTGGCGGCAGTGGCCACAAAAACGTAAGGGGCGGCCTTGAGAAAAAACGTCACAAACCCAATCCCCGCCGTGGTACCAACGATGATGTTGGGGACGGATGAAATCAGCGTGAGCAGCCCCCCGATGTTGGTCAGCAGCCCCTCAACCAACAAAAAGCCAAGCAGTTTCTCCCGTTGGCCAAGTTTGCCTAGCGACACGGCGCTCAGCGAGCCGACGATGATCATCGCGGTGACATTATTGAGCACGGCGCTAAACACCACGGTCATCACACCGTAAAACCAAAGCAACCGCCGCGGATCGCCTTTCGACATTTTCGTCAACTTGATGGCGATGAATGTAAACAAACCGGATTTACTGGTGACATCCACAAACAAACTGGATCCAAGAATGATCGTCACCACCCCCCACTCGATGCCAGGGATAAACACCGGCAAGTTCATCTTGTGTCCATTGGGCAGATCCACCGGACCGAACGGCAAGATGCCGGTAAACGCGCCCAGCAAAAGTGCGATCACTGCCGTCACGCCGACGATCACCGATTTCTTCGCGTGGATTTTTTCCTCCAACGCAAGGCACACCACCATCGCCCCCAGCAGACCGGTGAACAGGTAGGTGATCCACGGCTCCACCGCGTGGGCGCCGTGATCTGAAGCAGCTAACAATGAAATATCCATGACCTCCTCCTACAGCATCAATAGCGGTGTCTCGCGCAACTCCACGGCCAGCGGATACGCCACGCCGTGCATTGCCAACTGATCCTCGACCTTGGTGTACATCACCAGCAGATCGATTTCGTTTTCATCGATCAACTCGCGGTAGTCCGACAGCCGACATCCCAGTTTCACCCGTCCGTCGACCCGAATCCCCCTAGCTTGCACGGCCAACCCCGCGCGGCAGGACTCAACGTAATCGTTCGGATCCTTCAACAGCCGTGCCTTGATTTGAGCCCGGGCTGTGTCGGTGTCCAAGTCCGGAATCTTGGTGATCGCGCGGATGTACCGATCGAACACCGCAGCGTCTTCGACATGCGCCAGATAAAGAGTCCCTCCCGGCTCGGTAAACTCAGACGCATAGCTGACCAATCGATGGTCGCCCGCCAAGTGATCCGTCACCGCCATCACGCGGTCGGTGTTTTTCAACATATGGTTGGGGAGATTTTCGCGATCCGGATTCGGAAGGATCAACACCGGGGTGGTCGTCGCCTGCGTCAGCACATCCACATGAGCCCCGAGTCCAAACTGCCAATCCACCGCGTCACAGTGAAGTTGCCGGTACGTCACGATCAAGTCTGGGCGATAAGATTCGACCGCATCCAGCACCGACTTCACCGCAAAACGCTCCGAGCCACCGAACAACTCCCACTCCACCTTGCCCCCCTGCTCCAGTGTAGACAGAAAGCCCTTGGCCAAGTAGAGGAAATCATCCTGCAACGGCTCCGGTAAATCGTGAACGATCAAAACCCGGCCGATGGCAACCGGCTGCGGCCTGAACATCTCCTTGGCCGCAGCATTGAACGCACTCTCAAATTGATCCAGTGACCCCATGCCACGCCCAGTATAAAAAGAGCCGAAATTCCATCAAGCCCTAACGTCCGCTTGGCCAAGCGCTTGGTTAGAGTTGCCAGCGGGCCAGACGCTTGGCCAAGCGCGACTCGACCTCGGGCGGTGTGATAAGGTTGGGAAAGTCCGCCTTCAATCGCTCCGGCGTCGGAATCTCCCCCCAGGCAGTGACGGTGAAAAACTCCGCCATCGGCTGGTCGCCCAGGCCAAGCTCCGCGTTGCGCTTGGCATACCGTCGCTCAAGGGTGACACGCCATTCGTCGATCGACTTCGGATAGTCCATGTCGTGCCGCCCCACCCACGGCAGCCACTCGGTGACCTGCGATTGGTGGCACCAACTCATCTCGACCATCAACTCAAACGCCTCGCTGACATCCACCACGAGATCAAACGCGTTCTCCCCGAACATGTACGAATCATACGCATTGAGGATTACCGGCACCTTGCACGGTGGTGGCTCGGGGTCGTCACAGGGATACTCCGGCGTGAAGGCATGCGGCACATTGATCATGTAGGCGACCCGCCGAACCGCCTCTGCCACCGCGACATGGTCGACGTGAATTCCCGCCAGCGGGTCGTTCGGTACGGGTGGTGCAAACAAGTAGTCCGGCTCGAAGTCGCGAATCGCCTTCCACAACGCCGCTAATAACGGCACGTCCACCTGCAGACAGGCTTCCCTCGGCAGTTCACCGTTGGGCAGTCTGAGTTGCTCGAACTCATATTGCCCAAGTGCGGCGGACTTCAACTGTTCCTCCAGCCGCACACGGGCGGTCTCCTCGCGGGACAACCGATGGTGGCCTGCCTTGCCATCGGTGCAGACGATTACCTTGGCCTGAAAATCAGCGCCCAGTTTTCGTCGCCACACATCGAACGTGCCGGCCGTGCAAAACTCGTAATCGTCGAAATGTGCGTGAACGAAAAGAACCTTCATAAACAAAAAAGGAGAGCCAGTCTTCGGCTCTCCTTGGAAAAATCAATGATTTACCGGCGTTACTTTTTCGGGGGCTTCGGCGCCGCTGCCTTTTTTTCCTTGGCTTCCTTGGCATTTCCAACCGCGCCGCCCACGCCGGCACCGATGAGACCACCCACAAGGGCGCCCTTGTCGCGTTCACCGGATTGATGGCCGATGACCGCGCCTGCAGCCGCACCGACCAATGCACCGACACCGGCTCCGACTGCCGTCTTTTTACCCGGCTCCGTGGCACAGCCGCTCACGAGCAGCATACCGGCCACCGCCGCCAACATGGTTTGTTTAATCTTTGTCATGTCGTTCTAAACCGGGGGAATTCTCCTGCGGAAATCGTCCCGGCACAAGTCGATTCTACGATGAAACCGGCTTCCCGTTTTGTTTTTCGGCCAAGCGATTTAGCACCTCGAGCCGCTGTGCCATTTCGGTTGTGAACTCCTGCAGATGCTGGTCCAGCTTGGCGAACTCCTCCTTCAGGTCAATCTGCTCCTCCCCGTCCTTTTCCAGCCGACTCGCCAGTTCCTGCTCCTTTTTGGCATCCTCCATCCCGGTCAACATCACACCTACGAACAGGTTCAACACAATCATCGCGCCGGTCACAATAAAGCTCACGAAAAACAGTGCCGCCGCGAAGGGCGATGCGCTCGACTTCACCTCATCCTGGCTAATGCCCATCTCGGCTAACATTTCATACGTCGACGCATCGTAACCATAGCTCGCGCTGCCATACATGTTGATGTACATCAGATCGGTCCAGTCTTCCAGCGTCACCGCCCGGAAAAGCGACAGCATCGAGGTCTGCAGATTGCGAAAGTGCACCGGGTCGTTTTCGGAGTAAAGAAACGTGGCCATGCAGCCGTAGATGTAAAAATGCAGCGTGGCCAGCAGGAACACATAGCCGATCGACGGGATGCTTTTCAGCACCGCCCCAACCAAAACCTGCAGTCGCGGGATCGCAGAGACGAGCTTCAACACACGTAGCACGCGGACCAGGCGTAGCACGGCGACAAAGTCATTTGACTGAATCGGTAACAGGCACACCGCCACGATTGAAAAATCAAAAATGTTCCACGCATCCTTGAAATAGTTTTGCGGTTGCCTCCCCTGTGCCACGATATTGATGACTACCTCGAAGATAAAAATTCCTAGGATCACCGCGTCCAGCGTGTCCAACACGGCGCGATGTTCCAGTTCGAACCCCTTGTACGTCTGCATCCCCACCACCACTGCCGCCGCACCGATGACGCAGAGGATGAAGTTGGTGAACGCTTTCGACTCCGAGATTTTTTTGCAAAGTTCTACCATGACAACAATATGACTTAGAACATAATATTAATATATGATGTTTTTCAATACAAAAACGCCATCAAATCGGCTTGCAAGCCGAAGTTAAAACCGGATGATTGCCCCCCATGTTTTCCAAATCTCGAATCGTTGGCGCCTTATTCGCGGGCTTACTACTCCTCGGATCGACCAACTCCCGACTGAACGCCCACGACGGCGACGACCACAGCGATGGCAAACCCAACAAGGACGAACTGACGCGCGTCCTTATTTTCTCAAAGACCGCCTGGTATCGTCACCCGGCCATCCCGGAACTGAACAGTTTTCTCGTCCAACTCGGCGGCAAATACGGCGCACAGTTTGACGTCTCCGAGTCACCGGAGGATTTTTCCCGGCTGCACCTCTATCAGGCCGTGATCTTCAACAGCACCACCGACATCGGTAATTCGCTTAACGAAAAACAGCGCAAACAACTCAAGGACTGGTATCAGGCCGGGGGCGGCATCATGGCCCTCCACGCGGCGGCGGTACATCACAACACCTGGCCTTGGTGGACCAAGCTCGTCGGGTGCGACTTCAACAGCGACTCCGATTTCGTCAAGGCCAAGCTCATCGTGGACCCGGAAAACAAGGATCATCCGTCAGTGAAAGGCTATGGCCCGGAGTTTTACTACACCGCCGACTGGACGAACCACGACAAATCCGTCACCGGGCTGCCCGGTGTGAAGGTACTGCTGCGAATCGACGAAACCAGCTACGACCCGGTCCGCGATTACTTCAAGACCCGTGGTGGCAAGCCGATGGGCAAGGATCATCCTGTGAGCTGGATTCGAGAATATGAGGGCGGCCGCTTTTTCTACACCGAGCTAGGCCACGAAGTGAAATCGCTGGCCACAAAGTTCGGCCATCAGCATCTCATGGAAGGCCTCCGCTGGATCACCAAAACCAAGCGCTTCCACCGCGATCCGAAGAAGAAATGATGGAATAAGACTTGGCCAAGCGAGAAGCGTATGTAATGATTATTCTCCTTACTTTACTTTCCTTACTTTTTTGGTAGTTTTTCTCCTGTGAAGGCAACCATGACTTCCAAGGGGCAAATCACGATCCCGATTAAACTCCGCAATAAACTCGGCCTAAAAACAGGCACGGTGCTTGAATTCGATGAAAACGCGCCCCACCTGAGTGCAAAGCGCGCGTTGGAATGGAGCAGTTTTGATGAGTTTGGCAAGGACACAAAGGATTCATTCCCTGAGCTAACTGTACCGGAATTACTCGACGAACTTCGAGGCCCGGTCGAACTCCCCAAAAAAACCGGCGATGAAAACCGCGATTGATTCGTCGGTTTTATGGTGCCTGATCAAGCGTCAGCCGGGGTTCGAAAGCTGGCAGCAAGTTCTTTGGCGTGCAGGCCAAGATGGCGAACTAGTCGTCTGCCCAATTGTATTCGCCGAAATCTCCCCGGCATTTACATCCGCCAACCACACCCTACAAAATCTGCTAAAGATCGGTGTTCGGTACGAACAAATTGAACCGACTTCGGCGTATCTTGCGGGAGAAATTCACACGGCATATCGACAGGCGGGTGGGCCTCGCACACATATCCTGCCGGACTTTCTGATCGCCGCACACGCACGGCGTCAGGCCGATCGTCTGGCAACGGTTGATCGAGGGTATCTTCGGCACTACTTTCCCGATCTGCCGGTCCTTGCTCCCTGACTCAAACGCTGGACGCAGCCCGGTTTTCTGTGTTCCATCGCCTGCCAAGTGATGCGTTTTCTTCTCTGCACTCTTTTTGTTCCCCTTGTGCTTGGCCAAGCGCTGTTGGCCCAGCCTGTGGATGGACGCAACAAGCCAAGCGGTAAAAAGGCCACGGTCGAAAGTCCCGACCTCGCACGGTACGCGCTGTTTGAAAATACCGCGCCCCGGCCGGAAGCCACTTCACCAGTCGATACCCAACTGCCGCTCAAGGTTGAGCCGGGCATGAGCATTGCACTCATCGGCAATACGCTGCTCGACCGCTCACAGGACTTTGGATACCTCGAGACGCTCATTCAGCAGGCGTACCCGGCTCATCGGTTGACGGTGCGCAATCTCGCGTGGTCGGCGGACTCGCTCCACCACCAGCCGCGCCCGGCCAACTTCGCCGATACAGATCAGCATTTGGTTTTCGTCAAGGCCGACATCATATTTGCGGCGTATGGATTCAATGAATCGTTCGCGGGGCCGGACGGCTTGGGCGAATTCAAGGCCAAGCTCACTGAGTTTGTGCAGGCGGCCAAGGCCAAGGCGTTCAACGGCAAAAGAGGGCCGCAGCTCGTGTTGCTCTCGCCAATCGCCAGTGAAAATATCACCGGGGTCGACGCTGCGAAAAACAACAAAAACATCCGGCTCTACACCCGCGAAATGAGCGAGGTCGCCAAGGCGCAACAAGTCGGTTTCATCAACGTTTTCGATGCGACAAACAAGGCGATGCGTCCCACCGGAATTGACCTCACGTTCAACGGCTGTCATCTCAACGACGCCGGTTACCGACTGTTTGGCAGGTTGGTTTTTGATGCGACATTCGATAAGCCAGCTCCGGTCGTCAACGAGGAAATCCGCGCGGCGGTGCTGGAGAAGAACAAACAATTCTTCCGCCGGTTCCGGCCGGTGAACACGTTTTACTACACCGGCGGGCGCAACCGTAGCTACGGCTATCTCGATTTCCTCCCGGCAATGCGCAATTTCGACATCATGACCGCCAATCGCGATCAGCGCATCTGGGATATCGCGGCAGGCAAACAAGTGTCTGTGAAGATCGATGACTCGAACGTGCCGCCGTTGCCCGCGACCAAGCAGAGCCGCGGCGCGAATCGGCTGCTTTCGCCCGAGGCTGAGTTGGGCGAGTTCGAAGTTGACCCGAGATTTAATGTGACACTGTTCGCCTCCGAGACCGATTTCCCGGAACTGGCCTGCCCCATCCAGATGCGCTGGGACTCGCGAGGGCGACTGTGGGTCAGTTGCTCGACCACCTACCCGCACGTTTATCCCGGCAACGAGCCGAACGACAAACTCGTCATCCTCGAGGACACCGACGGCGACGGCCGCGCGGACAAGACCTCCGTCTTCGCCGATGACCTGCACATCCCGTTGTCATTCGAATTTGGTGACGGCGGAGTGTACGTCTCCGAGGAACCGCATTTCACTTTCCTAAAGGACACTGATGGAGATGGTCGTGCGGACTTCCGAGAAAAAGTGCTCACCGGTTTCGGCTGCGAGGATTCCCATCATGCGCTGCATGATTTCACTTGGACACCGGACGGCGACCTGATTTTCCGCGAGGGAATTTTTCATCACAGTCAGGTGGAGACGCCTTACGGCCCGGTGCGCCAGCGGGACAGCGGCTGGTTTCGGTTCGAGCCGCGCAGCCATCGGCTAACTGCGTTTGGCACCCACATGAGCACCAACCCTTGGGGCGTCACATTCGACGACTGGGGCCAACACATGGCCAGCTACCCGATCTATGCACAGGCGTTCCACGCGCTCGACCCGGCCTACCCCGATCAACATCCGCGACCGGTCGGTCTGCACGCCTACTCCGGCACCTGCGGCCAGGAATTCGTCGACTTCCCCAACTGGCCGGAGGAGATGCAGGGCGGATTCGTCAAGGTACGCTACAAGCCGACTAACCGTGTCGAGTTCCATCGCTGGAACGAGTCCGACTTTGGCTTCACCGAGGAGTACGTCGGCAACATCGTTTTTTCAAAAAACCTCAGCTTCATTCCGGTCGATCTGCGCTACGGACCCGACGGAGCGATGTACGTCTGCGACTGGTACAACCCGGTCAAGGGCCACGCTCAGTACTCGCTGCGCGACGAACGCCGAGACCGGGTCAGCGGCCGCATTTTCCGCATCATGCCCAAGGGGGCCAAGCCGCAGCAGATGCCGCAGATTCACGGTGCGCCGCTTGGCCAACTGCTCGACATTCTGAAGCGCCACGAGTACCGCTACCGCTACTGGGCCAAGCGCGAATTGCGAGACCGCGACCCGGCCAAAACCAAGGCAGCCCTCGACGTCTGGGTGGCCAAGCTCGACCCGGCCGACCCGCGCCATCGCCACCACCAAATTGAGGCCATCTGGCTTTATCGCGGCATCGGTGCCGTCAACACAAAGCTGCTCGCCGAGTTGCTCGAGTGCGACAACCACCACGCCCGCGCCGCAGCCGCCCATCAATTCCGCTACTGGCACGCACACTTCAAAAACGAGGAACAGATTCTCGACCGCCTGGCCGGCGATCCCAGCACGCTCGTCCGGATGGAGACTGCCATCGCCACGAGCTACATCGGTACCCCCTGGGCACTCGAGGCGCTGGTGAAAATTTTGAACCAGCCAAATATCGGCCATCTCAGTTACGCCATTAACGCCGCGCTGGGTTCGCGCACCATCAAGCCACTCTGGAGCGGCAACGCAGACGCCACGGCAAAACATCCCGGGATCGGCAAATTCATCGCTGCGTTCACGCTCCGGCAAAAAATGTCGCCCAAGAAACGCTACTCCGCACGGGATGCGGAGTTCGACAATCGCAAGGGGCTGAAGGTCGTCAAGATTGCAGCCGTGAAGGAGCGCATGCTTTTCGACGTCACACGCTTTGAGGTCAAGGCCGGCCAGCCCGTGCGAATCGATTTCACCAACCCGGATGCCACGGCGCACAACATCGTGATTGTCGCGCCCGGTGCCGAGGCCGAGATCGGAGAGGCCGCCAACGAGATGGCCAAGGATCCCAAGGAAGCCCAGCGCGGCCAGTACGTGCCCAAGTCAAAAAAAGTGCTGCATGCCACGCGCATGGTCGCCCCGCTCTCCGCCGAGTCGCTCCGCTTCATCGCGCCCAAGGAGCCGGGCGAATACCCGTACCTCTGCACCTTCCCCGGCCACTGGATCATCATGAAAGGCACCATGGTGGTGAAGTAGGGCGGAAGGTTGAATCAACCAAGCGCTTGGCCAAGCAGAGGGGGATGGAGACTATTCTCTCCGGCGGTTTTTTCGGACTTGCGGGCTCGTCCACCCACGTTCAAGCCAGCCCAAAATGGAGGGACGAGCCTGCGAGTCCGCACGGGTCAATCGGTTTGGCTATACCGTTGCGGCGGCGATGTCCTTGGCGCGCTTGATGGCCTTGCGGCGGTCATTGGCGTCGAGGATGCGTTTGCGGAAGCGCAGGTGGTTCGGGGTCACCTCGACCAGTTCGTCATTGGCGATGTACTCGATCGCGCGCTCGATGGAAAAGTTGATCGGCGGGGTGAGCAGGATGGCCTTGTCCGAGCCGGACGCCCGCATGTTATCAAGGTGCTTGGCCTTGGCCGGATTCACCGGTAGATCGTCTCGACGCGGATTTTCACCGACCACCTGCCCGGCATAAACCTTGTCCCCGGGTGAGATGAACAGGCTCCCTCGCGCCTGAAGCATATCGAGCGCGTAGGCCATCGCGGTGCCGTTTTCCATGCTGACCAGTGTGCCGGTCTGCCGTGTGACCAATTCGCCGCTGTATGGGCGATACTCCAAAAACAGATGGCTCATCACGCCATTGCCGCTGGTGAGGGTAACGAGGTCGCTCTCGAAGCCGATCAGCCCACGCGTCGGGATCTCGGCAGAAACAGTCACGCCGACGGAGTGATGCTCGATGTTCGTGATTTTTCCTAGGCGCTTGCTCAGGTTTTCCATGACGGTGCCAAGATGATCCTCCGGCACCTCGACCCAAATCTGCTCGTACGGCTCGCAGCGTTTGCCCTCAATCTCACGGAACAACACGGTCGGTCGTGAGACAAGCACTTCGTAGCCCTCGCGCCGCATGGTCTCGAGTAGCACTGCGATCTGCATGCTGCCGCGGGCGTCAACAAGGAAGCGGGTACTCTCTGGAGTATCGTGCACGCTGATGGAAATGTTCGACTGCGTCTCGCGCTCGAGCCGCGCGCGGATTTCGCGGGACGTGACCTTTTTGCCATCACGCCCGGCGAGCGGGCCGTCGTTCACGGAGAATTCCATCTGCACGGTCGCGGGGTCGATCTCCACGAACGGCAGCGGCTCGGCATCCTCGGCCAACGCCAGCGTGTCGCCAATGTCCACCTCGTCAAAACCGGCCAACCCGGCGATGTCGCCCGCAGTCGCTGAGGTGACGTCGTTGGTTTGCAGCCCGGCGAACTGCTTGAGCTTGATGATCTTCGCTTTCTGTTTTGAACCGTCCTTGCGCAGCACGTTGATCTGGTCGCCCTGTTTGACGTCGCCGGACAAAATCCGGCCGATGGCCATCCGGCCGACGTACTCGTCCCAGTCGATGTTGCTGACAAGCATCCGAAACGGCGCCTCCTCGATGACCGGCGGCGGCACGCGCTCGACGACCGTCTCGAACAGGTCGTTCATGTCCTTGCGCGGCCCTTCGAGGGAGCGATCGGCAAACCCCATCTTGGCGCTGCCATAGAGGAATGGCGCGTTGAATTGATCCTCGTCCGCTCCCAACTCGAGGAACAGCTCCAGCACCTTGTCGTGCACCCACTCCGGGCGCGCGGTGTCGCGGTCAATCTTGTTGACCACGCAGATCGTCTTGAGCCCGTGGCCAAGCGCCTTGCGCAACACCCAGCGCGTCTGTGCCTGCGGCCCGCTGACGGCATCGGTCAACAGCAACACGCCATCGACCATCTTCATCACCCGCTCGACCTCGGCACCGAAGTCGGCATGACCAGGTGTGTCGACGATGTTGATGGTGTAATCCTTCCAATTGATCGCGGTGTTCTTGGCCTTGATCGTGATGCCCTTTTCGCGCTCGAGATCCATCGAGTCCATAACCCGCTCAGCCACCACCTGGTTGTCTCGGAACGTGCCACTCTGCTGCAGCAACTCGTCCACCAGCGTAGTTTTGCCGTGGTCCACGTGCGCGATAATCGCAATATTTCGAATATGATCTGCCTTCACAAGGTGAGCGGGGGGAATGAAAACCACCGCCGGAAGTGGCGGCAGTGAAAGCGGCTACGAACCCCGTGAGGGTTGGCCAAGGATTCCCCGCGCGCGCAGACGGATACAGAAACCGGAGGCAGTGTTCAAGTTTTCAGTTTCAAGAAAACGGAGTATTCGGACTCGCGCCAGCGTCATCCGTGCGCTTGGCCAAGTGCTGGATCGGTTGATGAAGGACGGCTGAGGACATCCGTCCCTACCTTACGCTTGGCCAAGCGGAGCATAGGAAAGGGGACATTCTTGTCCCCTGCTCAAATACCCTTCTTATTCGGGGACAGGAATGTCCCCGCTCCTGTAGTCTCGCTTGGCCAGGCGGAGACAAAAAAACACGGAACGAATTCTCGTTCCGTGTTTGAAAGATTGTGCGTCCTTTGCGCTTGGCCAAGGTCAGACCTTGAACTCGCCGCGATATTCGCGGGTCAACCAGGCGGGATCGCCACCGGCGGCGAAGGTGTTCTTCTTCGGGTTCCACTTGATCGCCGTGTGGTTGTAGTAAGTTTGATTGAGCAGGTGACACGCGATTGAGGTGCGCGCGCCGATGATCTCGTGCGTGCAGGGCTTCTTGCGTGTGCGCATGGAGTTGAGGAAGTCCGGAATGTGACCGCCGTTGCTACGGTACAGCTTGACCTTGGCGTCCTTGAGGAACTCGGATTCAAGTTTGTCGAGTTCCTTCGAGAGGTTGACGTTGCGGTCGCCACCGGTGCGGCCTGCGATGAACTTGTCGCCCAGCCAGAGGCCGATCCGGCCACGGTGACATTCGACGCGCCCCTCGGAGCCGTAGAAGCTCGAGCCCATGCCGGTGCCGTGCATCATCGGGATGTTGCCATCGTAAACGAGCTGCGCGCCCTTCAACGCCTTGGGGTTTTCAGCCGGGATGGTGGCCACCGGACCACTGTCATCCACGCCCAGGCCCCAGTGCAAAATATCGATCATGTGTGCGCCCCAGTCGCAGACCATGCCGCCGCCGTACTCCTTGTAGCTGCGCCAGTTCGGGAAATGGCCGTGATTGCCGCGCGGGCTGAGGACGGAGCTGTAGCCGCGCATCGGGCCAGGGCCGATCCAGCGGTTCCAGTCGAGGCCCGGCTCCTCCTTCTCGGTGGGCAGATCGCAGGGGATGCCGGCGTTGCCTATGTTGACGGCCATGCTCTTGACCTTGCCGATCACGCCGTTGCGCACGAGTTCGCAGGCCACGCGGAATTCGCGTGAGGAACGCTGCATCGAGCCGGTCTGCAGGATGGCCTTTTTCTTGGCCACAGCCTTCATGACCTGAACCGACTCGTGGACATTATGGGTCAGCGGTTTTTCGCAGTAGACATCCTTGCCGGAGTTGACAGCTTCAACCGTCTGGATGGCATGCCAGTGATCCGGCGTGGCGATGCAGACGGCGTCGATGTCCTTGCGATTAATGATCTCGCGATAGTCGTTGTACGCCTTGCAGTCCTTGTTTTGGTAACGCTTGTTGGCGCGGTCACGGGCGGAGTTGCGGCGGGTGGTGTCGCAGTCAGAAACCGCAACGGCAACCACATTGGAGTCGGCCATGAAACGGTTCTGCAACCCGCGGTTCTGGATGCCCATGCCGATGAATCCAACGGAGATCTTGTCGTTGGGCTTCACCTTGGCCGACAGGATGCCGGATGGCAGGATGAACGGGGCACTGGCAACGGCGGTTGCTTCGAGAAAACGACGTCTTGATAAAGGACGGGACTTCATGCGCGGAAGGCTACCCGAGCCGCCCGGCTTGAAAAGCCTTTTTTCCACCGAATTATCGGAGGGCTTGAACCGGTTCGTATTCGTTGTGAAACTCGGTGCACCGTGAAATCCATCTTAACCTTGAGCGTGGCTTTTGTTGTTCTCGGAGATCTGAGCGAATGCTGCGCAGAACAGATCTCTGTCGGCCAACAAAAACAGTTGTTTGCCGACGATTTCATTATCGACAGCCTGACCAATGTCACCCGCAAAGTCGGTCAAGCAACCAAGCACGGCGTGGTGCTGGAGCCCACGTTGCCCACGGACTTTCAAACGGGCAAAGTGCACGACGGACCGGATGGGGGTGCCGGCTACGAGTTCGGTGAATCCTGTTTTGGCTGGTTTTTCTCGCCGCATTGGGATGAGAGCAAACAGATGTTTCGCCTGTGGTACATGTCCAGCAAACGCCCCGGCAGTGGCGTCGCGTATGCAGAATCCAAGAACGGCCTAAACTGGACAAAGCCCCTTGTCGCCAAGGACGGTAAAAGCAATCTCATAAACTGGGACGCACCTCTCCCGATTTTGCGTCACGGTAAATCGATGGATCTCCTCGACATCGGTCTCGACGGCATCACGGTGACGATCGACCCGAGCCTGCCGTTTGGCCACGCCGAAAAATACAAGATCGCGTTTTACCCGAACATGGGTGGGCAGGACGCACGCACCCGCCTGGGTTATTCCGCCGACGGCATCAACTGGAGTTTCTACAATAAAGGGATGCCGGTCACCGGACGTGCCGCCGACACCAACAACCAGATTCACTGGAATCCGCTCACCAAAAAATACCTGCTGCATTGCCGGCAGGATTTTGCTGCGGGCGGTGGCGTGGGCGAACTGCGCGGTGTGCGCATCATGGAACACGCAAAAGGGAACGACCTCATGAACCACCCCACCGCTTGGAAGACGCTGCGCACCTTCGTCTTGGACGACCCCGACAAAAGCCAAATCTCCGGGACAAATATTCCCGTCTACCAAATTCACACCTTCCCAATGTGGTACTACGAGGGGATATGGTTTGCGCTAACCGACGTCCTCGCCGCCACCAACCGCCCCGTGCCGGAAGGTCAACAGGATTTTTTTAAGCGTCACGAACGGGGTGTGTGGGAATTTTACATGTCGCCCTCGCGTGACGCGATCCACTACGACTTCTCGGTGGCGACCTATCCGCGCAAGCCGTTGATTCCGCGCGGGCCGGACGGCAGCTTCGACAAGGACTGTGCGCGGCCTCCGTCAAACATCATCACCCACAACGACGAACACTGGGTCTTCTACCTCGCCACCAACGAACGCTGGGGGGCGCGTAAATGGGATGCCCGTCTGGCCTTGGCCAAGCTGCGGCTCGACGGCTTCTTTTATCTGCAAGCCGGTGGCCAAGCGGGAACGGTCGAGACCAAGCCGTTCGAAATCGAGGGCGACACGCTCGAACTAAACATCGACGCACACCGCGGCTCATTCAAGGTGGAGATTTTGGATGAAACAGGCCAAGCGCTGCCGGCGTTTTCCGGGGCAAACGCCAAGCTGTACCGTGGCCACGACCGGTTGAGACTGCAACCCGGGTGGAAACAATCCTCGCTTGGCTCGCTGAAGGGGCAGACCGTGCGCCTACGCTTTACGCTACAAAACACAAAGTTGTACGCATTCCAGATCAGATAGACGCTGAACACCATGTCCACCAAAATTGAGAACTTAACTTCAAACCGTCATAGCGGATTTACGTTGATCGAGTTGCTGGTTGTCATCGCCATTATCGCGATCCTTGCCGGACTGCTCCTGCCGGCACTAGCCCGGGCGAAGGCCAAGGGTCAGGGCATCTCTTGCATGAATAACCTGAAGCAGCTTCAGTTGGCCCACCTCATGTATCCGGACGACAACGACGACATCCTAACCAAGCCCGGCAACTCGGGAACGGAACAATATGCGTGGGTGGCCGGCTGGCTGGATTACAACCCGGGCAATCGA
>Ga0209036_1000104_pt1 | contig 31932 bp, 28 predicted proteins | sample MarorgKNORR_S2LV_3_FD_188222 | JGI IMG/M metagenome (GOLD analysis project Ga0209036, IMG submission 188222) | Marine microbial communities from the Southern Atlantic Ocean, analyzing organic carbon cycling - DCM_A/KNORR_S2/LV (SPAdes) (version 2) | ecosystem: Environmental > Aquatic > Marine >... | reverse complement strand
GTTAGGAGAAATCATTTATGAAAGATGTATAAAAGCTGGTGTAAACAAAAACGAATGTGATGAGAGAAAAATTAAGACACAGCAAATTGTTGTAGACCGCGGTCGCACAGGAGTAAATGCTATTTCTAACTTAACAGAAAGAGATAAATTAGATTCAGGCCAGTGCCGTGATTGCTTTTCTCCTGCGATGAATTACGTACCGGGTGGAAGTGCTCAGTATGGAATGGCTCTTACAAAATTTAAGGATGATGGATCTAAGCATCGATTTAAATATGGGTTCATTTCATCTAGTGATAATCATCAGGCTGCACCAGGTTCAGGTTATAAAGAATTGTTTCATACAAGTGTTGACGGTGTTGGGCCACCAAAAGAATTATTTGACAAATTCTTACACATGGAGCCTTACACTATAGGTGCTAAAAATGAAAACCCCGTGAAGGATGCATATATATCTGATGACCAGCCAATTGATTTTGATCTTACTAAACTAACCCTTGGATTTAATACGATTGAATGGGAGCGACAGAGATCTTTTTTTCAAACTGGGGGATTAGCAGCTGTGCACTCTGAAGGAAGGTCAAAAGAAGAAATTTGGGATGCTTTCAAGAGACATGAAACTTATGCAACAAGTGGTCCAAGAATTCTACTTTGGTTTGATCTTGTAAATAATCAAGATAGCAAAAATGAAAAATCACCTATGGGTTCTCTCGTAGAAATGAATCAGAACCCTGAATTTGAAGTCAGAGCTATGGGATCATATGTTCAAAAAAGTGGATGCCCAGAAGATGCCTATACAGCACTTGGAGAAGATCGTGTTAACGAGCTTTGTTATAATGAATGTTATAATCCATCTGATGAACGTAAGAAGATAACAAGAATTGAGGTTATTAGAGTTTGGCCTCAAGAGTACATAAATCAACCAATAGATGAAAGAATTGAAGATACATGGCTAGTTCACAATTGTGACACTGACAAACTTGGATGCAGATTTACTTTTACTGATCCAGATTTTTCAACTATGCAGTCAGATGTTAGCTATTATGCAAGAGCAATTGAAGAGCCATCACCAATTATAAATGTGAAGGGTGCTCACTGCATATTCGATGAAGAGGGTAATTGTTCTGAATTTAAAATATGCACTCAGGATTTTAAAAATCCCCGTGACCTTGAAGCATGCACTAGCATTGATGAACCAAGGGCCTGGTCATCTCCAATATATCTAAATTATAAGTTATAATTAGTCATTTATTATCATATAGTTATCAATCAAAATTCACTATTTCGTTTCATGACAAATTGGCATTTAAGTCTTATTGAGGGTCTTAAGCAGGATGTTATTAAAGCTTATAATTTAGGGGGACATTTAAATGTTTAAAAACATAATCATTTATATTTTTATTGCTACTCTCACTTCTTCATCTGCATATGCAGGCGTTGACCAAGAAGTAGCTTATATTTTTAATACTTTTTCTTTTTTGGTTTGCGGATTCTTAGTTATGTGGATGGCAGCAGGATTTTGTATGCTGGAGTCTGGTTTAGTTACAACTCGTAGTGTTTCAACTATCGCGGCTAAAAATATTGGAAAATTTGCTATTGTTTCTGTTGTTTTTTATCTCGTAGGTTACAACCTTGGATATGGTATACCAGAAGGTGGATATATTGGAACTTTTTCAACTTGGACAGATACATCTTCAATTGAAACTGGATATTCCGGTGCATCAGATTGGTTCTTTCAAACATTATTTGTTTGTGCAACATGTTCAATAGTTTCAGGAGCAGTTGCAGAAAGAATAAAAATTTGGCCATTCTTTTTATTTTCGGCGATACTCGGTGGATTTATCTATCCCATTCAAATGGGATGGGAATGGGGCGGAGGCTGGCTTGATGCATTAGGCTTTGCTGATTTTGCTGGCTCAACACTTGTTCATGCATGTGGAGGCGCAGCAGCACTTGCGGGAATAATGCTTTTGGGTCCACGTATTGGTAGATACAGCACAAAAGGTGAAGTGCAATCAATGGAGCCTTTTGCAGCTTCTTCAATTCCATTAGTCGCTCTTGGAACTTTTATCCTATGGATGGGTTGGTTTGGTTTTAATGGTGGCTCTCAGCTAGCACTTGGTTCTTATGAGGATGCAACAGCAATGTCTACAATTTTTATCAATACTCAACTTGCCGCATGTGGTGGGTGTTTGTCTGCTGCAGTAGTTACCCGTTTAGTTGGTGGTAAAACTGATGTTATTATGATGTTAAATGGTTGTTTAGCAGGATTGGTTTCAATCACTGCTGAACCATTAATGCCATCTCCAATTCTAGCAATTATAATCGGCGCAGTTGGTGGAATAATTATGTATGTTGGTACTAATTTCCTAAATAGTATGAAATTAGATGACGTAGTTGGTGCAATTCCTGTTCATATGTTTGCAGGAATATGGGGCACAATGATTGTACCATTGTCTAATCCTGACACTTCATATGTTACTCAATTTATAGGTGTTGCAGCTGTAATCGCTTTTGTCTTTATTGTTTCTTACATAGTTTTATTGATTATAAAAAATACTATAGGACTTAGAATCAGTGCAGAAGCAGAAAAACTGGGTACTGACAAATCAGAAGTAGGAGTTGTAGCGTACTCAATCAGAGATTAATCCTTAACTTTTAAAAATTGCCCCTCAATCTTAAATGATTGAGGGGTTTTTTTATTATATTTTTTTGTTATTGCCATTTTGGCAAAAAGTTTAATGACATGATGGCATAAGAGTCGAGTTGTTTCTTTGTTTTATCCAAATGATAGTGAGTGAACTTAAATTTTTTAAACGGAGAAATTAGAATGATTAAAAGAATAGTTTTATACTCATTACTATTCACTTCTTTATTAAGTGTTAGTGCTTATGCAGGAACAGATGATGAAACTGCTTATGCTTTAAACACTTTATTATTTTTAGTAAGTGGGTTCTTAGTAATGTTAATGGCTGCAGGGTTCTGTATGCTTGAATCAGGAATGGTTACATCTAAAAGTGTATCCACAATTGCCGCAAAAAATATTGGGCTATATTCAATTGCAGGACTTATGTTCTGGGTTATAGGATACAATGTTGCTTATGGTATACCAGAAGGTGGATATATTGGATCATTCACCCCATGGAGTGATGCTTCCGCAATTGATACAGGCTATTCTGATGGATCTGATTGGTTTTTCCAAATGGTTTTTTGTGCAACAACAGTTTCAATTGTATCAGGAACATTAGCTGAAAGAATCAAAATATGGCCTTTCTTTTTGTTTGCTGCAATTTTAACTGGAATTATCTATCCAATTGAAATGGGTTGGCAGTGGGGAGGCGGTTGGTTATCAGCTGCTGGCTTCTCAGATTTTGCTGGTTCAACTCTAGTGCACGCGGCGGGTGGTGCAGCAGCATTGGCTGGTGCGATCGTACTAGGTCCTCGTCTTGGTAGATTTAGTAATGGTAAATTAGTACCATTTGCTAGTTCGTCTATTCCATTAGCAACACTTGGAACATTTATTTTATGGTTCGGCTGGTTTGGCTTTAATGGTGGATCTCAATTAGCTCTAGCTGGTTTTGAAAATGCTACGGCCGTAGCAACCATTTATATTAATACAAATCTTGCTGCTTGTGCTGGTGTTATGACTTGCGCTGTTATAACGAGATTAATAAATGGTAAGACAGATGTTATAATGATGTTAAATGGTGCGCTGGGTGGACTTGTTGCTATTACAGCTGAGCCACTTACTCCAACTCCATTAATGGCTATTATTATTGGTTCAATTGGTGGAATTATTGTAATACTTGGTACTCAAGCTCTTAACAAATTTCAGATTGATGATGTTGTAGGGGCTATTCCAGTTCACTTATTTGCTGGTATATGGGGTACTCTTGCTGTTCCTCTAACTAATAGTGGTACATCTTTTGGACCACAATTACTTGGTACTGCTTCAATATGTGCTTTTGTATTCGTAGTTTCATTCATTGTCTGGTCAATTATGAAAGCAACTATAGGTATAAGAATAAGCGAAGAAGCTGAAAAAGAAGGAACTGATATAGCGGAAACTGGTGTAACAGCTTACGCAATCAGAGACTAATTTCCTCCTGACCTAAAGAAACGGTCCTGCAATTTTTCCCCTTAATTTTTTGCAGGACCGTTTTTTATTTTGATTTTTTATATTTTCCTAATAAAGTCTTCAACTTATGGAAAATCATAGTCACAAATTTGAAAAAAAGAAAGCTGGAGTGTTTTTTTTTAAATCCTCTAGTCCATTTGAATTTCATCATATATTGAATGGCATAGATACAGAGCCTAAGGAAGAAATTTATGGCTCACTTATTTTTCCTGAAAATGTGAAACTTCCATGTCCTGCCGTAATCGCTGTTCATGGTAGCGCAGGTTTAAGAGGAAATCATCATGACCATATTGTTAATTTGTTAGAAGCTGGTATTGCTGTTTTTAGAATTCATAGTTTTGAAGCAAGAGGTTTAATTTCGATTATTGAAGACCAAATGAGAGTGACTTTAGCCACAATGATTACGGACTCATTTCGTGCATTATCCCTATTATCTCAACATCCTGATATAGATCCAAATAAAATTGGAATTATGGGTTGGAGCCTTGGAGGCAGCACATCTTTTTATTCTGCTTGGTCCCCAATAGTCAAAGCTTTGACGTTAGGAGATGAAAAATTTTCAGCTCATCTCCCTCTTTATCCTGGAACTCATATTAAACCTGAAATAAATGAATGGACTGACGCCCCAATGACAATTTTATGTGGAGATGCAGATGATTATACTCCAACTAGTCTTGTCAAAAATATTCTTGAATATATTAAACCAGCTAAATCAAATATAGATCTCATTACTTATCCAGATGCTCATCACTCTTTCGATTCTATCGATCCAATCGAATTTATTCCTTATGCCATTAGACTTACTGAAAAGTTTGCAGTTATTGATAAAAATTCCAATCTAACATTTACCTTAGATGATGGAACTGTAATACCTTGTGATGATGCTGAAGGTCGTACGAATCTTATTAAGGCAGTCCCAGGTATAATGGGCGCTCATGCAGGTTGCAATTGGGAAGCTCGACGTCAGTGTCATAAAGATGTTATTTCTTTTTTCAAAAAAGAATTTTTAAACTCATAATTTATTTAGATTCTAAAGTGTTGACTCTAAGATTGAGCAGTGCAATAATAAGAACAAAACAAGAACAAATTAGTATTTAATCAATGTTATTAACCTTTTATAAAGAGGGTGTGGAATGTGGATTTCCATCTCCAGCTAGGGATTTTACCGAGAGCTCTATAGATTTAAATGAAGAGCTGATTCATCGCCCCAACTCAACTTTTGTCGTTAGAGCACGTGGTCATTCAATGATTGATGCAGGCATATCACCTGGTGATTTAATTATTGTTGATCGAAGTTTAAAGCCACGTCATGGATCAGTAATAGTTGCAGTATTAGATGGAGAACTCAGTATTAAGATTCTTAATATAAAAAGTAAACATGATATTTCATTAGAATCAGCAAATAAAAACTATGAAGATGTTCATGTCTCAGAAGAAATGGATTTTATGATTTGGGGTGTCTGTACATATGTAGTTCACGATCTGAAAAAACTTAATTCTTCTTTATGAAAAAAAAAGTTTTTGCACTCATAGACTGTAATGCATTTTATGTTTCTTGCGAGAGAGTGTTCAATCCAAAATTAAATAATAAACCTGTAGTAGCACTGTCCAATAATGATGGATGCATTATTGCTAGATCTAAAGAAGCAAAAGCTCTTGGCATTAAGATGGGAGTTCCACTTTTTAAAGTTAAAGACATTGTAGAAAGAGAAAATGTAATTGTATTTTCATCTAACTATACTTTGTATGCAGATATGTCACGACGAGTTATGAATATAATATCTGAGTTTACTCCAAGTATTGAAGTTTATTCAATTGATGAAGCATTTATTGAGCTAACCAATATGAATGTAGACTATGAGTCTTATGCTCGTCATATGAGAAAAGTAATTTTACAATATACAGGTATTCCAGTTAGTATTGGTATTGCCTCAACAAAGACTCTAACAAAAGTAGCAAATCATATCGCTAAAGATGATGAGTCTTTAGAAGGTGTATGCTCACTAATTCAACACGAGAATTTAGATCAAGTTTTAGAAGATACCAACGTCGCAGATGTATGGGGTGTTGGACGACAGCTGTCTAAGAAGTTAATAGCGAACGGTATATTTAATGCCAAACTACTGAAAAATTGTGAAGATGCATGGGTTCGAAAAATGATGAGTGTTAATGGATTAAAAACAGTATCTGAATTAAGAGAGATATCTTGTCTAGATCTGGAGGAAACTTCTGCTACTCGAAAAAGCTGTTGCACCACAAGATCATTTGGAAAACCATTGATAAATCTTGAAGATATAGAGCAGGCAGTTACCACGTTTGCTCGTCGCGCAACAGAGAGAATTAGAGGTGAAAATTTAATTGCTTCCACAGTCTCTGTTTTCTTAAGAACAAATCCTTTTGATAGAAACCGTTATTATTCAAATAGTTCAACCACAACGTTGAGTTATCCAACTTATGATACGGTACAGATAGTGAAGACAGCCTTACAATTAACTAAAATAATTTTTCGAGAAAATTATAAGTATAAGAAGGCAGGCGTTCTATTAAGTGGGTTTTATGAAAAAGGCACTGAAACAAAAGATTTATTTTCTGAGGCAAGATATAGATCGCCAAAATTGATGTCTGCAGTTGATCAAATTAACGAGCGTTATGGGAGTGATACAATTCAAATAGCAACAGAATGTCAGATGGGTAAATGGAAACAAAAAAGAAAGAATTGTACCCAGAGTTATACTACCCAACTTGATAATGTTTTATTGATTTAAATTTTTAGATAAAAAGCTCTCAAACACATTAACAATTTTATCTGGTATTTTAGCACTCCCACCATGCCCACCGGTAAACATAAAGACGTCAGCATCATTATTTATTTTAATGATAGCTCGTACTGAGTCAGGAGAGACTTCTGTATCATCATCAGCATAGGCAATATGAAATGGTATTTTATTTTTTGAAAAAACTTCGTAGATATATTCATAGTTTTTTGGAAAAAGATTTCTTGAGGCTGAAAGAAGAGCGTATTCAGTTCCAGGTAGACTTAATTGATTAATATATTTTTCAATAAAGTCTTCATTAATAGATTCATCTTTATTCCATTCAAGAGCTCTTTTTTTAATTAATGGTAATCCAAAAAAGCGCATCATTATTTCCCCAACAATAGGGACATTTAGAATTTTAAAAATGTTATTATCAATATGAACAACTGGAACTTGTATTCCCACAGCCAATGAACGATCAATATGATTGTTCGAATATTGAACTGCGATGGGCGCTCCCATTGAAACTCCGTAAAGTATAAATTTATCAATTTTTAAATGATTAAGAAGCTCATCAAGCTGTAGTTGATAAACATCCATAGAATATTTTATTTTAGGACGATCTGAGTAACCTCGACCGAACTGGTCATAACATATAACCCAATAATTTAATTCACTAAGGCGCTGACAAAACTCTGAGTAACCCTCAGATGGAAGTGTTCCTCCATGAATTATCACAATAGGTGTATTATTTTTTGACCCAAATTCTCTGTATGCCGTTAAGCCATTCGTTAATTTAACAAACTCATAATTTGAAGAATTTTGATATTTTATGAGATTTCCACTTTCACGGTTCATCAAATTGTACATTAGATAGACTAGAATTATTATGATTAAGAGAGTAATGAGTATAAATTGGTAAAACATATTCATTTTCAATAAAATTTAGATCTAATTGTTAGTTGCTTAAGAACCCTCATTTTGCTAGCATAAATACCTTATAACAAAAATAAAGAAGGTAATTAATAATGAAAAAATCAATATTTACAGTTCTATTAGGAGCTTCTCTGATAGCACTGATTTCTGGTTGCTCACAACAAAAAGAAGAAGTAGCAGCTAGTGACATAAATGTGGGGATTATTCTTGGTTTTACAGGACCAATTGAATCTTTGACTCCAACAATGGCGTCTTCCGCAGAAATGGCTTTTAAAGAAGCAACTGATGCAGGAATACTTAATGGATCAACTCTTAATCCTGTAAGAGCTGACTCGACTTGTATAGATGCGGCCGCAGCAACATCTGCAGCTGAACGATTAGTTACAGCTGATAATGTTGCAGCAATAATGGGTGCTGACTGTTCAGGTGTTACCACTGCAATTGCAAATAATGTTGCTGTACCAAATGGTGTTACAATAATTTCACCATCTGCAACATCACCTGCATTAACTACAATTGAAGATAAAGGATTTTTCTTTAGAACAGCACCATCTGATGCTCGTCAAGGACAAGTTCTTGCTCAAGTTGTAATGGACAGAGGAGTTAAAAAATTAGCAGTAACTTATACAAACAATGATTACGGTAAAGGTTTGTCAGATAGTTTCGTAGGTGCATTCAAAGCCATGGGTGGAGAAGTAACTATTGAAGTTCCTCACGAAGATGGAAAAGCTGATTACTCTGCTGAAGTAAGTACGTTATCAGCTTCAGGCGCTGAAGAGCTTGCTGTTCTTGGATATGTTGACCAAGGTGGAAAAGGCATTATCCAAAACTCTCTTGATACAGGCGCATTCTCAAGGTTCATTTTAGCTGATGGCATGATTGGACAAAGCTTGATTGATAATGTTGATGGAGATTTGACAGGTACATTCGGTACTTTGCCTGGTAATGAGTCAGACGGAGCGGCAATGTTTATTAAAATGGCAAGTGCAAATGGAATTCCTGGTGATGGACCATTTGAACAAGAGTCATACGATGCTGCAGCACTGATTGTTCTTGCAATGCAAGCTGGAGGTTCGGCAGATCGTGCAACTATCGCTCAAAATGTAATGGGTGTTGCAAATGCTCCTGGAACTAAAATTCTTCCAGGTGAATTAGCGAAAGCGATTGCACTTCTTAAAGATGGAAAAGAAGTAGATTATCAAGGTGCGACGAATGTTGAGTTCTCTGATGTTGGTGAAGCATCAGGATCTTACAAAGAACTAGAAATAGGTTCTGGTAAGTTCAATACAATTCGAGTTAGATAATTTTACCAGTAAGGCCTAGTTTAACTAGGCCTTACAACCTTTTCAGGAATCACACCTCTAGGCATAAATCTCAAGGTTATTAATAATATTGCTCCCATAATAAATAAACGCATATGAGGAGCACTTGCAATTAAATGCATTCTAATTGGGTCACCATAATCCATACCGCTCGTTACCAAACTAATAAATGCAATAGAAATAGGTTCTGCTTCTATCCACATGAACCATATAAAGAAACCTCCAAATATCGACCCTAAGTTATTTCCGCTTCCACCTACAATCACCATGACCCAAATTATAAAAGTAAAACGTAATGGTTGATAAGTACCAGGAGTAAATTGCCCATCTAATGTTGTTAACATAGCTCCGGCAATTCCAATAATAGCTGAACCAAGAATAAAGACTTGCAAATGCTGGCCAACTATATTTTTACCCATAGCACTTGCCGCAACTTCATTATCTCTAATTGCCCTTAACATTCTACCCCAAGGAGAGTTTAAAGCTAGTTGACTTAAAAAGAATAAAATCACAAGAACAGAAATGAACAAACCTGCGTAGCAAAGTTTGACATATATACTTGATCCTTCAATGACAAGTTTATTCAAGAGATCTTGTTTGCCAGATACAGTTTCAATCGCTGAAAGTCTTGATGAATTTAACCATTCAATAATATTTATAAACCACTCTGATTCTTGTAACCTTATTTCATAAGGCACTGGTCTTGGAAGGCCAGTTACATTTTTAACACCTCTAGACAGCCAGTCTTCATGTTTTAAAACTGCAATAACTATTTCAGAAATTCCAAGAGTTGCTATTGCTAAGTAGTCTGAGCGCAAGCCTAAAGTAACCTTACCAATAATCCATGCGAGCAAAGCAGCTGCAAATGCAGCGGCAATCCAAGAAAAAACAATTGGCATTCCAAGTCCACCAAGAAATCCAGTTTTAGCAGGGTTAATATCTTCAATTAAGTCTATAGACGGTCCATAAAACTTACTTAAACCAATAGCAGCTAATAAAATAATGAAGACAATAAAAAATCTTTTTTTGAAAACAGATTTTATATTTTTTGACACATAGAAAATAAAAAATGATGCAACAATTACAATCAATAGACTAATTAGTATACCAGTGCCGCCAACAGACCATGCTTCATAGATTGGTTGATGAGATATAAGAACAGCTACAAGCCCACCCAGAGCAGTAAATCCCATTACTCCTGCATTAAACAAGCCTGCGTAACCCCACTGTAGATTAACACCCATAGCCATTATCGCTGAAATAATGCATAGATTAAATATACCAATTGAAACAGACCAAGACTGGCCAATACCGACAATTATCAATAAAAGTGCCATAAATGAGAAGGCAAGATGAGTTCTATATCTTTGAATCATAGTGTCTTACCTCTAAAAATTCCAGTCGGTCGAATAATTAAAACTATTACTAAGATGATAAATGATATAGCAAATTTATAATCGGTAGATAAGAATTGCATTAATCCACTAGGCTCAAGATTAGTAGGTAGTAAATACATGAAAAACTTTTTATAAGCATACGTAAGCATAACTTCTGAGAATGCAATTATATAGCCACCTGCAACAGCACCTAATGGATTTCCAATTCCTCCAACAATCGCAGCTGCAAACATTGGAAGTAATAATTGAAAATATGTAAATGGTTTAAAACTTTTATCAAGGCCATATAAAACTCCAGCAATTGTTGCTAGCATGCCAACTATAATCCATGTGATCATCACGACTCTATCGGGATTAATTCCAGACAAAAGAGCAAGATCTTCATTATTTGAGTAAGCTCTCATTGATTTACCCATCTTTGTTTTTTGCAAAAAATAAAATAACATCATCATGGTTATGAGAGCTATTACAATTGTAAGTACTTGTGTTGACTTTATACTCAATCCTTCTGGAAGACCTGTATATGATTTAAATTCAACTGCTTTTATAATAAATTTTTCTCCATCAAAAAAAGTTCTATCTTTGGGTCCAATTATAAATCTTACGATTGCATTCATTATGAACATAACTCCAACCGAGACAATCATGAACACAACTGGTTGACTCTTCTGTTCTCTATAAAATTTATAAATAACTCTATCAGTGAGTAAGCAAAAGCCAGCAGTTAAAGCCATTGCAAATGGCAAGGCAATTAAAGCAGTAGGGAGCACACCAGCAGTTAAACCCCAAGATTGGAATAGCCATGTTATAAGAATGGCAATCATTGTTCCAAATGCCATCAAGTCACCATGAGCAAAATTTGAAAATCTTAAAACAGCATACACAAGTGTAATACCAAGAGCTGCAAGCGCCAGCTGTGATCCATAAGATAGAGCAGGAACAATTACAAAATTTGCCAATAGTATTATTGCATTAAGTAAGTCGTAGTTTTCCATTATTATCCGCCTAAAAAAGCCTTTCTGACCTCTGAATCATTAAGAAGTTCAGAACCTTTCCCTGTAAATTTATTTTTTCCAGCAACTAATACATATCCATAGTCAGCAATATTTAGAGCCTGTTTAGCATTTTGTTCGACAATTATTATTGCAACTCCAGTTTTTTTAATTTCAATAATTTTATCAAAAAGTTCATCCATAACGACAGGAGAAACGCCAGCAGTGGGCTCATCGAGCATCAAAACATTTGGCTGTGTCATCAATGCTCTTCCAACTGCAACTTGCTGTCTCTGTCCCCCAGATAATTCCCCTGCTACTTGTTCTTTTTTTTCGTAAAGAATTGGGAATAACGAATACATTTCCTCAAATGTTTGATAGAGATCGTCATCTCTGAGATAAGCTCCCATCTCTAAATTTTCTTTAACTGTTAATTCGTTAAAGATATTCATTGTTTGTGGAACAAATGATATTCCAGACGCGACTCTATCTTGAGGAGATAAATTAGAAATATCTTTTTCATCAAGAAATACTTTTCCCTGACTAAGTTTTAACATGCCTAGCATTGCTTTCATGGCAGTGGATTTTCCTGCACCATTAGGTCCTACAATTACGGAGATTTCACCTTTATTAACTGAAATACTACAATCGTTTAAAATATTTTCTCCACCATATCCACCAACTAGATTTTGACTATAGAAGAAGTTACTCATACCGCACCACTTCTACCTAAATAAGCTGAGATTACTTCTTCATTTTTTTTAACATCCTCAATCTTGCCCTCAGTTAAAACTTTCCCTTCAGACATGACAATGACTTTACTGCAGAGTTTACTGATGAACTCAATATCGTGTTCAATCATACAAAATGTATAACCTTTTTCTTGATTCAGTTTTAAAATTACCTCAGCAATTTCATTGAGAAGAGTTCTATTAACACCTGCTCCAACTTCATCTAATAAAACAATTCTAGCATCTACCATCATTGTTCTTCCAAGTTCTAATAATTTTTTTTGGCCGCCAGATAAGTTGCCAGCAAGTTCATAACTTAGATGTGACAGATTTAAAAATTCAATAACTTCAAATGCTTTATCTTTTATTTTTTTTTCTTCTTCTTTTATTTTGTTTCGATTAATCCATGCATTCATTAATTTTTCACCAGATTGAAATCCAGGAACAACCATTAGATTTTCAAGTACAGTTAGTTTTGAGAATTCATGAGCAATTTGAAATGTTCTTAATATTCCCTCATAAAATAATTGATGTGATGGTATGCCAGTAATATCTTTATTTCTAAAATATATTGATCCACTTGAGGGCTCAATAGTTCCACAGATTACGTTAAATAATGTTGTTTTTCCTGCTCCATTTGGTCCAATCAAACCAGTAATTGAGCCTTGCTCAATTTCAAGTGAAACACTATCAACAGCACGGATGCCACCAAATTGTTTGCTAAGATTTTTTATTTCAAGCATCTTTAAAACAATACGCTAGTGATTACATTGGAGCAATTACTTATTATCATTTGATGTTTGATTTAAATAAAGAGCAAATAAAATAAGGCTTAAGGAAAGCAGTACATTTATTTCAATTGCTTCACCTAAGAAAATAGCTCCAGAGAAATAAGCTATCAAAGGAATAAGAAAATTAATTAATGATAAGAAAACAGGTCCTTTAGTTTCAATAATTTTAAAAAATAAAAGGTTTGCAATTGCTGTTGCAAATATACCTTGGATTGAAACAGATAATATCGCTTTAGAATTAAATTCATTAAGCCAAAAAGGTTCAAAGAATAATGCAAAAGGTAAGATCCATATAACACTCGCTATCGTTACTCCAGTAGCAAGAGAAATAAAATTTACTTCAGGAACAAGTTTAGTTAAAACTGCATTCAGGCCATAGCATGTGGCAGCTAACAAAACAATTAGCTGACTTATTATTTCAATTGAATTTCCTCTTCCTATTTGTGTAATAGTGTCAAAGCCAAATAGTATCAATATTCCACAAAATGCTATAATGAAACTAAGTACTTTCTTAAAATTTATAATTTCATTTTTTAAAATAATTGCACTTAGTGCTAGGGTAAGTAGGGGCATAGGAGACATTAATACTCCTGCTAAACCTGCATTAATGTATATTTCTGCAGAGGAAATTAATGAAAAAGGTATTGCCAGCCCAAAAGCCCCAAGAATAAAATAAAAAAGAATTAGTTTCGGCTTAAGAACTAGTTTTTGATTCTGCAGTTTCATAACTACATATAAAATTATTGACGCCATCAAAAGTCTTAAAAAAACATTTGTTATTGGACCAATCTCTTCAACTGCCAGTTTGATAAATAAAAAATTAACTCCCCAAATAGTTGCTAAGGAAAGTAAAAATATCCAGCTTGTAAAACTTGTTTGATTTATTTGTTTCATTTAAGTCGGAGGAGAGTATTATTGTATATCTCTAAAGTAAACGTATTAATATATGAGAACTATATTCATTTTTATTGCTTTATTATCGATGCTCACTAGCTGTGCCAGTAAGCCACCAGATAATCAGGAAAATATCTGTAAGATATTTAATGAAAAATCATCTTGGTATCGATTAGCCAATAAATCAGAAGAAAAATGGGGTGCTCCAATTCATGTTCAAATGTCAATCTTAAGGCAGGAGTCTTCCTTTCAGAATAGAGTAAAGCCAGAACGTGAAAAATTATTTGGAGTTATTCCTTGGAAACGTAAATCGAGTGCCTTAGGTTATACTCAAGCAATAGATGGAACATGGGACTGGTATAAAAAAGAAAATAATAAACCACTTGCTTCAAGGGTTAATTTTGCCGATGCTGTAGACTTTACAGGCTGGTATATAAATAAAACAACTTCAATAAATAAAATCACTAAAAGTGATACTTATAACCAATATCTAGCCTATCATGAAGGGCATGGCGGTTTTAAAAAAGGAACTTATAAGAGTAAAGAGTGGTTAATTGAGGTTGCTCGCAAAGTTAAGATACGAGCTGATCGATATGAGTCTCAATTAGCTGAATGTGAAAATGATTTTAATAAAAAATTTTTAGGTATTTTTTGAATGAAAAAAAATAAAAAATTAGTAGCTGTTACCATGGGAGATCCATCTGGAATTTCAACAGAGATTATTATTAAGTCATGGAAAAGAGCTGCTTATACTTTTTTTGTAATACATGATCCTGAATATATTTCTAAAGTTGCGAGTAAATTAAAACTTAAAGTTAATATTAAATTAATATCAAGTCCTGAGGAAGCTCATGGAGTTTTTAAAAAATCATTACCTGTACTGCCAATCAAAATTGAAAGTAATACAAGATTGGGTTATCCAAATCATAGTAACTCTAAACATATTTTTCGGTCAATTGATCTTGCAATTAAATTTGCAAAAGAAAAGAAAGTTTCAGGAATTGTAACCAATCCAATATCAAAAGAAATATTATCCAAATACAGAAAAAATTTTACTGGTCATACAGAATATTTAGCAAGATTAGATAAGAAAAAAAATTTTGGAATGATGCTATTAAATAATAAACTTAAAGTTGTTCCATTTACAACTCACATTCCCCTAAAAGATGTTTTTAAGCATATAAAGCAGAAACCACTTTTAGAGGCAGTAAAGTTATTAAATCAATCTTTGAAAGAAAACTTTGGTATAAAAAAACCAAAAATTGCTATTACGGGTCTTAATCCACATTCAGGTGATGGAGGCCTTTTAGGAAATGAAGAAAATAAAATCATATTGCCAGTAATAAAAAAGAGTTTGAAAAGTGGGATATTAATAATAGGACCACTGTCTGCCGACTCTGCTTTTCAAGATAAAAATCTAAAATTATTTGATGCTTTTCTGTGCATGTATCACGATCAAGCATTAATACCAGTGAAGACTATCGATTTTGATAATACAATTAATTATACACTTGGACTATCTTTTGTAAGAACAAGTCCAGACCATGGTACAGGATATGATATTGCTAATAAAGCTGTTGCAAGTGAAACAAGTTTAGTCACAGCGATAAATTATGCTGCTAAGATTTAATTTCTCTATTTTTCAATACTGAAAGTTTGAACGGCATCATTAAATGAGCCAAAAAGCTTTTTTGAAAAGTCATCAGTTGTAGAGGAAGTTTCTGGATGCCACTGAACACCAAAAAAATATCCATTATAATTTTTTAAACTTATTGCCTCGACCGTTTCATCTTTAGCCACCCCTTCAATTTCAAGTGAGTCTGCTAACCTATCAATTCCTTGAGTATGTAAAGAATTGACCTCAATAGAGTCATTGCCAGCTAATTGATGCATCTTTCCATCTTCAGTTAAATAAACTTCATGCTGCTTTCCAAATTGGATTTTTAGATCATCAGATTTAGGCGCACGATGATCCATTCTTCCTGGTACATCATGAATATCAGCATGCAAAGATCCTCCAAGAGCAACGTTAACTTCTTGGAAACCTCTACAAATACCTAGTAAAGGTATCTTTTTATAAAAAATATGTTCAATTAAAGGTAATACAGTTTTATCTCTATTCAGGTCTAATGGCTCAACAACTTTGTCTTTGTCATAAAACTCAGGATACACATTTGATAGGTTTCCTGTAAGAAGAATGCCATCAAATCTATTTAGAATTACTTTATAGTTTTCTGTATCAGCAGTGGCAGGTAAGATGACAGGAGTACAGTCAGTACTGTCAATCAATGCATTTACATAATTTGCCCCAGTTGCATGGTAAGTTCGTTGTACATCATCACGAGTAAAAACGTCTGCAAAAATAGCGACTAATGGTTTATTTTGCCTATACATATTTAGTTAAATATTATTTACGTTATCAATAATTAGCATATATTACTTTATGTATGGTCATCAACATTGAAAATAAAAATAGCAAAGTCAACGCTCAAAGCTCATGGCAAGATGTATTAGCGTTAAATGAGCAACTTTCTTCTGATGAGCAGATAACTCAATCTTCAGTAAGGGCTTTTTGTGAAGATAAGCTGATGCCAAGAATAATTAATGATAACCGCAATGAGCACTTTTCAAGGGAAATTCTTTATGAAATGGGTGAGCAAGGATTATTAGGATCTTACCTAAAGGGGTATGGTTGCGCAGGTGCAAATTATGTTAGTTACGGTTTGATAGCTAGAGAAATTGAGAGAGTTGATAGCGCTTATAGATCTTTAATGTCTGTTCAAACAAGTCTAGTAATGTTTCCAATTTTTCAATTTGGAACAGAAGCACAAAAAGAAAAATATTTGCCTAAACTGGCTTCAGGAGAATTTATTGGAAGCTTTGGACTAACAGAACCTGATGCTGGAAGTGATCCAAATGCAATGAAAACTAGAGCAAAAAAAGTAGCTAATGGCTATCAGATATCTGGAACAAAAACTTGGATAAGTAACTCTCCAGTTGCCGACGTCATGATTGTATGGGCAAAAGATGATGAAGGTATCATTCGAGGTTTCATTATCGAAAGAGATAGTAAGGGTTTAAGTACTCCTAAAATAGAGGGAAAGCTATCGCTTCGAGCTTCAACGACCGGACAGATTGTAATGGAAGATGTTTTTTGCAGTGAAGAACAAATTCTTCCAAATGCTTCAGGGCTTTCAGCTCCATTCGCATGTTTAAACTCTGCACGTTATGGTATCTCTTGGGGTGCTTTAGGTGCTGCAGAATTTTGTTTTGAAACTGCGCGACAATATTCACTAGATCGAATGATGTTTGGAAAACCAATTGCAGCTACTCAATTAGTCCAGTCAAAATTAGTTGAAATGCAAACTGAAATTGCCCTTGGTTTTCAAGCAGCTTTAAGAGTTGGAAGACTAATGGACAGTAATGAGTCTGACGCTAACATGGTCAGCTTAATTAAAAGGAACAATGTTTCAAAAAGTCTTGACGTTGCCCGTAATGCTAGAGATATTCTTGGCGGCAATGGGATTTCTGACGAGTATCATGTGATGCGCCACATGGTTAACCTTGAAACGGTAAAAACTTATGAGGGAACTCATGATGTCCATACTTTGATTATGGGTAGAAATTTAACAGGAATACAGGCATTTAAATAATATGGCATACTTAAATAGAACTACAAAGCAGTGGCAAGATATAGATACTGCACATCATCTTCATCCATTTACTGACTATAAGTCACTTGCAGAAGAAGGTAGTAATATAATTGTTAAAGCTGATGGCGCATACCTTACAAATACTGACGATAAACAGTTCTTGGATGCTATGTCTGGACTATGGTGTGTAAACGTTGGCTATGGCAGGAAAAGCTTGGCTGAAGTTGCCTATAAACAAATGCAAGAACTTCCTTACTACAATTCATTTTTCAAAACTGCTACAGCACCTTCTATCGAGCTTGCTCAGCAGCTAGCTGAAATTGCTCCTAACGATTTAAATCATGCATTTTTCTCATCTAGTGGTTCAGAAGCAAATGACACAGTCGTTCGAATGGTTAGAAGGTATTGGGATTTAAAAGGCCAGCCAACAAAAAAAACTTTTATCAGTAGAGAGTATGCTTATCACGGAAGCACAATGACGGGTGTAAGTTTAGGTGGCATGACGGCGATGCACGCTCAGGGTGGAATGATGCCAGGCTTTGATCATGTTATGCCACCATATTGGTATAAATATGGAGGAGATATGACTCCTGAAGAATTTGGAATATTTACTGCAAATAAAATAGAAGAAAAAATTAATGAGATTGGACCTGAAAATATTGCCGCATTTATTGGTGAGCCGATACAAGGTGCAGGAGGTGTTATAATTCCACCAGAATCATATTGGCCAAGAGTTCAAGAAATATGTAATCAATATGATATTTTACTAGTAGTCGATGAAGTTATATGTGGTTTTGGTAGAACAGGACAATGGTTTGGAAGTGATACATATAATATCAAGCCAGATATCATCACAATGGCAAAGGGTATTAGTTCAGGATACATACCTCTTTCAGGTATAATGGTTGGCAACAGAGTTACAGAAACATTAGTTGATGAAGGTGGAGAATTTTATCATGGGTACACATATTCTGGCCATCCAGTTGCTTGTGCAGTTGCAATTGAAAATTTGAAAATTATAAGAGAAGAAAACCTTATTGAAAGCTCGCAAAAGACTTCATTATATTTAGAAGAACGTATGAAAGAAATTGCTGATCATCCTTTGGTTGGTGAAGTTCGAATGAAAAGTTTTATTGGAGCTGTTGAGTTAGTTAAAGATAAAGATAAAAGAGAAATGTTTGAAGAAACAGGAGTTACAGGTGGTATTTGTCGAGACTACTGTATTCAACAAGGACTAATCATGAGAGCGGTGAGAGATGGAATGATATTTTGCCCTCCACTTATTTTTAACAATAATCATATTGATGAATTAGTCGAAAAATTGAAAAAAGCACTTGATCAGACACACGATCATATTTCTAAATCATAACTATAGAACTCGTTGTCTCTTATATATCCCAACGACTCATAAAGAGTTTGGCCGGGTAAATTTGTTTTATTAGTTGATAGCTCGATAGATCCAAAGTTATTTTGAGAAGCGTATTCTTTTGCAGCATTCATCAAAGACTCAGCAATACCCCTTCGTCGATATTCTTCCCTTACAAATAAATCATAAAGAACTATTTTTTTTCTTACATTCACAGAGTCAAAAGTAGGATATAATTGAGTAAAACCTAAACAAATACCATTTTCTTCTACGAAAAAAATTGTTGATTCGTTATTTTTTAGTCTTTCTGCAATATATTGTTGTGCAACAGAAATATCAGATACTTGATTATAAAAAATCCGATATAAGTCAAAAACTTCACCAATCATATTTGCATCATCTAAGGTTGCTATCTTTAAATTTATTTTCATTGTTACCTCCATATCGTTCGATAAATTGATATCATTAAAAAAATGAATGTGAATGATGTTATTGTATAGATGAATCCCATTGGACCAAAAGCATCCATTACTCTTCCTCCAACTAGTGGTCCAATTAATGAACCACACTCAAAGACCATAACAAGAATTGCTGTTGCCCCTGCAACCTGAGAGGCGCTGTAACGCTCACCTAACATGACTAATGAAATAGCAAACATACCAGTCGCGGCACCTCCCCACATAAAACAACTTAGGGCCATAATATAAAAATTATCTAAGAAGAATGCAAAAATTATTGGACAAATAAACGTAATTGAGACAGCAGTATTCATCATTAATCGCTTATTTAGTCGATCCAATAATACTCCGACAATTGGCTGGCAAACAACACCTCCAACTAACGTAATTGAGACAAACTGAAGTGCAATATCTTGAGAAAAACTACTCTTAACCATAAAGATTGGAAAAAACGAGACAAACATTACATCATCCAAGCCGCAAAGGACTGCAGCACCAAATATAGTGGGGGCAGCAATCATTGCTGCAAATACAGGAAGAGATTTCTTTTCAGGCAACTCAGGATCCTCAACATTTAGAGTAATAAGTGGAATGATTGCTAAGAAAGATAAGGAGGAGATAACAATAAATGGTAACCATCCTTCAATGCCTGTGAGTGATATAACCATTGGTCCAATTGCAAATCCAATTACGAAAACGGTATTGTAAATTGTTACAATTTTACCTCTGTTGCTGTCATCTGCCATCGAAAGCATCCAGGTATCAAAAGCATTCCATGCTAATGCTCCAGCAAAGCCAATTAAGAAACGAATAATAAACCATGCAGTTAAACTTTCAAAAATAGGAAATGTAAAATACATAATCACAGTAAATATCTGGGCAATTACTATTGACCGCGCTAGTCCTATTTTATGAATAATAATAGGAGTAATCCTAACAAATAAAATTACAGCTAATGGTTGTGCAATTACATTTAATCCAATTTCTGTATTTGAATACCCTCTAGATTCAAGAATGAGTGATAATAAAGGAATCAATGTTCCAAGCTTTATGCCAATTATTAGGGCACATAAGAAAAGAATAAGATAAGTTTTATATTGAGTACCTAAATATTTTTCAAATGTTAAATTCACTGAAACCGTGTTTCGTCAGGATAAATACTTTTAAAGTATTTTATTATTAGACTTTTACAAAATTCATTAGTGTAAACTTTTGGTTCAAATAAAATTCTCTGCCATAATCCATCAACCATTGAATGATATGTTTCACTAATTTCAACTGATGTTAAAGAAGTTTGATTAGTTAAGTGATTAATTTCATCAATTAATTTTTTAGTTTGGTTAAGATAAATTTCATCTTGATCCTGACAGACTGAACGATATGAGGGTCTAAATTTTACCTCACTATAAAAAGCTATCCAAACGGATATTTTATTTTGATTTGCAATTTTTTTACTAAAATCATTTTCACATATTCTAAGCAATCTATCAATTGGATCTAAATTCTCATCTTCGAATATTTTCTGCCATGATTTTTTATATTCATCTGACAGAAATTGAAGCGAGCTTAACAATAAATTTTCTTTAGATTTAAATCTAAAATTTGCATACCCCTGAGAAACCTCAGCTTTTTTTGCAACATGTGAAATAGTAGTGTCTGCAAGCCCTCTTTTAGCAATTGTCTCAATAGTTGCATCAATCAGTTTCTGATGATTAACAGATATCTCACTATTTTTATCATTTGTAGTCGGTTTCTGATTTGTATTTGTGCTCATAATATAGCTAGAAAGAATATACAAAGTTTACCATCAAAGATAGTTTTGTATTGAATAATCATTCAATATTGTTATCATACAATTTAATTTTTATAAGTTTTATGCCAAAAAATACACATGATATAATCGTTGTTGGAGCTGGTCATAATGGACTGACTGCTGCAAGTTATATGGCAAAAGCCGGCCTAGATGTTCTTGTCTTGGAAAAGAATGAATGGATTGGTGGAGCTGCAGTTAGTCGAGAGCTATACCCAGGCTGGAAATATTCAAATTGTTCATATGTTTGTAGTCTTCTAAGACCTGAAATTATGAGGGACCTGGAGCTTTATAAATATGGATTACAAATTATTCCATATGAGGGAAGTGCAACAATGATGAGAAATGGTGACTACTATGCTCATTATCATGATCATGACATGACAATCAATGCCATCAGGCGTCATTCACATAAAGATGCAGAAGCATATGAAAGATATAGTAGAGATGTATTAAGGCAATGTAAGATTATAAAGCCATTATTAAAAATGACTCCTCCAGATTTAACATCATTCAGTCCAAAAAATATTTTAGGAGCATTAGAATTTGCAAAACATTTTGCAGCAAAAGATGAACTTGGTGGTTTAGGAGAAAAAGAGATCTACGATACTATACGTTTTTATACAATGAGTATTAGAGATTACCTTGATGAATATTTTGAAAGTGAAATTACAAAAGCTCATTTAGCAGGAAGTGCAATTATTGGAACTGCACTTGGTCCATGTTCACCTGGTTCAGCATACGTTTTACTTCACCATTATATGGGTGAGGTCGATGGATCAGTCGGATCGTGGGGCTACTCTCGTGGAGGTATGGGATCTATTACAAAAGCAATGATGGGTTGTTTAAATGATCATGGCGGAGAAGTAAAGCCTAGTAGTGAAGTTGCAAATGTTATTGTTAAAAATGGAAGAGCCATTGGAGTTGCGACTACAAATGGTGATGAGTTTTATGCTAAAAAAATTATTTCTAATTTAGATGCAAAACGAACCTTTTTAAAAATTACTGAAGAAAAAAATCTTCCAGGAGAATTTGTTGAAAGAATTAAAAATTTTAAAATCAGAGGTTCTTCAGGAAAACTAAATATTGCTTTAGACGGTCTACCAGATTTTCCATGTATTCCAGAAGGAGATCCAGGTGGTGGTGGAGATATGCACTTTACTGAAACAATCGAAGAGATGGAAGGCGCATATGATGATTGGAAAAGAGGTCAATGGTCAAGAAACCCTTATGTAGATATGTGTATTCCATCAAAAAGTGATCCCACTATGGCTGCTCCTGGTAAACATTATATGTCTGTTTTCATTCAATATGTTCCATTTAATTTAGCGAATGGTGGTTGGAATGAAGAAAGAAAACAAGAGTTCGGAAGACATATCGTAGATTGTATCTCAGAGTTTTCTCCTAACTTTAAAGACTTAATTAATCATTATGAAGTTAGAACTCCAATGGATCTAGACAGTGAAGTAGGACTTACTGAAGGAAATATCTTTCAAGGAGAATTAACTATGGATCAGCTTATGTTCAATCGTCCTGTTCCTGGCTACGCACAATACCGTACACCTCTCAAAAATATGTATATATGTAGTTCCTCAACACATCCAGGTGGAGGAGTTATGGGTGCTCCTGGAGCAAACGCGGCACGCGAAGTTTTATTAGATATGAACATACCGCAAAAAGGAAATTACTATTAATGTCAGAAAAACAATATGATGCCATTATAATTGGTGGAGGTCATAATGGACTTATATGCGCGAGTATACTCTCAAAAAAAAATAAAAAAGTTTTAATTTGCGAGGCACGTGAAACATGTGGGGGCATGGCAAATCAAGAAATTATAAATTATGTACCCTCTATACCAAATAGTGTTAGCCAATCGATCGGTGGATTAAATCTTAAGTATAATTCAAAAGGAACCATAGCACTTTCAGAGTCAGGAAAGCATATTCGTCTTATTGGGAATCTGCACCTTGATCATGCAACGATTTCTAAATTCTCTACCCAAGATGCAGATCGATATCTTCAATTTCATGATAAGATGTCTCAATTTTCTAAAACACTTGGTAAATTCATGATGGATTCACCTCCACGAATTATGAACAATAGCCTTTCTGATTATGCAAAACTCTTAAAGCTTGGCTTAAATGTGAGAATGCTTGGTAAGAAAAAATTTAATGAATTTGCTAGGATGATAGGTCTTAATATTGCTGATGAACTTGAAGATAACTTTGAGAGCACTTTGCTTCAGGGACTTATAGCCCATGACTCTGTGTTGGGATCAAACCTTGGACCAAGGTCCCCTGGATCGTTAATTAATTTGTTATACAGAATGGCAATTCATGGCAACTCTCTTTTTGGTGGAATCTATGAAATGGATGGGGGCTCAGAGTCACTTATTTCTGCTCTTATAGAGAAATGCAAAAAAAGTAATGTAGAGATCAAAACATCAGCTTTTGTAAAAAATTGTATAGTCGAAGATGATAAGGCGATTGGTGTCGAGCTGCATAATGGTGAAAAGATTTTTGCAAAGACAGTAATTTCCAATACTGATCCAAGATCAACTTATTTCTCTCTACTTGGTGCACAAAATCTTGATACTGATGTAAAAAGAAGAATAAAACACCATCGTTCAAAAGGACGCGTTGCCAAGCTTACTCTCAAGTTAAATAAAATGCCTGAGTTTAATGATTGTGATGAGATTGATTTGAATAGTCGAATGGTAATATCACCTTCAATTGACTATATTGAGGAAAATTTTAATCCTAGTAAATTTGATAAGTTATCATCTGAACCAGTTCTTGAAATGTGTATGAAGAAAGATGAAGCAGGTGCGCCATTTTTAGATATTCAAGTTCAGTATGCCCCTTACAAAGCTCATGGCGGCTGGGAGAATATTAAAAACGATTATATAAACTCAATAATCAAAATTATTTCGAAATACTCTTCAAATATTGAGAGCTGTATCGACAGTAAAGCATTTATAACCCCAGATGACATAGAGCAGGATTACCATATTTCTGGAGGACATTGGCATCATGGAGAGATTCAAATTGATCAATTATTTATGTTGAGACCAATTCCTGGGGCAGCTCAGTACAAGACTCATTTAGATGGATTGTATATGTGTGGTGCCGGTACTCATCCAGGTGGCGGCATGCATGGTATTTCCGGAAAAAATGCTGCAAAAGTTGTTTTGGGAGATTTATAGATGAATACAGATTTAAGATTTTCAGCATTAAAGAGAACTCCATTTCATTCAAGAACCAGCCTAGCTTCGCGAACAAACAAATGGTACACATGGAATGGATTCACTGTTCCCACAGAATATTCCACACTTGAACTTGAATATACGGCTGCTCGAAATGGCACTTCTGTAATGGACCTAACTCCAATGGGTAAATATGAAATTACTGGAGACGATGCGCATTCATTTGTTGATTATTTAGTAACAAGAGATCTCTCTGAAATGAAAGATAATACTGTTGCTTACATTATATGGTGCAATGAAGATGGAAAAGTAATTGATGATGGAACTGTATTTAAATACTCATCCAAAAAATTTATGCTTTGTTGTGCTGTAAAAATTTACAATTGGTTAAATGACTCTGCTGAGGGATTTAATGTAAATATAGCAGATGTAACTGACACAATAGCAGCTCTTTCATTACAAGGACCTACATCATGCTCCACGTTAAAAAATTACGGTGCAAATGATTTAGAAAATCTTGCCCCTTTTGAAATGAAGGAATTTTCAATCAATGGGTATCAAGTCTTAATATCTCGTACAGGTTTTACTGGAGATTTGGGTTATGAGTTATGGACTGATCCTCAAAATGCTGAAACTGCATGGGACAGTATTTTTGAAGCTGGTAAACACCTTAAAATTAGACCTTTTGGAATGCATGCCTTAGAAATGACAAGAATCGAAGCAGGGTTTATTCAAACTAATACTGATTTCATGGCAGCTGAAGATGCGCTAAGACCAATCAGAATGAGATCACCATATGAGATTGGAATGGGATGGCTCGTACATTTTAAAAAGAAAAAATATTTTATTGGTAAAAAAGCACTCAAGTATGAAAAAGAAAACAGCACTACAGAAAGATGTTTAGTTGGATTGGATATTGACGGTGATAAGCCTGCCCATGGATCAGTTATCTATAATGCTAAAAAACAAGACATCGGTATTGTAACAGCAGCAATGTGGAGTCCAACAATGAAAAGAAATATTGCGTTAGCATCTTTAAAACGACCTTATGGAATTAAAATAAAAGAAAATATATTTGCAGAAATTTATCACCCTGAAGAAATTGAGTATCGTAAGATCTGGGCTAAGTGCAAGGTTGTAAAAAGACAATTTTATAGCCCTGAGAGAAGAAATAAAGTTCCAGCAGATCTATACGAATAGCCAAAAATCAAGACTTATTAGTCAATTCAATTATTGAACAGCTGTTCAATTTAGGCTATAATCAATTATGCCAAAATCAACACCTCAAATACCTTCTAAAGATTTAACAAATACACAAGATGACAGAATCTTACATCCTTGGCAGTATTTGGAATACAGGGGAGAGGAAGATCGAACTTTTATTGATAAATCAGATGGAATTTATCTTTTTGATAAGACGGGAAAAAAGCTCATTGATGGTCCAGGTGGAATGTGGAATGTTAATGTTGGACATGGTGTTAAAGAAATTGCTGATGCTGTTTATGAGCAAATTACAAAGATGCCATATGCAAGTCCATTTACTGAGTCCACTGAAATAGCAAACAACTACGCCTCTAGACTTGTAAAGTATGCCCCAGGAGATTTAAAGCGAATCTTTTTTACTTCAGGTGGTTCATCAGCAGTAGATTCCGCCTTGCGGTTTGTTATGTTCTATAACAATGTATGTGGACGTAGAGAAAAAAAGCAAATTATTTCAAGACATGATGGTTATCATGGAAGTACTTTTTTAGGTGCATCTTGTTCAGGTAAAGAGAGAGATAAAAATAATTTTGATTTTGCAAATAATCTTGTACACCATATATCTTCACCAAACCCTTTTAGAAAACCAGATGACTTAACTGATGAAGAGTTTTGTAATTTAAAAGTTCAAGAATTAGAGAATAAAATTTTAGAAATTGGAGCTGATAAGGTAGCGGCATTTATAGCTGAGCCTATTTTAGCATCTGGTGGAGTTATAGTTCCTCCAAAAGGATACCATAAGAAAACACATGCAGTTTGTAAAAAACATGATGTACTTTATATCTCTGATGAGATTGTTACTGGTTTTGGAAGACTAGGACATATATTTGCATCTGAAAATTACTTTGACTTTACACCAGACATAATACTTCTCGCTAAAGGAATTACTTCTGGATATGTCCCATGTGGTGCCGTCGTCATTTCTGAAAGGTTAATGTCTCAACTTGATAATAAAGAAAAAGTAATTTTTTCTAATGGATTTACAGACTCTGGTCACCCTGTGAGTATGGCGGCCGCTACTGCAACTTTAGATTATATGGAAAGAACAAATCTTTTGGATCATGTAAAAGAAGTTGGTCCATATTTTCAAAGCAAATTAAGAGAGTTAACTGATTTACCAATCGTTGGTGAAGTTAGAGGTGAGGGACTTATGGCAGCTGTAGAATGTGTTGGGAATAAAGATAAAAAAGATCCATTAAACTTATCTTATGAGATTGGCTCTAGAATAAATGAGCACTGTCAACAACTTGGGTTAATTGTAAGGCCTTTATTTAGTACATGTGTGATGTCTCCATCTTTAATCATTACTAAAGAACAGATCGATGATCTTGTAACTATCTTAAGAAAAGGGATAGAACTCGCAACAGATGATATTAAAAAAGAAGGTCTTTGGTCATCATCTTCAAACTAATGGATCTATTCAATCAATACAAAGAAAGCTATCAGGAAGGCAAAACACTTCCTCAAGATTTCTACACTGATGAAAATGTATTTAGTGATGAAATGAAGAGGATTTATTTCAAGCAATGGCTAATGGTTGATCATGTTAGTCGTATTAAAAATCCTGGTGATTATTTTGTTTTTGAGGCTGAAAAAGAATCAATAATCGTTATTCGAGGTAGAGATAATGAGATCAGAGCTTTTTATAATGTTTGTACTCATCGAGGCTCAAGAATCTGTCTTGACGAAGAGGGTTCAAAAAAACTTCTAGTTTGTCCTTATCATGCTTGGAGCTTTTCCGCTGAAGGAGATTTAAAGGCTGCACGTCATATGCCTGATGATTTTAAGTTGGAAGATTATGGACTTAGAAAATGTCACATTAAAATATACGAGGGATTAATTTTTATTAATCTTTCGATAGAAGATCCAATGGACTTTGATGAATTTATGTCTCCGTTAAAAGAGTTGGTCAATTTTCATGGTACTGGAAAATCCAAGATTGCTGCTCGAAAAAAATATCCAACAGATGCTAACTTCAAATTAGTCTTAGAAAATTTTCAAGAATGTTATCATTGTAGCAATGCGCACCCTGAGTTTAGTGCAGTTCACGAGAAAGATTGGGTATTCACTATGGGAGCAGGATTAGGTACTGCACCAGAAAAAGATACAGATAAATATTTAAAAAAGATTGTTCCATGGGTTGAAGAATGTAAAAAACAAGGAACTCCTTCCGAAACCTATTTGGAAACTGATGAAGGCTTGAGAAAAGGTCTGAACCGATACTTCGATCGAACTCCAATTGGTAATGGCCATTTATCTCAAACAAAAAGTGGGAAACCGGCATCAAAATTAATGGGAAAATTCAAAGACTTTGATGGGGGCTTATCCCAAGTAAGCTTTAATCCTTTTAGCTGTTGTTATTTTACAAATGACTTTGGCATTATGTTTGTGTTCAAACCTAATTCAATTCTAAAGTCAGAAGTAGAATTAATTTGGCTTGTAAATGAAGATGCTGAAGAGGGTAGAGATTATAATACTGATGATGTTACATATATTTGGGATGTTACAACTCAAGAAGATACAACAATAATTGAAAACAATCAGAAAGGTTTGTTGTCCCAATCATTTGCACCAGGAGTATTATCACAGAACGAGTCCGCTGTTACATATTTCTACAATTGGTATTTTACCAATATGCAATTGTCATAATTTTGGGCAATAATGTATAGCCGTCCAATAGTTAAAGATGATTTTAAAGTTCCAGAAGAATTAATAACTAAAAATTTTATATTAAAGCCGTTAACAACAAATTACTTAGATAGTGACTATGAAGCAGTCATGAAAAGTGAAAATCATTTGTATAAACTGATGGATGATAGTGAGTGGCCAAAAAAGATGACGTTAAAAGAAAATCTTGCTGATTTGGGGTGGCACGAAGTAGAATTTTCCCTGAGACATTCATTTGCTTACACAGTTCTTTCACCACATAATAAAGAAGAAGTAATTGGGTGTTGCTACATCTATCCATCTGACAATCCTGATTTTGAAGTACAAGCATACTATTGGATAAGGCAAGATCTTATTAGTAGCGGCTTAGAAACAGAATTAGGTAATGCCTTTAAAACATGGTTAGAAAAAAATTGGCCATTTAAGAAAATAGAATTTCCACGAAGAGACATATGATTAATTGGTATTTTAACAATAAGTGGTTATGATAATCTTAAATTATTCCTATGAAACAGTTATATAACAAAGCAATTTACGAATTTAACACTCCTATTAAAAGCTATTGGGAAGAAGTAAGTCATTTTGATCAGAGTCGTTTCCCTAAATTAGTTGGCGATCACTCATGTGATGTATGTGTCATTGGGGGAGGATTTACAGGAATTAGCACAGCTTATCACGCTGCAAAAAATTATGGAGGAGATGTTCGACTTCTTGAAGCTGGACACTTTGGATTTGCAAGTAGTGGAAGAAATGCAGGTTTTTGCTGCCTTCCAGCAACAAAATTATCAATTAGCCAATTAATAAAAAAATATGGAATGGATGAAACTAAAAAGTTTTTTGCATCTCAAATTGAAGGTGTGGATCTTTTATCATCATTAATAGCTGATAATAATATTGAATGTGAAAAAGTTGGCACTGGCAATCTTGATGTTGCTCACCATCCAGGTAGTAGCGAAGAATTAAAAGAGTGGGGCAATGATTTAAAAAATTATTTTGGGATTAATACTCGATGGATTCCCAAAGAAGAGTTTGATGAGACTGGCCATCAATCGACTGAGCAATTTGGTGCAGTATTCACAGAAGCTGGATTTGCGATAAATCCTATGGCATTTTTAAATGGATTTGCTAACGCTACAGTTGATGCAGGTGCAAAACTTCATGCTCACTCAAGAGTAAAAAAATGGGAACGAAACGGTAAACATAAACTTATTACTGAAGAAGGTTCATTGACGTGTGATAAAGTTGTTGTTGCAACAAATGGTTATACAGATGAATCTCTTCATCCGAGTTTTGCAAATAGAATGGTTCCAGTATTATCAAATATTATTGTTACAAGAGAGATGAGTGAGGACGAGTTTAAATTACAAAATTATAAAACTCTTAATCCAATCTGTAATTCAAGAGAGATATTATATTATTACAGAAGAATGCCTTCCAATAGAATGTTATTCGGAACTAGAGGTGATACGTTTGGAGATGAAAAAAGTGCTTTGAAAATGAGAAAATATATGACCAATCAATTCCGTGGTGTATTTCCAAATTGGAATGATATTGATATTGAGCATTATTGGAGAGGTACAGTCGTTATGACTAGAGATCTTGTTCCTGCATTTGGCAGTCTTGAGAATGACAAGTCAGTCTTCTTTTCATATGGTTATCAAGCGAACGGAAATAATACTACTGTGTATTGTGGAAAAAAATTAGCAGAAATGATTTATGAGTCAAATAGTGGTGAAACTAATATTTCAAAAGTATATCAAGGTCTCTCTCCAAAAATTCCATTTGGCTTTTTAAGACTATGGTATCTCAGAATTTACCTCTGGTATTCTAATTTTACAGATAAAAGCAAAAAAGAAATTTAAATTGCATCTGTTATTTTTATAACTTAGAATTTTCTTATGTTACAGTCGTGGCGAAAATTATATGCAAAAAGTGAGAATACACAGGCTTATTCTCTCTTATCGCCGGCGTTAATATTAGTTGCTGTAGCAATGCTAGTTCCAATGATGCTTATGTTGAGTTTTAGTTTTTTTACTCAAGTAAGTATGATGGAGATTGATTTTTCTTTTACATTTCAGAGATATATTGATTTTTTTCAAAAAAATTTATTAGTCACACTTCTAATTAAGTCAGTTAAAATATCATTTCTAGTAACTTTAATTACACTTATCACCGCATACCCAGTTTGTTATTACATCGCTTTTTATGTCAAAAAGAACAAAATGCTATGGCTTGTTCTATTAACTTTACCCTTCTGGACCTCTTATTTATTAAGAGTTTTTTCTTGGAAAATTATATTAGGGACGAAAGGAGTTATAAACTCTTCATTAATTAATGCTGGGCTGTTAAGCGAGCCACTTACGTTTCTAATGTATTCTGAAACTGCTGTTGTGATCACACTGACTCATGCATGGGCAGCATTTGCATTATTACCATTATATGTTTCCCTAGAAAAAATTGATTTTTCATTAATTGAAGCAGGAAGAGATCTAGGGCTATCTCGATTTGAAGTATTCTGGAAGATTACTTTTCCTCTTTCATTACCAGGAGTGATTGGTGCAATATTAATTATCTTTATTCCAACAGTTGGAGATTATGTTACACCAGCTTTACTTGGTGGGACGGATGGACGAATGTTATCTAATATGATCCAAGCTTACTTTGGTAAAGCAAATAATATCCCACTTGGTGCTGCATCAGCGACAATTATGTTAACGACCGTTGCTATCATAACAATCATTGTTTCGAATGTAACAAAAAGACTTACGCAGAGGTTATCTTAAAATGAACGAAAAAAATAACACATTACTTATTTATACCTTGATCTATTTTGCATTTTTGTATGTGCCTGTTTTATTTTTGCCTCTATTTAGTTTTAATGATGCAAATTATATGTCCTTTCCTCTTGCTGGGTTTACAACAGAACATTATGAAGAGATGTGGTCAAAAAGAAATCTACATAAAGCGTTGTGGGCTAGTATAAAAGTAGGAGTAGTCGCTAGTGTTGTAAGTACGATAATTGCACTTTTTGCGGCAAAGGCATTTGCTCGTTATAAATTTAGAGGGCAAAAGGTTTCTTATGGAGCTATCATGATGCCATTTTTGATTCCTGAAATTATCTTAGCTGTAGCTTTGCTTATAATCTGGATCAATCTTGGATTTAAATTAGGACTAGTTCCTGTAACAATTGGACACATATTGTTCTGCACACCTTTTGCAATGCTGATATTGATAGCAAGAATTGAGGGCTTTGATTTTTCTCTTGAAGAAGCTTCCAGAGATTTAGGTGAGAGTGCGTGGGGAACGTTTTATCGAGTGTCATTTCCATTATATTTACCAGGAATAGTTGCAGCTCTTCTTCTAAGCTTTATTATATCTTTTGATGAATTTATTCTTGCATTCTTTTTGACTGGAAGCGATGCAACATTGCCTATGTATATGTGGGGTCAGATGAGATTCGTTCAGAAATTGCCACATGTTCTGGCTTTGGGTGCGGTAATTTTAGTATTTACTACTTTTATTGTTTTGTTAGCATTCTGGTTAAGAAATCTTGGTC
>Ga0209036_1000102_pt1 | contig 32089 bp, 32 predicted proteins | sample MarorgKNORR_S2LV_3_FD_188222 | JGI IMG/M metagenome (GOLD analysis project Ga0209036, IMG submission 188222) | Marine microbial communities from the Southern Atlantic Ocean, analyzing organic carbon cycling - DCM_A/KNORR_S2/LV (SPAdes) (version 2) | ecosystem: Environmental > Aquatic > Marine >... | reverse complement strand
CGGTAATTTTAGAGATTAAAACGTAATTTAAATTTTTTATAAAAATAACGTGAAATAAAAATAGAAAATATAAATATGGGTAAAGACCCATAGATACTTAAATTATATTTTTGAGTAAAAAAATATGCTATTAAGACAATACCAAATCCGTATATTGCTCTAAATATAGAAAAGATAAGGAAAGATTGAAATATTTTGTTAGATAATATTTTATCTAAATTCATTATTAATTGAATCTGTATCTATTTTTTGCAAAAATTTTATATAGTTTATAGCTAAATCTTGCAGGAAATAATTTGAGCAATTTAACACTTTTATAAAAACTACCTAAATCATATATAGATTCTACGATTGCATCATTAGCGTAATATTTCTTATTATTTCTTTCATAAACTAACTCATCTTTTGTAATATCTTCTGACTCTAGATCTAATTGATTAGCTAAAATTAAATCAGTATTTCTATTTTTGAGAAACTCACCATAACCACTGCATAAATTACATTCAGAATCGATATATATTTTATTCAACTGGATCAAAACCTAAACTTAGTGAATTTACGCAATATCGAAGGCCTGTAGGCGTTGGCCCATCATTAAAAACATGCCCTAGATGAGAATCACAATTCTTACAATTTATTTCAATTCTTCTCATGCCGAAAGAATTGTCTTCTTTGCTAGTGACTGTATCCCCTATTGCATCATAAAAACTTGGCCAACCTGTTCCAGATTCAAACTTTGACTCTGATTCAAATAATTTATTATTACAAACAATGCACTTATAAATGCCTTCTCTTTTTTCATATAATAGTTTTCCAGAAAATGGAGGTTCAGTTCCACAATTTTGAGTAACTTCTATCTCCTCTTCTGATAAATGATTTTTATTAATGGGCATAGTTTTATTTTATATTATTTAGGGTTAAAGTAAATTTCAGAAACAGAGCTATCTACATCTTGTATTTCATTTATTAATTCTTTATTTAAATTTACTATTTCTTTATCCGTTAACTTATCTAAATAGTCAATTGAAATTAATGCTAAATAACTATTTGTTCCTATTGATACAATTTTTAGAGATGAAACATCAAGAACCTTTTGATTATTAGTTAGAATTTTTCTAATCTTTTCTTTGCTCTTTTGACTTATACTTTCACCAGTAATTAAATGCTTCATCTCATAGCCTAAAAATATACCAGAAACCATTAGAAGAAGACCGATAAGAATCGAACTAACAGCATCGTAAGTTGGATTGCCTGTAAAATTTGCTAATAAAGTACCAACTAAAGCAATAAAAAGACCCATGGTCGCTGCAAAATCTTCTACAACGATAGCTATAAGAGGTCCATCAGTTGATTCTTTTAATAACTTCATGATTGATTTCTTTTCGCTGCTGGTTTGTTGAAGCTGTTTAACTGCTTTGTACAAAACATATGATTCGAGAATAATAGATACTGTTAAAACAATTATTGATATATACAAATTCTTTAATTCATGTGGGTGAGAAAGTGCTTCTATTCCATGCTCTAGAGAAACCAATCCTCCAATAGTAAAAATTAAAACTGCAACAACTAGTGTCCAATAATATTCTTCTTTCCCTCTTCCTAAGGGATATATTTTTTTATTTGCTTTTTTTGATTGTTTCATTCCAAACCATAAAATAAATTGGTTTGCAGAATCAACATATGAATGAATGGCTTCAGAAAACATAGCACTTGAAGAAGTAATTACTGAAATAATTGTTTTAACTATAGCTATAAAAAAATTAACAGATAATGCTAAAAAAACGGTTTTAGATGATTGATTAGTAGCCATTCTCTTCAAACCAAGTAACTAGTTGCGGGTACCCGCCTATTCTTTTTTCTTCAATGTATATCTGTGGAACTGTGCTCACTCCCTCACCTACTTTTTTATAAAACTTTTGTCGTTCATTATCATCTGATAAATCTATTTCTGTATAAGTTAAGTCTACAGAATTTAGTAAGTTTTTTGCTCGGTCGCACCATATGCAATTATCTTTAGTGTAAATTTCTATTTTCAAAGATTTTCAGATCCTGTGTATATCTCATTAGTAGTTTGGGTAACTCTAATAAAGGTTGTGCTTTTTGGTAAATCTTTAAGTTTTTTAGCCCCTACATAAGAACAAGCTGACCTCATGCCACCAAGGATTGATTGTACTGTTTGGTCTATAGGTCCTTTGTATTTTAATCTTACTTTTTTTCCTTCTGGAGCTCTATGTAGAGCTAAGTCGCCATAATATGTTTGTTGAGCTTTAGTTGAAGACATACCATAAAAATCTTTGTACTGCTCACCATCTTCACCTGTAACAAGTTCACCTCCTGACTCTTCATGTCCTGCAAACATACCTCCTAACATTACAAAATCTGCTCCAGCACCAAAAGCCTTCGATACATCGCCTGGGTATTTACAACCTCCATCCGCTAAAACATGCCCTCCTAAGCCATGAGCAGCATCTGAGCATTCTGATATAGATGATAATTGTGGATAACCAACACCTGCAACGCTTCTAGTTGTACAGACAGAACCAGGACCAATTCCTATTTTGACTATATCTGCACCCGCAAGTATTAACGCTTCGGTCATTTCTCTAGTGGCGACATTGCCAGCAATAATAATTTTATCTTTATATGTTTCTCTGTATTTTTTTACAGCTTCAAGGAAATCTTCTCTATATCCGTTTGCAACATCGATACAAAGAAACTTAAGATCTTTACTGAGTTCAAATATTTGTTTACCTAAATCATAATCTTCTTGAGACTGTCCAACTGTTACTGATACATAGTTTGGGTCTAATGAGTCGATGTTGTCTTTCCAATCCTCTAAAGTATAAAATTTATGTATAGCAGTTAGCATCTTATGTTTTTGTAATGCTTTAGCGGTTTCAAAAGTACCGGTAGTATCCATATTGGCAGAAAAAATAGGAATTCCTTCCCAAGTATGTTTATTGTGTCTAAATTTAAATTCTCTTTCAAGTTTTACTTCAGAACGAGATATTAATGTACTTCTTTTAGGTCTAATCAACACATCATCAAATGTTAATTTTATTTCATCTTCAATTCTCATAATGTAGTTTTTCCCTTATCCTAAATAACAGAAATTATGATAGTTGAATTTCCGATATTTGGTGCTGGTATTATATATTTTCCTACAGAACTATCAGCATTAAGAGTTTTCGAACCAAGATATTTATTACTTATTGCTGATGCTATAAAACAAAGAAAAACATTCTGTGTAAGTAACAATCTTGGCGAAGAAGGCCAAGTAATATCAGAAGTTGAAATTATAGAACATAGAGATATTTCAAATGCTGAACAACTAGTTTTAGTAAAGTGTGTAAATTTATACAAAACTATAAATGTAGTAACTGATAAAGAATACCCCTTATGTAAAGCAGAAATAATAATTGATATTGGATTGCCTCCAACAACTGATCAGTTAGATAACCTTCAAATTAAAATTAAAGAAAGCTTATCTGAATTAATAGAAAAAGGATTAGATATAGATATACCAACTTTTGAAATTGATACTGAAAATAGAATTTTAAGTTTATGGGAGATTTGTTCTAAAATTCCTATGACAATGGACCTAAGAAACAAACTATTACTAAGTAACGACATAAGTTATAGATTTAATTTACTGGAAAACTACTTAGATGAAATAAAAGAAAGAACAACCTAGGTGTCTTTCCATTTCTTATAAAAACTATTAACTTTTTGGTTCATTGAATTCTCGTAGTTTATTAATTTATTACGAGTGAGTTCTACATCATAATTTTTTAATTCTTTCTTACTTACTTCACTTTCATACCATTTATCAAATAGTTCAACTGTTACTTCCGGATGAAATTGAATGCAGACTGTATTCTTTATTTTATAAATTTGTGGGAAATCTGTTTCAGCAATTAATTTTGCTTTTGATGGAATTTTAAAAGTATCTCTATGCCATGTAAAAACTTCAGTGTCTTGAAAATCAGAAAATATTTCTTCATTTCTGACAAAATTCAAATTTTTAAAACCAAATTCTATTTCATCAGAGAGATAAGCCTCTCCATCTAAAGAATCGGCTACAAGCTGCGACCCTAAACAAATTCCTAATATTTTAGTTCCATTATCAACTGATTTAGATAACCATTTATTTTCAGATAGTAAGTACTCATGTTTATCAGTATCATATGCGCCCATATGTCCACCTAAAATTATATAATCGTAAGAATTTGTCATCTCTTCCCATTTCAATTCCCATGCATTGAGAGATTTAATATTATTATTTTCAAGAGATCCTAAAGTTACATCAGGGTCATTGACAATCGCTATAGTTTCTTTATATTTCATTTGTTTGTGCGCGGAAGAGGACTCGAACCTCCACGGGTTTTATCCCACAGGATCCTTAATCCTGCGCGTCTACCAGTTCCGCCACCCGCGCTTTATCAGTCAAGAAACCAAAATAAAGATAATGTAGTTGCTGCAAACATTAAAGCAACCAAAGCAGTAATACGACTAAGATTTCTTTCGGCTAGCGTTTGGCCAATATTTCCAGAAGCACCAGCCCCACCTAACATATCAGATAAACCTCCACCTTTACCACTATTAAGCATTATTAAAGCAATGAGGGCTATGGATACAACAATATGAATCGATATAAGTATTGCAGTTGTAGATCCCATATTTAATTATCCTTTTCTATTTTTGATTGTTGTTCTATTTCTTTTTCTAACTCTTCTATTGTTTCTTGGTCACCAAGGTATCCAATCTTAGTTATTTTATCATTGTTAATATTAAAAGCGAGAGGTATTCCAGTAGGAATATTAACCTCAACTATTGAGTCATCTGAAATATTTTCAATAGTTTTCAACATAGCTCTAATACTATTTCCATGTGCAACAACAAGTACATTTTTATTTTCTGATAGCTCAATAATTTCATTTAAAGTTGATTCAACTCTTGCTACTACATCTTCTAGTGACTCCCCTAATGGTAAAGCAATATCAATATCTTCATAAGCTTCATCTTGTCCTGGGTCAAATTTTGAATCTTTTTCAATTAAAGGCGGCTTTGTTTTATACCCTCTCCTCCACTCGTGGACTTGCTTTTCACCATATTTTTTTGCAGTATCTATCTTGTCCAAACCTTGTAATGCTCCATAATGTCTTTCATTTAATTGCCATCTTTTAATAATGTTTATTTCATTAACAAGAGCTTGTTCATACTCATTTAATAAATGATTTGAAGTTTCTATTGATCTACTTAAGTAAGATGTAAAACAAATTTCAGGTTTAAAATTATTTTCTATTAGCGTTTTTCCAGCCTTAATAGCTTCTTGAATGCCTTTATCACTTAAGCCAACATCTACCCAACCGGTAAATTTATTTTCTAGATTCCATATACTTTGTCCGTGGCGTACAAAAACTAAATTCATAAATCTACTGAATTAATTATCGTTACAAATTTATCGACATCTAATGATGCTCCACCAACTAAAGCTCCATCAATAATTTTAGAATTTAATAATTCAGAAGAGTTATCAGGAGTAACACTCCCTCCATAAATAAAGCGGATACTGTCAGTGTCGTAAAAAGGTTTTTCAGAAATGTTTTCTTTTACTACAGACAAAACCTCAACAGCATCTACTACAGAAGCAACTTCTCCTGTTCCAATTGCCCAGATTGGTTCATAGGCAAAAACAAGATTTTCAACTTTGTCTTTTCTTAAACCTTTAACAGCTGAATTAATTTGATTTGTAATATGTTCTAAATATTTATTACTATTCCTTTGTTCTAATGTCTCTCCAAAACATACTATTGGTGTTATCCCTTCACTAACTAAGTTATGTACTTTTTGGTTTATTACTTCATCACTTTCATTAAGCTCTATTCTTCTTTCAGAATGTCCAACAATACAGTAATTTACATTTAGTTTATTTAATTGGTGACTTGAAACTTCTCCAGTATATGCTCCTCCAGAAAATTGAGATACATCTTGTGCGGATAGTTGAATATTTAATTTATCTGTATCAATAATTGTTTGAATGGAACGTAAAGATGTATGAGACGGAGAGACTACTATATCTATCTTTTCCTCTTTGCCTTCTTCTATCGTGTAATTAAGTTTTTGCAGAAGCTGAATTGCTTCTAGATGATCTAGGTTTAATTTCCAATTGCCTATTATTATTTTTTTCATTATTCCTCTAAATTATAAGTTGATTATAAATATTTACACCCGGTAGAGCTTTTCCTTCTAAATACTCGAGAGATGCTCCACCGCCTGTTGATACGTGGTTAAATTTATCTACATTAGAAAATCTATTAATTGCATTTACTGAATCTCCTCCACCCACTATTGAGTAAACTTCCATTTCAGCTATTGCATTCGTAATCTCCTTTGTACCATGGCTAAATTCATCAACTTCAAATACCCCCATTGGGCCATTCCAAAATATAGTTTTAGATTTTGATAATATTTCTTGAAAATTTTTTATTGTTTCCTTGCCTATATCAACACCGATATCATCATCGCTAAATTGAGATAAATCAATATTATTTCTTGCATGACTGTCAATTGCTTTAGTGACTCCAAAATCAACTGGTAAAGTTATTTTTTTACCATTAGCTGAATCTAGAATTTCTTTAGCTGATTCAATAAATTGATCCTCACATAGTGAATTACCTATATTGTGACCTAAAGCTTTTAAGAAAGTAAAACACATTCCTCCACCTATTAATAAGCTATTAACTCGAGGTAGAAGATTTTTTATAAGTGCTAGCTTATCTGAAACCTTTGCTCCTCCGAGTATTATCGTAAAATCCTGATTAGATTCATTTAAGACTTTATCTAATTCTTCGATTTCTTTAGACATTAAAGGCCCTTGAAATGAATTTAAGTGATTTCCAATCTTAACTATTGAAGCATGTTCTCTATGAGATGCCCCAAAAGCATCAAGAATATAAGTATCGAAGGGGCTTGATACACCTTTGGCAAATTTTTCATCATTCATTATTTCCCCTTCATTAAATCTAAGATTTTCTAATAAAAATATTCCCTTCTCTTTACTCTTTAAAATATTTTTAATGTCTTCGTCTAAATTATTATTTATAAATACAACATCTTGGTTTAATAGTTTGCTCATTTCATCTGAGATTGGCTTCAATGATAAAGAATCTTCTACTCCTTTAGGTCTTCCAAGGTGGCTTATAAAAGTAACGCTGCTTGAAATATTTTGCAGTTCTTCTATATACTCAATAGATTTTTTTATTCTAAAGTTATCTAAAACAGTTCCATTTCTAATTGGAACATTTAAATCAGACCTTATTAATACATTACCTAAATTTTTAGACGTCAACTTATGCTTCTTTCATATCCCTATGGATAATTACAGCATCCTTTCCGTCATTTTTAAGCCAATTTCCAATTTCTTCCGTCATGACAACGCTTCTATGCTTTCCTCCGGTACAACCGATTGCAATACCAACATATGACTTACCTTCGGATGTGAATCTTGGTAGTAAAAATTCAACAAGATCTTTAGCTTTATCAAGAAATATTTGTGCGTCCTCAAAAGATAAAACATAATTCCTTACCATAGGTGATTGTCCTGTAGATGAACGAAGTTCTTCTCTCCAATGTGGGTTGGGTAAAAATCTAACATCTAAAACTAAATCGGCATCTCTAGGTGAACCGTTTTTGAATCCAAATGAAGTTACTGAAATTTTTAAATCTTGATTAGTAGCTTCGCCTTGGAATCCCTCAATTATCCTTTTTCTTAAATCGTGAACATTCATATCTGTTGTATCAATAACTAAATCAGCTAACTCCCTGATAGGTTTTAATAAATCACGCTCCAACTTTACTGATTGTGATAATGATTCCTGGCCCATAGGGTGAGGACGTCTATTCTCTTCATATCTTTCAATTAATGTTTCCGTATCAGCATCAAGAAATATAATTCTTGTCAATACTCCAGATTGACTCAACCTATCAAGACTTTTATTTAATTCACCTTGAGCAAATCCATCTCTCGCATCAACTGTTAGAACTAATTGTCTATTAGATTCAGCTACATCATTAGAATCGACAACTGACTCAACTAAATCAGGAGGTAGGTTTTCAATAACATAATATCCTAAGTCTTCAAAAACATTTGAGCTAGCAGAACGGCCTGCACCGGACATGCCTACAAGTAATAAAACTTCTGGTCTTTTTGTTGACAATTAATCTCCTTCTATAACATTCTAATTAGCACTAGTTTTGATGGTAGAACTTTATTTAATGTTCGACTAAGTGCTTAATTCCTTTGCTCTTAAGCGTCTATTTTCTTGTAATGCGAATCTATGAGCTTCATCTCGTATATTTTGTAACAGAAATAAAGCCTCAGAATCTTTATTCAATAAATAAGGTTCTTTTCTATTTGGTAAAAATAATTCTTCTTCCTTTTTTGCTATAGCAACCAAATCAATATCGAGCTCAAAATGATCAATAACGCCTTTTACCGAAGACAGTTGACCTTTGCCTCCGTCAACTAATATCAAATCTGGTGTTTTTTTGAAACTTTTATCGTTCTCATTATTTTTATTTAATCTTTTTAACCTTCTAAAGAGGACTTCTTCCATTGATCTAAAATCATCTTGTCCCTCAAAGGATTTGATGTGAAATTTTCTATACATAGATGGTTTACAAATACCATCTTCCATTACAACCATCGAGCCTACTCTATATTTATCTCCTAAATTAGATATATCATATGCTTCAATTCTGTAAGGAATATTTTTTAAACTGAGATTATTTTTTAATTGCTCAAGCGATTGTGATCTAAATTCTAAATCAGTACGCCTTCTAAAATTGACGACTCTTCTAATTTCAATAGCATCAATAATTGCTGTATCCAATAAATCTTTTTTCCAACCTCTTTGTGGGGTTTTTACTTTTATCTTTTTTGACCATTTTTTTGATAACTCTTTTTCAATAACTTCTGAATAAGGAAAATTATGACTAACTAATATTTCCTCTGATGGTTCGTTTTCTGAGAAAACAGATAAAATTACTTGAGGCAAGTATTCATTATAATCTGAAGTATCAATAGGTTCTAAAGTTTTTTTTACTTCGCCAATAATTCTTCCATTCCTAATTAGTAAACAAGAAATAACAACATCTAAATTATCTATATCGACTCCTAAAACATCAACTGACTTTTTATTATCCACAAGTAAAGTTTGTGTAGTTCTGGCATTCTCTAAATGATTAATTAAATTTTTAGCTTGATTTGCTTTTTCATATTCTTGTTTCTGAGAATAATTTTTCATATCTATTTTTTTTTCATTTATGTATTTATCTGACTTGCCTGTATAAAAATCTTTTAGTTTTTTAGTAAGTTTTGTATATTCAACTTTTTCAATAGCTCCAATACATGGACCTGAACATTTCTCAATATCAAATAACAAACATGGTTTATTTAGTTTTTGATGCCTATTAAATACAGTGTTGGTACAGGTCCTAACTGGAAAAATATTTATCAAATGGTCAAGCGATCTTTTTGCAGAACCAACAAAGGGAAAAGGTCCAAAATTATTATTTTTGGAGTTAATTTTTCTTGATATATATGCACGCGGCCATTCTTCATTTGTAAGAGTTACATATGGGTATGATTTATCATCTTTAAACTGAACATTATATTTTGGTTTATATTCTTGTATGAATGAGTATTCTGCAAGCAAGGCATCTGCTTCGTTCTTAGCTACAACGAAGCTTACCTCATTTGCTTCAGAGATTAATCTTTTTATTTTCCATGAAGTTTGTTTTGCAAAATAAGAAGGTACTCTTTTTCTAAGATTTTTTGCCTTGCCTACATACAGAGGCTCTGCATAGTTGTCTTTAAATATATAAATTCCTGGTTCGTTAGGGATTTCTTTATTGGCTATCTTTTCCATTTATAAAACTAACTTTAAATGTTTCCCTGTTAATGACTCTTTATCTCTAACTACACTTTCTGGAGTGCCTTCTGTAATTATCTTCCCACCATTCTCGCCACCTTCTGGGCCAAGATCAATTATCCAGTCTGAATTCTTTATTACATCTAAATTGTGTTCAATTACAACTACCGTGTTTCCCTTGTCTACAAGCATATGTAATACTTCCATTAGTTTTTGAACATCTGCAAAATGCAATCCTGTGGTTGGTTCATCAAGAATGTACATCGTCTTACCTGTTGACCTTTTACTTAATTCTTTTGCTAGCTTTACCCTCTGGGCTTCACCACCTGATAATGTTGTCGCAGATTGACCTAAAGTAATATAGGATAAACCAACATCGTCAAGAGTTTTAATTATTCGATAAATTTTTGGTTGGTTTTCAAATATTTTTAGTGCATTTTCGACAGTTGAATTAAGTATCTCCGCAATACTATATCCTTTCCATTTTATGCTCAATGTCTCTGGGTTATATCTTGATCCATTGCAATCTTCACACATGACATATACATCAGGTAAAAAATACATCTCAACTTTTATTGTCCCATCGCCTTTACATGATTCACATCTTCCCCCGGGAACATTGAAAGAAAATCGACCTGGTTTATATCCGCGAATTTTTGATTCTTCTGTAAGAGAATATAGATTCCTTATCATATCGAATACTCCTGAATAAGTTGCAGGATTTGATCTTGGTGTACGACCTATAGGTGACTGATCTATTTCTATTAGTTTATCAATGTAATTTAATCCACTAATACTTTTGTGTATCCCAGGTGGATTCCAATTTTTTCTAGTAAATTCATTATGTATTGCTTTAGCTAATATTTCAGATACTAAAGTTGACTTCCCACTACCAGAAACTCCCGACACAGATATAAATTTACCAAGTGGAAATTCAGCAGTAATGTTTTTTAAATTGTTTTCTTTTGCTCCTCTAATAACTATTTTTCCTTCATTTCCATTTCTTCTAACCTTTGGATATGGAACTTTTAATTTTCCTGATAAATACCTGCCCGTAATTGACTTTTTATTTTTTGATATTACATTCCAATCACCGGCAGCAACAATATTTCCACCGTCTTCTCCAGCACCCCAACCTATATCTATTAGGTAATCAGAGCTTTTCATTGTTTCTTCATCGTGCTCAACAACTAATACTGTATTCCCTAAGTTTTTCAATCTTAATAATGTTTCTATTAATTTTTTATTGTCCGATTGATGTAGGCCAATTGACGGCTCATCTAATACGTATAACACCCCTGTCAGACCTGATCCTATTTGTGTAGCTAGCCTAATTCGTTGTGCCTCTCCTCCTGAAAGTGTGGCTGCACCTCTATTCAGCTGCAGGTAACCTAGTCCAACTTCATTTAGAAAACTCAATCTTTCTTTTATTTCTCTAATTATTGCTTCTGCTATTTCCTTTGAGTTCCCGGTAAGCTTTAAATTCTGTATCACTTCATAAGCTTTTTTTATAGAAAGTTTGTTAAATTCCCCAAGCGTTAAGGCTTTGACTTTTACATTTCTTGATCTTTCATTTAATCTTTCACCATCACAATCTCCACAATCAAGTTCTCTCATAAACTGCATGTAATAATCCCTTCTTTTGTCAGAACTTGTTTCTTCATATATTTTTTTAAACAATGGTATTACACCTGGAAACTCTCTTTTCCATGACCTTTTATTCCCAAATCTATTTGTATAATTTATCGGTGTTTTGATTCCATCAGTTCCATAGAGTAAAATTTCCTGATCATTTATTGATATTTCTTCATACGGAATATCCATCGGTATCTCAAAATATTCACATACACCGTGTATTTGAGCACGGAAGTATTTCCTAAAAGACATTTCTGGAAATACATTCTCTTTAATAGTTAAAGTTCTATCTTTTAAAAGTAAATTTTCATCTATCTCATAATTAACTCCTAATCCATTACAGAAGTCACAAGCGCCAAAAGGAGAATTAAATGAAAAATCTCTTGGCTCTAGCTCTCCATATGATGTTCCACATTCTTTACAACCTAAATTTTGACTAAAGCTTTTAATTTCATCATTAATCTTTATATCTACGATTCCGTCAGTGAGTTTAAGAGCTGCCTCTATTGATTGAGGTAATCTCCTTCCACCAGTTTTTTTAATTTTTACTCTATCAACAACAACAGAAATATCATGATTGAAATAACGGTCTAATCTTTTAGCTTCATCTAGCCTTATCAACTCCCCATCAATATAGGCCCTGCTGAAACCATCTTTAAGCAGATCTTTAAATAAGTTTTCAAATTCACCTTTACGAGATTTTACAACTGGTGCAAGTATTTCAATATTTATCTCACTACCTAAATTAAGAACCTGTTTTACAATAAAATCAACGGACTGTTTCTGTATTTTTGTTCCACAAATAGGACAAAAACTAATACCTATCCTTGCCCAGAGCAGTCTTAAGTAATCATGTACTTCAGTAACTGTTCCAACAGTAGACCGAGGACTTCTAGAAGAAGTTTTTTGATCTATTGCAATTGCAGGTGAAAGCCCTTCTATGCTTTCTACATTAGGTTTTTCCATTTGTCCTAAAAATTGACGGGCATATGCAGACAAGCTTTCAACATATCTTCGCTGCCCTTCTGCATATATTGTGTCAAAAGCAAGTGAAGATTTCCCTGAACCAGATAAACCAGTAATTACTACAAATTCATTTTTTGGGATATCAACTGATATATTTTTTAAATTATGTTCTTTTGCACCTTTAATTTTTAAATAATCTTTAGACATTAATTTGGTAACTCCATTATTTCTTTTTTTATTTCTTTTAGTTCATCTCTTAATCTAGCTGCTACTTCAAACTCTAGTAAATCAGCTGCTACATGCATTTCCTTCTCTATTTCTTTAGATATCTTATATAAATCTTCTTTAGAGGCATCTTTTAAATTAGTATTTAATCGTGAGCTAATATTTTCTTTAGATGGTCTATTTCTTTCAACTATTTCTAACAAATCTGTAATTTCTTTTTTTATAGTTTCTGGATTAATTCCATATTTTTTATTATGTAATTCTTGAATTTCTCTTCTTCTGTTAGTTTCATATACTGCTTTAGTTATTGAATCTGTCATTTTGTCGGCATACATTATGACATATCCTTCTTTGTTTCTAGCAGCTCTTCCGATAGTTTGAATTAAACTTGTTTCAGATCTCAAAAATCCTTCTTTATCTGCGTCCATTATTGCTACAAGTTGCACTTCTGGAAGATCCAACCCTTCTCTAAGTAAGTTAATTCCAACTAAGACATCAAATTCTCCTTTTCTTAAATCTCTTAAAATTTCTATTCTTTCTAAAGTGTCAATGTCAGAATGTAAATATCTCGTTTTAACCCCAGTTTTTAATAAATAATCACTTAAAGATTCGCTCATTTTTTTAGTTAATGTTGTTACTAAAACACGGTTGCCATTTTTTACTACAGAGTTAATCTCAACTAATAAATCTTCAATTTGGTTATTAGTGGGTTTTATAACCACAGATGGATCTAATAATCCAGTAGGTCTAATTATTTGTTCTACAAATTCTTTTGAGTTTTCGTTTTCCCATTTACCAGGTGTTGCTGAAACTAATATAGTTTTAGAAACTTTGTTTTCCCATTCTTCAAACTTTAGTGGCCTATTATCTAAAGCTGCTGGTAGTCTGAATCCATAATCAACTAAAGTAGTCTTTCTTGATTTATCTCCTTCATATTGTCCTCTAATTTGAGGAATAGCAATATGGCTTTCATCAACAACCATTAGAAACTCTTCAGGGAAAAAATCTATTAGCGTATGTGGTGCTTCACCAGGTTTTCTTCCATCAAAATATCTTGAATAATTCTCAATTCCTGAACAAACACCAAGTTCTCTGAGCATTTCAAGATCAAACATTGTTCTTTGTTTAATCCTTTGAGCCTCAAGAAGTTTATTATTCTTTTCAAATTCTTTTATTTGATTATTCATATCTAACTCTATTTTTTCAAGAGCATGTTTTATAGTGTCATCAGAAGACACGTAATGTGAAGCTGGTAATATTGCTAACTCATTTAACTTTTCAAGTATTTCACCTGTAACTGGATCTATTCTTAATATGCTCTCGACTTCATCACCAAAAAATTCTATGCGATATATTGTCTCTTCGTAAACTGGAAAAATATCTAATGTATCTCCCTTTAATCTAAAAGAACCTCTTGATACCACTAAATCATTTCTAATATATTGTTGTTTAATTAATTTTGTAAGTAATGTATCTAAATCAAATTCTTTATTTTTAATTATTGGGATGATTTTATTTCTATATTCTTGAGGAGAGCCTAAACCATAAATACAAGAGACTGATGATACAACAATCACATCATCTCTCATTAATAATGCGCTTGTTGCTGAATGCCTCAACCTATCTATCTCTTCATTTATATTTGCATCTTTCTCTATAAAAGTATCGCTTCTAGGCACATAAGCTTCTGGTTGATAATAGTCATAATAAGATACAAAATATTCAACCCTATTCTTGGGAAAAAATTGTTTAAATTCATTCGCTAGTTGAGCAGCTAGAGCTTTGTTAGGAGCTAAAACAAGAGACGGAAGTTGTAGCTCTTCAATCAGCCAAGCAATGGTTGCTGATTTACCAGAACCAGTTATACCCATAAGAGTTTGAAAATCAAAACCTTTATTAAGACCTTCTCTTAATTTTTCTATTGCCTTTGGTTGGTCTCCTTCAGGTTTGAAATCAGAAACAACTTCAAATCTACTCATTAATAAATCCGTTTATATAATTTTTAATATCTATTTCAAGTTGATCTAAATCATTGTTAATTATTAGGGTTCCAATAGAATGCCACCATTCATCAGTTGGTTGGGATTTAATTCTATTTTTTATATCATTAATTTCCATACCTCTATCTATTAGTCTTTTAATTCTTTCTTCTTTAGATGCCCAAATTACAACAGTATGAAAATCTTTATGTAAATTTTTAGGAGCAGATACCTCAATGAATGTCATATCATCATTTTTTTTGATAATGTCGTTTAACTTAATTAATACTTTTGGATGTAAAAAATTTTCTAATATTTCCAACTTACTCTTGTCGCTAAATACTATATCTGCAATATTCTCTCTTGAAACACCACCATTTATTAACGAAGAAGGAAAATTTTTAGAAAGAAAATCTTTTGATTCCTCACTTAATAATATATCTCCAGATACAACGTCTAAATCAACAGTGTTATATCCTAAACTATTAATTATTGATAAGACTTTAGATTTACCACTACCAATAGGTCCAGTAATTACTACTACTTTTTTATCCATAGATATAAGAATAAGTAGTTATTAAATTTAAATCTAATCCGTATTGCCTATCCCACGATCTTTAAGCTCTTGGAGGATATTATCTAATGATTCGTCTACACCTTCTACTTTTTGACGTGTAGATTTTTCATCATCTGAATCTGACTTTTTATCTGATTGAGAGGAATGCGTTTTAGGTTCATTTTTTTCTTCTTCAACTTCTTTCCATTCTGGATCTGCTTGTTTTATAGAAAGGTTGACACGCCTTTTGGGAATATCTAATTCAATAATTTTAACTTTTACTTTTTGACCAATTGCTAATGCCAATTCAGGTGAATCTACCTTATCAATGGAAATTTCAGATATATGAACGAGACCTTCTACACCTTTTCCAATAGTTACAAAGGAACCAAATGGAACAACTTTTGTAACTTCACCATCTACAATGTCCCCATCATTAAAACTTAATTCAAAATCTAACCAAGGGTCTTCAGTTACTTGTTTTATTGAGAGTGATATCCTTTCTTTGTCATTATCAATTTCTAAAACTTTAACTGTTGCTTTATCTCCAACTTTTACTATCTCATTAGGATTCTCTACATGCCTCCAAGAAAGTTCGGAGACATGAACGAGGCCATCCATTCCACCAATGTCTACAAAAGCTCCAAAATTTACAATTGATGAAACTTTTCCTTCTTTTATGTCTCCAACTTCTAAGTCTTCAAGAAATCCTTGTCGTTCTTCAGACTGTTCTTCTTCTAGATGTGCTTTTCTTGAAAGTACAATATTATTTCTTTGTCTATCAAGTTCAAGAATTTTTGCTTCTATCTCTTCACCAATATAAGAAGTTAATTCTTTTACTCGCCTTACATCAATTAGTGAGGCTGGTAAAAATCCTCTAACACCTATGTCTACTATCAAGCCACCTTTTACTGACTCAATTACTGTTCCCTTAATTGAAGTCTTTTCATCAGCAACTTTTTGAATATCTCCCCATGCTTTTTCATATAAAGCTCTTTTAACAGACAATAATAATCTGCCTTCATCATCTTCCTTATCCAAAACTAAGGCTTTAATTTTTTCACCTTCTTTAACAATTTCGTTAGGATTTATAGATTTCCTTACTGTTAATTCTCTTGAGGGAATAACTCCTTCAGACTTATATCCAACATCTACGAATATTTCGTTTCTATCAATTCTTACCACGGTGCCTTCAATGACATCTCCCGTGTTAAAAGTAACGATAGTTTTTTCTAAAAGATCTGGAAAATCTTCAGGCTTAGCATCATCTGGAATCTCAACGACATTTGAAGAATTAGATTTCTCATCTAAATTATCTGTCATAATATGTAATTTTTTCCAATCATAGTATTGCGACTTTTAGAATAACATATCTAGGATATTTACAAACTAATTATTAAAATTAGCTAAATTTTTATTTTGTTTTATATCAACATATAAAGGAACGTCTAAAACAGTGGCATTTTCCATTTCTTTTTGTACTAATTTAGCAGTTTTACTTGCAATGTCATCAGGGGTTTGAATAATTATCTCATCATGAATTTGTAAAATTATGTCAGTAGAGTTTAGTTTTTTAATTTTATCTTCTAATTTAATCATAGAAATTTTCATGATATCTGAGGCTGTACCTTGAATAGGGGCATTCATTGCAATTCTTTTTCCCATAGCTTTTAATTGGAAATTAGAAGAAGCTAACTCTCTAATGAATCTTTTTCTTCCATATAATGTTTCAGTAAAAGTAGAGCTTTCTGCATTTTTTACAATAGAATCTAAATAGCCTTTAATTTTTGGAAATTGATTAAAATATGAATCAATTAATTCAGTAGCCTCTTTTTTTGGTATATCTAAACTTTTAGATAAACCAAAAGACTCCATTCCGTAAATTAAACCAAAATTTACTTCTTTAGCTTTTCTCCTCATATCTTTTGAAACGGAATCTATATCCATATTAAAAATTCGAGCAGCAGTTTCAGAGTGTATATCTGCATCTCTATTTTTTAACATGCTGATCATATTTTTATCTTTGCTTAAGTGAGCAAGTACTCTTAATTCTATTTGTGAGTAGTCAGCAATAATAAATGAGTGATTAGTGTCAGCTATAAAAAACTCTCTAATTTTTTGACCTATCGGTGTTTTATTAGGAATATTTTGTAAATTTGGTTTTTCAGATGAAAGCCTTCCTGTCGTTGTTCCAAAAAGGTTGTAAGAAGTATGAATTCTATTTTTAACAATTTCATTTTTTAATCCTTCTATATAAGTTGATCTAAGTTTTTCGTACTCTCTATATTTAAGAATAAATTTTGGAAGTTCGTAAGATTTAGATAATTCTTCTAAAACTGAAGCATCTGTTGAAGGTGCTCCTTTAGGGGTCTTTTTAATTATTGGATATTCCATATCAACATATAAGATTTCAGATAATTGTTTAGGTGAGTTTAAATTGAAATCCTTATTGGTTATCTTTTTTATTTCTTTATCAAGTAAATCTAACTCATTATTAATTTCTTTAGATAATGTCTCTATTTTAGTTTTAGATACCTTTACTCCTTTTTTACTCATTGAATCTAATATTGATAAAAGAGGGAAATCTAAATCTTCATAAATTTTATAAAGTTTTTTTTCATTTTTAAATGTTTGTACTTCTTTAGATATAAATAAAAAATGTTTTTGGAAAAATATAAGATAATCAAATATTTCAGATTTATTAGTTAAGCCTGCTGTCCTATCCAGATGTTTTGAGATACTTAATAAATTATCAGGCCTAATGCTTGGATCTCTCAAGAAAAGAACACAATCATATGCATCAAATTTTAAATTATTAATTCCTTCCTCGTTATTGTTTATAAGTTTTTGTGTATTCAAAGATATAAAGTAATCTAAATTTGATAATTTACCTATGTATTTTCCGTAGTTATTTGAATTTATAAAATATAATTGATCTTCGAAATTAATCATCAACTGTGGACCTGTCAAATTTTCAGTAATTATTAAAACGTCATTTTCATCATTATCATCATTTTCTTTTTCTTGAGAGTTTGATGATTTAATATATTTATTTAATTCGAGTTTCTTAACTTTATCTTGAGAAGCTTCTAAAACTTCATCGGAATAATATGCTGTGTCTTTTAATTGTACTTTCGGTATTTCTATTTTTAAGTCTGTTCTAATAGTTGCCAAATCTTTGCTCGTTTTTAACATTTCTTTATTTTCTTGAAATGAATTTTTTATTTTTGGTGTTAAATCATTTAAATTTTTATAGATTCCCTCTATTGTTTTATATTTTTTCAATAATGATGTTGCAGTTTTTTCTCCGACCCCAGCTAATCCAGGTATGTTATCTGATGGATCTCCTTTTAGTGCTAAGTATTCAATATATTGATCTGTTTTAAATCCATATTTATTAAGAAAAAACTTTTCATCTACTATGTCTATTTCCGATATTCCTCTTTTTGTATAAAGTATCTTTGTATTTTTCGATATTAACTGGAAAGTGTCTCTATCTCCTGTAACGATCATTACTTCTTGACCTTTATCATTATATTTTTTTGCTAAAGACCCAAGTACGTCATCAGCTTCGTAACCTACTTCCGAGACCTGAGGGATATTAAATGAATCTAATAAATCGTGTAAAAGAGGTATCTGCACCTTAAAATTATCAGGTGCTGGAGATCTATTTGATTTATATTCTTTATATATATCGTTTCTAAAAGTTTTTCCAGGCAAATCCCATGTAACAATCATTTGTTCTGATTTATATTCATTTATTACTTTGTTAATCATTGAGAGAAATCCATGAATAAGATTGGTAGGGGTTCCGTCAGATGTCATTAAACTCTCTGGCAAAGCATAAAAAGCTCTAAAAGCAACACTAAATCCATCAATAAGAATAATCATTAAACCATTGTAAACTTAAAAAATAAATTCTCTCATTTTTGGATATATCAAATATAATCTTTAAGTAAGCCCGGATGGCGGAATTGGCAGACGCGCTGGATTCAAAATCCAGTATCTTCGGATGTGGGGGTTCGACTCCCCCTCCGGGTACTTTTTTTTGATTAGGTTTAAATACTGATTAAGTTAATAATGAAGTAGTGAATAATATATCAAAAATTGGTTTTATAATATTTATTGTTTTTGTGAGTGGAATAATAATTTACTCAATTACTACTACTGAAAGATTTGGTGAAAGTTATATAGATCAATTACGCATAGCTGATGCCGATAAAACTCTTGATACTTTCAGTGACGAAACCGTTATTGAAATTGGAAAATCAGTATGTAATGAAGCAATTAATTGGATAGATGAAGAAACATCATTATTTTTGATTCAAAACATCCTCCTTCGAAATGGAATAGAAGTAAAAAAGGAAAACAGAATAATTCCAATTATAAGATTTCAGTCTATTTATGAATTATGTCCCGAGAACATAAATCTTTTAGAAGATTTATTTGGAAAAAATGAATAGACAAATATTAGAGAGGTTGCCTCAATTATTGTTTGGTTTGTTTTTATGTGGGTTTGGACTTGCTTTTACTATTGAGGCTAAATTGGGATTAAACTCATGGGATGTTTTTCATGATGGTTTTAGTCAATTGATAAATGTAAAGATCGGATTCGCTGGAGTCATTACAGGCTTTATTTTGCTTCTTGGGTGGATACCTTTAAAACAAATGCCTTTCATTGGAACAATAATTAATATACTGACAATCGGCAATGTAATTGATTTGACTATGTACTTCTTGCCAACTCCTGATTTATTTTGGCTTAGACATTTGTATCTATATTTTGGTACTGTTGTTTTTGCTATGGGTGTAGGAATATACATAGGTTCTGGTCTTGGTCCAGGTCCAAGAGATGGAATTATGACAGGTATTTCAAAAATGGGACCAAGCATTAGAGCTACAAGAATAGCGATCGACTTTACAGCATTCATGATTGGAGTTCTACTTGGTGGTTCCTACGGATATGGAACGGTGGTTATGGTTTTAACAGTAGGACCAATTGTACAGTTTGCTTTAGAAAGATATGATAAGGGAGCAATTTTTAGCTTGTAATTAAATTAAATTTTAATAAATTCTTGAACACCAGCATCGTTAGTTATCAATTTCCGTCTGGGTCTTCCTCTAAAATTAACTCTTGATACAGGCTCTTGACCTAGGAAGCATCCTTTTTCAAAATTAAGAAATGTTAGAAGCCATTTAGTTTCATTGGGTAATAGTCCATTTTGTATTGTTTCTGTTGTTGGTAGTTCGGTGTTTAAAGTTATCTCATTCCAAGTATGCAAATCTTTTCCAGGAAAGCTTTTTTCAAATCCTGATTCAAATGTATCTGGATTAATTTTTAAATAAACATCTATATCTTTTATCTCTATTTCACATTTAATTCTTATTTTGTATTTTTCAAAAGTTTCTTTTATTTTTAATAATTCATCTTTATTTTGATATATATTTACAACTTGACCATTTTTTTCAGTTAAGAACCAATAATTTATCTTTCCATCAGGGAAAAGTAAAAAAGATGGGGTTATTTTTCCTTCAACGAATTCATTAGAGATCAGTGAATCTAGAAATGATACTGCGTCTTCTCCTTCAAAAGTTAGGACTTTATCTAGTTTTAAGTATTGCATTCTTATATTGTACTTAACCAATCAAGTTTTAAATAAATAAATAAGTCTTGGAATATTGATGCAAGTAGATACATCCTGTCAGAGAATATTAACAAGCCAATAAAAATTAGGATACTTCCAGATATTTTATTTGAATATTGTTGAAATTTAATAATAAACCTTCCTTTAAGGTTAACTTTTGAAGAAAGTAAAGGCATTGATATGAATGGAATGGCTAGTCCTAATGAATAAACAGACAATAAAAGTATGCCCTCACTTACTGTTTGTTTATTTGAAGATAAAGTAAGAAGTGCTCCTAAAACTGGTCCTATACATGGGGTAAATCCAAAAGCAAAGGTTAAACCTAGAATAAAGTTTTTAAAACTTTTAAATCGATTTAAATCGACATAGTTTGCACTGTAAAAATATTTTTGATTCAAATTTGGAAAGAAAAGTATTAGACCAAAAATAATTATTATCACCCCACTTAACATCGATAAAGACTGAGAGTTTCGAGAAAAGAAAGACCCGATGTTAGTAGCTATTGCTGCTAAAGAAATAAAAACTAATGTAAATCCAAAAGTAAATTGTATTGAACCAATCAAACGTATACGAGTATTCTTTTCTACCTCCGAAAATATAGCAAGATAACCGGGCACTAAAGGAAGAACACAAGGAGAGAAAAAAGAAAGGGCCCCAAATATAAATGCTATTGATAAATTTACATCCATGTTATTTAATCCCCTTACGCCCATATTTACTACAAATAGGGCATATATCTTTTTTATGTGATATAGCTGGACAATATTCACGCCCAAAATATATCATTTGTAAATGTAGTTTATTCCAAGATTCTTCAGGAAATAAACGTTTTAAATCTTTTTCAGTTCTTTCTACACTTTTCCTTGTAGATAATGCCCATCTCCATGCTAATCGATGAATGTGTGTATCAACCGGAAATGCAGGGACTCCAAATGCTTGACTCATTACGACTGAAGCTGTTTTGTGACCTACTCCTGGTAATTCTTCTAGTTGTTCAAAATTCTTAGGAACAACTGAATCATATTTATTTACTAGTATTTTTGATAGTCCCACTATTGCTTTTGATTTTTGAGGTGACAATCCACAAGGTTTAACAATTTCGCGAACTTTCTTTATATTTTGTTTAGCCATTTCTTTTGGATTGTTGGCTAATTTAAATAAATATGGTGTCACTTCATTTACTTTTTTATCTGTGCAACGGGCAGATAGTAAAACAGCTATTAAAAGAGTGAAAGGATCTTTATGGTTCAATGGAACTGGTGGATTTGGATATTTCTTATCTAAGATTTTTTGAATCTCTTTTACCTTAACTTGTTTTTTCATATAATTATTTTATACAATATATTAATGTTCACTTATTCAGATGTTTAAGAATAAAAAACTTATAGCAGTTAACGCTTTGGTCCTTGCAGCTTTATTGTTTGGATCAACTTTTATTATTGTAAAAAACTTGCTGGATGACTTATCTCCTACAACTGTTGTATTTCTTAGATATTTAATTGCATCTATTTTATTTCTTATTTCTGGTGGAATTCCAACAAAAGAATATTTAAAACCAGGATTATTAATGGGACTGTTTCTTTGGATTGGATATATTACTCAAACACAAGGATTACTAACTACATCCACAATAAATTCTGGTATTGTTACTGGATTTTATATTGTGCTAACTCCAATATTTTCAAAATTTATCAATAAAACAACAATAGAAAGAAAAAACTATATCGGATCTACATTTGGATTTCTTGGAATATTCTTAATTGCAATAAATAGCATAGACCAACTTTTTGGTAATCTCTTCACTTTAATTTGTGCATCGGGTTACGCCCTGCACATAGTAATGGTTGAAAGATATATTCAAGGAAAAAATATTTCACAACTTATGTTTATTCAATCTTTGGTAGGTGGAATACTTTGTATCCCTTTTTTGAACATTAATCAAATTGCAGAAAGTATAGATTTCATATATCCAATATTATTTTTGGGTATTCTTGTTAATTTCTGTGCTTTTTATCTCCAGTTATTTGGTCAAAAGTTTATAAATGCCTCAACTGCATCTTTATTGTTTGGACTAGAGGGAGTGTTTGCTTTATTAATTGGAGTATTTTATGTTGAAGAAGTTCTCAACTTAACTAATTGGATTGGTGTTTTTGTTGTTCTTTCATCTATATATTATGTAATTAAAGAATAGAGCTGTTTTCTTCAAGACTATTCAAATATTTCATTATTAAACGTAATAAGAAGACTAAAAAGAAAAAGGCCCCAATTAGAAAGATTAACAATCTTGGACCTTCACTTATTGGAATAGAGCAAGTAACTATATTGTCACATAAGCCGAATCCATCACCGCCATTTGCTAGGTCGTAAACAATTATTAATGGATATCCAAGTATTAAAACTAAAGATACAAGTATAAAAAAAACTATCGCTCTTAATAAAAACATATTTTTTTTATTTTAATATAGTTACATAAATGAAAGTTAAATTAATAAGTTATTCAAAACCTACTGAAGAGGTTAGTGATGAAGGTATCTCAGATGCACAAGAATTGGTGGCATTTTGTGCACGTGTATCAAACCCATCTAATCAATTAAACACAGAAACAAGTGAAAAGTTAATAACTTATCTTATTAAAAATGCCCATTGGTCTCCTCTGGAAATGGTAAGCGCTTGTTTAGAGATTGAAACAACTAGAGACATTGCAAGACAAATGTTAAGACATAGGTCATTCAGTTTCCAAGAATTTAGTCAAAGGTATGCAAATCCAGTCGAAGATTTAGAATTCGTCACAAGAGAAGCAAGAATGCAAGATCCAAAAAATAGACAAAATTCTATTGATACTGATAATTCAGAAATTGTAAACGAGTGGACATCTAAACAAAATGAAGTAATTGATGCTGCAACCAATGCATATAATTGGGCTATTGATTCTGGAATAGCTAAAGAACAGGCAAGATCTGTTTTGCCCGAGGGCAACACAGTTAGCAGGTTGTATATGAATGGAACTTTAAGAAGTTGGATACACTACATTGAGCTTAGAGCAGGAAATGGTACTCAAAAAGAACACATGGAAATTGCAAAAGCTTGTGCAGAGGTTATACATAATATTTTTCCAATGGGAGAAAATTTAAATTAAGAATCTAGCTTATATTTAAACACTAAATAACCATCGATAATTTCATATTCGGAATCAGAAATTATCATATAATCTTGATAGTCCTCTTCAGCTTGTTTTATAAAAGCTAATCTCTCATCTCCTCCAACAGGTGGCATAGATCTATTTTTTACAGCTTCTGCTCTTTTCTTAAATCTATTTTGAAAATCGCTTATATTAAATGTCATAATTAAATATTAATTAATTTGAAAGTAATGTATTTATTTCGTTTCTTAATTCAGTAGTTTTCTTAATTTTTATAGATTTTAATTCTAATAATTTTGGCACTTCGCCTTCTGAGCTGACCTCTAACTCAACTTTAGAATTTCCTGGATGCTTCTGCAGAAGCTCTTTAAGAAGAATTAAATTATTTTTATCGAGTATATCTTCTGAAACAGAGATCCTTAATGGACTAGTGTCTTGGTCCAGTATCATTTTTGATGGCTCTACCGCTTCAATGTCTCTAGCTCTTATAATATTCTCAGACCCCCCAACATAAGTACCAGTAACTTTAATATAAGGCTCCCCATCTAAATTTGAATTATATTTATCTACTAATTTGTTAAACAATAGAACTCCCACTGATCCTGTAATTTCCTGAATGTCAAATTGAATCCAGGGGTTCCCTCTTCTAGAAACTCTTTTCTGAACATTGGATACTAAGCCAGCAATAACGACGTTGACCTCTTCCTCCTCTGAGTAATCTAGTAATTCAACTACAGAATGTGAAGAATCAGACCTAAGAACTTCCCCGTACCCTTCGAGAGGGTCCTCACTAACAAAAAAACCAAGCATTTCTCTTTCTCTATCTAGTAATTCCTTTTTATCCCATTCAACATTTTGAATTTTTGTTTTATTTTCACTATCGTCAAGTTCAAATAAAGAACCTTGCGAGCTTTGTCCATTTTTTTTCAAATCTTTTGCATCTTCAATTAAGTCAGTTATTGATTCAAAAACCCCTTTACGTGGAAATCCAAATCTGTCGAAAGCGCCTCCCTGAACCATAGCTTCTATACCTCTTTTATTTAAAGATCTAGAATCAATGCGAGATAAAAATTCTTCTATTGTTTCAAATGGACCATTTCCTCTTTCATTAATTATTTTTTCAGCTGTAATATCGCCAACATTTCTTATTGCAGAGATGCCAAAAACTATTTCATTATTACTCACTGAAAAATCTTCGAGGCTTTCATTAATATCTGGTGTAGAAACTTTAACACCTAAGTCTCGAGCCTCGGAAAGAAAAATAGCAGTTCTGTCTTTATCTCTTTTTACTGCAGTTAAACATGCTGCTATATACTCAGCTGGATGATTAGCTTTCAAATATGCAGTTTGATAAGCAAGAAGAGCATATGGAACTGAGTGACTTTTATTAAATCCATATCCAGCAAAATATGCTATCTGATCAAAAAGCTCTATTGCAAATTGTTCAGAGTAACCATTTTTTGTAGCTCCTATTGTAAATTTTTCCCTTTGTTTTTCCATAACTTTTGGTATTTTCTTACCCATTGCTTTTCTTAATTCATCTGCTTCTTCTAATTCAAATCCAGATATTTTCTGAGCAATCTGCATAACTTGTTCTTGATACAAAATTACTCCGTATGTTTCGGAAAGTATTTCTTCAAGATCTTTATGCAAATATTCAATATCTTTTCTTCCTGTAGCGCGATCAGTAAACTCATTGTGCATTCCAGCACCAAGAGGTCCAGGTCTTATAAGAGCAACTAACGCAACAATATCTTCAAAAGTATTTGTTTTTAAACTTCTTGAAGTCGACTGAGCTACCCTACTCTCTAATTGGAATACACCTGTCATTTTTCCATCAGCAAGTAATTCAAAAGTTTTTTTATCATCTAAAGGTATATTGTCAATGTCTAACTTCTCATCACCAATCAGTTCTAAAGTTCTATCAATTACAGATAAATTTCTTAGACCTAGAAAATCCATTTTTAAAAGACCCAGTTGTTCAACTGTGTGCATTTCAAATTGAGTTACTAATTCAGCTTCTTTTCCTTTTTGTTGAACTGGCAAAAAATTAGTAATTGTATCTGGAGAAATAACAACAGCTGCTGCATGAATACCATCTTGTCTTCTTAGACCTTCTAATCCAAGTGCTATATTTATGATTTCTTTTACTTCTTCATCTTTTTTATATTGCTCTCTTAATTCTGAGGATGCTGAGTAAAACTCTTTACTATATCCACTCTTATTATCTTCATCTAGTTTTAAGCATTCAGATATTGTTGCGGTATTGCCAAGTATCATTGGAGGCATTAACTTTGCAACCTTATCACCAGAAGAAAATGAGAGTCCTAAAACTCTAGCTGCATCTCTTATTGCTTGTTTGGCTTTTATAGTTGCAAATGTAATTATGTGTGCAACTTTATCTTCGCCGTATTTTTTTATTACATATTCTATAACATCGTTTCTATATCTTTCATCAAAGTCCATATCTATATCTGGTAATTCTTTTCTACCTTTATTTAAGAAACGCTCAAATAGTAATCCATACTTTAAGGGCTCAATACCAGTAATTCCAAGACAGTATGCAACGATTGATCCTGCTGCGGAACCTCTTCCAGCACCTGTTCTTATATCATTTTCCTTAGCGTAGTTCATTAAGTCACCAACTATTAAAAAATAAGATGCAAAACCCATAGAATTTATTACTTCTAGTTCGTAATCTATGCGCTCTTTGATTTCTTTAGAAAGATCTGAGTAAACTTCTTTTGCACCTTCATATACTTTTTCATTTAAGTATTCTTCAATTGTTTTATTTTTTTCAGGTACGGGAAAGTCAGGGAGATAATACTTTGGAGAACTAAAATTATATTCTATTCTTTCAGCAATCTCTACAGTGTTGTCGCAAGCTTTTGGAAATTTTTCTTCTGGAAACAATTTTCTCATTTCTTCAGATGATTTAACATAATAACCTGAGCCATCAAATTTAAATCTCGTATTGTCGTCTAATGTTGCATTTGTTTGAACACATAGCAGTGCATCATGAGCAGAAGCATCATCTTGATTTACATAATGTGAATCATTAGTAGCAACTAAAGGAGCCCCTATCTCCTCAGATATTTTAAGTAAATCAGGTAAAATTATTTTTTGTTGTGCAATTCCATGATTGTGTAATTCAATATAAAAGTTGTTTTCGCCAAAAATTGATTGATAAAATCTAGCTTTTTCTAATGCTTTTGAAAAGCTTCTCTCTCCTTCTTGATTGCCCTCCTCAACTGAGCCATCAGGTGCTAAAAATTGTGAAATTTCTCCTCCAAGGCATCCTGATAAAGCAATGATTCCTTCACTATGGTCTTTTAATAATTCATAATCAACTCTTGGTTTGTAGTAGTAACCTTCTGTAAACGCTTTGCTAGCCATTTTTACTAGATTCCAATAACCAACTGTATTTTCAGCTAAAAGGGTTAAATGATACCTTTTATTATTTTCACGATCAGGCCTATCAAATCTTGAATCATTAATAACATAAGCCTCATATCCAATTATTGGAATTAATTTTTTCTTTAAAGCTGAATGATAGAATTCTAAAGCACCATAAAGATTCCCATGGTCGGTAATAGCTGCGCCAGGCTGATTAAGCTCTTTAACTCTATCAAGATAATCATTAATCTTAGCTGCCCCATCTAACATCGAATACTCAGTGTGGGCGTGTAAATGTACAAAGGATTTACTCATAGATTTATTGTAAATGTTTTTTAATAAATTTACACTTCCAGAACTTTATTAAAAAATTCTGGAGGTGGAGATTCAAAGGAAAATTCCTCATTAAATAATTTAAAATTCAAATTATTAGAATGTAAACAAATAGCATTAGGTGGAATGTGTTTATTCAATTCGGCTCCATATAAAGTATCATTAACTACAGGGGTATTTAAATATTCCATCTGAGCTCTAATTTGATGATTTCGACCTGTTATAAGATTTATACTAATTAGCGAATATCCACTGTTCTTTTTGATGACTTCATACTCAGAGATAGATAATCTTCCATTCTTTCCTATAGATCTTTTTGATCTGTTTGATTCTGATCTTTTTATTGGCAATTCTATTTTTCCGCTTTCTGATGAAAGATTACCTTGTACTATCGCTAAATACTTTTTATTTACTTTTCTATCTTTGAATTCATTTTTCAAAAATGTATATGTTTCATGATTTATTGCACATACTATAAGACCAGACGTTACTCTATCCAACCTATGTACTATGCCTTCTCTGTATTCTTCTCCCCAATCTTTTATATTTGGAACTACTTCAAGCAGAAAATCCCTCAAAGTTTTTTCATTAGATTTACTGTTTGGGTGAGTTAACAAACCATTGGGTTTATTAAAAACTATAATGTTTTGATTTTGAAATTTTATTTCTGGATTATTTATTTTTTAACTCCGAAAGTATCAACATACATATACCTATTGTGATATACGAATCAGCAAAATTAAAGCTAGGAATAAACAAAAGCTCTATAAAATCTGTAACTTTACCATCATTAAAAGTAATTAAATTGTATCCTCTTTCGCCTAAATTCCCAATTGCCCCCCCTAGAATCAAAGCTAGAGAATAAAATTCCATTGTATTGTTTTCCAAATTATTAAATTGTGTAAGCAACCAAAAGAAAACAATCAATGAAAGTACGAAAGTAATGTTTGTTTGTTCACTAAAAAGTCCGAATGCGATTCCAGTATTGTATGTTAAATCTATTGTAAGGAAATTTTCAATTATTACTGTTTCTTGGATATTGTTAAGTCGAACGTAATATTTTACATAATTATCAAGAAGAGCTAAAAAAATGGAAATTACTAAAGGTTTGTAAAGTTTATTAAGATTCAAGTAATTCTGCACACTCTTTGCGTAAGGTTGCCCAAGGGAGAGCCTCAAGCCTAGCTACTGGAATAGCTTCACCACAATTTTCACAATTTCCGTACTTTTTCTTCTTTATTAAAACTAGGGCGTGTTCAATCTGGTTTAATAGGTGTTTAGTATTTTCGTCTAAAGTTAACTCTTTTTCTAATTCAAACGCCATGGAACCACCATCTGCAGATGTTGGATCAGGACTTCTCTCAGCTGATGCTTCAGAAATTCTAATATTTTCTCTTTCCTTTTGATGTTGCTCTAACATTGTTAAAAGCTGTTCACGTTCAGCTAACAGTCTTTTTTCAAACTTTTTTATAGTATTTGGTGCAAGTTTTCTAGCCATAATTTTTTTATTAATTAATGTATATTACTAAATTTCTTATTAAAACAAATAATTAATAAAAATAATTTATTTGTTAAGTTAAACAGTGCTTTTCTTGATAAAGTATTTAAAATCTTAGAGATATGTTCAAAAGAGTAGATAATAATATTCATTTAGCAAATAATGAAGAGAAAATATCTAAGTATTGGGATGAAATCAATGCGTTCGAAAACTCAGTAAATAACAGAAAAGACTCAAAAATATTTAGATTTTATGATGGCCCTCCATTTCCAACAGGAAGTCCTCATTATGGAAACTTGTTAGCAGGAGTTATCAAAGACATTGTTCCAAGATACTGGACTATGAGGGGATTCTATGTAGAAAGAAGATTCGGTTGGGATGTGCATGGCCTACCTATTGAAATGGAAGTGCAAAAAGAGCTAGGCTTAGAAGACCCTCAACAAATAGATGATTATGGAATTGCTAAATTTAATGAAGCATGCAGATCTCAAGTTCAAACAAATACTGAAAACTGGGAAAGAGTAACTAGAAAAATAGGAAGATGGGTTGATTTTGAAAACGATTATAAAACTATGGATATTGATTTTATGGAAAGTGTTTGGTGGGTATTTAAAGAACTCTGGGAAAATGAACTAATTTACAAGGATTATAAAGTTTTACCTTACTCATGGGCTGCTGCCACCCCTCTTTCAAATTTTGAAGCAAATATGGATTATAGAGATGTTGAGGACCCTTCTATTTTCTTTACTTTAAGAGCAAGAAAAGATCATAATAAAATCAAAAAAGATGATGAATTTTTAGTTTGGACGACTACCCCATGGTGCATACCTGGCAATCTTGCTATTGCTGTTGGAGAGAAAATTAAATACTCCAGAATTTTATTGAATAATACGAACTATTGGATAGCTAGTGAAAGGTTGAATGAACTGAACGATCATGATTATCAAATTATTGATGAGTCAATTGGTTCAGATTTAATTGGAGGAGAATATATTCCTGCATACGATGAATTTGAAAATGAATATTTAAATGGAGCATTCAGAATTATACATAGTGATGACACAAACACAGATTCTGGCTCTGGTTTAGTTTCTCAAGCACCTGCATATGGAGAAAGTGATTTTTATGCTTTAAAAAATGGAGGGATAAATGCAATTGTTGATCCTGTAACACTTTCTGGAAAATTTGATTCAAGTGTAAAAGGTTTGGAAAATAAATACGTTAAAGATGCTGATGCAATAATCATAAAACAATTAGATGAAAGAAAATTATTATTTAGTCAAACTACAGAAATGCATTCTTACCCATTTTGCTGGAGAACTGGAGAGCCATTAATTTATAAAGCTATACCAACTTGGTTTGTGAGTGTTGAGAAAATTAGACAAAGAATGGTTGAGCTTAATAATGAAACACACTGGGTTCCGGGCTTCATAGGAGAAAAAAGATTTTCTAACTGGCTAGCAAATGCAAGGGATTGGGCAATAAGTAGAAACAGGTACTGGGGAAGTTGTATCCCAATATGGATAAATAAAGAAGACCCTGAAGATCTACTGTGTATAGGCTCAATAGAAGAGCTTGAAAAATTAAGCGGAGAAAATATTACCGATTTACATAAGCACTTTCTTGATGACGTTGAAATAACTATAGATGGTAAAACATATATAAGAACACCAGAAGTGCTAGATTGTTGGTTTGAATCAGGTTCTATGCCTTATGGGCAACAGCATTATCCTTTCGAAAACAAAGATTTATTCATGGAAGGTTTTCCTGCTGATTTCATAGCAGAGGGCTTGGACCAAACAAGAGGCTGGTTTTATACACTCACTGTTCTTTCAGTTGCTTTATTTGATTCTGTAGCTTTTAAAAATTGTATAACTACTGGAATGATTCTTGCTGAAGATGGCAGGAAAATGAGCAAAAGCTTAAAAAATTATCCTGATCCTGAAGAATTATTAAATACTTATGGAGGAGATAGTTTAAGAGCTTATCTAATAAATTCACCCGTTGTAAGAGGAGAACCATTAAAATTTTCAGAAGATGGTGTAAAACTAGTAACCCGAAACGTTATCTTACCTTTATGGAATAGTTATTCATTTTTTTCTAACTATGCAAATGCTGATGACATTTCATTAGAAGAACTTAATTCAGCATCACCAGTTAGTGAAAGACCCTTAATGGATCAATGGATTATTTCATCTCTTCAATCACTAATAAAGACAGTTAATGAAAAGATGGAAAATTACTATCTTTATGAGGTAATCCCCCCTCTTATGAATTTTATAGATGAACTAACAAATTGGTATGTACGTTCTAATAGAAAAAGATTTTGGAAAGAAAAAGGGAAAGATGATTTGGATAAAATAAACGCCTTTAAAACACTTCATGAAGTTTTATTTGATTTCTCAAAAACAATGGCTCCTGTATTGCCATTTATCTGCGAAGAAATTTATCAAGGTTTAACAAATGAAAGCAATAAAAGCATACACTTTGAAAATTATCCTGATGCTGATGAAAATTTAATAAATACAAACTTAGAAAATGAAATGCTATTAGCTAAAAATATTATAAAATCTGTAAGAAACATAAGATTAAATGTAGAAATTCCAAATAAACAACCGTTAAGAAATTTAACAATAATTACAAAGGATACAGATAAGATTAATGATATTTCAAACGTCAAAGATATTATTCTTAATGAGCTAAACATCAAAGAACTTACATTTGACAATAATTTTGAAAACTGGGTTAAATATGAATGTAAGCCAAATTATTCAAATCTAGG
>Ga0209036_1000100_pt1 | contig 32311 bp, 21 predicted proteins | sample MarorgKNORR_S2LV_3_FD_188222 | JGI IMG/M metagenome (GOLD analysis project Ga0209036, IMG submission 188222) | Marine microbial communities from the Southern Atlantic Ocean, analyzing organic carbon cycling - DCM_A/KNORR_S2/LV (SPAdes) (version 2) | ecosystem: Environmental > Aquatic > Marine >... | reverse complement strand
CGGCGACGTTGAAAAGACACCAGCAGCCCCTTTCGCTCTGCTACAAAACAAACACGGCGCCACGATCTTTGCGGTCGTGATCGCAACCGCCATGGCCGCCATTCCACCAGGCGGTGCGGAATGGAACTGGGCCAACGCCGGCAAAGGCGGACTCATTCTTTGGCCCCTCTTCGGTGCGACCAACCAACTACTGGCTGGGTTGTCGTTCATGGTGATCGCTTTTTACCTTTGGCGACGAAGCCGCGCGATTTGGTTCATTATCATCCCAATGATATTCATGCTAATCATGCCGATGTGGGCGATGACCCATCAGCTATTATTCGCCCCCGGCTGGCTGGTGACTGATGATCCCGACTGGCTGCTCGGCGGTATCGGCTTGGCCACCATCGCGCTGGAAATCTGGATGATCGTGGAGGCAGTCAAACTCTTTCCAAAGGCCAAGGGCATCCTGGAGGAGAACGCCCTCGACCGGCAGACAGCGTGAATACTTTGCAATCCATCGGCATCTTTGGCGGGTCGTTTGACCCGGTGCACAACGGGCACGTGCTGGTGGCTCGGGCAGCACTGGAGGAACTGTCGCTCGATCGATTGTTCATCGTCCCCGCCGCACGATCACCGTTCAAGCCGGAGCAACAACCGGCCGCCGCCGATGTCCGGCTGCGGCTCCTGCGGCTGGCGTTCGCAGGTGAAAACCGGTGCGAACTCGACAAGCAGGAACTGGATCGCGACGGCGTCTCGTACTCCATCGACACCTTGGACGAATACACGAACCGCTATCCCGAGGCCAAGCTGCACTATCTCATCGGTGCCGACCACGTCCCCACCCTTCCACAGTGGCGCGAGGCCAAGCGCTTGGCCAAGCTGGCCAGGTTTGTCGTTGTACCCCGGCCGGGACAGGAAGTCGCCGAGTTCCCCGAACCGTTTGGCGGCCAAGCGCTGCAAGGTTGGCCATTCGAGGTTTCCTCCTCCACCATCCGCCAACGCCTCGCGCTTGGCCAAGCGATCGACGGCCTCGTCCCACCCGTCGTCGCAGAGTCACTGAAACATTCCAATCCCTACCTGTAATCTGTAATAAAAATGAAATTTATTCATATTGCCTCACTCCTCGCCGCTTGCCTGATTGGGCCACCGGCAGACGGACTGGCCGCGGACTGGCCGCAATATCTGGGGCCGAATCGCAATGCGGTCTATCCCGGGAAGGCACTCACTCAGGCTTGGCCGGAGGATGGCCCAAAGGTCATTTGGCGGAAAACGAAAATCGGCGAGGCGTTGTGCGGTGTCGTCGTTTCAGGGAAAAAATCCATCCTGTTTCATGAGATATCGGGGCAGGATGTGATCGAGTGTTTGAACGCGAATACCGGCGAAACGATTTGGACAAACCGTTACCCGACGAGCTACGTCGACAGCTTTGGCTCGGGCGCCGGGCCGCGGGCGACCCCGGCAATTGTGGACGACAGGGTCTACACCATGAGCGCACAGGGCTTCGTGGTTTGTACCGACATGGCCAATGGCAAAACGGTCTGGAAGGTGGACACGCAAAAGACCTATCGCGCACCGGACGGCTTTTTTGGGATGGCATGCTCGCCGTTGATCGAGGGGAACGCAGTGCTGCTGAACATCGGTGGCACGGGCGGCGCGGGGATCGTGGCGCTCGACAAAACCAACGGCAAGCTGCTCTGGAAATCACTCGACGACGAAGCCAGTTACTCCTCGCCGGTGATCTCCACGCTGCAAGGCAAACGGCGCGCGGTGTTCTTCACGCGCACCGGATTGGCCCTGGTGAACCCGGCCGATGGGGCCGTCGATTATCAACACCGTTGGCGTGCACGGATTCATGCCTCGGTGAATGCCGCCGCCCCATTGGTCGTGGCGAACCGGGTTTATCTCACATCCAGCTACAACACCGGGGCGCTGGTGTTGGACGCCACGCCAAGCGGCTACAGGGAGGTGTGGTCCAACGACACGAGTCTCTCGAGCCAGTACGCGAGCGTGATGCACAAGGATGGTTTTCTCTACGGCACACACGGGCGGGCAGACGTCCCGCCGGAGCCGGCACTGCGCTGTGTCGAGCTGGCCACCGGCAGGGTGCGCTGGAGTGAAAACCGGTTCGGCGACTGCCAGATGATCCTGTGCGGTGACCGGCTGGTGGCGTTGATGGAAAGTGGGGAGCTGGTGCTTGGGCAGGTCAGCCCGGAGGGTTGGCGGGAGATCAGCCGCGCACAGGTGGTTGGCTCCAACACCCGAAACCAACCCGCACTGGCCAACGGACAGCTGTACGTTCGTAACAAAAACCAGCTTGTCTGCCTCGAGGTGCCGTAACCCGTTCAGCCAATCAATCGGCCAACTTTTTCCGCTCCTCTCTTAGCTCCGTAGAAGTTTTGCCGCCCCGTTTGCGGATGAAATCCGCCGTCTCCTCCGTCTCGCGCTTGGCTGCGTAGTCTAACGGCGTCGCCCCGGAATCGTCCAACTGATTGACATCCACGCCGGCGTCCAGATGTTGCTGGATCGCCTGAAGATCTCCCCGCTTGGCGGCGGTGTGAATGGACAGTTCCGCGCCGGTCTTGCCGCCATTCGTCCGAAGCAACTCGACGACCTCCTCCGCGTTAGCTTCGATGGCGTAATCCAGCGGCGACTCTTCTTCCGGCGTCAATGCGTTCACATCCGCCTCGTGAGCCAACAGCATCCCTGCCACGTCAACGCGCCCGAACGTGGCGGCATCGTGAAGCGGCGTTTCCCCGTTGGCATCGGTTAATCCGACGTCCGCGCCCTTGTCGAGCAACCGCTCGACGACCGGCGTGTGCCCGTGGACGGTCGCGTAGTGCAACGGCGTCGCCATAAGCTTGCCACCTTTCGCGTTCACGTTGCCCCAGTCTGAGATGGCCAAATTGACCTGCTCGAGGTTGCCGCCCTTGGCCGCCTCAATGAGCGCGCGATCCGCCTCGGGGTTGGAACAGGCACACAGGCCAAGCGCAAGCCAGACGACAAGAATTACATTTCGCAGTTCAGTCAACAGGCAAACTGTGATGACCTAGTTACAATTGATCAACCCGATTTTCGATGCGCTTGGCCTAGCGCGGGCAACTGACCACCGATTGCCAACTTGCATCCGGCCAAGCGTTGAGAAATTCTCTCCGCACATGCATCGGCCCGCCAAAAGTATTTTCATCGCGCTTGGCCTGCTGCTCGCGCTTGGCCAGGCGCAGGCAGAGCGGCCCAATATCATTTACATCCTCGCGGACGACCTTGGCTGGGGCGACCTCGGTTGTTACGGCCAAAAGACGTTGCGCACCCCGAACCTCGACCGCATGGCCAAAGAAGGCATGCGCTTCACGCGTCACTACTCCGGCAGCACAGTTTGTGCACCGTCGCGTTGCGTGTTGATGACCGGCCTGCATACCGGCCACGCCCGGATCCGTGGCAACGGCCCGGGCCAACTGCAGCCAGGTGACCTCACCTTCGCCAAGGTGCTCCAAAAAAACGGCTACCAAACCGGCTGCTTCGGTAAGTGGGGCATCGGCAATCCGCCGCCGCTGGACGACCCGCAGCGCCACGGCTTCGACGAGTTTTACGGCTACATCAACATGTACCACGCGCACAATTTTTACCCCGAGTTTCTCGTCCATAACGGCCGCAAGGTGAAGCTGCGAAATGTGCTGTACGACGACTGGCGGGCCAAGCGCATCGGCCCACAATACGAGGGAGCCGGCGTGGCGAAGGTGGCCGTCGATTACGCGCCCAAGATGATCGCCGACCGATTGATGGACTACATCCGCAATGCCGGCGCAGACAAGTCGAAGCCGTTTTTCGCCTACTACGCTCTCAACATCCCTCACGCCAACAACGAGGCCGGCGGGGAAAAACGGATCAGGTTCGACGGCATGCGCGTGCCGGACTGGGGCAGTCACGCGAACCTCGACATCCCCGATCAGGAAAAGGGCTTCGCCCGGATGATCGATTACATCGACCAGGACGTGGGGCGAATTTTGTCCACCCTCAAAGAACTGAAAATCGACGAAAACACCATCGTGATATTTTCGAGCGACAACGGACCGCATCAGGAGGGTCGACACAAGATGGAATTTTTCGACAGCAACGGACCATTGCGCGGAATGAAACGTGACCTGTACGAGGGTGGCATCCGCGTGCCATTCATCGCGCGCTGGCCTGGAAGTGTCCCCGCAAAAAAAGTCAGTCACCACATCAGCGGTTTTCAGGACATGTTCCCCACATTGCTCGAGTTGGCGCAGATCGAACTCGAGCACGAAGTGGATGGCATCTCGATGGGGCCCACACTCCTCGGCAAAAAGGGCCAGCGTAAACACGACTACCTCTACTGGGAATTCGGTGAACGGGGAGGTGCGACTGCCGTGCTGAAAGGTGACTGGAAAGGCGTCAGCCGCAACACGAGGAAAAACCCGAACGGCCCGATCGAACTCTACAATTTAAAAAACGACCTCGCCGAGACAACAAATCTTGCCGAGAACCAAAAGGCGTTGGTTGCGGAATTTAATGCCGTCCTCAAGCGCGAGCATGTCTCCCAGGAATAATTTCACATGAAAAAACTACTGTTACTGTTGTTGGTTGGCCTGCTTGGCTTTTCTGCTCAGGCGGCTGAAAAAAAGCCGAATTTCATTTTCATCATGGTCGATGATGCCGGGTACGGTGACTTTGGCTGCTACGGACAAAAACTGTTCGCCACGCCTAACATCGATCGCATGGCAGCCAAGGGGATGCGGTTTACCCAGCATTACTCAGGCAGCACGGTTTGCGCGCCAACACGCTGCAGCATCATGAACGGCGTACACACTGGGCACGCCTACGTGCGCGGAAACCGCGAGGTGCAACCGGAAGGCCAGGCCCCGATTCCGGCCGACATGATCACCATCCCGAAGTTGCTAAAGGAGACCGGCTACACCACCGGCATGTTTGGCAAGTGGGGCCTCGGTGCACCCGGCTCGGAAGGCGACCCGGTGAAGCAGGGATGGGACGAGTTTTTTGGGTACAACTGCCAGCGCCAAGCGCACACGTTTTATCCGAAGCATCTCTGGCACAACGACAAAAAGGTTTTGCTCGACGGCAAGACCTACTCACACGATCTGATCCAAAAACAGGCGCTGAAGTTCATCCACGACAACGCGAAGAAACCGTTCTTCGCCTATCTGCCGATCACCATCCCGCACGCCGCGATGCAGTGTCCAGAAGAGGACGTTGCGCCGTTCCGAAAAAAGTTCCCCCAGTTTGAGGACAAGATTGGCAAGTACAGCCACGGAACCAAGGTGAAGAATCCGGTGGCGGCATTTGCCGGCATGATGACCCGCATGGATCGTGGCATCGGCCAAGTGCTCGATCTGCTGGATGAATTGAAAATTGCCGACAATACGCTGGTTTTATTCACGAGTGACAACGGCCCACACTACGAGGGAGGTCACCAGCCCGGATTCTTTAACAGCAACGGCCCGCTGAAAGGTCACAAGCGCGACCTGTACGAAGGCGGCATCCGCGTACCGCTGATCGCCTACTGGCCCGGCAAAGTGAAGGCCGGAATCGCGAGCGATCACATCTGCGCGCACTGGGATCTCATGCCGACGTTTTGTGAACTGGCTAAAATCCCCACGCCAAGGCACACCGACGGTATCTCGTACGTCCCCACCCTGACCGGCGGAAAACAAACGAAGCACAAATACCTCTACTGGGAATTTCATTCTTACGGCAATGCACAGGCCATCCGAATGGGCGACTGGAAGGCAATCCGGCTGAAGGTGAAAAACGATCCGAACGCACCGATCCGGCTGTACAACCTCAGACAGGACATCGGTGAAAAGAAAAACATCGCCGACAAACACCCGGATGTCGTCAAGCAGATCGCACCATTATTCAAGGAAGCCCACACGCCTTCCGAGCGATTCCCGTTGTTTGCGAAGAAGAAAAAATAGCGCTTGGCCAAGCGCTTGGCTTTGGTATTCGCTATCCGGCGATGCCCTGAGCCCGGGCCAAGCCGCAAAAGACACCACCCTTTTCGAGTAGTTCATCGAACGTCCCTTCCTCGATGGTCTGACCCCGTGACAGCACGATGATGCGATCCATCGTGCGCAAAGTTGACAGACGATGCGCCACACAAAGCACAGTACGATTCTCGCTCAACTGATCAATGGCCGCCTGCACTTCGGTCTCGGCCTTGGAGTCCAGCGCTGCAGTAGCCTCATCGAGAACGAGAATCGGGGCGTTGCGTACGAACGCACGCGCGATGGCTAGGCGCTGTCGCTGACCGCCGGACAACGTCACGCCGCGTTCACCAATTCGAGTGTCGTACCCATCCGGAAGTGCCTCGATGAACTCATGTGCGTGCGCATGCCATGCAGCCTCCACCACCTGTTCGCGTGTACAGCCCGCTTGGCCAAGCGCAATATTCTCAGCCACAGTCAGGTCGAACAGCACAATCTCCTGACTGACCAAAGCCATCTGCGCACGAAAATCCGGGATGCTCAGGTCGCGCAGGTCGTGCCCATCCAGTTTGATCGCGCCGCCATCGGGATCATGAAAACGGAACAGCAAATTAATGAGCGTGCTCTTGCCGGAACCACTCTCACCGACAATCCCCAGCTTGGTCCCCTTGGGCACGGTGAGGTTGAAATTAGTCAACACTTCCTCCTCCTCGTACGCAAATGAAATACCACTCCACTCGATGCCCTGTTCAAAACCCTGGACCGGCTTGGGCTGCGACTGCTCGAGGATGTCCGGTTTTTCACTCAGCACATTCATTAGGCGCTGGGCACCGACGCTGGCCTCCTCGATCTGCACATGCCAGCGGGCCAACTTGCGGATCGGCGTGTAAAACATCAGCACGCCGGTGAAAAACACAACAAGGTCGGGAATGCTACGGTTGGTGTAAACGACGTACAGGATCAACGCACCGATGCCAATCATCGACACCGTCTCCACCAGCGGACCGACGATCTCGCGCGAGCGAACCGTTTTCATCGTCTGCCGGATGAGCTGTTGCGACAACTCGCGGAAACGATCCACGCGCATGCCCTCCAGTCCGAATGCCTTGATCACGCGCATGCCGGAAAACATCTCCACAGCGAGGCTGGACTGATTGACGTTGGCCTCCACTTTTCGACGAGTTGCCCGGCGTGCCTTTTTACCGAAGTGAATGATCGGCACCACGCAGATGGGGAACAACACCAGCACGCCCATTGTCAACTGCCAGTCGATCAGGCAAAGGCCGGCAAACACGCTGATCACTGCCACCGGCTCCGCAACAAGATGCCCCACTCCGGACGAAAGGCACGACTGCAACAACAACGCGTCGCCGTTGATGCGCGTGATCAGGTCTCCGGTGGTAGACTTGTTGAAGAAGCGAATCGATAGCCGGCTGAGGTTGCGAAACACCGCCACACGAAGGTCGTTGATCACGCGCTCACTCGCCCATGCCAGACAGTATGCCCCGAGAAACTTGGTGGAGCCGCGAAAGCCGACCAGCAACGGAAATACCAACAGCCCGCCTACGATCTGCATCCCTGTCAGGTCGTCGCCCATCCTCGGCAGCCACGGATCCAGCGTGCCGATGACACTCGTCTGGATGGAGGCAGCAGTCTCAGTGAACCAGTTGCCGGGCTCGGAAACCTCGTTCGTTCCACTCGCCGTTGCCGCGACGGTCTGCGGGTCCAGCCGGTCCAGGAGTGTCTTAGTCGCCCACAGCACCAGGCCGTTGGATGCCCCGAAGAGTACGCCGAAGAAGAGCCCCGCCAGCAGCCGCCCCCAATACGGCTTCACGTAGGGGGCGATGAAGGTGAAAATATGCTTCAGCTTATGCATGAGCTGGGGGCGTGCGCCTTGGGGTTGGCACGCGTTTGCACTTGGCCAAGCGCGGCCGGGTCAGCGGCCGGAAGCCAGGCGGTTGGCCAAGCGCTCCGGCAATCCGGCTTCCAGAATCTTGGCCTGGGTTTTCTCTACATCGTACTCGAGGCGGCGCAGTTCAATCGTGCCGGCCTCAAGGTCGTAAATCACATATCCGGCGCGGGGATCGCCATCACGCGGCTGCCCAACACTGCCGACGTTGACGAAATACTTCTTCCCCTTCTCGACGATGAACTTGTCGTACTTGCCGCCGGTCACCGCGTTTTGTTCGCGGACGAACGCCAGCGGCACGTGCGTGTGACCAAAAAAACAGACTCCGGTGTTCTGATAGGTAAAACTGGATGCGGCGTCGAGTTTGCTCAGCACGTAGCCCCAGCGCTTGGGCCCGTCGAGCGTGGAGTGCACGATCGTGAAGTTGGCGATCATGCGCAGATACTTGAGCCTGCGCAGCCAGTCGCGCTGCTCATCGGAAAGCTGGTCGCGCGTCCACTGGATGGCGTGGCTCGCGTGGGGATTAAACCCGGACAGGTCGGTCGTGCCGCCGCAGTATTCGTCGTGGTTGCCCATAATGCATGGCATGTCCATCTCCCGGACAATATTCATGCACTCAACCGGGTTGGGGTTATAGCCCACCACATCACCCAGACACACGTAGTGCGTGCAGTTGTTCTTCTGCCCATCCTCCAGCACAACCTCGAGCCCCTCGAGGTTGGCGTGTATGTCTGCTATTAAAGCGTACTTCATTCAAACAACCGGAACTCAGCCGGTAATCTCAAATCCCCTGAATTGATCCTCTGCTGCTTCCCAGACGATTTCCTCGTCCTGGATGTTACGTCGCAACCCGGAGTCGCGAACCGCCTGCAGGAATTCTTCCAGCTCCCCCTGTTCGCCCTCGGCGACCATTTCCACACGACCATCGGGCAAATTCCGAATGGTGCCGAGTACATCGTACCCGGGTACCAATGACTTCACTGTGTATCGGAACCCCACTCCCTGCACTCGTCCCGAGTAGTGTACATGGACTCGAACCAAGTTCATAACCAGCAGGTGCCAGAACGGCGCAGCCCCGGTTGGGGCAACAGGAAACCGTCTTCCCGGCAGCTCCCCCGTGCGTCAGGGCCGGAAATGAAGCCACAAACGCCCCGGCCGGGCAATCCTTTTATGCCCCGTATTTTGCGCAATATCGCTATACAATCATGCCCGTTTTTCACCAAAAACACGGTCTAATGACGCATGATCCACCCTCCGCCAACCACGAGATCGTCCTGATAAAAAACACAGGCCTGACCGGGGGTCACCGCCCGTTGCGGCTCATGAAGCCTGACGACCGCCCGGCCATCCTCCGCCGGCTCCACCGTGGCCGCCGCCCCGGGATGATTGTAACGAATCGCGGCCGAGACCTCGATCGGCCCCTCCAAATCCTCGAACGGAATCCAGTTGCAACGGTCGATCCAAAACTCAGACCGAAGCAACAACCCCTCCTCCCCCACAACCACACGATTGTTCTCCGGATCCAATTCCACCACATACAGCGGCGTCGGCGATGAGATTCCAAGCCCCTTCCGCTGGCCGATGGTATAAAATTCAATCCCGTCGTGATGCCCCAACACCTGCCCGCGGGTATCGACGATCTCCCCCCGATGCTCCTCCACCAGACCGGCTGTGGTCAGGAATTTTTTGTAGTCCTTGTCCGGGACAAAACAAATCTCCTGGCTCTCCTGTTTCTCAGCCGTCTTGAGGCTCACGCAGCGCGCCACCTCACGGGTCTCAGCCTTTTGCAGTTCACCCAGCGGAAACATCATATGCGCCAACTGCTCCTGCCCGAGCGAAAACAAAAAGTAAGTCTGATCCTTGCGGGCATCCCTCCCGCGCAACATCACCGTGCGGCCGTTTCGTTTTTCCAGCCGCGCATAATGGCCGGTGGCCACGTAGCTTGCGCCCAGTTTTTTTGCGCGGTCGATCAGGTTGCCAAACTTGAGTTTCTCGTTGCACATCACGCACGGATTCGGCGTGCGCCCGGCCCTGTACTCCGCAGCGAAGTAATCAATCACATCACGCTGAAATTCCTTCGACTCATCGATGAGATAATACGGAATGCCCAGCTTGTCCGCGACGGAACGGGCGTCCATCACCGCCTGCGGTCCGCAACACTTGTCCTCCGCACGCGACACGCAGTCCTGCGGCCAGACCTTTAGCGTGATGCCGACCACATCATAGCCCTGCTCCACCAACAACGAGGCCGCCGCAGACGAGTCAACGCCTCCGCTCAGCCCAACGACTACTCGTGTTGGATCGGAATCAGACATGGTAAGGACTGCGCTTGGCCAAGCGCTTGGTTTACTTTGAGATCATGCCGTTCTCACGGGCGAAATTGAACAGCCCACCGGCATCGATCACCGGGCGCACCTCGCCCAGCGGCTTGATGGAATACTCGTCCCCGGTCGACTTGTTGACCACCGTGCCCGCGTCCAGATCGACACGCACTTCATCGCCGGTATTCAACACGTCACAAAGTCGTTCGGTGACATCGCACGGATAAAGCTCCCCGGTCGCCACGCAGTTACGGAAAAAGATACGGGCGAAACTTTCCGCGAGCACCAGCTTGCACCCGGCAGAGCCAAGCGCGATCGGGGCATGCTCCCGCGAGCTTCCGCAGCCAAAATTACGACCGGCAACCACGATGGGATAATTTGAGTTCAACTCGCCCTCGTCCACATAACGAGTTGAATACAGCGACTCCGGCAAACCGATCAGCGCGTAGCTGCCGAGTTTTACGTACTCCTCCGGAATCGTTGGAACAAGGTTTAGGTATTGGGCAGGGATAATCTGATCGGTGTCGATGTTATCCTTCACCACAAAAACCGGTCCTTCGTAGACATTACTCATGGGCGGGCATTTGGAGGCAGAAATGGTCGGGGTTCAATTCAAAACGGCACGGACTCGTATTGTCCTCCGGCAAAACGGCGATACTTCGTGAAGCCACTCCGCTTGGCCAACTCGACCGCAGCATCAAAATTTTCACCCACCCGCGCCGACTTGTGGGCATCGGAGCCAAACGTCAGCCCAACCCCCATCCCGCCCGCCATTTCCAACAACGCCGGCTCCGGATACATCTCTCCACAAGGTTTGTGAATCCCGCCTGTGTTAATCTCGATGGCAATGTCGCTTTGCTTCACTGCCTCAAGAAACGGCCGCCACAACTGGGACAACTCTCCTTCAGGGCGGTCGCCAAACACCTTAATCAAGTCACAATGGCCAATAATATCAAAAATACCAAGAGACACAGACTCCACTAAACGACCATAATATTCCATCCAAGCTTGATTCAGGTCTTTCCCCTCCCATGTGTCGCGCTTATCAGGATGATCAAAACTCCAATTTTCTCCAATGTAATGCACTGATCCGATCAAATAATCCCAATTGTAGCGCTTGGTCAAGCTTTTGATCCATTCCTCGTAACCGGGGAGGTAGTCAATCTCCAAACTCCTGCGAATGGTGACATTCGGATTGTCCCTCTCAGCTTGATCTAGTTTTTCATGATAAAGATCCAGCTCGCTTTCGAGCATCCGCCAGTCATCAAAATCATCATCCGGCATTGGAGCGTGCTCGGTAAAGCCGATCTCAGTGAGGCCAAGGCTGGCTGCCCGGGCAGCATACTCGGTCGGCTCTCCATCCGCATGGCGGCAGAGAGGGGTGTGCATGTGATAATCCGGCGGCTTTCCCACGGCGAAAAACTAGGCAAGAATCCGCGCTTGGCCAAGCGCTGACATCAGCTGTTTCGCTCCCCGCCGCCGCCTGAAAGCTCCCTGATCGAACGCGGCTTCTTCTTCAGTGCCCAACGCTTCGGCTTTTTCGTCTTATTCCGTTTTTGGGCCTCCTTGCGACGGGACGTCTTGAAGTTGCGAACCATATTAAGAAACGACTCACGATGATACTCATGGTCTGTCTCATCTAGGATCGGCCGCTTGATAAAACGCTCCACGTCTCGCAAAAGGTCGACGTCATCCTTGCTGCAAAATGTCCACGCGTGCCCTTCAGCCCCGGCCCGGGCGGTGCGGCCAATCCGGTGGACATAGGTTTCCGCCTCAACCGGCAGGTCGTAATTGAAGACATCAGTAATGTCGTCCACGTCGATTCCCCGGGCGGCAATGTCGGTTGCGACCAGCACCTTGACTTTTCCCTTTTTGAACTGCTCCAGCGCACGGGTTCGAGCTGCCTGAGATTTGTTCCCATGAATCGGTTCGGAGGAAATTCCGGCGTGTCCCAGCCGATCACAAACGCGGCTCGCCCGGTACTTCATTTTCACGAAGACGATCGCCCGCTTGATTTTCCGCCTGCGAATCATGTCAATCAACAGGTCATCCTTCTTGGCTCGATCCACGTACAACACGCGTTGGTCTATTTTATCGACCGTCGGTTTTTCAGGATCGATCTTTACCTGGACCGGGTTCACCAAAATCTTTCCGGCCAACTCCTCGACCGCCTTGGGCACGGTCGCGGAGAAAAAACCGTTACGCCGATCCTCCGGCAACCGGGCGATCACCTTTTCGATATCCGGGATGAAACCCATGTCGAGCATGCGGTCCGCCTCGTCCAGAATGAATGTCTCGACCTGTGACAAATCCACATGGCCCTGCCCCATCAAATCCAGTAATCGGCCGGGCGTGGCGACGACGATATCGACTCCCCGATCCAGCGCCAGCTCCTGCGGTCGCTGCCCCACACCGCCAAAAATCACCGTGTGCGATACGTGCAGAAATCGACCGTACGTCGCAATGCTCTCGCCGATTTGCGCGGCGAGTTCTCGAGTGGGTGCCAAAATCAATGCCCGGGGGCATCCACTGTCCGGGCGTTTGCGATAGCTGGACACTTCCTGCAACAGAGGAATCGTAAAAGCCGCCGTCTTGCCGGTTCCCGTTTGTGCGCTGCCAAACAGATCATCACCGGCGACCTGCGGCGGGATGGCCTGAGCCTGAACGGGTGTCGGCATCTCGTAATGTTCCCTGCGCAGCGCGTGCTGGATCTCGGGAATCACCGTGTCAAACACGCCTTCCATCCGGATCGCCTCCAACGGCTCCCGTTTTTCACGAACAGGCGGTTTGCGCCTACCCTTAAAGCCGCCACCACGACCACCGGAAGTCGTGCCAGGACCACCGCGTCGGGGAGATTTCGAACCGCTTGGCCGGTTTTTTTTGCCACTACGCCTGCGGTTATTTTTATTCGGATTACTCATGAACGAATCCGGCTTGGCCAAGTTGGATTGTATTTCGGCCGCCAGAGAATAGCGAAGAAAGGATCCACAACGCTGCGGATCCAACAAAGCGGCAGGCTGATTACACCGCCACCACGAGCAAGTCAAGCCAAGCGCTTGGCTAAGCGCAGCCCGCCCGTTAGAGCACCCAACCCTTGCGGTATTCGCGGCGGACCAATTCGTTTGCCTCGGGCAGGTTGGTGACTCGCATCTTTTTGGCGTCCCACTCGATCTTCTCGCCGGTGCGCAGTGCCACCAGGCCAAGCAGCATCGCCTCGGTCATCGGCCCGGCATAATCAAAATTCGACCAAGCCGGCTGGCCTCCCTTGCAGGCATCGATCCACTCGAGGTAGTGGTGCCGATTGAAGTCCTTTGGTTTCTCGAACTTCTCCGGCACATCCTTGTGATCCGCTGCGGTTGCTCCCGAGAGAAATGTCCCCTTGCCCCAGTACATCGGAATGTAAAGTGAGTCCTTGCTGCCGATGAGAATGGAGCCGTTGCCGGGTAGCGACTTTTGCCCGGCCAGGGCGGGATCCGGTTTTTTGCCGCCATCATACCAGACGACCTTGACCGGCTTGCGCTTGCCCTGCTTGGGGAAGTGATAGGTGATGACCGACCACTTGGGAGCGGTCTCCGGGTTATTGTCAGAAGACTCTGCCGAAAGTGTAGTGGGGTTGCGCAAGTCGAGAGACCAGTAGGCGAGGTCAGAGTTGTGGCAACCCATGTCACCCACCGCGCCGGTGCCAAAGTCCCAAAACCCGCGCCACTTGAACGGATGATAAGCGGGGTGATACGGCCGCTCCTGTGCCGGCCCCAGCCACAGATCCCAGTCCAGTCCCTTCGGCACAGGCGGCGAACCAGCCGGACGGCCAATGCCCTGTGGCCAGATGGGTCGATCCGTCCAGATATGCACCTCCTTCACGTCACCCAGCGCACCGGCTTGAATCAACTCAACGTACCGACGCGAGTCCGGATTGGAGTGACCCTGATTGCCCATCTGCGTGGCGACCTTGTGTTTGCGCGCGAGATCAGTCAGCACGCGTGCCTCGAATACAGAGTGCGTCAGCGGTTTTTGACAGTAGACATGTTTGCCCAGCCGGATGGCCATCGCGGCGGCGGGGGCATGGGTGTGATCCGGGGTGGACACGATCACCGCATCTATGTGATTGGCCTCCTTTTCCAGCATCTTGCGAAAGTCGGCATACTTCGGTGCCTTGGCGTGACGCTTGAACATATGCGCCGCCCTGCCGGGATCGACGTCACAAAGCGCGACGATGTTTTGGCTTTCGCAGCCGTCGATATCGACCTGCCCCTTGCCGCCGGAACCAATCGCAGCGACGTTGAGCCGTTCGTTGGCACCAAACACCCGCCGCGGCACGACCATTGGGAACGCCACTCCGGCACCGGCCACGGCAGCAGACTTGAGAAAAGCACGACGACGAATCGGGGAAATCTGGGGATTTGTCATAATTAAATTGGGTGCAGCCATCCTCCCTCTCACCACCAAAGACGTCAAGCCAAGCGCAACAGTTTCAAAGAGACGAATGAAAGGTTGAATTGGACAAGGAACCGGAGACAATCCCGGTGTACCGTGCTAACGAATAATTTCAAATCAAGGGCACTGCGCTCGGTCTGGGTCTTGGGGATGATCCTCGGGCTTGGCCAGGCGCTTGGGCAGAATCCTCGGATTCAGATTCCGTTTGAGCTGCAGGACAAGTCGTTGCGCCTGACGGAGTGGGCAAGGCAGCCGATGTTGCTCAATCCGGTCGCGCTGAGTTTCGACTACGAGGGTCGGTTGTACGTGGTGGAGACCGCTCGCCGTGGCACGGTGGATATTGACATTCGTAGTCACAAGGAATGGGTAATCGAAGATCTTTCGAGTGAGACCATCCCGCAGTTGCGCCGGATGTTCCGAACTAAGATGGCGCCTGAACTCAGCGAACAAAACAAGTCGTGGCTGGCAGACCGGAACGGCGACGGCTCGCACGATTGGCGCGACTTGATGGCGGTCAAGGAGCGGATTCATCTGCTGCAGGACACCGACGATGACGGCAAAGCCGATGTCGCCACGGTGTTTGCCGAGGGGTTCAATCAGGAGATCAATGGCGTGATGGCCGGTGTGCTCCCGTACCGGGGCGACGTGTTCGCGACGATTTACCCGGATGTCTGGAAACTGAACGACATCAATGATGACGGATACGCCGACAAACGGGAGGTGTTTTTTCACGGGTTCGGCGTGCATGCCGCGTTTGACGGTCACGACCTGCACGGGCTGACGGTCGGGCCGGACGGGAAACTGTACTTTTCAGTCGGCGACAACGGCTTCTCGGTTCGCACGCGCGAGGGTCGATTGCTGCATCACCCGAACACCGGCGGCGTGCTGCGCTGTAACTGGGACGGCAGCGGCCTCGAGGTGTTTGCCACCGGGCTGCGCAACGTGCAGGAACTAGCGTTCGATGATTTTGGCAACCTGTTTTCGGTGGACAACGACGGCGACATCCGCGAGGAACGCGAACGGTTCGTCTACATTACTGAGGGGAGCGATTCCGGCTGGCGTTTGAATTGGCAGTTCAAAAAAGGCGGCTGGCCCGGGCGCACCCAGACGCCGGAGTATTGTCCGTGGATCGATGAAAAACTTTGGCTGCCGCACTGGCCCGGTCAGGCCGCCTACATCACGCCGCCGATGAGCGAATTCTCCGTTGGCCCGGGCGGCTTCAAGTACAACCCGGGGACGGCATTGAACGACCGTTACAAGGGCGCGTTTTTCCTGTGCGAGTTTCCCGTGCAAAAGGTGACCGCCTTCAAGACCGAGCCAAAGGGAGCATATTTCAAAATGGTCGATGAACACATTTTCCTGTTTGGGATGATGGCCAGCGCGATCAACTTCGGCCCGGACGGCTCGCTGTACGTCGCCAATTGGGACGGCAAATGGCAACCCAACGAACTTGGCAGCATCTGGATGGTCGACGATCCGGCGATCCGAAAATCGGAGCAACGCAAACAAGTCGCCGAACTGCTCCGCAGTAATTTCGCAAGCCACACAAATCCGATACTGATCGGACTGCTCTCCCATGCGGATCAGCGGATTCGGCTCGAGGCGCAGTTCGAGTTGGCCAGGCGCGATCGGTTTGATGAGTTGCTGGGCTTGGCCACCGATCCCAAGGGCGATCGGCTCGCGCGCGTGCATGCGATGTGGGGCCTTGGCCAACTTCGCGCCGGCCGACAGCGCGACAAGCGCTTGGCCAAGCGGCTTCCGTTTGCAGACATCGACTACGAAATTCGCGCTCAGGCGGCCAAGCTGGCCGGTACACGCGCGCTGACTTTAGCCACGCCAAGACTGGTGGATCTGCTTTGCGACAAGAGCGCCCGGGTGCAGTTTCACGCTGCGATGGCGCTTGGCCAAGCGGGAAGCTCCGAAACGACTTCCCACCTGTTCGCTCTCCTCGAGCGCAACAAAGACAGGGACGCCTACATCCGGCACGCGGCCATTATGGGACTGACTGGCAGCGCTGAGCCGGAACAGTTGATTGCATCGAGCAGCCACGGCTCCGCCGCCGTGCGCGTGGCCGCGGTGGCCGCCCTGCGAAGGCTCAGGCATACCGGTGCTGAAAAATTTCTGAACGACAAAAGCGAGTGGGTGTTACGCGAGGCCGTCAGCGCGATCCACGACGACGAATCAATCCTCGAGGCTCTGCCCAGTGTGGCGAATCTCCTGCCCGGCAGCAACCGCGAATCCGAGGCGATCACGCGGCGGCTTCTCAGCGCGAACCTTCGCGTCGGACGCCCGGAAAATGCGCAGCGCCTGATCGACTACGCACTGGACAAGACCAAACCTAGCGCCATACGTGCCGAGGCGTTGCTTTGTCTGCGAGACTGGAATCGTCGGCCATTTGTCGACCGGGTTGAGGGTCGCGTTCGGACGCTCTCCAAACGAGACGACGGCTTGGCCAAGCGCTTGGTTGAAGCAAAACTCCAAGAACTTTTCGAAGCAGCCAATGGCGAAGTACTCGCTGAGTTGATCCGGCTTTGTGAGCGACTTCAACTCAACCTCGGGGCCGGGCCGCTTCTCATCATCGCCAAATCCGAGTCACAGGAATTGGCGGCCCGGGTGCAGGCGGTCCAGTCCATCGCCGGAAAAGAGAACATCACCCAACCGCTGGTCGACCTGACACGAAGCAGGCATTCACAAATCCAAGTGGCCGCCGTCCAAAAACTCGCCGAAACCGCACCCGAACAGTTCGCGGAAAAACTGTCCGGCAACTGGGACAAGCTCAGTGAACCGGCGCAACAGGCATTCATCGGTAGCCTCGGCAGGGACATGAGCGACGAGGGCCACAAAATCCTTAGCAGGACTTTGGCTTCACTGCTGGGTAGCAAGCTGCCCAAGGCGTTGGAACTGGACGTGGTCACCGCGGCCAAGGCCCGACAATCAAAAAGGCTGAAACAGTTTATCAAACGGTACGAAGCCGGGCAACCTGCGGAGGATCCGATCGCCCAATACAGGGCTACCCTCGCTGGCGGGGACGCCGCGAAGGGGAAGCAGGTTTACGAGAATCACGTGGCCGCCCAGTGCGTCCGCTGCCACGACGCCGGAGGTCAAGGGAATCAGGCCGGGCCAGTGTTGACCGGCATTGGCAAACGGGTCGATAAGGAATACTTGCTGCGCTCGCTCATCACGCCTAACTCGGAAATCGCAACGGGTTTTGGCGTGACGATTGTGCAACTCACCAACGGCAAATCACTCGTGGGGCGCGTCAAAAAACAAACTAACCAATCGCTCTCGCTGGTTCCAGCACAGGGTAAAACGATCGAGATTTCCAGGGGAGAGATCAAAAAAATCACCGAGACAAAAACTTCGGTGATGCCACCGATGGGATCAATCCTGACAAAACACCAACTCCGCGACCTGATCGCCTACCTCGAATCTCTTTAGATTCACTTGGCAAGTGGACGGCGTTAACTCACCGCCTCAACGCAGCGAGTACAGAGAGTTGGGTGCTCCTTATGGGCTCCAACACTGGTTTCCCAGCGCCAGCAGCGTTCACACTTTTTGCCATCAGCCTTAGCCACGACCGACTGCAGTTTATCAGCTTCGCCTTCGTTCAGTATTAGCTGGGAGACGTTTAAGAGTTCGCGAAGATCTTCTTGATTTGATCGACTAATCTCAAGTTCCCTACCAGTCCCGGCGAGAGTCACACAGGCCTCGAGCCCCTTGCCGATGCGCTTGGCCTGCCGAGCCTCTTCCAGCACCGGCAGGGCGCGTTCACGGATGGCGAACAGGGTTTGCCAGTTGGCCGCCTCGTCGGCACTGATACTGAACTCAAACGGTTCCCAGTCGGCCAAGTGCACACTGCCACTGTCGAGATGCGGGATGGCCTCCCACGCCTCGTCGGCTGTAAAGACGAGCATTGGCGAAAGCATCTTGGTGAATGACTGGATAAGCCGATAAAGCGCAGTCTGAGTGGATCGGCGCCGCGGCGAATTTGCCGGTGAGGTGTAGAGCCGATCCTTGACGGTGTCGTGGTAAACAGCCGACAGTTCTACGGAAACAAATTGCGTGATCCGCTGGTAGGCGGCGTGAAACTCGCACGCATCGAACGCCGCACGAACGTCGGCATCGAGCTTGGCGAAGGCGTTTAGTATCCAGCGGTCGAGCCCGGTCAACTCGTCGTCGGCAACGGTGTGCTGCGCGGGATCGAAGTCGTACAGGTTACTGAGTTGATAACGGAGGGCGTTGCGGATGCCGCGATACGCCTCCGCGACCTTTTTGATGCGCTCCTCGCTGACGGTGATGTCGTTTCGGAAATCCTGCGATGCCACCCACAACCGGACGATGTCCGCTCCGTAGTTGCCGACGTACGCCTCGGCAGTCTGCGGCTTGGCATAGCCGCCCTCCTGTTTGCTTTTGGAAATCTTCTCGCGATCGGCATCGACCATGAAGCCGTGGGTCAATACGTTGCGGTACGGCGCAACGCCGTTGCCGGCGAGCGACAGGAGCAGCGACGATTGAAACCAGCCGCGATGCTGGTCGCTGCCCTCGAGGTAATAGTCGGCCTGCCATGCGTCGGGCGTGCCGGCCTCGGCACCCGGACGGCCCAGCTCGCTGCGTTGCATCAGTACGGCACGCGACGACGAACCGGAGTCGATCCACACGTCAAGCGTGTCGGTGGATTTGCCAACCGCCTCGACGCCGTCCCAGTCGTCCGGCTTGACCGCAGCCCACAGGTCGGCCAGCTCGCGCTCAAACCAGACATTGGAGCCATGCTCCTGCACGAGATCAGCGGTGTTGCGCACGATGCGTGCATCGAGAATTGGCTCGCCCTGTGCGTCGTAAAATGCCGGGATCGGCACACCCCACGATCGCTGCCGGGAGATGCACCAGTCGGGGCGCGACTGCACGGCACCCTCAATGCGGTTGCGGCCCCAGCCGGGAACCCAGTTGACGCTGTCGATCGCGGCGAGCGCCTTGTCGCGAAAACCGTCGTGGTCGATGTTGACGAACCACTGATCCATCGCACGGAAAATCACCGGCGACTTGCTGCGCCAACAGTGCGGGTAGCTGTGCTCGTAACGCTCCTCAAAGGCAAGCTTGTCACCGGCCTTCAGCACCTCGATGACGGCTTCGTTGGCCTCGCTCCGGCCGTTTTTCGGCAGAATTTGTTTACCAACCAGTTCGTCGGTAATCTGCTGTTCCTCCGGCAGGTCTGCCGTACGAGCGAGGCGGCCGCTGTCGTCCACCGGCGAGTAGATCGGCAGACCGTTGTTGCGTCCGAGATTGTAGTCGTCCTGACCGTGACCGGGCGCGATGTGCACCAGACCGGTACCGGCGCTGTCGTCCACAAACATGTCCCCGGCGAACAGCTTGCCGGTGCGATTGCAGAACGGGTGGTGGTACTCAAACTCCTCCAGTTGATCCCCCTGCACCGTGCGCAGAATCTCGAAGTCCCCCGCCCAGCCGCATTTTTCGACGACCGTGTCGAGCAGCGGCACGCTGACAAGCAGCGCCTCCTCCCCGACGCGAATGAGCTGGTAGTCGAATTGTGAGTTGTACGCGACCGCGAGATTGGCCGGGAGCGTCCACGGCGTGGTGGTCCAGATCAACAGGTGCATGTTGGTCTCGCCCACGATCGGGAACTTCACATACACGCTTTGGCTGACGTGGTCCTGATACTCCACCTCCGCCTCGGCCAACGCCGTGCGGCACGGGATACTCCAATAGACCGGCTTCTTGCCGCGATAGACGAATCCCTTCTCGACCAAGTCGGCGAACAGCCGCAGTTCCTCCGCCTCGTAGGCTGGGTTTAGCGTGAGGTACGGGTTGTCCCACTCGCCGAGCACACCGAGTCGCTTGAACTGCTCGCGTTGTGTGTCGATGAAGCCAAGCGCGTACTCCTCGCACGCCTTGCGGATGGCGGCCGGCGTGGCGTCGGTGTTGCCGTCCTTTCGCATTTGTTGCGTGACCTTGAACTCGATCGGTAACCCGTGGCAGTCCCAGCCCGGCACGTACGGCACGTGTTTGCCGCGCATTGTTTGGTACTTGAGAATGAAATCCTTGAGAATCTTGTTCAGCGCCGTGCCGATGTGCACATCGCCGTTGGCGAACGGCGGGCCGTCGTGCAGCAAAAAACGCTCCGCGCCCTCGCGCCGCTTCTGGATCTGTTCGTACAGGCTGTCCGCATACCACTTGGCCAAGCGCTCCGGCTCGCGTTGCACAAGGCCGGCGCGCATCGGAAAATCCGTCTGCGGAAGGTTCAGCGTATTTTTATACTCCATCTCAAGCTCCGCCCCACCGGGCAGGCGCGGCAACCTACCAGCCCGCTTGGCCAAGCGAAATAATTTATTCAGAAAACAGCCAAGCGCTTGGCTTAGTATTTTGGTGTGAGGCGGATGGCGACGCCCTGTCGTCACGGCAGTACGAGCAGACGGTAGTACTGCTGGCCCTTTTCCTGCGCCGGCAGCAGCCACTCCGCCCGGCTATCAAACAACGTGACTGCCACGACCGGTTTCCACTCCGCCTGGTCAATCGCGTCGCTCGACTGCAGCTCCACCCGCAGCCGCTCCGGGCCAAGCAGCAGCAACCGCAAGCCTCCCTCCCGGCGGGTGATCTGCAGCTGCAATTCCCGGCCGTCATCCACCGGCTTGGCCAAGCGATTCGGCCGGCCCGGCGTCGGCGTACCATTGAACGAAACGATTTGCACCGCCCCGTCCGGGTAGCGTCCCTCGGAGACATCGCGCTGCTGCTGCCCAAACTCGACGGCGTCGATCAGCACCCCGTTCGATGTCGCCAACACGATCGTCTCCCCGGATCGACGCAGCTTGAAGCCAAGCTGATCCGCCCGCTCGGCCAAGCCAGCAGCCGCGACCAGTTGCCAGTAGCCGTTGCCCTCGAGAAACGTCAGCGGCGGAAACGGATCGAGACCACGCTGGACCAGGCGATCCGACATCGTCAGACCGAAAAGTGCGACCGGCCTTGGCTCGGGGTTGAACAACTCAAGCCAATCCGGGCCGTTGCGGCGCGAGGCCATCCACTCGTTGATCCGCAGGCCAAGCGGGTTGCCAAGCGGCGCGGCAGCGTTCGGCTCGCCGGGCGTTGGTTTGGCCAGAGCCCAAGTGGGCGATCCGTCCGGCACACGGCCAAGCGCATAGCCAACCGGCAGCCGGCCAAAACCAAGCGAGTCCAAAATGCCGGTGACCTGATCGACGAGAAACAGTCGCCCCTCCGCCATGGGCAACGCCACCGGCAGCGTGAACCGGTAAAACCCTCCCGGCGCGATCATCGCCGCTTCCGGGATCGTCCACCGGGCAGGCTTGGCCGGGTTGTCAGTCAACTGCAGCCCGCCCACGTCAGCCTCCAAGTCGCCCGAGTTGAACAACTCAACCCAGCCGGTGCCATCGGCCTGTGCTGCGACTTCGTTCAACTGCACCACAATTTCCGGCCTGCCCGGCGACCCGGGTTTATCCTCCACCGTGAGTTGCAGTCCAAACACCATATCACTGCTGCTGCGACTGGCCTGATGCACCTCCACGGCAATCGTGTTTTTTCCGGCGTTCAGCAATGCAGGATCAAATGTGAACGAATTCCGACGCGCGTCGCCCCCGTTGGCGGCCAGCGTCTCGAAATCGATTTCAGCATCGGCCGGCATCCGGAAACGATCGCCGAACTCCTCGCCGTTCAGGTAAAACACCGCGCCATCATCGACGTAGTGCGTGACGCGCGCCGTCGCCGCCCCAGCATCCTCCGGCAACTCAAAGGTTGCCCGGAAATAATAGGCCACCTTCCCCCGCTCGTAGTCCACCGGTGTGCGCAGTGGCACTTCCAGTTTGTCGTCCTCATGCCCCAGCGGACCGGGGCCGCTGGCCCAACCCGAGTCGTCGAAATCGATCGCAAACCAATCCCCGGCCAGCTCCGTGCCAGAGTCCTCAAAACGCCATTCATGATCTAACGCCACGAACGTTGTGCCGTCCGGCGCGGGCTCCTCCCCGAATAATTCGGCGGCGGCTCGGCGGCGGCTGTTCATCCACGACTTCATCTCGCCCCGGACATTCTCCGGGACGTAATGGCCAAGCGACCGGTCGAGCTGCGCATTGAACTCGCCTTCGGAGAAAACCGTGTTGAGTAGGCGGGTGAGCGTGCGCCGATACTGTGGTTCGATCTCCGGGTGACGCAGCAAACGATTCAGCGCAGGGATTCTAGCCGCCCCAAAAAACGTCGCACCGGGAGACGAGCCGGTATCGCCCTTGCCGAGGATTGTGTCGGTGTCGTACGCCACGAGCAGAAAACGTGGGTCATCCACGCCGCGATAAAAACAGTAGTCATCATTGAAACCGGTGTTGAGGCTCGACTCGCTGTTGTTGATCAACGCCATCAACGCGAGGTGCGTGAGCCATTGCTCGACATTGATCACCTCGCGGACGCGATCGAGCGACAGTTCCTCCTCCGAGTCGAGCACACCCAGCATCTCGATCAGATCCGACCAGTCGTCCTCGGCGGTGTTGGTCGACTTCAACCAGGTGTTGCGGTAGCTGTCCGCCTCCCCGCCGCGATACTCAAATCCGCTTGGGGCGATATTGCGCCGTGCGCGGTACAGGTTACCGCCGTTGTCAGCCGGGAAATGCACCTCCGCCCAGCGACTGTCGAGCACCTCGTGCGCGGCGTAAAACCCGAACGACCAACTGCCCGGACCGGCCTCAGTCGGGTCGTTTTGATTCAACCGCACGCGCACCGGCCAAGCGCGCGCCGCCGCCACACCCGACTTCAGCGAGAGGACGCTGCCGATATGTTGCACCCATGAAAACTGGCCGTTCAGGTTCAGGTCGGTCTGGCCTCTCCACGGTGTATCGCTGCAGAAATGAATCCGGAAATTGCTTGGCTTGCGACCTCGCGACCCGTTGCCGCGATTGCGCACGCCGACGAGATATCGGCAGATCGTCCCATTTTCATCGCGGCTGATGAACGTCGCGTTCATGCGCGCATCGGAACGTGAACCGCTGGTAATCCTCTCCCGGTCGCGAAACTCCGGCCCGGTCATCACCACGCGATACAACGGCCCGGAATCCACTGGCGAATCGTCCACCAGATAAACCGCGTTGGCCGCCTGGCCAAGCGCGCCATCGAGCCGCCGCGCGGGTGCCGGCCACGTGCGCGCTGGGCCAAGCGCATCGGTGACCTCCAAATAAAACTCCACCACTGTGCCGTCCGGCTGCGACGGCAGTGTGCTGGTGAAAAAACCGTCCCCAGCTAGGGCGTCCCCCCCTTGGCCATCGTCCCGCATCGGGATGGATTGAAACGCGCCCGGCTCCCCACCCGTGGCATCACGAAACCGCAGCGCCACCACCGGCCTGGCCAAGGGCAGTGCCACCACCCGCGCGCTCACGCGCACCGGATCGCTCGACCGGGGTACAATGGGAAAGTGAGTCACCTCGACGATCAACGGCGCGGAGTTTACCAGCCGCACTGAGTTCGGTTGGCCGGGCGTGCCGTTTTCAACCTCGCTCGCGGCCCAGTTTTGACCGGCCTCATTCGGTAGCCGCGGATTGATCAACTCCAGCGAACGGCCCTCCCCGTCGTGCAACGCCTCCCAGCGCCAACCGTGAAAGCCGCGATCGTCCGGCCCTTGGACGCGCAACGCCCAGTCGCCCTCGTCTGCGTACGCCACCCGATCTGCTTCACGCCCCTCGGCATCCTCCAGCACTAACGCCTCGCTGCTGTTGCTTAAGCGCCCCGACCAGCCACCGATGACCGGCTTGGTCTCGGGATATTTTTCGGAGAACACACTCGGATCTGCCGCAACAACCAGCAAGCCGTTGGCCGAGAGGACTACGTCCGGAAACTCAAATTGAACCCCCCGCGCCAACCGCCAGCCCTTGAGATTGACCGGGCGCGTGTCGAGATTCAGCAGCTCGATGTACTCCTCCCGATCGTCCTCCGAGGCCGGGTGATACATGATCTCATTGATGACGACGTCTGAAAAATCGGGATCCACCTGCACCTCCCATGAGCCCCCGGAAAACGCGTTGCCGCTGAGGTCGCGAATCTGATGTCCCGCCGCCCAAGCCACCGAGACCGTGCCTTCCGGCTGTGGCGAAAAGTGAAACCGATACGGGCCGGCCCCTTCGCCACTGACAGATTGAGCGGTCGCCTGGCCAATCAGTAAATCGGCAGCGACCAATCCAGTCACCGGTTCGGAAAAAGTGACCTGCACCTCCTGCAATGCCGACACCGTGCCCCCAGCGGACGGATAAGCCTCTGCTAGCCACGGCGGAACGATGTCCACAAACTCATACGCCCAACCGGCTGTCGCATGTATCGTGTCTAACTCTTGCGGCGGAGTGTAGCGATCCGTGATGCCGTGCTCGGCTACCCATGAAACAGCCACCGCGCCGTAGACTGGCTCTGCAAAATTAAACCGCCACGCATCGCCGTTTTCGCCCACCGAATCGGCCGCCAACGCGGGTTGGCCATTGATCAGCAAATCCGCTGCGTCCACACCAAGCACCGGTTTGGAAAATGTCACCGTGACCCCGGTTAGTTGAGTCACGCGACCGGGCGCGGGATGGATCGCTGCAATCGACGGCGCCCCCGTGTCCGACCCGACCGTCACTCGTTCCGGCTCGGATCGAGTGGACGCCCCCTCATCATCCCACGCGACCGCCGTCAGCGAAATCTCTCCGACCGCCTTAGGTATCCACTTGAGCTTGAACGGCTCCTTCCGCGCCTGGCCAAGCTGCTCTTCGCCGGCATAAAACTCGACCCGGTCGATTTGCCCATCGAGGTCGAAGGCATCCACCGCAATCGGCCAAGCCCGGCCAAGAGCTATCAGTAGGTCATCCGCCGTCAGGGCAAGCGTCACGAATGGGCGGCTGTTGGTCTCCTCCGGCTCGATGCCGGTCAACTCGAGATCGAAGCTGACGTCGCTGCTGTTCGGCCGGCTCTGGTGCACCTCAACCGCGATGAGGTTTTCCCCTTCCTTAAGTTCATCCGGGTTGAGATCGTACGGCAAAAAGCCGGGGTCGCCCGAGCGCAGTGTCGTCGTCTCCGGCGTGATCTCACCCTCCGGCAAATTAAACCGCACAACCTCGTGCCCGTTGATGTACAATACTGCACCGTCATCGCTTTGCAACAGCAGCTTCAGCGCATCGAGCCGGCCAGGATCGTCCACCACGATCGCCCGGCGAAACCAGGTGGTGATGTGTTTGTTGCCGGGGTCGTCGCCAAAACGGATTCGCGTTGCCTCGTCGCCCTCGCCGTAGCCAAGTTGTGCCGGCCCCTCGAGCCAAAGGGAGTCATCAAATTCACCGTCGATCCAGTTTTCACCCGGCGGCTCGCCGGTATCGAGATAACGCCATCGGCTGCCCTTTGCGATCTGCACCACCTCGTCCGCCCGCCGCCGAGGCACCACCTCAAACTCAACCCCGGGAGACTGCACCGCCTCCCCGTCGGCGCCCTGTGCCGTGGCGGTGATTACGAATTTACCCACCCGCCGGTTTTGCCACTCGAAAACAAACGGCTCCGTGCCGTCGGTGAACTTCACCTCGCCATCAACCGCGAACTCGACCTGCTCAATCGCTTGGCCACCAAAATCTGCCTTGGCCTCGACTTGCGTTACGCCGGGGGCCTCAATGCGAAATTCCGTCGGGGCAGTGATCCGCACCCACGGCTCGTCATCCACCGGTTGCGCAAGGCCAAGCGGCACCGAGACAAGCCAGGCGGCAAGCCAGGCGCGATGTCCAATTCCCCGACTCAAAATGGCTTTGAAAAAGAAAAAACGATGACGATTTGTCGCTTGGCCAAGCGGGCAAGCGGTTCGCCAGTCAACGGCAGATCGCTCAGCCTGTGAAGCCTCGAGTTGCCAAGCGGACCGCGCTTGGCCAAGCTGATCCGCGATGAAAACAATCACTGCCGTCACCGCCTTTTTGTTGCTGATCAGTTCCCGGACTGAAGCAGTTGCTATTGAGATTGAACGACAGCCATTGATCCGCCACAACGTCGAGTTAAACGGTCACCCCTTTGCGATCTACGAGAAAAGGGGCGATGCCAGCGCCGAAATTATCGTCCTCATCCACGGGAAAACCATTAGTGCCCTCCCGAATTTTGACCTGCAGCATGACTCCAAAAACATCTCGCTGATGGATGCCTTCGTTGCGAAGGGGTTCACCATTTACGCGATCGACCTGCGGGGGTTTGGCAATACCCCGAGGGATGACACCGGCTGGATCACCCCTAACAAGGCGGCCAGTGACGTGATCCAACTGCTCGAGTGGATAGCCACCCGTCATCCGAATCGGAAACCCGCCCTCTTTGGTTATTCGCAGGGGGCCAAGGTGTCGCACCTGGTGGTTCAGAAAAAACCGTCGCTTGTGGCCAACCTCATCCTGTTCGGCCACCCGGTCGCAACACCCGCCATCGCTGCTTCATTGAACGGAAAATCATCCAACAAAAACAGCAAGCCTCCCCGCAAGCCCAACACGGTTGAGTGGTCGTCTGACGGCTTTATCGCCGAATCTGTGTCGCCGAAGTTCATCGACCTGTACGTCTCGGCCTGCCTGAAGATGGATCCGGTGTTGGTCGACTGGAATCGCGTTGGCCAATGGAGCCAACTCCAGCCGCAGGCGATCGAGGTACCCACGCTGTTGATTAGTGGTGAACATGATCCGTATGCCCCTGCCGAAAAACACGCGACCTTCTTCAAAAACATCGGCTGCCCGGACAAGGCCTGGGTGATCATTGCGAACAGCGGGCACAATGCCCACGTCGAAAACACGGCACCCCGACTGGTGAACGGCGTGGTCAACTTCTTGAGACGCAACCGTTAGGGGCCGGCGTCCCGACTCAAACCGGCTCAGTAACGGAAAACTCGTTGACGTTCTGCCGCTTGACCAGGCGATTGGCTGCGGCGTTGTCGATGAACTGTTCGGTCTCGGCGTCGAAGCGCAGTTTTTGATTGCCGACCCGGTGCGCAATGTTGCCCATGTGCATCACGGAGGTCGTCAACTGCGCGATGCCGACGTCCGCATTGGGCAGCTCGCGTGAACGGATGCATTCAACGAAGTTCTGCTGATGCTGCGGATCAGGGTGACGACCGTACTGCTGCTTCACCGCCCGGCCGTTGGAGGCGAACACCTGCCAACCGCCGCCGTGACGCCCAAGCATCATCATGTCCTTCGTGCCGTAAAACTCGATGCGTGTCGCACACTGCGGCCAGTTCGGAAACTTGTCGCTCGAGCGGATGCTGCCGTTGATCTTGTTCATCGCCCCGGCGAAATGCGAGTGCTCGAAGGTCAGGACAAAACCGGAATAATCGTACTGCAGGATTTCCACGTCCGGCACCTCGGCATCGTCGCCCTTGTGCTGCATGCGCCCACCCGATGCGGACACCGCGGCCGGGGCGGCGGGATCGCCCATCACCATCAGCGCGAGGTCGAGCTGGTGGATGCCATCATCGGCCAGGTCGCCGCCGGAATAGTCCCAAAAATAGTGCCAGCCAGCGTGGAAAATACGGCTGTGATACGGTCGCGGCTTGGCCGGGCCAAGCCAGGTTTTCCACGAGAACCCCTTCGGCGGACTGCCGCTTGGCCCGAGGTGAAATGGCCCGCCACCCTTGAGGTTGAACACCTTGACCAGGCGCACGTCGCCCAGTTTTCCGGACTGAATGTAGTCCCGTGCCGCGATGGTGTACGGCGCACTGCGATTCTGCGTGCCAACCTGCACGATGCGCCTGTACTTGCGCGCCGCCTCGACAAGTTTTCGCCCCTCCCAAATGTTGTGGCTGAACGGCTTTTCGACGTAGACATCCTTGCCCGCCTGACAGGCGAGGATGGATGCAGGCGTGTGCCAGTGATCCGGCGTGGCCACCACCACGGCGTCGACGTCCTTGTTGGCGTAAACCTCCTCCATGCGCCGCGCCAGCAACGGCTTGCGGCCGCCCTGCTGTTCAGCCATGTGGTCGGCGATTCGCACAAGGCGATCCTCGTGAATGTCGCAAATCTGGGTGCACTCGACATCGCTCCGCTTGGCCAAGCTCGCGGTGACCTGCGTGCCCCGGCCGCCGCAGCCGATCAGCGCCACCTGCACGCGGTCGTTGGCACCCCGCACTTGGCCAAGCGCCGGGAAACCGAGCGCCGACGCGGCCACGCCGCTCTTCAGGAATATTCTGCGTTTGATGGAGTTCATATGCCGGAAAAGCTAGCACTGCGCCCTACCGCTCACGACTTTAATGTTGGCCTTTTTCAGTGGACGCGGGGAGGCTCCCGCCGGTGTTTGGCTTTTTCAAAAAACGGCGACGCAGAAAAATTCGGGAGGGTACTTTTCCCGAGGAGTGGATTGCCATCCTTGAGACCAACCTCGGCGTTTACCGGCTACTGGCGCCCGAAGATCAGCGGGAGCTGCAGGAACATGTCATGGTGTTTCTCGCTGAGAAACGATTCGAGGGCTGCGGCGGATTGGAGATCGACGACGAGATTCGCGTGACCATCGCCGGGCAGGCCTGCCTGTTGCTGCTGCACCGCGAACCGGCCTATTACCCGTCGCTGAAGACGATCCTCGTTTATCCCAGCTCTTATCTCGCAAAAAATCCGTACGACGCGGACGAGAAATCGCACCGCCTGGGAGAGTCGTGGCAGTACGGCCCGGTCGTGCTCGCGTGGGACTCCAGCCGGCGCGGCGGCAAAAACGCCTTCGACGGGCACAATGTCGTCCTGCACGAGTTCGCCCATCAACTGGACCAGATGGACGGTGTCGCCGACGGGGCCCCCACGCTGGGCAAGGGTGAACCGCTTGATGCCCGCAAGCTGAAGTACCGCTCGTGGGCACTGGTGTTCAGCCGCGAGTTTGAGTGCTTCGAACGCAAGGCGGCCAAGGGCAAAAAGACGGTGATCGACCATTACGGCGCGACCAACCCGGCCGAGTTCTTTGCCACCGCCACCGAGGTGTTCTTCGAGAAACCGCGGCAGTTGAAAAAGAAAAGACCGGAGCTGTATGAAGAACTCCGATCCTACTACAAACAGGATCCGGCCAACTGGGCCAAATCCAATTCAGCGTAATAAATTACCAGTTGTCGCGACGACCGCCGCCGCCGCCACCACCACCGCCTGAGCGGTCTTCGCGCTGACGCGCCTCGTTCACCGTCAACTTGCGGCCCATAAAATCGGCCTCGTTGTATTTCTCCACCGCAGCCTTGGCCTCTTCATCCGTAGCGTAGGTGACGAATCCGAATCCGCGCGACCGCCCCGTGTCCCGGTCATGCAGCACCACTGCGTCAGTGATCTCTCCTGCCTCTGCAAAAAACTCGCGAAGGTCATCCTCCGTGGCCTCCCATTTGAGGCCTCCAACAAATAGTTTATTTCCCATGATAGGTCCTGTCTCATCCGGCAACACCCTGAACGGGGAGGTGCCGAAAGCGGCAAGGTGAAGCCCCGCCACCACCTTGGCAAGCGGTAAAGTCACTCAATTAGATTTTTTTGTAATGGGGATTTCACCCACAAACTGCCCACATTCGCCGCCATTTTATGACACGACCGCTTGGCCAAGCGCTTGGTTTGCGGTTGATTCGACGGTCGTTCTCTGGCATGGAGGGTCGCCCATGAAGCGAACATTGACGGTTTGTTTTGCAACGGTGCTCCTGACGACCGGCTTGGCCAAGGCAACGGCTGAACCGGCGCTGAAGCTGCATTTTGCCGGAATCGAAAACCTGATCCAGCGCGAGGATGCCAAGACGCTCAAGGCAGTCTGGACTCAAAAAGAGACGCGCACCCTCCGCACCGAGGCGCTGGGCAAGCTGGCCAGGCACCTGGCCGCCCAATCCGGCAAGGGTGTGTCGATCTTTAACTCGATCCTGCCAGACATCGGCCTCGGCGAGACGTACCTGACGATCGCCCCCGGCGAGCGCAACCCGGACGTCACATTCATGGCCGCGATGAGCAAGACGCGCGGCGGCGAGTGGGTCAAGCGGCTCAGGCAGCTCTCTACCCGTGACGGAATCGAGCCGGAGGAAAAAACCCAGGCCGGCCACGCCGGCTGGCGGGTGGAATACAAAAACGGCCGCAGTGTCGGTTTTGGTTATGCGGACGGCTGGCTGCTGCTCGGGATCGGCAAGTCCACTTTTGAGACACTAAAACAGGCCGCCCAACGAATCTCGGACACAGGCCGGCCGGCCCCGGCGAACGCAGAGCAGGACCTGACGCTTGAGCTGACCATCCTCTCCCAGTTACCGGCTCTGCAAAATCTGCTGTCAGGGAAAGCCAACGCCGTCCGACTCACGTCCCGGTTGCGGAAGGATAACTTTTTCACTAAGGCAGTCGTGACGTATGACGAGGCGCTGCCGGCCAGCACGGCCAAGTGGGAAATCCCAACCCGCACGATCACCGAGCCATTGGCCAGCTTCACCGCCGCACGCGGAGTCGGGATGGCCACCGCCGGGAGTGTTCTTGGCCGAGTCCAGCTCAAGCCGGCCAACGATCAGTTCTTCACATGGTCGCAGGCACGCACAAAGTTCCAGTCGTTTTTCGCGGTCAAGGTCGGCGACCCGGCAGCGGAGATCGCCGGCCTGGCCAAGCGCATTGACACGTTCAAGAAACCGGGTGGCGCGGGAGAAAACTATATTGGCAAGGTGGTGCACGACCCGAAAAAGCCGGTCGTCACCTGGGGCAACGTGCCGCTGTTTGCGCCGTACCTCACCAAGGCTAACTCGGCCGACAAGGGCTATGTAGTGGGCGGCGTGTTCCCACCGGATCCCATCAAGAAACCGATCCCGCAGGAACTGCTCAATGAGTTCATCAACAAGAAGAACCTTGTTTACTACAATTGGGAGATCACCGGGCAGCGCCTCGAGAAATGGAACCTGCTGATCCAGTTTGCCGCCATTCTCTCTGACCGACGCGAGCAACTAGTCAACAAGACCAAGGGCATCGACTTCATCACCTCGCTTTACCCGAAGCTCGGCAACACGATCACCGACGCCACCGTCAATGGCAAAGAGCTGACCATCACGCGCAAGTCGCACCTCGGCCTCTCCGCGCTGGAGATCGCGCTTCTCACCCGTTGGCTCGACAACCCGCAGTTCCCCAAGCCCACGCTCGAGTGGCCCAAGCCGGCGGAAACACCGCGCGCCAAGCCAAGACGCATCAAGCCGAGAAAAAAACCGGCGGCCAAAAAGTAGTGGCATCCATGCTCAAGCTCGGCGTCAACATCGACCATGTCGCCACGGTTAGGGAAGCCCGTTACCGTGGACAAACACAGGGCGAGCCTTGCCCCGTTGAGGCCGTCCGGATGGCCGAAACTGCCGGGGCACATGGCATCACCGCCCATCTACGCGAGGATCGGCGCCACATTCAGGATCGTGACATCTGGGCCATACGCGAGGCTGTCACGACGAGGCTGAATTTTGAAATGGCCAACACGGCCGAGATGGTCGACATCGCCATCCGACTCAAGCCAGAAGCCGTTTGCCTCGTACCGGAGAATCGCGCCGAAGTCACCACCGAGGGAGGCCTCGACGTGGTCAGCCAACGCGACGCCATCACCACTGCCGCCCAAGCGCTTGGCAAAGTAGGCATCGAAGTCAGCCTGTTCATCGACCCCGACCCGGAACAAATCAAGGCCACGGCAAAAACCGGCAGCCCGTTCATCGAACTTCACACCGGCGCATTCGCAGAAGCCTATGGCGACGAAACCAAGCGCGCGGCCGAAATCGAGCGCTTAGCCAA
>Ga0209036_1000098_pt1 | contig 32353 bp, 29 predicted proteins | sample MarorgKNORR_S2LV_3_FD_188222 | JGI IMG/M metagenome (GOLD analysis project Ga0209036, IMG submission 188222) | Marine microbial communities from the Southern Atlantic Ocean, analyzing organic carbon cycling - DCM_A/KNORR_S2/LV (SPAdes) (version 2) | ecosystem: Environmental > Aquatic > Marine >... | reverse complement strand
CTATCATTAAGGTGTGAACAAAAGAACAGTTAGAATTACAGGAGCACAATGCTCCTTTTCTGTAGGGGCAATTCAACAGAACAAAAATAAAATTCTTGATTGTTTTGAAAAAGCTGAATCAGTTGAGTCAGATATTGTCATTTTTCCTGAACTTGCTATTACTGGATATCCACCAGAAGATTTACTTTTAAGAGATAGCTTTATAGGTAAAAATTTTGCAGTGCTTGAAGAAATTGCAGAATTTTCTACTAATACAAGTGGAATTATAGGATTTGTAGACAGAAAATTAGATAACCAAAGCTCAGATAAAAATAGTAGAACTATAGCTAATGCTGCTGCAATTGTTCAAAATGGTGACGTCAGAGGAATATATCATAAAACATTTTTACCGAATTATTCTGTATTCGATGAAGCAAGATATTTTTCTAAAGGTTCAGAATCAGATCACTTGTTTTGGTATGAAGATGTTGCAATTGGGATTAATATTTGTGAGGATATTTGGATTGAAGACGGACCAGCCGAAGATCAAGTTAAAAATGGTGCCTCTTTAATTATTAATATTAATGCCTCTCCTTACGACATAAATAAAAGTGAATCGAGAAAAGAAATTGTTAAAAATAAAGCAGCCAAATTAAAGGTACCAATTATTTACTTAAATATGGTTGGTGGTCAAGACGAACTTGTTTTTGATGGAGGCTCTTTTGTGGTCGATGAAACAGGAGAAATCATTTATCAAGCAAGTCAGTTTGACGAAGAGGTATTTCATTTAGATTTAGATCTACTTATCAAGAGGTCTGCAGATAAATCAAACCTAGAGTTAAGAACCAAATCATTAGAGTTAGAGAGTAGAGTCTCCGCCCCTACACTTACGGAAAATGAATCTATTTACTCAGCTTTAAAACTTGGTTTATTTGACTATGTTACAAAAAATAGCTTTAAAAAAGTACTCATCGGTATATCAGGAGGAATAGATTCTGCTTTAACCGCAGCTATATGTGTTGATGCTCTAGGATCTGAAAATGTAATTGGTGTTGCTATGCCATCAAAATATAATTCAACGGAATCTTTAGATGATGCTATAGAATTATCAAAAAATTTAAATATGGAGTTAAAAGTTATTGAAATTGAACCACTTGTGGAGACCTTCAGAAGCACCTTATCTTCAGCAGTGGTAGATAAATTATCTCAAGTTACGGATGAAAATATCCAATCTAGAGTTCGGGGTAATATTTTGATGGGGCTATCAAACCAAACTGGAGCTATGGTTGTTTCAACTGGGAATAAATCAGAAATGGCTGTTGGATATTCAACATTATATGGTGATTTAGCCGGTGGATACGCTTTACTTAAAGATCTTTATAAAACTAAGGTGTACGATTTATCTAATTTTAGGAATAGTCTTTCTGAAGTAATTCCTAAGAACATCATCCTGAAAGAACCTAGTGCAGAACTAAAACCAAACCAACTTGATAAAGATTCCCTGCCCGAGTATGAGGAACTAGACACCATACTTAATTTGTATATAGAAAACGACAGTTCGTCAGAATCAATTATTGCAACAGGAATCAATGCTTCTTTAGTTTATGAAGTTTTAGAAAAAGTAGATAGGAATGAATACAAAAGAAAACAAGTAGCTCCCGGTGTAAAATTGACTGAAAAAGCATTCGGCAAAGACAGACGAATGCCAATTACCAATACCTACATAAGGCAAAGTGATTAATTGTGTATCTAATTAATAGTGTACAAGTGGAAAAAAATGATTTCACAATTCCAATAGAAAACATGGGAGTTTGGAGAGGTGATGGAGTATTTGAAGCAATTAAGATTCACGATGGTTATCCATTTGCAATAGACCTCCATATTGATCGACTTGCAAGGTCTTGCTCAAAAGTATATTTTGAAAATATTGATTATGAAAAAATTAAAGAAGATATAATTTTCATTGCTAACAACTATGAAGATGGCTATGTTCGTACATTAATTTTACGAAGTGAAAAAAATAGTCACGATATATTTTGTTTTTACCAACCACCAATCTCAATTTCGCAAAACTTTTCACTTCAAACACAAAAAGCCTTTTGGCAGAGTGGTGGGGATTATGATTTAGACTCAACATTTAATATTGGAACAAAATCTACTTCATACGGAATGAATATAAGCCATACAAGGGCGGCGGAACAGGCTGGATTTACAGATGCACTTCTTTTAAACAAAGATGAAATTATTTTAGAAGGTCCTACATTTACATTTGGCTGGATTAATAATGATAAAATATATGTTCCAGATTTAAAATTGGGAATCTTGGACTCAATTACAAGGCAGTATCTAATTAAATTTGGAGTTGAAAAAAAACTTACGGTTTTAGAAGACAGAATCAAAACTAGTGATTTGGAAGAAATTGATGCTTGTTTTGTATTATCAACTGCTAAACATGCAGTCCCTGTATTTAAAATTAATGAAATAGAATACGCAAATCATGATTTAATTACAGAAATTCAGAATGTATTTATTGAGCAAATAAGGACAGAGCGGTTAAATTAAAAGGAGGTTATGTGAGACTTACAGAATACTCTCATGGTGCTGGTTGAGCATGTAAACTTTCTCAGAAAGAACTTGCTCAGGTACTGAAGCACTTTAAACAACAAAATAAATCAGACTCTCACAAAATACTTGTTGGTCTTGACATCCCTGATGATGGAGGGGTAATTGAACTACAAAGTGGTATTAAAATTATACAGACTGTTGATTTCTTCACGCCAATATTAGATGATCCTTTTGATTGGGGAAGGGTTGCAGCAGCGAATGCTCTATCTGATATATATGCAATGGGAGGAAAGCCAATATCGGCTTTACAGCTTGTTTCTTGGCCAAGGGAAGACCTATCTTTCGAGATTCTTTCAGAGGTGCTAAGAGGTGGTTTGGAAATAATGAATAAAGCTGGCTGTACTATTATTGGCGGCCACAGTATTGATGATAAAGAACCAAAGTATGGTTTTGCAGTTACTGGAATTATTGAAGAGAACATCTATAGAAAGACAAATATAAAAGAAGGTGATGTTTTATATTTAACTAAACCTCTTGGATCGGGAATTATCTCATCGGCAATCAAAAAAAATATAGCAAGCAAAGATTCTATTAAAGAAGTAACTGATTTAATGACAACTCTTAATGACAAAGCTCTTCAATTCGCTTCAGAAATGGGTGCTAATGCAATTACAGATGTTACCGGTTTTGGCTTACTTGGACATTTACTTGAAATGATTGGTGAAAGTGACTTGTCAGTTAATTTATATTCAAATAAAATACCAATTCTTAAATATGCAGAGCAATATTTAGAACAGGGTATTTATCCCTCTGGAAGTAAGAGAAACTTGGAGGCTGTTAGAGAAAATATTCAATTTGATAAAAGTGATGAATCAGTAGTAAATTTAATTGCAGATGCACAAACCAGTGGAGGATTACTATTTTCATCTCCTAAAAATACTTCTGAAAATATCGATGCTCTATGTCAGAAAATAGGAATTCAAGTATGGGAAATAGGAAATATTGTTTCTAAATATAAAAATAAAGTCAATATTATTAAGTCTTAATGATAAAAACAATCACAAAGATATTTGCATTTGTAACAATATTTAAAAACTTACTTGAAACTAAGAAGGGTGATATCACTGGAACGACCCAAATTCACCCTAGTAAGTATCCAGGTCGAACAGTGTTTATTCGAGAAAAAGAATATTTCATTAGAGAGTCCTATATTGAAGGTACAACCCCTGTAGTTCTTTTACATAGTTGGGGTTCAGATTCTTTAGGGAGTTGGTTTAAAGTTTTACCAAAGATTAAAGAAAAAAAATCTTTTATTGCTATTGATTTAAGAAACCATGGAAAATCTGATTCAAGTTGGAAAAGATGGGATGTTGATGAAAATGCAGATATAGTGATAAGCATTTTAAAGCAATTAAATATAGAATCATGTGATTTAGTTGGATGGTCTATGGGAAGTGCTGTAGGCATGTCTATTGCAAAAAAACAAAAAAAACTATTAAGAAAACTTATTTTAATCACCCCTTTTAGTTGGCTTGGAGGAGCTGTTTATAATGAAAAAGTTGCATTCAAAATCTTTGTAAGTTTTGTAAGAATTAGGGAAAGATTATTTCCAAATTTTAATCCTCAATCAAAATACTCATTTCTTAAAAAATCAAACTCTATTGAAGATGAATATACTGAATGGGCATGGAACAACTTACATAGATCGAAAGATGATTTTATTTATGCAGATGGGGGAAGGTTTGTAGTCCCATATGATGCAAGGCCATGGATTAATCAAATTGAATGTCCGACACTTGTAATTACTGGTGGAAAAGACAAATTAGTTCCTGAAGAAACATCTAATGAAGTAATTAATAATTTGCCAAATGTAGAATCTAAAATTATTGCAGATGCTGGACACTCGATTCCGTGGACACATTCCGATGAACTCATGAAAGAAATAAACCATTTTCTAGATAATGAATAAAGTACTTTTTGTCGCACCCACCAAGTACAAGTATCCAATTAATGAAGATTTAAAAAGTAAATTTGTAATATTATCAGAGATTTGTAAACCTTTTATATTTGCATTTAGTGATAAGAAAAAAACAACTACACTTGGAAATACAAACTTAATTCTTAATAAAAAATTAAATAATAGATTGTTGAATTATCTTAAAATAATTTACCTTTTTGCATTTATCGTACCTAAAAAAATAAAACAGTACCAGATTGATATTGTTTGCCTTCAAGATCCTGTTACAAGTTATTTTGCTATCAAATCTTTAAAATTGAGAAACTCTAAAGTAAAAATTATCCTTGAGTCTCATGGAGATTTTATTGAAACAATTGCTCTTGAAAAAAAATTATTAGTTCCATCTATTTATAAAATACTATTCAAACTTTTCTCTTCCTACTCTGTTAAAAACGCGGATCAAATTAGGTCCATCTCCTCCTTCACTGAAGAGCAAGTCAAAGCTTATGGATATCAGGGAAATTTTGTTAGATTTCCAGCTTGGATAAATCTTGATAAGTTTTTAAATGCAAAAGTTACAAGAGATTCAAATAATGATTTTAAGATTATATTTGTCGGCAGCGTTACTGACAGAAAGAACCCTGAATTAATTGTTAAGGCAATTAGTGCAATAGATGGTGAAATATCTTTAGAAATAATAGGCCCCACCCCTAACAAGAGTTACCTTAATAAGTTGAAAGAATCTATACATAACTCACAACATAAAGAAAATATTTTGTTAACACCATTTACTGCTCTTGATGAACTTATAAAAAAATATTCAAATGCAAATCTATTTATACTGGCATCTAAATCAGAAGGTTTAGGTCGTGTAGTTATTGAAGCTCAAGCAACAGCATGTCCAGTATTAGTTTCGAGTAATACGGGAGCAGTCGATTTAATAATTGATAATGAAACAGGTTATATTTTTGAAAATGATAATTTAAATGATCTAAAAGACAAAATTAAAAATATAATCGATAATCAGCTGTATTCAGTCCAAGTAGGTGTAAATGGAAAAAGTTTTGTAACCCAAAACCATACAATTGAAAATTTTAAATTTGGATATAAAAAGCTGTTTGATTTAGTTAGCTAAAATTTATAAATCTAATAAGAAAATAAAATTGTCTATCTCTGTTGCTATTCTTTTAATATGGAAATTTTATTTTATGCTGTAGTTGTTTTACTATTAGCCGCAAATTTATATTTTGTAACACGGGAAAATGATAGTGACGAAAAAGAAGATGAATATTTAATAAAGGGAATTGTTAGTGAACTTATAGATAATGAAGAATCACAAATTAATAAACTATTAAATAAGTCAGATCAAACTGTAAGAGAGTTTCTAGAAAAAACAGGTGAAATAAAAAGTTCAATTACAGGTGTTGATCAACAAACTAGAAACTTGATATCAGTACTTAATAACAACCAAAGTAGGGGTCAATGGGCTGAATTTCAAGTCGAAGACTTACTTGGAGTTATGGAGTATAAAGACGGAATTCACTATGAGACTCAAAAAATTATGAGTAGTGGAAATAAACCCGACTTTACTTTCTATCTTCCTGATGACAAAACGATTAATATGGACTCTAAATTTCCTTTAACAATTTATATGGAAATATCAAAATTGAACAGAGATTTAGAAGATGATTCTTTAGATGAGATTTCTAGAAGAGAAATTACAGATTTAATAAAAATTAAAAATAAAGAGTTTTTAGATCGAGCAATAAAGAACAAAATTGACGAAACTTCAACAAGAGAAGGATATATATCTCCGGAAGAAGATACTGTTGATTTTGTTTTGATGTATATACCCTTGGAAAATCTGTATCATTTTCTTCTTACATCAACCATAGGAGCAAAGAATACTCCAGTAATCCAATATGCCTTCGCTCAAAAAGTAATCTTGGTAAGCCCCCAAACTCTTATGGCATATTTAGAAACTATAAGACACTCAATGAAATTATTTAGCTTACAGACCGATACAAAAAATATTTTGTCAACTCATGAAAAAGTAAAGAGCGAAATAAGAAAGTTTATAGATTCATTTGATGAAACTACAAAAAAACTAGATCAGACCGTTAAAGCTTTTGACTCTTTAAAAACAACTCGTGTAAACAAACTAGAAAAGTCATTTGAAGAACTGGACGAGGTAAATAAGAAACTTAGTGACTAGTAATTATCAGATAGCCTTGTAACTACCATTATGCACTTATCATCAATAAAATCTTTATTTTCTTGGGTTAACATATTAGATACATCTTCACTTTCTGCACCAGGCTGATACCAAAAATGATCGTATCCTTCTTCAACTAATTCTTTCGTGATACTAAGTCCAATCTCTGGTGGGACTACAAAATTAATAATCGAGGGATGATAGGGCAGATCTTGCACCCTCGAGTATGTTTTTAATCCAGCAATATAATCTTCTTTATCGTTAATGGGTACAACACTGTAGTTCTTTTCCAATAGATCAAGAAGAATTTTATTTCCGTACTTATTTTTATTATTACTAGCACCAACTAAGGCAATTAGATTATTTTTATCTTTTAAGGAATCAATCAATTAAAAATTTTCAGCCTTAATATTGTACAAGTCTTCTTTTCCTGCAGTGACTGCAGAAGCATAACCTGATGCAAGCGGTAAAAGTTGTTCAATATAAAATTTAGATAGTGTAATTTTTTCAGAGTAGTATTCATCGCCAGTTTCTTCATATTTTTTTGTAGCTAATAAAGCAGCTTTGCCCATATAATATCCACCTAATACTTGTCCAAACATTTTTATGTAAGGTGAAGCACCTGCGCTAGCATCAATAAGTTCACCTTCTAGCATTTTTGATCCAAGCCAAAGGGTAACTTCAGAGAGTTTATCTACTTCTACTTTTAGTTTTTCCGACATTGATAAAAGAACATCACCTGCTTGACTCATCTCTTCAATAACACTGTTGACATCTCCTAAGAGCCTTTGCATAGCCTGCCCACTATCAAGAGGAAGCTTCCTAAATATTAGATCTAATGCCTGAATGCCGTTTGTGCCCTCATATATTGGAGCTATTCGAGCATCTCGAAGATATTGAGCAACTCCAGTTTCTTCTACATAACCCATTCCGCCATAAACTTGAATAGCAATTGACGATAACTCAACACCAAGGTCGGAAATCCATGCTTTAGTTATAGGTGTTAAGATTCCACACCTCTCTTCACCAAACTCTTTTAGCTCCCCTTCACCAAAGTACTCTAAATCTAACATGAGTTGATTGTCATACATTAGATATCTCATTGCATCAACATATGATTTAATAGTTAAAAGCATTCTCCTTACATCAGCATGATCCATAATCGTAGAATTTTTGGCATCTTCTTTTGACATTCCAACAGGTCTTCCCTGAACTCTATCACGAGCATATTGAGCTGCGCCTTGAAGTGCTCCAGAAGCACATGCTAAGCCTTGTCCACCAACCCACACCCTTGCTTCGTTCATCATTGTAAACATGTAGGTTAATCCTCTGTTCTCTTCTCCAACTAAGTAACCAACAGATCCGTCATACTCCATTACACAAGTTGGACTTGCATGAATACCAAGTTTTTCCTCAATTGAAATACATGAAACATTGTTATTTTCACCCAAACTTCCATCGTCATTAACATGAAATTTTGGAACAATAAACATAGATATTCCTTTTGTTCCCTCTGGTGATCCTGGAACTTTTGCTAAAACAAGATGGACAATATTTTCTGTCATATTATGCTCACCAAAAGTTATCCAAACTTTTGTACCTGTAATTTTATAAGTACCATCTTCCTGTGGCTCTGCTTTTGTGGTGATGGTGCCTAGATCAGATCCTGATTGAGGTTCACTCAGATTCATAGTTCCGGTCCATTCTCCAGAAACTAATTTAGGTAAAAATTTATCTTTCTGTTCTTGGCTTCCATGAAAATTAATAGCAGAAATTGCTCCTGCACTAAGCCCTGGAGCCAATCCAAAAGCTAGGTTAGCAGTACTTAGGATTTCTAAAGTTCCTCCAGATAAAGTGATTGGCATACCTCCACCACCGATTTCTTCAGGTAGTGAGATTGATGCCCACCCAGCATCAGAAAATTTCTTATAAGCATCTACAAATTCTTCTGGCATAGTAACTACGCCATTGTCTATGGTAGCTCCTCGTTGATCACCTATAGCGTTAATTGGAGCTAGGACTTCTTCAGAGAACTTTGCACATTCTTCCATTGTTGGCACGACAACATCTGCAGAGAAATCGCTAAAGGCAGATATTTTATTTAATATATTGTATGAATCAATTACTTCATAACCAAAAACTATGTCTTTAACGGGAGCTTTGTATGCAACAGCCATAGATATTATCTTAGTCTAAATATTTAAAAACACTAAATCGATTACCTTGGGTTGATTTCTACTAACTTACTTATTTCATCTATCATTTTTAAACTGGGCTTGTCATTAGTTCCAGCGACTATTGCACCAGCTGCACATGCTTTTTTCACTGAATCAATAACATCTTCAATTCCAAATGCAGAGATATAGGCCGCAGTAGCATCACCAGCACCTGTTGCATTAATTGTTTTGAAGTCAGGTGGCACAATTTCTAACACACCATCTGAACTCAGTAGTCTTGCAGGCAAGTTAGAAGAGGTAAGTAATATCCATTTTGCCATTCCCCTTTCAAGTATTTCATTTGCTTCTCTTACTTCAATTTCATTTTTGCTAACCACTAAAAAATCGATTTCATAATCAATTTCTTCTTCATAGCCAGCTTGAGTAAGAAAAATATCATTATTTTGTTTAACTTTTTTTAGTTCTTCCTTAACATATTTAATCGAATACCTATCAATTAACAAAGAGTCGTAGGTTTGAATATTATTTAGATTACTCCAGTTACTTTTCTCATAGCCTGAAGAGATAATAGTTCTTTCACCACTTTCATCTATATAAATTGAACAAGTTGGTGTTATCGTATTGTCCTTGATAACATCTTTATGAACGATTTCTAAATTATTTAAGTGTTCAACTAAATAATTTCCTAACTCATCATTGCCAATACTGTTTCCTCTTACTGAAGTATTGATTTTCCACATTGCAATATTTTCAGCACAGTTTATTGCAGTTCCTCCAGGCCGAATAAAATATTTTTTACTTTGTATATCTCCACCCGGGCTTGGAAGTTTTTCTATAAAGTAAACTAAGTCTGGATTTAATGACCCAAAACAAAGAACATTTTTAAATGACATTATTTCTATTTTTTAATTAAAAATCTTAGACTAAGCCACTAATTATTGCACCAGCTACAAGAATGGCAATATAACTAAATAAACCGCCAATAATTGCTCCAAACTTCATAGCTTTAGATATATTGCTTGGACCTGCAAGGTGATACGTTAAAACTCCAAAAAATGGAACCAAGTATACAATTGCAAGCCATACATATTTCATTCCACCTTGAACTTTGTCATTAGTGTCAATATCTTTGATTGCTAAAGCTGCCCATGCTGCATACAACACAAACGGCATTAGATATCCATATAGTTGAAATAACAACTGCCACAAGGTTGGACTTGAAATAGGTACTCCGCTCATAATTATCTCCTTTTCTGCTTTGTAGTAATTTTCAAAATCTTTTTCTAATAACTCAAAAGGAATTTCTATTTCCTCGGTATTTGGTATATTAAATAAGTTTATTGCAGGTGAGGGTGCAGATATATCCTGAAACTCCATAGTTACTTGTTCTTTTGGCCAAGGATATTCTTTATATAAATTTTTATCAAGATTTGCTGTTTGAGCATCAGCAAAAAACCCGGCAAGCATCATTAACCCTGAAGGATCTCCCTGCAAAGGAAGTCTTGCTAGTAAATTTGACGAGTTTAAATTACTACAGTTATGGAGTTGTTCAAGCATCGGAGGAGTACTTGTTTGATAAATATTTTCTTCAAAACAATTACCAGGACCCCACGGACCAGCAAGTGCTAAATCTGTATACCCAGAATCAAGAACTACATTATTTTTAACATGTACATGTTGCGAAAAATATAAATTGGCATCAAGCATAGGACTTGCAACAATACCGTACCTGTTGTGGTTAATTACAAGATTCTTTTCAATTACATCTCCTACTCTTCCAGGAACAACAATCCCCATGCCTTTAGCAACAAGTCCAAATCTATTTGTCGGAGCTTCATAGTTATTATTATCTATTACTAAGTTGCCAACAATAGTTGTTTCACGACCAGGGGGGTTTAATTCTGAGTCAAGAGTATTGGGTACAATGCCGGACATATTATCTCTCCATATATTATTAAATAGATATAAATGGCCCCCTGCATTCGTTCCGGAATACCCCAATGCATTACCTTCAACTACATTATTAAAAATAAGAGAATTACATGGATAGCATTGTCCAATATAGATACCACTGTCCGGATGTCCAGATGCGTATACATTATCAAATACACCATCAGTTGAGTCAAATGCATACACTCCGTAATCTCCATTATTGTAAACAGTAAGATATGAACCTCTAAATCCTTTAGCGCCATTCCAGTAGACTCCATTTAAAGAAAAGTTTCTAACTGATAAGTTTTCAACAGTAACTCCATCAGTGTCATAAATCTGTATCCCATTCTCTCTCATGAACTCACCGTCAATAATCACCTTATTTCTATTAGTTCCCCTGATAGTAAGGTAAGAAGTTGTAACAGTTACACTTTCGTTATAAACCCCTTCATTAATTAAAATCAAATCACCTTCTATAGCGGCGTCAACTGCATCTTGAATATTTGAAAAATTTTTAGATTCGCCTACCTCTAACACATTCTTACTTAACTCTACGATTATCTTTTCTGGCTCTGCTGTGTATTCCACATCACCAACAATAATTGTTCCAACCATTCCTTTGTTGTTAGTTCCGTGGTAAGGGCAATAATATTCATAAACTCCAGGTTCATCAAAGGTATGTTCGTATTGATCTCCTTTTGTGATTATTCCATACTCAAAATAATCGGATGAAATAGCCTGCCAAGACCCATCACTTGCTATTACATTATGATTGTTAGCACCACCAGATTCCCAAATTACAGTTGTTCCAGGCTCAACTCTTAGTACTTTTGGAGAAAACTCATCATCAACAACTTTGACAATTTGCGGGTCAATGCTAGCTGCGCTTTCAGACCCGCACGCAAATAGTAGTAAAAAAGTAGATAGAAGAACTAATTTAAGAAACTTGCTCATACCGATTATAAAGCTTGAATCCAATCTTCAGGATTATCATCGACAAAAAAGTCTGAAACTAGTGTCGCATCGGGGTCAATAGCATACTGATCAAAATCAGTAACCCCTTCTTCTTCTAGAACATCTTGGTCTAAAAAGAAATTTCCAGTACAGGTTGAGGAATCTCTTTTTAATACCGCATAGGCAGCATCCGCATAGATAGAAGGCTTTCGAGAACCTTTAATTAATTCAGATCCAATTACATTTCTAACAGCTGCAGTATCAAGAGAAGTTCTTGGCCACAAACAGTTAGAAGCTACATTATATTTTTGTAATTCTTCAGCCAGTCCATGAGCAACAAGAGACATTCCGTATTTTGCTGTTGTATAAGCCAGGGTTAACCCAAACCACTTTCTATCAATATCAATTGGTGGAGATAGAGTTAAAATATGAGGGTTGTTACCTTCTTTAAGATGAGGGATACATTTTTGGCTTAACATAAAGGTCCCCCTTACATTGATATTATGCATTAGATCGTATCTTTTCATAGGGGTATTGATTGTATCGGTTAAATGAATAGCACTTGCATTATTAATACAAATGTCTATTCCGCCAAACTTTTCTACAGCTTGAGCAACAGCACTTTCTACTTGTTCTTCAAACCTTATGTCACAAACAACAGGTAAAGCAGTACCGCCAACTTCTTCTATTTCTTTAGCAGCAGTAAAAATGGTACCTGGAAGTGTTGGGTGAGGCTCAGTTGTTTTAGCAAGTATTACAATATTCGCTCCATCTTTTCCTAATGCTTTTGCGATTTCAAGACCTACACCCCTTGATCCGCCACTCATGATTATTGTTTTGTTTTTAAAATTTGTCATAGATATATTCTATTAAAACTGATCAGTTTCTGTAGAGTCTTTTGTTGAAAGTAATTCGGATTCTTCGCCTAAAAGAACCTCTCCAATAGTTTCGTAGTAATTACTGCCAACTTCTTGCTGGTGCTTTATAGCGGTGTATCCTTCTTTTGATAGTTCTATTTCTTTTTCCTGAAGGCTTACAATTGCGCTCATGTCCCCGCCTTTATAATTTTTTGCTAGTTCATACATTGAGCTTGCTAATGAGTGAAAACCAGCAAGTGATACAAATTGCAGTTTGTATCCAAGTTCAAATAGCTTTTTTTGAAAGTCTTTTATATCACTTTCATTAAATTTCCCAATCCAGTTAAAAGAAGGAGAACAATTATAAGCTAGTATTTTATTTGGAAACACCTTTTTGATTTCATCAGCAAATTCTTTAGCAAACCCTAGGTCCGGTGTATTTGTTTCGCACCATATAACATCAGCATATTCGGAATATCTCAAAGCTTTTTTTATAGCCAACCCATGGTTATCTTTAATTGAAAAATAGCCATCACTAGTTCTTTTATTACTTAAAAATTCTCTATCATCGTCATCAAAATCGGAAGTGATTAAAGAAGCGTGTAGTGCGTCGGTTCTTGCAATTAGAAGAACAGGGCTTCCAAGTACATCTGATGCAAGCCGTGAAGAATTTAATTTTTTTATGTACTCATGAGTAGGAATTACTACCTTGCCTCCCATATGACCACATTTTTTTTCAGAAGCAAGTTGGTCTTCAAAATGTAAACCAGACACACCAGCTTTAATAAATTGTGAAGTTAAATTAAAGACACTATAAACACCACCAAAACCTGACTCAGCATCAGCAACAATAGGAGGCAAGACACCTTCTTTATGTTCAGAAATTTTTCTAACGAGAGTATTGTTGATTTTATTAATAAAATTAGGCGTTGAGTTAGATGGATAGAGTGAAAGGTCAGGGTAAGTATTTTCACCATTATTACTTTCTGCAGCAACTTGCCAGCCACTTATATAAATAATTTCGTAACTAAGATTAAACATCTGCACAGCCTGTTGTGTTGTAGCTGCACCTAATCCTGAAACCCAACAATCGTCTCTTTGAAGTAAGTTTAGTAAAGACTTAGACCCTTCTTCTGAAATAGTATTTACAACCCGGAAGGGACTCCTTAGCGAACTAATACCATTAGCATCGTAGTCTCTTTTAATATTGTCCCATCTTGGATCGGAAAGGTAAGAATCTACACTTTCTAAGCTATCAAAATTGTTATTCATTTATTAATGCTGACTTGCTGCAACGCTTGCAATAATAATAATTAGAGTTAACACTCCAGCAGAAGCGATAAGAACTTCACTTCTAGTTATTTTAATTTTTGGAGCAGAACTCATAACACTCGCAAATAACAAAATTGCTGCAGAAATTATTAGTGCAAAAAGAGGAGCATATTCATGAAAGTTAAGAAAAATTTGAGCAATAGCTACCGCAATAATACCACCCACCACTATTGAGCCAAGAGGTATAACAATTGACCCAACTATCCTGCTCCGAATCTTATTTGCTTCAAGATCTTCATATCTATCCAGTCCCTTAGGAACTCCAAGAAGCATTGAAATTATAGAAACTAAAGCTTGGATAATGGATGAAAGGATAACTATTCTCCATAAAGCTCCACTGACACTTATTAAGTTAACAACCGGATCTTCTGGAAGAATTCCTTCAATTCTTTGACCAATACTACTTATAACATAGAAAGCGGTAGAAGAGCCAAAAACTAGACCCAGCCCTGCCCCGGTGTAGATTGACTCTCTGTCTGTTGTTAGTACTCCAAATCCTTCAAAATTTGAGTCAAGAATTTTTTTCAGATTTAGTGAGTTCAAAATACTAAAAAATGCTGTAGAAAGAGATACGATCGATACAAATGCTACTGGGTTATATTCAGCAATCAAGTTCTGTGTTTCAGCTTCAAGAATGAGTCCATCGTATAAGTAAGAACTTGCTATAAGACCTTGAATAAACCCTGCAACTACCCCAAAACCTATCCCGTATCTTAGAGATTTAATTATTTTTTGACTTATTGTCACAGGAGGAGGTATATCTTCTACCATCACTGCAATTGAGGAAGAAGTTTCCTGATTTATATTTTCTTCAAATTCTGGTTCTTCAAGTTGTTCTTCTACAGTTTCACCATGACTATTAGGACTACTGATTGCTTCATTTGCAGCTTCTTCTACTACATCAACTTCTTCGTTAGAAACAGGAAGGGGATTAATAGCCTCACCACCAGACCAACTATTTAGTATATCCGCTGGAGTTACTCCAGAGGATTCAGCTCTTGCTTGAATTGATCTAGATAAAAGCTCTAAAGGTATCCCACTGGAACTACTCAATTGTTCTAATTGTTTTTCATCCATTTTAAAAATCTATATAATTCTAGTCAGATGTGTTATTTCTAACTACATCATCAAATGTTTTTTCATCTTGATACCACCTCATCCAAATTATTAATATGGAAATCCACAAAATAATCCCTCCACCAAGTTTTAGTATCAATCCAGCAAGTGTTTGATCGTTTATAACTGAAATATTAAAAATATTGTCATTGTTTAAGTAAGCCGTATATAAAGGTTCGGTTCCAAAAGCAAGAAAACTCGCAGGGATTGTTGGTAAAAGGGACTGGAGGAATAAGTAGCCAATTCTTGCTGCTGAATTTATTGGTCTTACTTCTTCATTAAATCCGATTACAGGAATCCACATATTTAATGAAACAAGAAGCATCACTGAATGTATAAAGAAATGAAAAAGGGTATTTGTAACCATTAAATTTACAACGGAAGACCAGTGCATTCCTACCATAACAAAATTAAATAAGAAAAATGCAACTACAGGCTTTGATGTGAATTTTAAAATAAGAATAAACGGTTTTATTGATATTATTTTCTTCATTTCTTTATGCATGCCAAGTAATAAAAGTGGTGGGGAGACTAATGCCAAAACTAGGTGCTCAACCGAGTGAACAGAGAAGAGATATTTCTCCCCAATATCATGCAATGGATAATCAGTAAAAATCCAAAGTATAATTATTCCTGAGTACCATAATTTTCTTTTTTCACTCTTTATAGATTTATTTTTTGTTGAAAACTCAAAAAATATTACAAGAGAAAAAATTAATGCCCATACATCGTAATGTGGGTGCCATGGTAAGTTTTGCATTTATTCTAGAAAAAATTTGCCGATGCTCGTTCAAACATCACAATAGCGAATAGGATTAATGCAAGAATCATCCCACCGGTAAAGAACCTGTTAATAAGTTTATTTTCAAAACGTAAGTGCATAAACCAGCCAACAACTATTACGAACTTGCCTACAGCTAAAATTATCAATAAAGGATCAGTAAATACACCTACAATATCTTCTGTGTAGTACAACGCAATCTCGATGGCTGTAAGCACTCCAAGCACAATAGCTATTTGTACATATTTTTTTGGCGTGGGATGTTCTACATGAATTTCAGACATACTAAATTAAATAAACAACTGTAAACAATACTATCCAAACTATATCCACAAAGTGCCAATATAGAGCTACAAACTCTAGGTTCATCCCACCTTCTAAAGTTAAACCCTGTTGTCTTTGTCCAATACTCCATAAAGCTAGTAGAAGAACTACACCTATAAAAACGTGTAGTCCATGAAAACCTGTCAAAACATAAAATGTAGAACTAAAAATGTTAGTACCTAATTCAAATCCCTTATGATAGAACTCGGTAAATTCATATATTTGACCCGCTAAAAAAACTGCTCCAAGCATTGCTGTTGCTAGTAGCCACACTCTCGTTTTTTCCTGATCATTTGCCTCAAGGGCATTGTGAGCAAGTACCATTGTTAAAGAACTCATTAGCAAGATAAAAGAGCTAATAGAAGTAAAAGGAATGTCATAAACATCTGTGAGCTTTATTCCAGGAAAATCTCTTCCTTTAAAAATCATAAACGTAGTGATTAGTGTTCCGAAAAATAGAATTTCAGTAGATAAAAATACCCACATACCGAGTTTTCTAGTTTCTACCCCTGTAGGTTCGTGCGGGTAGGCATGAGAGCTACTCATGTTCTGATTCTTCTATATGTTCTTCTAATGGCTCAGTACCCCAACCAAAACCACCGATTAGCAATAAGAGCGATCCAATAATTGCTAGGGGTACAGAGTAGTATATGACTGCATAGCCTAAAAATGGCAATCCAGAAGCCAATATGATTGGATAATAGGAAGGATTTGGTAGCTCGATATTTTCGCTTGGATTAAGGCCTTCTTCTTCTAATTCTTGAAGAAGTTGATCAGCACTCTCTCTTCTTACCGCTCTTCCCTCATCATCTTCACTATATTTTGCGTGCCAAAAATCATCTAACGATTTTACAATTGGTGCCTTTGAAAAATTCCAAACAGGAGTTGGAGATGGAATTGTCCATTCAATTGTTCTTGCATCCCAGGGGTCAAAAGGCGCTTCCTCACCATTCCGTTTAGAAAAAATCCAATTTACCATAAACACAATAATTGATATTGCAATTATGAACGCCCCTATAGTAACCACAACATTCCAGAATGCTAAGTTCGTTTCTTCTGCATAAACCCACGTACGTCTAACTTGTCCTTGAAGACCTAGCCAATGCATAGGTCCAAAGGTGAGATTAAAACCAATTAACATTAGCCAAAAATGAATTTTTCCAAGTGTTTCGTTATACATTTTGCCCCACACTTTAGGAAACCAATAATAAAGTCCGGAAAATATTCCAAAAAGTGCGCCGCCAAATAATACATAATGAAAATGAGCAACTACATAGTAAGTATCAGTTTGTTGTGTGTCTGCTGGTACTACAGAGTGTGTGACCCCACTAAGGCCTCCTATTACAAACATTCCTATAAAACCAAGGGAAAATAGCATTGGCGTGTTTAACTTAAGCTTTCCTCCCCATATGGTTCCAAGCCAATTAAATATTTTTACACCCGTGGGTACCGCAATGACCATTGTTGATAAACCAAAACCAGCTTGTGCAACTGGACTGATTGCAGATGCAAACATGTGATGGGCCCAAACTCCAAAACCTATAAAAGCTATTCCAAAACCAGCAAATACTATTGCAGCGTAGCCAAATAGTGGTTTACGTGAAAATGTTGGCAAGACTTCAGAGACTATACCAAATGCTGGAAGTATTAGAATATAAACCTCCGGATGTCCAAATAGCCAGAAAAGATGTTGCCATAAAACTGGATCACCGCCACCTTCCGTTAAGAAAAATGTAGTTCCAAATTTTCTATCAAACGTTACGTAGAAAAGAGCAATAGCAATTATTGGTAAAGAAAAAGCTAAAAGAAAAGAAACAGCAAATGTCATCCAAGTAAATACTGGCATTCTCATAAACCTCATGCCTTCAGTTCTCATATTTATGATTGTTGTTATGAAGTTGAATGCAGATATTAAGGAAGCTATACCAAGAATCTGAAGACCTATTGCCCAATAGTCCATTGCTGTTCCAGGAGAATACTGCATTCCTGCATTAGGCTGGTAGCCAAACCAACCACCATTCGGTGCTGAACCAAGCCAACCAACTTCCTCAGCTAAATATCCACCTTCTGGTGCTCCAGCTGTACCGAATATAAATGTTGAATAAAGAAAAGCACCTCCGAATATGAAAATCCAAAAGGATAGAGCATTTAATCTTGGAAATGCAACATCTCTAGCACCAATCTGAAGTGGCAATAAATAATTGAAAAAAGCAGCACTTATTGGCATAATTGCAAGAAAAATCATGGTAGTTCCATGCATGGTGAACATAGCGTTATATTCAGCTGCAGTAAGGAAATTATTATCAGGTTGTGAAAGTTGAATTCTAAGAACTAATGCTTCAAGCCCTCCTATTAAAAGGAAAAAGAATGCAGCATATCCATACATAATACCAATTCGCTTGTGATCTACAGTTGTGATCCAGCTCCATATACCAGTTTCTGATGATGGTCTTCTAAAGATATTACTCTGTTTTTTTGGTTCAATAATTTTTGTCATTTAAGTGTCTCCAGATAAGCAATTAAAGCATTTATTTCTGATTCGGTCAATTCAAGGTTAGGCATAAATGTACCAGGTTTTATTTCTGCAGGATTGGCTAACCACCTTGTTAAATTCTCTCTATTGTTTTCTAACGCAGCTCCAGCAAAAACATTTCTAACCGCAAAATGTGTAAGGTTTGGAGCAATCCTATCACCTTGTACATCCCAGACTCCGTTAACAACGTGACACTGTGTACAACCAGCATTGAGATATACCTGTTGCCCCTCAGCAGCTAGAGAAAGATCTTCATTACTAAATGCAGTTGCATTTTTTTGCTCATTTTCGACCCAGCTATCAAAATCTTTTTGTGATAATGACAAGACCCTACCCCTCATTTTTGAATGACTTAATCCACAATATTCTCCACACTGAGCCCAAAACTCATCTGGAGAATCAGCATGAAGGTTTAAATATGTTGTCTGTCCGGGCACAAGGTATCTTTTCCCATTAAGCTTTGGAACCCAGTAGTTATGAAGAACATCATTAGACCACATTTCAAGTCGAACTGGTTTGTCGGCTGGGATTACTAAAACATTTGCTGTTGTAATTCCATAATCTGGATATTTATACTCAAACCACCATTGGTGACCAATTACCTCTATTTTTAAAGCATCTTCTGGCTCTCTAGCTAAATCAAAAATTGTTTGAACAGTTGGAACCGCAATTGCAGCGAGAATTAAAACAGGGATTACAGTCCACAATATTTCTAATTTTGTATTCCCATGAATTTGTTTCGGCTCGGGGCTTTCTGGTTTTTCCTTGAAAACAAAAACAGATAAAAGTAATGCTCCTTGAACAATTACAAAGACACCTACAGCTATCCAAAAAGTTATCCAGAATAGTTCATCTATAGATCTTGCATATGGTCCTTCAGGACTTAATGAGTCCAATGGTGCATTTTCAATACATGCAGATAGAAAAATAAATGGAGTAAATTTAAGGTTTTTAACTTTTAAAATTTTTTTCACAAGCATATTTTATATTATCAACAATATTTAAGGATAGCGTTGAAACAATATATAGTGTAATTTTAAGTACTATGTCAGTATGAAAGTTGATAGTAAAAAAATAGCAATTAAGTATTTAAAACTTTCCAAATTGCGAATTGTTGAATTATTACTGATCACTACTGTACCCTCAATGGTTGTCTCTATTTATGGATTTCCACCTCTGGAGCTTATTTTATTTACTGTACTAGGGGGAACTCTGCTTGCAGTAAGTGCAAATGTTTTGAATCAAATATTTGAAATCTCAACTGACAGCTTAATGGAGAGAACAGTAAACAGGCCACTAGTAACTGGAGAAGTAAGTAAAAAAAATGCTTATATTTACTCAATTTCACTTGGACTGTTTGGATATTTGATTCTATACACTCAGTCCACAACCCTTGCAGCAAATATTGCCCTATCCGCAAATATTTTTTACTCATTTATTTATACATTAATTCTAAAACCAAGAACTAATCAAAATATTGTTATAGGAGGTGCAGCAGGTGCAGCACCAGTATTAATTGGGTGGTCTGCAACCGGTGCTGAACTTGAAATTGGATCTTGGTTATTATTTCTATTGGTATTTTTATGGACACCAGCTCACTTCTGGGCTTTGTCATTAGAAAATATAGATGATTATAAAGATGCTGATTTCCCAATGTTGCCAACTCAGGAATCTAAAAAGAGAACTGCTATCTTTATTGGAGTTTATTCATGTGCAACAGTAATAACCTCAATACTCTTAGCACCTATACTTCAGTTAGGAATTACCTATCTTGTTCTAGCACTTTTATTTGGAATATATTTAATGTATAAATCTTATGGACTTTACATTGACAAAGTGAAACCTATTTCATACTTCATATTTTCAAATACTTATTTAGCTGTCATATTTTTATCAATGGTTGGTGACATTTTTATTACGTTAGGTAGTATCTAAACATGCAAGAAGTATTGCTATCAATTACCTATCCTCCAATCCCAATTACTCAAGTTGGGCCTATCTCTCTTTCATTACACGGAGTGTTTGCTGCTATAGGATTTTATATTGGAGCAAGTCACGCATTAAAGTTATCCGATAAAGATGGTGCTGACAGCATTTTGTTTTCGGATGCTCTTACTTGGGCAATTTTTGGTGCCATATTAGGTGCACGATTCTTTACAATACCAGCTCAATTGTACAACAGTCCAAACTATGGTTGGGGCGACATATTTACTCTTACTGGAAGTTATTCAATTATGGGTGGAATGGCTGGCGGGATAATTGCTGCTTACATCAAAATTAGTATCTTAAACAAACAAGACTTTAAACAATATGGGGACTATGCAGCTACAGGCCTTATCTTAGGAACAGTTGTTGGAAGAATCGGTGATTTAGCGATCGTTGAACACCTAGGTCGACAAACAGATTCCTTTTTAGGATATGAAGTCAAACCTGGTTATGATTTAGCCCCACAACATAATTCTTTAGAGTGTGCGGAACCTTTGCTTACCTGTGGTACCTATCACCATGTAGCTATGTATGATTTAGTTCTTGCGCTAGGAGTATTTTTTATTTTTAGATATTTTCAACAAAAATTTACTTTTGGAAAAGGAGCTTGGATCGGTTTGTGGGCTTTTTGGTACGGAACCCAAAGGGCGTTTCTTGATACACTAAGGTTCGGAATGGGGGATGCAACTATCGGAACCCTCACATGGAATCAGGTTGGTGGAACTCTGTTAGCAATATTAGGAATTATTTTTTTCTTTAAAAATAAAAATATTAAAACAAACTAATTAGAAATAATACGTAAAGGCTCATTAGCACATACCCCAAAACCCCATTTCTCTTAAGGGTGTTTCGTGATAGAAAAATTACCAAGAATGATACAAAATACATCAGGAATAATTGATAGTCTACTTGTGCTTCAATCTCTCCAGGGCTTACTAATATTGCAACACCGCCAACTAAGCCAATGTTAAAAAGGTTTGAACCAAATATATTCCCAAAAACAATATCTGGCTTTTTTAACTTTGCTGCCGCTATTGTTCCAGCAACCTCAGGAAGGCTTGTGCCAATAGCAATAATTGTAGAGCCTACGACAAGAGAGGAAACTCCAAATACTTCAGCAAGTTTTACTGCATTATCAACTACAAGCTGACTACCATACAAAGTTGCAGCTAAAGAAAGAAAGCCTCTAAGCCATAAATATTTTTTTTCATCAACAAATAACTCATCGTCCTCAACACCTTCGCTATTAACCATTTTGTATGTTACATAAATTACAAGAACTAAAAGAACAACTCCTAACCCCAAAGGGAAACTTTTAGTAAATATATATGTTGAAACGAAAATAGTTGTTAAGACAGCCATCCACAATGGGCTTGTATGATTGATTTTAATTTTTTTATTGAAATCTTTTGGAATCGTCAAAAACAAGACAGCTACAACTAGTAAAGAATTGGCAATATTCGAACCAACAATATTACCAATTGCTAAATCTAAGTCCCCATTTATGGCTGCACCGGTACTTGCAAATAATTCAGGTGCAGAGGTACCAAACCCAATAAAGGTAGCTCCTATAATTGAGTTAGGAATTTTAAACTTCATTGCAATCTGAACTGCTGAGCTAACCATTTCGTCAGCACCCTTTACAAGAAAAATTAATCCAAGTGAAAAACCAAATAAGAGAATTAATATGTCCATACTTAGTTATCTACTTTTTTGAATCTCTCCAAGAAATCCATTCTTTAACTTTAGTTAAATCATAGCCTGGTCCATTAACTGCTAGAGTAACCTCCGTGGCACCCGCTGCTAAAAGTTCATCTGCTAGGTCAATTCTATTTATGTCTATACCAATTGATCTTTGGATATCATTGGGATTCCTTCCAACTTCATCACACCACTTGTTTAATACAGAGTTTTTATGAGCAACTGTTTCAATCCCACTCCTGTCTTCTGTTTTTGTTGCAAACCCATGCCATATATCAGCGTATTGAGCCACTAGTCTCAAGGTAACTTTCTCACCACCACCACCAATTAATATAGGAATTTTTCTTTTAGGTTGAGGGTCTAATTTTTGCATTCTGCTTACTATTCGTTCGAGTGACTTCTCAAGCTCTTTTAGTCTCCAAATCGCTGTACCAAACTCATATCCGTATTCCTCATAGTCTTGTTCAAACCATCCTGAGCCAATACCTAAAATTAATCTACCATCAGAAATGTGGTCAACAGTTCTCGCCATATCAGCTAATAATTCTGGATTACGATAAGAGTTACAAGTAACAAGTGGCCCTATATCAGCTTTACTGGTAACTTCGGCCCAGCTGGCAAGCATAGTCCAGCATTCAAAATGTTTTCCTTCTCTTTTTTCACCCTCAGACCACTGAGTTCCATCTTCTTTGTAAAGGGGATAGAAATGGTCCCAGTTGTAAATCACATCAGCTCCAATCTGCTCTGCTTCCAAAGCAGCAGATCTAATTTGGTCATACTCTGCATGTTGTGGTTGTAAAAATACGGCTATTCTTGGTTTCATTTTTCTCCTCTATTATTCAAATTTAGTCTTTTTAAGTGAATTAATAATTGAATTTTTAAATTTAATATTTGCATTTAAGCGTTCTATTTTTTGTTTGGTAATTTTTTCAGCTGACGGAAGGGGGTTTGACTTTACAAACTTCTCTATATCGTTTCCAAGCACTTCGTTATATATTGAAGGAAGCCCATCAAGTATCCTTGATGATGTCCATTCAGGCATAACTTTTAATAGTTTGTCCCAGCTATCTTTTACAGCCATCCAAGCAGTTTCACCATTTTCAGTATGAGAAATTAACCCCGAAACAATATATGGTGCATCTGCTCCACGGATAGTACCTTCTAAGATTGCATTTAAAACAATTTCTGGAGTTTTTGGGTCACTTAATCCCCACAACATTGCTCTATATCTTCCTTCAATCTGGGGAGTCTCAGCCTGTATGAACTTATCAAGAAATTTTGTAACAGAAACTGATGGATCCATACCAGCAATTGAAAGGACTAGATTGTAATAATTGCCATCGTTGTATTCTGCATATTTGTTAGTTTCAAATAAATTTACAAAATAGTTGTTAAATTCTTTATCATTTGAATATTTTGCATACAAGCCACATACTATTGATCTGAGTTGAGATTCTTCTTGGCTTGAATTTTCATTGTATTCTTTACCTAAAATTTCTAAGCTTGGTTTACAAAATCGTCCAATGAAGGTCCCCAGGTTTTGATCAGGAAAAATTTTATACATTGTTGAAAATATTCCAGAGACAAGGGCCCAAATATTTTTATCTTTTTCATATTTATATAGTTCTAATAAATCCATGAAGTCATCAAGAGATATCTGGCTAATTCTTAATGACATCCAGGAGTCTTCTAAAAGACGATATCTTTCATTTATGTCAAGTTCTTCAAAATGGATAGATATCTCCTGAAGAAGCTCACTACTGTATGCAGTATGGAAAAAGGCCCACCCCCCATTATTAATATAAGGAACACTTCCTTTACTTTCAAAATTTTCGGATACACTTGCAAGTAATAATTTATTTTCACTCTTTGTATCTAAATATTTAATATTTATTGGTATATGCCAGAGTGAGTCATCAGTACTCCCATCAATAAGAAATTTTCTTTGAGATAATTTCAAAGAAGAATCTTGGATTTCTACCGAAACAATTGGATATCCCTCTTGTTTAATCCATGTTGGGAGTATTTTATTTATCTCATACTCTGAAGTCTCAGTTAACTCATTCCAAAGATCTGTTGAGTGAGTGTTTTTATATTGATATTTTTTTAAATATTTTCTGACTCCAGATTTAAAATTGTCCTCTCCAATAAACGTTTCAAACATTCTCAAAACAGTTGATCCTTTTTGATAGGTTAAGACATCAAACATTTCCTCGGCTTCTTCAGGTGTTGCTACTTCAAACTCGACAGGTCTAGATGATTTCAGAGAGTCTACATTAAAGCCTTGACTTCTCGCCAAATTTAATTCATTCCATAACTTGAATTCTGGATATGTAGCTTCAGATGCTATCACTTCCATTAAACTCGCAAATGCTTCATTAAGCCAAATTCCATCCCACCATTTCATTGTTACTAAATCACCAAACCACATATGTGCTAATTCATGTGCAACCACCTCTACAGATCTCGATAGTTCCGCTCTTGTAGCTTTTTCTACGTCAATTAATAGCAGAGTCTCACGGAATGTAACTGCACCCACATTTTCCATAGCACCCATTGCAAAATCAGGAATTGCTATCAAGTCAAGTTTTGAACCAGGGTATTTTATGTCATAATAGTCTTCAAAAAAATCCAAAATTTTCATTGCAGCTTCACCGGCAAATTTGGTTTGGTGACTGAATCCTGGCCTGTGCACAACTCTGACATTAGTTGATTTAGATTTCCCAATTTCCGTAATCTCAAGTGGTCCAACAATAAAAGCTACCAAATAAGTGGACATTCGCATTGAATCAACAAACTTCGTAGTGGTTCTTCCGTCTTTATTTGATTCACTCAATACAGCTTCATTACTAATTCTTATATCGCTTTCACCTGAAGTTAAAGTAATAGAAAATACTGATTTAAATTCAGGTTCGTCCCAACAAGGAAATGCCATTCTTGCAGCAGTTGGTTCAAACTGTGTTGTCGCAATCCACTTTTCTTGATCATCTTTATCTATAAATTTACTTCTATAAAAACCTCTTAAGTCATCAACAACATTTCCAGTAAAGTCTATGTACAACTTCCAGTCGCCAGTCTCTATGCTATCTTCAAAGTTAAGAAGAATTTTCTCATCATCTTTGAGATAATTTACTGATCCATCAATATGTGCTCCGTTGTCATTTTCAACAAAACAGCTATTTATCGTTAGCCCAACTGAATGAAGTTGTAATTCTGTTGTGTCTTCAACAACTTCAATAAAGACAGTTTCTGAACCGTTGTAAGTAAAATTTTCAAGGTTAATATCTAAATGAACTTCGTATCTGTTTGGAATTGCTAATTTTGGAAGTAATATATTTTGATTCATTAACAAATATTAGTTAATTTTGAAATCAATCCCAGTTCAAGTGTAAAAATTCATCACTTTCATGAAGCTGAACTGTATGGGCACCAAAGTAATCTCTTTGGGCTTGGATCAAAGATGATGGATTGAACTCTGAAGATGAATTGATATACCAGTTGAGAGATGAGTACATTACAGGTGTGGGTATGTTGTTTTTAATACAATTTGATAACAAAAACTTTGTATTTTCGAGTCTTATATCTAAATTTTTTTGTATTTGTTTTAATTCAACTATAGACCTACCTGGAGGACCATCTTTCAAAATTGATTTGATTTCTTTTAATAGATCTGAACGAATAATGCATCCCTCTAACCAATTTTGCATAACGTCCTCAATTTTAATTTCAAGATTTTCCTGTTTACTAAAGTACTCAATAAATAAAATTCCCTGAGTTAGGGTTGAAAGGCGAGAAAAATAAATAGCTTCTTGCAATTCATTGGGATTAAGTTCTATTTTTATATTTTTGGCAGTGATTGGCCAAATTTTTTGGTAATTGCTTTCAACTCTTGCATTGAATGCTTCAAAAATGCTAGGCAGAGGAAAACCATAATTTAAACTAGTTTCAATAGTCAGTTTGCCTGTTCCTTTATGATTTGCAATGGGTTTAATTTTATCTATTAAGTACACACCATCTTTTTGAGTATTTAATATGCTAGATGTTATTTCAATCAAGTATGAAGACTGTTGCTCTTTTTTTAAATTATCAAAAAATTCTGATGCAGCTACATTATCAAAGCCCGCAGCTCTCAATATGTTATACGCTTCAGCAAGTATTTGCATTTCAGCATATTCAATTCCGTTGTGAAGCATTTTAATAAAATGACCAGTACCAAATCCTTCATATAGCCCAACACATTCCAGACCGTCAGCTTTTGCTGCAATTTTCCTCATCATAGATATCAAATCTTCAGGAATTTCTTTTTCATAGCCAAGCATCAATGCAGGACCTGTCCTAGCCCCGGTCTCGCCACCAGAAATACCCATTCCAATAAATTCTATTCCTTGCTTATTACACCTCTTCCCTAAATCGATACTGTCTAGATAATATGCATTACCCCCATCAATTAATGTATCTTTTTCCTCAATAAAATTAAATAAATTTTCTACAACACTATCAGTCGCTTCTCCAGATGGAACAAGCATTAAAATCTTTCGAGGCTTTGGAATGCTTTTAACAAATTCTTCTAAATCTGTAAAACCATAAATATTTTTAGATGAGTCTTTTGAAATGAGTTGATTAATTTTGTTTTGAGATTTATTATAAACACTCACATTTGTGTCATTGTCAGAAAAATTAAGAGCAATATTACTGCCCATTACTCCTATTCCAACAATTCCAATATGGTTGTTCATGATAAGATTTTAACAACTTCTCTTTCAAGTAAATTGTTAAGATAGTAATTTCTTATTTCAACATCAACTTCAAGCTGATTTTCATTATTAATTACGTTTATAATTTTTGAGTACTTGTGAAGGGAGTCAAGATTTTTTGGAGAGGTTAAAAGTGTAACTGTTCGCAAATCTCCAAGAATTTGAAATATAATTTCTGAAACCAATTTATCTAAATTAGAACCTTCTGTTGATGAAATAAAATGTGCATCTTCATATTTTTCTTTTAAAAAATTTAAAGAAGCTGTATCAATTCTGTCTATTTTATTAAAAACTAGTATTTCCTGAACGCTAGATTCAATCTGATCTAATATTTCATGAACTGTATTTATGTGCATTTGTGGGATTGCTGATGCGGCATCGACTACATGAATAAGTAAATTAGCATCTTTAACTACTGTGAGTGTGGACTTAAAAGATTCAATTAATGTAGTAGGTAGATTTTGAATAAAGCCAACTGTATCTGAGATAATAATAGGCTCGGTGATTTCATCTATCCTTAATTCCCTCTGCAGAGAATCAACAGTAGCAAATAATTCGTTTGCAACGTAGGTTTTTGAGGATGTAATCTTTTCAAGCAAAGTTGATTTTCCTGCATTTGTGTAACCCACAATTGATACAAGCGGTGTATTATTTTTTCTTCTGAAACTAGATTGAACCTGTCTTTGTTTTGCTACTTTTTTAATTTCCTTTTTAAGTCTGTTAATTCTATTGTCAATTAATCTACTATCAGTTTCAAGCTTTGCTTCCCCAGGACCCCTTGTGCCAATTCCACCACCTTGTTGGTTTAGTGTTTTGCCCAAACCAGCCAAACGTGGTTTTAAATAAGTAGTTAAAGCCAATTCAACTTGCAAGGTTGCTTCTTTCGACTGGGCATGAAGTGCAAATATATCAAGAATTAATCCTGTTCTATCTACAACATCACACTGGAACAAAGTTCGTAATTCTTTTTGCTGATTGGGTGTTAGCTCACAATCAAATAAGACTACATCAATATCATTTGCTTTTGATATATCAACTAATTCAGCAATTGACCCTTTTCCAATAAATGTTTTTGGGTCAACTTTTTCTACTCGTTTCGTTTGTATGATAGTGGGACTAGATCCTGCGGTTTTGACTAAATTTACCAATTCTTTTAAGGACTCTTCTTTATCTGCTCTTGTTTCGTTTTTAAGAATTATGCCAACTAACAAGGCTTTTTGAGTTGTTACAAATATATCTCTATCTGATACCGTAAGTAACTTTTTATCAGATTGATTTGGATTATTTCTTTGATTCAATTATTTCATTATTGGTAGTTGACCATTATCAGATGTATTTGAAATCTCTTCTTCTGCAATAATTTGTGATTCTCTTACAGCTAAAACCACCTTTCCTGTTGGTGGCCAAATAAATTTCCAAGCGCCGCTTGCAACAGCCCAGAATTGCTTTTCAGTATCCACATCAATTAGAGGAAGAGCTTCTGAAGTTTTTTCACTTCCTGCAGGAACTAATAGCCCCGACTTTGTAATTGTTTCTTCTCTTAAGTGTCCAACCCTCCAACCTGGAGAAACTTTAAAACCTGCCGGAGCAAACTTAATGTCTTCTAATAAATCTTTATCTTCTGTCATTTTCTTATAATAAACATGAAAAAACTATAAATTAGCGGAGGTGGACAGGAATCGAACCTGCCAAAGACTATTACACCTTTCAACAGTTTTGAAGACTGTGGAGCCCACCAGGCGCTCATTCACCTCCATTATTAAGAGTAGTTATATAAAAAAATATTAATGGAATAGAATTAAGATTAATGAGTAATTTTCAAAATACATTTAATAGATTAAAGAAGGATAGACAACTTAGTAATAAGCAGGTAGCTTCTTTTACTGGCGTAAAGGTAAAAGATGTAAAGAAGTGGGAAACAGGCATGAGTTTTCCTACCGATAGCAAAGTTGTTGATGCCTTAGAAGGCATATTAGGAACCGAGATAATTAAGTCGCTTGAAGGGTTTAAAACTGAAGAAAATAATTTCTCTTCCATAACTAGTTCAGAAGATGAGATATTTAAAGTTAATAATGAAAAGCTTGAGATTTCCAATACGAGAATCGATCGGCTTAGAAATATTTTCCAACGTGAAACTCAATCTAATAATGAGTTCAATTACGATTCAGATTTTGACACCTCTTTTCTAGATCAAGAAGCACCAAATAAAGTTTTAATTAACGAAGAAGGCGATCTAGAGCAACCTTATTTGTATGATGACAAGCAACTTGGATTTTATTTATCTAGAAATATTAAAACTTTGGGTTTACTTTCTGTTTTAGGTGTTGTTGTTATTAGTTTTTTCCGACTCTTTTGGGAATCGCTCAATCTTTTTATTAACAATATATTGTGAAACTAATATCTTATACAAAGCTTGGAATTGTCCTATCAATATTATCTATTTTGGCGGGAGCATTTGTTAGGGCCACTGGGTCAGGAGATGGCTGTGGATCAACATGGCCTACATGTAAAGGAAAAATTATTCCCCAATTATCAGACACGTCTGAAGTAATAGAGTTTTCCCATAGATCGGTTAGCGGAATCCTACTTATTGTCACGCTCATAATTTTTATTAAGTCAAGAAGCATGAGTAAAGGAAGCATCGTCAGGACGACGGTAAATTTTTTAACATTTTTTGTTCTCTTTGAAGCTGCAATTGGAGCGGTAATTGTTTTATATGAATGGGTCGGGTTAAATAGTTCTCTCCCACGCATAATTGCTGTTCCAATACACTTGGTTAACACTTTTGGATTGCTGGCATGTTACGCCATACTTTACAAAGTTTTACTTAATAATTTTAAAAACATTAAACAGCTTTGGGACAGAAGATTTGTTTTCATTGCTTTTTTATTTTTACTCAGTGGCGCTACTGGTTCAATCACAGCTTTAGCAGATGTTTTATTTCCAAGTGCTTCATTCTATGAAGGATTGATGGAAGACTTTGATAGGACCTCCGAGCTGTTAACAAGATTAAGAATTTTACACCCCATGGTGGCAACGGGATTATCAGTAGCATTAATAATTGAATCAAGAAAAATTCAAAAAGATTACAAAATCGATGTTAAGTTTTTTCAGATTTTAGTATTTATTGCCGTAATTCTAGGAGTATTGAATGTTTTGTCTAATATTTTGCTTTTATTGAGCATTTTGCACCTTGCAATTGCTGATTTATTGTGGATTACATATATATATGTAAGCATGGATAAGATAAAAATAAATCATCAATAAATTAGCTTTAATTTCAACATAGTTATACACTTCATCTTTGTAACTAGATACAACTATGGAAAGTCAAAATACTAATGGTAACTAAAACAATACCCTCAAAGCCAAAGCCTAATACTAAAGAGGCTGATTTTTCTAATGAAGACACAACTTTAACTCCAGAACAGGAGAAAGCAGCAAGGGAAAAAGCTAAATCACTCACAAAGAAACTTGCAGACGATAAAGGAAAGTTAACTACTGACTTAGTAAGCCAATATTTAACTGCAATTGGAAATTTTGATCTTTTGACAGCTGAGCAAGAAGTTGAGTTGGCTCAGAAAATTGAATCTGGAGAAAAAGCATCTATTAAGCTTGGAAAAAAACAATTCAAAGATAAAAAAGGTGAAATAAGATTAAAAAGAGATAGAAAAAAAGGTGCTGAGGCAAAAGATGCATTTCTTACAGCAAACCTAAGGTTAGTTGTTGCAAATGCAAGACGATACGCCAACACCTCTGGTATCGATTTTCTTGACCTAATTCAAGAAGGAAACCTTGGATTAATTAGAGCAGTAGAAAAATTTGACTGGCGTAAAGGATTTAAATTTTCCACTTATGCAACATGGTGGATAAGACAAGCAATCACTAGAGCAATTGCTGACAAGTCTAGAACAGTAAGAATTCCTGTTCATCTTCATGACACAATGGCGGCTGTTAGAGCTGCACAAGCCCAACTCAAAGCAGAATTAGGTAGAGATCCGAAGCCACAAGAAATAGCAAAAGAAGCTGGTGTCGGAGTTGATAAGGTTGAACTTGCTTTAAGTGTTGCTGATACAGTTTCATTAGAACAGCCTGTTGGTGAAGATGGAGCACAACTAGGTGATTTCATCCAAGATGAAGACGCTAGTGACCCATCGTTAATTGTTCAAGATTTAGATGTAGCTGAAAGCCTCAGAGATAGTATTAGTAGACTTCCTGAAAGAGAAGGTAGAATACTAGCTTTAAGATATGGTTTTTATGATGGCGTACCTAGGACACTCGAAGAAATAGGTGAAGAGTTTGATCTAACTCGTGAGAGGATTAGACAGCTAGAAAAATTAGCATTATGTAGATTAAGACATCCTTCATTTGGAATTAGAGAACAAGACTTAGTCTAATTTTTAATATTTAATTTCATTACTTTTTATTAAATTGTTAATCTATATTACATGTTCGAATATCTCGAAATCGCAATAGACTCAGCTATCGAAAGTGGTGCAAAATACTCTGATGCACGAGTATTGATTTCAAAATCTAGAAGCATTGCAGCAAAAAATGGAGAAATTGAAAATTTTAATGAAAATGAAAAAATTGGTATTGGAATAAGGGCATTAGTTGGGTCTTCGTGGGGGTTTTATTCAACTTATAACCTATCAAATGAATCATTAAAACTAGCTGGTAAGAAATCATACGAAATTGCTAAAGCATCAGCTATGGTTTCTGGTGACGACATGCCCTTTGCCGATGTACCTGTAGTTCAAGATAGTTACACCACACCTCATGATGAAAATCCTTTTTCTGTATCAAGTTCTGACCAAATTAATTTATTAATCGAATCTACTGAAAAAATGAAAAAGTTAGGTAGTTCGCGCGCGTTTGGAAGACTTGATTTTTGGGATACAGAAAAATGGTTTGCCTCAAGTCAGGGTCATGAAATTTATCAAAATATAATTGAATCAGGTGGTGGCATTTCTTCCCTATCAGTTGGTGATGGTGAAACTCAAATTAGATCTTATCCACAATCTTTTGGTGAATATAGAACTGGGGGCTGGGAGGTAGTAAAAAGTTTTGAATTCGAAAATCATGTAGAAAGATTGGCTGAAGAGTCTCAAAGATTATTGGTTGCTCCGCAGTGCCCCGAAGGATCAATGGATTTAATTTTAGAAGGAAGTCAACTAGCTCTTCAAATAC